>Ga0268264_10001118_pt1 | contig 26394 bp, 16 predicted proteins | sample KBSSwiS32_FD_190357 | JGI IMG/M metagenome (GOLD analysis project Ga0268264, IMG submission 190357) | Switchgrass rhizosphere microbial communities from Kellogg Biological Station, Michigan, USA - KBS Switchgrass S3-2 (SPAdes) (version 2) | ecosystem: Host-associated > Plants > Roots >...
CGTTCCGAATGTGTAGGTGAAGCCGCCATTCGGGTTGAGCACCGAGAGGTTGCTTACGCCTCCCACCAAGCTGCCATATTGGAACAGGTCATATACACCTGCTGTTGCAAACTGAGTGGTGGTACCTTCCTGGTAGAGGTTGATTCCCGCCGTGCCGCTGTTGAGTGTCAGCGCCCCTGTCACGACCGTGAAGTCGTTCGCCGTGCCGTTGAATTCATAGTCGAGGATCGAGCCGCCGCTCAATGTCAGCGAGCCCACCGTCAATGTGCCCACGCTGTTACCGGGGGCGAGATGGCCCACCGACCCACCTGCGCTCGTGCCGCTGATTGTCACAGCGCCCCCGATGTTACCGATGGTGGCGCTGGAGTTATAAACCTGCAACGTCGGCGTATTGCCCGGCAGGCCCAGCAAACCTCCATTGGCGTTTCCAATGCCACCACCCAAGGTGGGCGTGAGCGACGCGGTTGTCACATTTCCAACAGTCACAGCGGTGTTGGCAAGCACACCATTCAACTTAAGGGTTCCGTTGGTAACATTTGTCGCTCCGGTGTAGCTGCTGCTGCCGCTGAGTATCTGCTTGCCACCCCCCGTAAGTGCAACGGTTAAGGCCATGTTGTTACCGGCCCCCGTCCCGCTTATGGTTCCGCCGAAGGAATAGTTTCCGCTGCCACCCAAGGTCAAAGTCCTGGCAATACCCGCATTTGTCACGATGCCTCCACCATTGGCTCCATTGTTCAATCCCGCAATTGTTAGATCGAGGGCATTAATGTTGAACGTTGGCGTGTTTGTTAATGAATCAACAGATACAATATTGGCGGAACTGAGGGCTGCGGCATTTAATACTCTCGAAGTCCCAGCAGTGACGCTAATATTACCAGTAAAACCCGAGTTGCTTCCGTTGAGCGAAATGAGGCCTGAACTGTTGTTGGAAAAAGTGATATTTCCAGCGCCCGAGAGCCCTCCAGTTAACGTAAAATTTCCAGTGGAGACATTATTAAAAATAGTGACATCCTTATTGACAGTCAGAACATTGGAGAGTGTCGTGCTGGTGCTTCCGCCACTGTTCTGAATCGTAGCCGTGCCTGCATTCCCTGCCTGCACGGTAATGAAATTTGCATAAGTGAAGTTACCCAATTGCAACGTGGCATTGGCTGCCGGCCCTCCGGTGCCGCCAATTTTTACCACGCCGCCACTGGTGCCCAAGTTCAATGCGTTCCCACTGGATGACGTGCTGGTTGCAACAGTGCCGGATGTAATTAACAAACCGCCTGTGAAAGTATTCGTCCCGCCGATAGTCACAATTCCAGTTGAGGCCATAGTGACGCTGACCTGGCCACTGCCATCGGCGACGACACCGTTGGTAGTTCCCAGAGCCGCATTCCCGGTTCCCGTAAAAGTAATGGTTTTCAACCCCGCGTTATTCGCCGTCAAACCACCGATTAGAGAAGTCATACCTGTACCGCCCAGGCTCACATTAAGATCCGTATCCAAGATGATTGCGCTAGTAATTGTATAATTAACCACGCCAGTAGAGGCATTGGTCGTCGTTGTATTGTTAATAGTAGCCGATACACCTGCAAATTCGAGGACACCTCCGGAAATTGTGATCGTCCTGGCCGTACTGCTCGAGGACTGTCCCGAGATATTCAGCGTATTGAGTTGGACGGTGCCGATATCGTTATTTGACGCAAAGCTGTTGGACACCTTACCGCTGCTGGTGGTAGTTCCCGCTTGCGCGGGATCGAAATTGATTACCAGATTCGTGCCGGAAGTGGGAATTCCTGTTCCAGCCGTCCAATCCGCCGAGGTATTCCAATTCTGCGTTGCAGTGGAGGTAAAAGTTAACCAATTTGCAGGATTGGCCGCAGGAGCCCGAAATGGAGCAATGACAAGTGAGGTCATCAGGCTGAGGAGAAGGATTCTGGTGATGTTGGAGTATGTTCTCATAGGGGTATTGGGGTGATTTTTGAGTTGATAAAAAGTATCTCTAAAAATATTTATTCGCAATAGCTGCACCGCTCCTGTTTTTGACGTTTCCGATCATATCTTTACTTATGGCACCGGAATGCAAAACAAGCCCTTTGCAAAACCCAAATGCGGCGGAGTCTAATGTTCCTCTGAAAAACCTTGGCAAAAAGCGAAGATCGAGAGCGCATTTTTCCAGTTAGTAAGTCCTGCGCTGTTGACGAAACCATACTCGTCTTGGATTTTTCTGGACGAATATTCATACCGGACTTTCATTTTTATTGCGTAATGCATCCCGATACTTTTTGGGAGGAACACCGAACTCAAGTTTGAAGGCTCGCGAAAATGCGCTGGAGCTGCCGAAACCGGAATTTTCACTGATCCGGTGTAAAGTCATGGAAGGATCTCGCATCAGCCACTTAACGCGTTCAAATTGCACATGTGTAAAGACCGACTGCGGTGAGTTACCTCGAATTTTGTGAAACAAGCGACGCAAATGAGTAGGCGAAACATGAACCGCCTTGGCAACATCCGCAGCGGTGGGATTTTTCAACAGATTGGCCTCATACCATCCCAATGCCTCGGCAACCTTGCTTTCCGCAAAATTCGGCGGAGGACCAAGCTCTTCTTTGGAGATATGTCTTAGAAAAAATAGCGCCAACTCGTTCGCAACTATGCCGTAAATGAGTGGCTCAAAAAAACCAGCGCGCTTTTTTGCTTCGAGAGGCACGGTACCGATTGTTTTCCTGGCTTCATTGCAACGCGCATATAGTGTTTGCAACCCAGGAATCTCGTCTGCAGAAAACTGTAACCTCCGGTAACCGCTCGTTCCAACGAGAGTTCGCACAGTAAAGTCCACATCATCAAAGTGGAAGACCATAACTTGGCATATGTCCCCGTAATGTCCGCCGAACCCATGTACACATTCTGGGCCGGATACCGATAGAACAGGACCTGAAATACGTTCCTCCCTGTCAACTCCATCTTTTTTTACAAAGATTGAACATTTACCTTCGAGTATGAATTGAAACTGCCATACCTTACGCGGATAGGGCGATATCGGCTGTATGCCGTATCGTCGCTGCCCATGATTACGGTAGAGTAGGAACACGTTACGAAATGGTTAAAAGATTAATGTTGTATTTGTTTACCTACCTAGAGTTTAACCACGCCCTTGATGTAGCCGGGCTCGCCAGCTTTGATTTTTTCCATTAGACCTGCGTAACCGGTTATTCCGACGACATGGGAGATTAACGGCGCAAGGTCGACGATGCCCTCGCTTATTAACCTGATCGCTGCAGGCACGGGATTGCGCAGTGCTGACGCCGGAGCGGAATTTACGACCGTGTAACCATTGACATGCCACGCGCTGGGATCAAAAGTTGCCTGGGTTCCCTTCATCCAGCCAAACAGATTGATCTGCCCCCCTCGAGCAACCAACCGCGTCGCACAATCCAGCCCGGGTTGTGTCCCGGTAGTATCTATGACTACATCAAACCCATCCGCACCCTTCAATGCCCGCAATCGTTCCGCATTGTCTCCCTGCGAAAGAAGGTTTGCCTCGGTCACGCCGAATTGCTTTGCGATATCTAATTTTTTTGAGTCGATGTCCAGTGCGACCAAACGCGCCAGCGGTGAACGGACGAGTAACTGCGCGAAAATCAACCCCATAAATCCACACCCTAGAAGAGCCACACGATCACCGGCGCGCAATCTTGCAGTATCCATTCCGGTCACAACGCAAGAAACCGGTTCCCCGAGCCAGCATTCGTCGGGCAGTCCTTGTGGAATTTTATGAACGCCCTCGACACGGTAGTTTCCGAATGTGGAAAATCCGCCGGCTAGGACGCGGTCGCCTTCTTCAAAACCGGTTATCCCCGCGCCCACCTTGCGGACATATCCGATGCCTTCATGCCCGGGCGGAGCCGGGCGGGGCATCGCTGCACCCAACTTGCACGTGGCGATGTCCCACGAGCAAATGCCGCACGCTGCGCCTTGCACCTGAATTTCCCCCGGGGCCGGATCGCCAACCTCAATATCCACCACGGAAATTCCACCATCCCTGCTATAATGGATCGAACTTGCTTTCATAAAATGTATCCTCCCCGCTCTTTTATTTTTCCGCGCAGCCATTGGGTATCGACCAGGTGGATATCCCCATCCAGAGTCGCTGCTTTGGCCGCCGCCACGCCCGCCGCCTCGCCAGTGTTCAAACAAACAGGCATCACACGCACACTGCCATTAACCGCCCTGTCCGTACCTATGCAGCGACCCGCGACCAACACATTCCGGAGTCCCTTCGGGCATAAGGAGCGGTAAGGTATGCCGTGACTTTCCCCGGGGCCGTATTTTTCAAAACGGGAATGGACGCGCTTTTCCCAATCGCTCGGTTGATCATCTGTCACGACCGCCGCATAACATTTCTTTGGTTGGGCCTCTCCCTTCATCAAGTGGATATCAATGAAATAGGAGTTGCGGCAGATTTCGTCCGGGAACGTTTTTCGAGCCATGTAATCGTGGATCGTCACCTCGTAATCCGCTATGATGCGACGCGTCTCGCGCACGCCGAGCAGCGTTCCGGTGTTCACCAGGAACGCATCGCCAAACCACTGCGGACAATACTCGGCCAGCGCATCGCGATAGGCCTTGGCGAGACGCCGCCCCGCGGCGACAGCCTTTGACACGCTGTCGGGATCGGTATTGTCCACTCCGTAAATATGTCCCGCGTTGAATCCGACGCACCCGGGACCAGTCCAAGCCATGCAGATATGTTCGTCCGGAATTTCCGGATATTTGCCATCGGCCAGAATGCGCTGAATCAGGATTTTTCCGTCGGGCCCTTTCGTTTTAACTGCTGGCAACAAGCCTTTTTCAAATCCACGAACATTTGCCAGAGTGAAGCACATAGTTGCTGGCATTAACTCACCCCCGGCATCATCGCCGTGGTGCATCGTCACTCCCGTGCGAAAAACGACATCGGCATCCCCAGTGGCGTCGACGAACACCTTTCCAGAGACAGCCCTCAACCCCTTCTTGTCTGCTGTGACAAGCGCCTCGACCCTGCCCTTGCGGTCGGTTATCACGCCAGCCAGCACCGTGTCGAAGCGCACACGCACCCCGGCTTCCGCGGCAAAGTTGTCATAGACACGTTTCAGATGTTCCGGAGCAATCGGCACCCAATCGAGCTTATCTTCCGCCACATGAGGTGTTCCCTTTTTTGATTCGCTGAGGACTCGCGCTGCAAACCCTTGTTGAATTTGTCTTACCTGGTCTGAATAAGGGGTCCATGCGGGAACAAGAGCCGAGGTTCCCATCCCCCCAAGTGCGCATGTACGCTCGAGCAGGATAACACTGGCCCCCGATTCACCCGCAGCCACAGCGGCAGCACATCCCGCCGGACCGCCGCCAACTACGACGACATCCCACTCGTCGCAGGCCAGTTTGCGCTCCGGATATTGAATGTATCTCATGTGGGCAATCTATGCCCTTGATTTGCATCTTGAAATGCCCACAAAAACCAATATTTTGCTCGATTATGCGATTTACCCCAGTTCACCACCAACGCGAGGACACATTCGCTTTTGCTCAAGCTGAGGCAATCAGACTTCTTGATGGTTTTGAGCGCGCCCTATGCTGCCGAATTGTCGTACATGACCGCGCCGGACTGCTGACCTGGCGCCGGACTGAACTGCTGCTGCCTCCGGAACGCCGGCGTCACTGCCACCCGCTCTGTCTCCACCGGCGGCTGGCCCGTCCCGCATGGAACCGCTTATGCACAGAGCATTGCCTTGTGGCCGTCAATGAACATGCCCGGCTCGGAGAACCCTTCCTGCACCGGTGCTGGAAGGGTGGCGCTGAACTGGTTGTGCCGGTGATGCTTCATGAGCACCATGTACTCACGATATTTGCGGGAATGTTCAGAGGAAATGCCCCCACTGATGCTGCCGCGGCGCGGGATGAAAATGTGGCTGCTATCCGTAAAAAACTGCCGAAACCCACGGCGAGGGATCAGGCAGATCATATCCGGTTGTTGAGCCTGCTTGGCAATTGCCTCTTGCAGTTGGTTCGCCCCGAATCCGATATCCCCCTCTCACGACTTGAAAAAATTCGCGCATTCCTTCGCGACCGTAGTTCCCAACACGTATCACTGGAGGATCTCGCACGGGATCTTTGTCTTAGCCCCGGCCACTGCAGCAGGCTCGTCACAGCACTACTCGGAAAACCGTTCCAGGAAGCGCTGCGGGAAGAAAGATTACAACGCGGGGCCGTGCTTTTGCGCAGCCATGACTACAGCGTGAGCGAGATTGCCCGACTCGTTGGATTTGAATCGGAATACCATTTCAACCGCAAATTCAAGGAAGCCTTTGGACTTCCGCCCGGAGCCTGGCGTCGCAACTCCGAGAACCCAGCGTAGCGCGTCTCAAAATATTCTTATTCGCGTAAATTTAGCGAACGTATGTTTTTGATTCCGTTCCAAATATAGATCCGGCGTGCAAGGCATCCACGTGGATACTGCATTGCGCGGTCCTTGCACACCGGGTTCCCGTTCTCCCAAACGTTAATCTTTATGATGGCTGGAATAAGTTTACGGGTGATAGCCGGGCAGATCGATGAAGACCGGCGAATCGGTGAAGTTCACGACTGTTGTCGCGTTGAGATTGAGCAATGGGCGCAAATCGGGCGTAGTTTTTGTCACACTTGTATCCGTAGTCCACACAGCAGCTTTCGCAGTTCCCGTAGTCGGATTCCAGAACACGAGGCACCAGTCTTTTGTCGAGTTGAGGGGGGGCACACTGCCCATATCCACCTTTTGCACGTAGCAATGCCCAGTGAGGCTGCTGTTGACGGCTGTCACGGAACTGACCGCTGCTTTTGCCGTCATAGTTTTCTGATAATCCGCCCCCATGGTTTTGAACATGCCGTAGTGTTTGCCTGCAGTAGTCCTGTTGTCGTCATTCCGCGCATCCTCCAAAGAGTAGATGCAGTTGACAGCCAGGCCGGTGTAGTAACCCATTAAAACCTGCCGTGCTGCAAACTTCGCCTGCGTGGCTTCACTGACCTCATCGGTGAAACCGCCCGTGGACCAACCCCATTCCGTGATTACGAGAGGCATATTTGGCCGGCCCCTGGCAACCAGCGTAGATTTCAAGTTATCGATGAGCGGCGCCACATTTTCCGGAATCCCGCCGCCCGGGTCCATGTAAGGATGGAACGAGAGCGCATCAACCTTATCCATGATTCCCAAATCGAGGGTATGGTCAAAAAAGTTGCCGCTGTACCATGCGCCTGATACAGCCGGCCCGATGATGATGGGATCCGCAAGATCCGGAGTGTCACGCCCTTCACGCCATCCAGTGATAACCCCCGTAATTGCGCTATTAACCAATGTCAGGTATTGCGTGGAAGTGTAGCCCCCGAAGGAAGCGATATTGGGCTCGTTCCAGATTTCAAAAATCGGGTTGTCGTTCCGGAATTGTTTTGCCACGTTGTAACAGTAGTTCTGAAAGGCGGCGAGGCCGTCGGTTGTGGTTATGGGGGTCGTCTGCGATAGTCCATAAATGCTGTTGGCAAATGCCAGGCAGATGATGGGTCTGAGCCCCCTTGAAACAAAAGCATTTTCCCCGCTCAAATAGCCCGGTGTGTAATTTGCATTATTTGTATATGCAAACACCCCTTGGGTTCTTTCGATGTCCGACCACGGAATATTATAGCGGGTAAATTTCCATCCCGCGTCGCGCATTTGATCCATTGCGCTTGAGTTTTCACTCATTCCAAAATCGACTTCCGTATTAAAGTGCGTTGCTATTCCGTTAATATTGGGGACGATTTTTGCCGGAAAATCCAGACCGGCTGTGGTTGAAACAGGTTTCACATGGACGTTATCAAGGGAAAAAGTGATGGTCCCGGTGGTATTCCGGACAACTCCACCAAAATACAATGTGCTTCCGCCATTCAATGCGGTCGACCGGAAATTCATGGTTCCGCTTTGATACACGGTTGTTCCGGATGTGATGGAGGTTTTGTAAGAATGCGTGGGCGGATCCACGTTGACAACAATGTTGTAAACCGAACCCTGGACCATTGGCATCCCTGTGCTGACCGCGCTGCCGCTGTTTGTGACCAGCCATGTTGGACTGCCACTATTATAAACGCCCTGGATACAGTATGTATTGTTAGTTCCCGTACTAAATGCATAGCTTGAAGAAACATCGCCGAACAGCAACAATTTATCGCTTGAGCTGGTAAGCGCCGTGTCCAGCCGGACATCGAAACTTACGACATAAGGAGCGGTAGAGTCTATTGTGCGAGTATCGAACCTTCTCGCCACAGTGCCCATGCCGGTATTTGACGAAGTTCCGCTTATCGAGAGACTGGTTGAGAGATAATTTCCACCTCCTTGCAACGGGTTCGCCGTCGCCACAGTTCCGGACATAGTGGAACTGCTTGTAGTCGTATTCCAGGATGCCAACCATCCCGCACCGGCAATACCCTTGTACCCATCGGTGTGGGTGGCCAGATTTCCTGCGGTGAAATCCGCATCGATGGCAGCCGGGAATCCGGTCACCACAGGCTGGGTAGCGGTTGGCGCGATGGAAATATTGTCAACAGAATACGTGATCGTGCCGGTGGTGTTGCGAACAATACCGCCCAAATACAAGGCATTGCCACCATCCGAGACTGAAGCGCGGAACGCCATACTGCCGCTTTGATAAGTTGTGCCGGTGCTCGCGATTGCAACCGTGTAGGAACGCGAAGCCGGATCGACATTGACAGTAAAGCCGTAAACAGAACCCTGGGTCATCGCCATGCCGGTATTGACAGCACTGCCACTGTTCGTGACCAGCCATGTGGGACTACCTGAATTATACACGCCTTGGATGCAAAAGGTATTGCCTGTTCCCGTGCTAAATACATAGCCGCTGGAAACATCCCCAAAAACCAGGATTTTGTCGCTACTACTCGTCAATTGAGACTCCGGCCGCAAGTCAAATTTCACGGTGTATGGCGTTGTGCTGCTCACAATCGCCCTATCAAATTTTCTACCCATCGCACCCATCCCAGTATTGCTCGTGGTGCCACTGATCGCAAGGCTTGCCGAGAGATAATTTCCTCCCTGGTTTATAGGACTTGCGCCGGTTACTGTGCCGGATAGAACGGATGAGGAATCAATCGGATTCCACCCCGCGAGCCAGCCCGACCCTGCCTTGCCGATGTAGCCATCAATTGAGGCATTTGTGTTGCCATCCGTAAAATTCGCCACGACTGTTGCGCTGCGTGCCGATAAAGACAACGCGGACAAGACGGCAAAGACGAGCGCTTGTTTGAAAAGGAAGAAGAGTGTGGGTGTGTTTTGGGGTGTTAACAAATACTTGAAGGATTTCATAATTATGAAGGTGAGGGGTCCAGATTCCTGATGAATCAATGGCATAATACTAAGTAAGGGATCACATTGCCATAGCCGCCCCAACCCAATTGTTTACTTTTTCGATCTACTATTCAGTTACGAGAATTACGCCATCTTGCGAGCGCGTGCAGCCATTCATCACAAACAAGCACGACAACCGTTATTACCACAGAGATTATGAACATATAGCCGCTACGCGCTTCGTGTAATTCCCGCTGTTACAAACTCCGCAATTAAATAATTGTGGTAAAATATTCCTGGTGACACACAGCGAATTCTATGTTTTTAAAAATTCGCCACGCCTTCAAAAAACGAGCAAACAGCCACGCGTCCTCCAAGGCCGATAACTTTGATCGAAAATATCAATAACTCGGACGCGCCAAGCATGAACTTCCGGGCATATTTATCCATGTTGATTTCCATGAGATCCATTCTCTCAGTTTTAGGCCCCCAACTATGCAACTTCTCGACTGGCTTCCTGTCATAATGCCGCTTCTGATCTTGGTGGGCATTGGAATTTATACTCAACGCTATATGAAAAGCGTGGCGGATTTTCTGTCGAGCGGGCGGGTGGCGGGCCGGTATTTGCTCGCCGTCGCCAAAGCGGAGTCCCAGGCAGGCGCCGTCGTATTTGTCGCGCTTTTTGAACTCACCTCCCATGCGGGATTCACTGTAACGTGGTGGCAATGGATGCAGGCCCGGTGATGCTTGTGATCGCCATTACAGGATTCGTATTCTACCGCTACCGTGAAACACGGGCAATGACGCTGGCGCAATTCTTTGAAATTCGTTACAATAAAAGCTTCCGCCTTTTCACGGGTGCTCTTGGATTCCTTGCAGGCATTTTGAATTTCGGGATCATCCCTGCGGTCGGCGCGCAATTTTTTGTTAGTTTTCTTGGACTGCCACGGGAATTCCATATTTTCTCCGCAACTGTACCGGCATTTATTCTTGTAATGGCCGTTCTTCTGTCGATCACGGTATTCGTCACGCTTTCAGGAGGATTGATCACAGTAATGGTTACAAATGGCGTCGAAGGCATTATCTCCCAGATTTTCTATCTTTTGATCATAGTGTCGCTTGTTCTGACGTTCCGCTGGTCCAATGTAAGCGAGGTGTTGCTCAACCAGCCCGCCGGCCAGTCTTTTCTGAATGCTTTTGATTCCAGCGCGATCAGGGATTTCAATCTCTGGTATGTACTGCTTGGTATTTTTGGCAGCGTATACGGCCTCATTTCGTGGCAGAATGCCAGCGGTTACAATTCCGCTGCAATCACCGCGCATGAATCCCGCATGGGCGGGGTGCTCGGGGCTGGCGGGGATCAGGCAAGAACACGGTGGCGGCGCTACTGGCGGTCTGCGCCGTGACCTTTCTCAATCATTCAGATTTTATCGCCGCCGCTGCTCCTGCCCATGATGCAATAGCGTCCATTCACAATCCTAAAATCCAGGTGCAGATGGCGATTCCTATTGCCGTGGCCTACATGCTGCCAGCCGGAATCAAAGGAATGTTTTGCGTTGTTTTGCTGATGGGCGTTTTCGGGGGTGATTCCTCCCATCTGCACTCATGGGGCAGCATCCTTGTCCAGGACGTATTGGTGCCGTTGCGCAAAAAGCCATTCGGGACAAGGCAACATATTCGCGCGTTACGTCTTTCCATTATCGGAGTAGCCGCGTTCGCATTCCTGTTCGGAAGCCTGTTCCGACAAACTGAATACATTTTGATGTGGTGGGCCATCACAGGCTCTGTGTTTATGAGCGGCGCAGGCACCGTCATTATCGGTGGACTTTATTGGAAAAAGGGCACTAGCGCGGGGGCATGGGCAGCCATGATTACAGGATCGCCCCTGTCGGTGTCGGGTATTTTGGTCCGGTTCGTCTATGGTGAGAAATTTCCGTTGAATGGCGTCTGGATATCCTTCATCGCGACAATGAGTGCCATTGCGATTTATGTGATTGTCTCGTTGTTGAGCAAGAAGCCGGATTTTGATATCGATCATATGTTGCATCGCGGCGAGCATGGGTGGAGATGGCCGTTTTCCGGCAGTGAGATCCTGTCTTCATTGAAGAGAAAACTGACATGGGGCACAATCATCGGGTTCGATGAAAACTTTTCCCTGGGAGACAAATGGATTGCAGGCGGGCTGTTTGGATGGAGTTTCCTTTGGTTTCTGGTAATGGCCTTCGGCACAATTTGGAACCTGGCGGCTCCCTGGCCGGCGCAGGTGTGGTCAACTTTCTGGCATATTGCAGGGGTCGGCATTCATGGCATTGGTATCGGCTGTCTGGTTTATTTGGGGCGGCTTGCGCGACATGCGTGACTTGTTCCGCCGCCTGCGCAATCAAAAAGCAAATCCTCTGGATGATGGCATGGTTGTCGGACACCAAAATCTGGATGAAGCAACTCGACGCGGGACAGTCCGTGACAACGTTGCGACTGAACCAAAACTTTAAATTTTCCAACGGCTTTTCAGCAATGGGAGGGGTTATTACCACCCGCAAAGCCCCGACCTCTCCATGAGCCGGGGAAGCCGGATGATCGCCGGCAGGCAGAATCATGGTTGCATAAACTCAAGCGATCCCATGGCGGTAGGTGAAAGATGCGGATGGCCCGGCAGAACGGGTGACCAATACATGAATGTCACCTTTCGTTTTGGATCGTCCCTGGGCAAGTCCCAATCATACCTTGCAAGGTTCAATCGCCAGGCGCAGGGCTCCATGGGCACCCTTCCGCGTCTGCGGTTTATGAACGACACCGGAAGAAACATTTCCAGGGTCCACACATGCGTCCGGGAATCCAGCTTGCTCGCAATCTGAAAACCATCGGGCTTTGGTATGTCATAGCGCCACAGTTCACTGCTGCAAAATTCCGGAGCCAGCCGCTTTTTCGGTGTTATACGTGGTGGCGCTGTGAGGATATTATTCCTGAAATACAACTGCCCGGCGGGGTCAGCCTGTACTTCATAAAACTGCCGGTGATCTCCTGTTTGATCAATGAACAGCTCAAACGCATCCTCCTGGTAAAGGGACTCTCCGGCCTTTGCATGCCCAAAGACGGGGTTCGTGTCTGTTGTGCGAAATCCCACGTAAACGCCTTCCTTTGTCCAAAGAAAACGTACTTCGCATACGGCGTGGCCATCCCCATCATTTGCAGCCACAGGAAAGAATGCCGGTTTGGCCGCGCTCCATTCGCCTTCACTCCAGACGCCATCAATAACCGGTGCATGAGTTATGAAAACAGCCTCCGCACGAGGCGGAACGCCACCTCCATACGCTGATTCGTCCATAGCCGCATCGCCTGCGACAAGGTTCATTCGGAATGCACCTGAAAGAATCGTTAAGGTCGCGATGAGTTTGATTTTTGATTTCATTGGATGAGAAAAACGTTTTAACCAGACAGTAAAAAGACAAAGGCAGAGGTTAACAACCGCCGCTTAACGTTGCGGAGTTACTATAAACCACTCAATTCAGGACAGATTCAAAATAGCCCCCCCTCTTGCCGCGCTCTGCTCCCGACAAGAACCTGAATCTCATGATGGCCCCCGGATTGGAATGGAATAAAATCATCCGGAACAGGCTGATCGTCGAGAGTGACTGACATTCCTTCGCATTCATCTACCGCCTTGATGCGCACATGGTATGTGTCGTCCGCCCTACGGATACGAATCTCGGCTTGCTTCCATTCGTTTGGAAACGCCGGTGCGATTCTGAAGCCACCATAGGCCCGCCTCAATCCCAAAAGCCCTTCCACCACCGTCCGCATAAACCAATCCTGTGTTCCCGTCAGCCATGGCCGGCCAGCGCGTCCGTAAGCTGCCGGGTTCAGGATATAACTGCTCGTCAGTGCGTATGGAGTTCCAAATGAATGTTCCACCGGATTTGCCTCAGAGTCTGGCATGATTTTCTTAAGACTCCTCAAGGCAATGTCTCCCCGGCCAAGCAAACAATCTGCAGCCGCCTTGAATCCCGTGACATGGCAATACACGGCCCCGTTCTCCGTCGTGCCCGGGATCTGGGCGCTGATGCGTCCGAGCTTTTCCTCCCAATGATCGTACGCCGGAAGATTTACCGCTGTCCCGAATTCCGTATCCATTCGTTTGTCCAAAGCCTTCAATACACGCGGCAAACGCTCGCCCGGGACCATGCGGCCAAGAATCGCCCAGCTTTGCGGATAGGCATAGAGGGTAGAGCCCTCCGACTTTGAACCTCCTATTATCTCCCCGCCGGAAAACGCAGCCACATAATGGCCCCCCGTTTCATCCCATGCCACTTCGTTCACCGTCTTCCTAAGAGCAGCATGAAGGGCTTGGTAGCGATCGGACTCATCTGCGCGTCCCAGATACAGCATTAGCTCCCGCATTTCCTCCAAGGCATATCCCAAAAACATGGCGCAGAAGACACTCTCAGCATCCGGATCCTTAAGGTTCATCGCGTCGTTCCAGTCGGCGTATCGGATACGGGGCAAGCCATGAGGTCCTGTGTCCTGCAAGCTGCAAAGAACCGCACGTTCCATGTGCTCCAACACTGTCCCTTCCCCACCATCGATGAACGGCACCGATTCGTGCAGGAAATCCATGTCGTCCGAAAACTTCAGGTACCCGCATGTAGTGTGGATGATCCAGAGGTGGCAGTCACCATACCGTGTCCTGTCCATGGGAAACCAACTCCGCACAATCCAGCCTTCATTGTATTGGTAACGCAATACCCGGAGGATTTCCCTGCGAGCCAGGTCAGGCCGTGACATGACCAGACCGTTCGCAAACTGTAAATTGTCCCTAGGCGCATTCTTGCGGAGCAGACAGTATTCCAACCCTTTCCTGACCCATAGATTCACAAAAGCATCAATTTGCGGATCCGGGGTCCGGACAACGAGGCGGTCGCGCTGCTCGCGGCGCCTGCGCTCGGTGTCCGCTTTTTCCTCGTCCACCAAGTCCGGCTCCCGGATTTGAAAAGCAAGCTTCCTGGCCTCTTCCGTGGATTCAACCGGCGCCAGCAGGAAGTTGCATCGGCTGCTTTGCCCGGAATCCAATCCGATCTCACAACGCAACGAGATAAATGGCAATCCGATACAGCCGGGCGTTTGCCCAAGCCTGCCTCCCTTAAAAAGTGCGTGCGGGAAGGCCATGGCCTGCGGTGCGCCGAGAAAAGTCTGGATATCTCCGCAATAATCAACCACCGGGGATGACCCTGCCAGCACCACATGCTTCCGCTTCCAGGAAGCGTATGGATTGCCCGCAAAGAAAACCATGCCGTTGATTTCCGAAAAAAAAGTGCAGGTTCCCACCTGTTCCTGGTTATCAAAAAAGCGGGGGGCACTGAATCCCGTGCAAAGTAACTGGACTGCTGGAACAAGGGATAGCATGACCCTTTTGCTCCGGTAATTCAGAATCCGGACAATCCATATCTCACGCGTACCGGAAAAGGGGACCCAGATCGTCCAGGAGACTGCGATCCCATTTCTCTCGGAGGACACCACGGAATAGGTATCGTGATGCTCGCAACGGTAATTCGTCACGACCGACATCATCGGAAACACGCCGGGGCACCAGACATCGCCTGTGTTCTCATCGCGGCAATACAGCGTTTTTCTTCCTTCGCCGGAAATCGATTGGGTAAGCTCGGAGCCCGTCAGCGTCGCATCGCCACTTCCGTAGTGATTGGCAAGTGTGAGATAGCCCTCATCGTTGTAGAGCGGATTGGTCAGAAGCACCGGAGGACAAGGGCTGTCTATCCGGTAGGATTGTCCATCGCTTGCAAAAGTGCCATAAGTGGTAGAAGGAAACATACAATGCCTGCAATAAAATGCGCTCAGTTTTGGTTCGATTCACAGTTGTTCCGGCGATTTCCTGAAGTAATGCTCAATCATCCGCCCGATCTGCATCCCTATAGTCTGGTACCCCGCTATGTCACCCGAAGACATATTCCAAGGAATCTCGAAACAGGGGTCAATGACGTGGTCTTCCGTATTCATTGACACCCAGTTGAATCCGATTGTAGTCCAGTTCGCTTTATCATAATTTGCACCAGTCTGGCGGATGTCTCCCTCGAATTTCAAGGGACCGCATATTTTGTTTCCGGCTTGTGAAAGGAAACGATTTGTGTTCGCCCATCTTGGGCCGGATACCGCGTCCTGTGGAGAGATATGAAAGTGCACTCCGTCCGTTGGCCCGCAATTGTACAAATCTAGACAGAGATGGAATCTTTTCCGGGCGTTAAGTTCCCTTATGGTTTCCTGGGCAGCGGCAACCGCGGGAAAATGGAGAGCGTCCGACCAGTCTCTATTTTGATCATGCGGAAGTTCGCTCTTTCCCCCACTGCCGCGCGCGACATTATCCATATCCATGATCGGCACTATTATTATGAGGGACTTCCTCCGCAATTCCCCCGCACCTGGGTCGTCGACAGAAGCCATTCCACCAAACCCTTGCAAGCCCAACTCGATAAAATTGATCATCGTGTCATTCGCAAATATTTTATTACCAACCTATCGAAACAGAATCGCGATGCCGAAAATGCTGCGTGCGTTTATTGAATCAAGTACGCATTCAATTCCATAGGACCGGATTCCAGGTCGAACTGGAGAGCATTACCCTTGAATTCCGCAGCCACCATTTCGTTTGTCACCAGGTTCTTGACCTTCATTCCCTCTCTGGCATTCGGAATTTTGACAGTAATTTTTTTACTGACATATCCCTTGTAGGCTACTCCTGCATAAATTCCGTTCTTTTCAGAATAAGTCCGAATTTTAACATCCTTGTCGGTTCCTTCCACCACATTACCCTCGATGGCTGGCAGCGCGAGAAAGGCCTGCGCGAAACGGCGATGAGCGTCTGCGAATCCACGCCCGTATGTGTATGGCGTGTAGGTCAAGGATCTCGCATCTCCATGATAATATGCCAGCAGTTCATACGCCATGCTGAAAGGGCTGCCTCCTGGAGTAACTTCATTGCATTCATATTTATTATTGATTGCGCGTGCAAAAATTTCGTCATAAGGAACTGCATTGCTCACGGCCAGCCCTTCAGCCGTTTTGAAGTAGTTAAGATAATCGGGAGCGTCCGCGTAGAATATCTGGTTGGCAGGGGCCAGAAGTTCAATACCTTTGATGTCACGGTACAGTTCAGGTCGCATTGCGTAGTCTGTCCGGTAGACTCCCTTCGCAGTGCCTTTTAGAGTGAGGTTGCCCGTTCGCATGACATCGATATAGTCTTTGCCGGTAAGTTTCTTGCGCTCAGCCCGGTTTTCCTCGTAAACAGCGCGTCCGTTTCCACCGGGAGCAGCTTCCATCTGGCTGATGAAGCTCCAGACCGTGATCCCCCCAAGGACGAGCGAGAATTTATCCCCGTCCCAATTGTAATAGTACAATTCCATATCAGGTCGATAGCTCGTCAGCAGGGCTGCCAGCTTTCCATGAAATTCCGCCCTCTTTTTCAACCACCAGTCATCATACTTCTGGCGACCGTCCCCGGTGGCCACCCACGCCGCCTGTTCCTTGTCCGATCCCGACGGAAAGGTCGTCCCGGTTTCCTTTGTAAACAGGTCCATGTCGTACCGGCTGTAGCTGATTTGCATCCGATCACTCCGGATGCGCCACAATGCCCCCATCAACTGCGGATTGTCTTTGGCGTATGGTTTGATGAGACTGTCCATCAACTTGGCCAGATCCTTAAAAGTTGCCGGTTGCAGCAGGTCCGCCCCCCACGTGGCAAAACGGTTCGGCTTTGCAATCGTCCCCTCCTTGTTAATTGCCCGGGCCTCCTCTGGCAGATCATTAGATCCCCCATATTCAAATCGAGGAATGTAGTTCATCCCATAATGTTTGGTTGCCTCTAGAAATTGGGCATGGACAGTCTTTTTACTGGGTATGGCAACTCCCGCAGGCTCGCCAGCCTTAGGGTCGTAACGGTTCCTGACCCAGTACCCCTTGTCATCCACATTGACGGAGTCGTAACCATTCAACGGATCCCCGTAATTCATGGTTCCCCATTTGAGAATCGTGGGTGAAATGGCGTTGTATCCCATCAATTTTCCATAGCGCACAAAATCCTCAGGCACAGCGGTGACCTGGCGCTCCCAATCGAACATCAGTACCCGCTGCGGCAGATCCTTTGGCAGATTGATGACTGGGGAATTGGTCTCGGCATTAATTTCATAGAGCTTGATTCTCGCCACCGCTGGACCGCCATCATACATGGAGTAAAACATTTTCGGTTTTACCTTGTTCATGAAATAGATCCAAAAACCGTTCTCTGATGACGCGGCTTCACTGCCGCCAGAGCCAAGCGTCCTGTCATCAAGTGGCACAATGGCGTCATACCATTGCCATTTCCCACTGAGAGGCCACGGCGCGTATGCGTCGCCCGAAGAAACTCCGCTTTCCCATCCCGCATCGACAAATGTGCGACCGGTTTGGATTTCAATCGGACAATAGCGGGGCTTGTCCTCGGGGTATTCAATACGTACCAGATAGGTGCTATGCGCTTTCAGCTTTCCCCGGCCAATGCGGTAGGCAAACCAACCCATTTCACTTTCGCGAGCCTTTTTCCCGAGGATATCCACAATATTCACATTTACAGCCGAGCCCGGAGTCATACGCATCTGCTTGTTCTCGTTGAATCCGCTTTGAAGGTAAGGGTGCAGTTCATCCGTTACCGGTGTTGAGCAATCTATTTCATCCACCAGCGTAAGCTTCCCATATGGTGTCTCCTCGATGGATTCCGCCAAGACTGGTAAGGTTTTTCTATCCCGCCCTTCAAATGATAGATTATCAAACTCACGGAAATCGCTATACAAGAGCTTATTTTTTGAATTCGTTACGGAAATCTCGGTCTTGAACCGTCCCCTGAAATAGATGGTCTGCGCCATCTTGAAATCAACTGGAACAATGCCGCGAGCGAGACTTTTTGCATCCGCCTCAAGAGGCACCTCCACACTTCCGATGTCTTTCCCATAGAAATCCTTGATATTGCACCGAAGAGTCGCCGGATCTTTGAGCATTTCCGCCGGAAAACGGAATACCAACTCAAACGGCTTGCCATTCTGGGCATTGCTCAGGTCAAAACATTCCACCGGTTGTTCCTTACCTCCGGGCTCGGCTAGCATCATGCGATAGGGATCCAGCTCCGCCTTGAAAGCTCCCTTTACCATCCCGCTTTTTTTGCCCCCGAAAGCAATACTTCCACCCCAGAGACGGATGGCGATAGTATTCAGTTCGCCGTAATGAATATTGGATGCCGGTATGCTGCAAACACGGGGGATCCGGTTCCTGTATTGATACTCCCCGCGTGTTCCTGCAACCCAAACGCCGTTGAACCAGACATCATCCTCGGTGGCATTCTCCATCAGGTCCAGAAACAATGCCGTCCCGGCCATTTCCTTTGGCACAAATATTTTTTGCCGATACCAACCGAACCCGCTGTGTTCGACACCTTGCGATTCCCATGTTTTGCCTGTTTGCAAAACCTTCCATGAAGAGTCGTCAAAATCCGCTGTATTCCATTTATCAGTAAGACCCCTGTCCCCGGAATCCGCCGCAAAATGCCAATCGCCTTCCAGATCAATCACCAAACGGTGCGATTTCCACAAGTCGTTCGTAAAGGCGACTCCGTCCACGCCCAGGTCCGTAATCTCGACTTTTGTTCCGGAGTCGGCTGATGCAACGCAAAATCCTATGCCTGCAACATTCGCCAGGTTTTTAATTCCGAAATGTTTGCCGGAAAGCCTGACAAGCTGCCAATCTCCCGGCCCGGATTTGAAAGGTGCGCGAAAACCCCCGAGGGACTTGCCTCTATATAGCACGCGAAAGCTTAGTTCAGCAGGCTTATTACTCCTGCAATGGAAAGTGATGAAACTACCGTGATTCTTATCCCAGACTTCACCATTTCCAGCACTGTCACCGGGCAAAAACAGACGCATCATTGTCGTCCCCCCTTTGACATTTGATTCGCGGGCAAATCCGTCAGTGGAAATCTCCAGAATATTTTTGCCATTCTTGTTGGTGATTGCGAACGGTTTTCCGGCAGCCCCCTTGGGCAGGTTGGCGATCTCCCACTCGTCGGCCTTTTCGGGCTGCAAACAATTGATTGACTGCGGGGCTGCAACAATGGCTTTCACCTGTTTGGGCGTCACCTGTGTGTTAAGTCCAAAAGGGGAAAGAGGCTGGGAAACGACAGACGTTTGCGCCTGCACTTTCAAGTTGCAAACAAGAAATGCAACGCAACCAATGTTAAGCAAATATATTTTCCGGAGGGTTTTCATCATCAAGTCCATATCTAACACCCTGCCTACGATAGCTCCATAGGCAAAGCGCACATCATTTTGCCATTATCGAACAAGTTGCTGTTTTTTGACTGCTGATTACCATGTTTTCACAGTGACGCGAATACTTGCTCTTTCAACCCTTCCATATTTTTCGAAAGAAAAAACCTGGAGTTACAAAGCTAAACCACATATATTAACCCGGCAGCCATACTCAAAACTAAAGCGCTTATTTTGGAGGCTTTAAGCTGGTTTGCTCCACAGGAATGGTATAACCGCCCCTCCCGATGACAGTGTCATTCGTGATCACCAGGTACCAGCCTACCTGCGGCTCGTTGCCTGTCGCAGAAGTTGCTTTCAGGACCTGCGATTTTTCCTGACCGGCCTCGGCTGCGAGGGGCATGTTTTGTCCCAGCCAATGCAAGCTGCCCGCAAATGCCGTTCTGCCGGAACGATTGTTGACCGTCACACTAACATCCGCGGCGGTGCCGGGAGAAATCCGCCTTGGCGCATCCAGTCGGATCCGCGCACCGTTGGGTGCCGAAAACTCCGCCGGCAAAGTTGAACTCCAGCGACCGGCCCAGCGAACGGCCTGCAATTGCTCGGGAAAAATCTCGATCCAGGCAGCACGCGCGGTAACATTCAAATCGACAGTGATCCGGCCTCCGGCGACGGTGACCGGTATTTCAGAAATCTTGTCCGTGTGCAACTCGTGAAGGACTGCGCGTCCTGGCACAAAACCTTCCGGAAGCGGCCAGGAGATTTTTGCCTGGAAATCCTCATCCCTTTCCTGCAACTGGTTCAGGCGCCAGAATGACAGCGCCAGTGCGCCATCCGAAAGCCGGTGCCACGAAAATCCCTTTACGCTCGCGGGCTGTATGTCGGAAGAGGCAGGCAGATTAATAGCCTCCCAGTCGGAAGTATGCTCAAACGCCTGGGCTATGGCAGAGTAAGCTTTGTAACCCGGCCGTAACTCTGTCGTGTCAAACGAAACGACTCCGAAGTTGTGCTCCAGGTTAATGGAGTCTTTTCCGTCGCATTTAAGATCGTACCAGTAAACCCCCTCAATCGGCAACCCCCTCAGACGGACATCAAAAAACAAAAGCATTGATCTGCTTAGATAATCCGCCTGGCGCTCGGTGTTGGCGGCACCCTCGCTCTGGCCCACGACCAGCCCTCCCTTGGTTCCACTCGAGTAACCGTACTCCGTGAGATATAGCCCCAGCGGACGATTTGCATTATTGTAACCTTGGATCATCCCCCAAAACGCCCGCAGTTCACGCTCAAAACCGTCCGGACTGCTGGCGGGTTCCCTCATCGCCCCGCCTTCGGGGGCCGATTTCATACGGTAGGGATGAACGCTGATTCCGTCCGCGCTATCGAGCGTTCCCTCCTTGAGGACTGCCTTGAGGAACTCGATGCCCGGCCCCCACCAAAGATGCGATATCGAGCCTATTACAACCGGCGTTTTTGGAGAATGCTGTTTGATGATGCGCGCACCCGCCTTGCATGCTTCTGCGTAGTCATGGGGAGTGCCACCCCAGAAATGCTTCAGGTTCGGTTCGTTGTGCATTTCAACTGCCTGCAATGGAAATTTTTTCGCGAGATCCCCCACCCAGTTGAAGTAATCGGTAAAGCCGGGCCTGTCACTCAGGGTGAACATTGAACATAGCACTGTGCGAACCCCGGCGTGGGTATAACGCCCGAGGTAGTCCTCCACGACCCCCCGGTTGCCCGGGCGCAATGCGGCGCGCGTGGCCTCCTTTGCCTGGTCTTCCGGCTTGGTGGGCGGAGTCCTGCGATCATCGGCAAATTTTCCCTGGTAAAGGGCTTCGCGCACCACACCGAAGTGGCCACCCACGATTAGTGGCAATATATATTCGATCCGCCAATAAGGGCCGTATTGCGGAAAGAACTTGTCGGTATGGATCATGTGGCTGCTGAAACCAAAGATGCTGTCCTGCGAAAGCGTTATTCTCTCCGGCATTGGCCGGGGTGCGACCGGGATTTCTGCAACTGTCGCCGCCGGTTTTGCGAGATCTGCCGGTGCTGCGGCTTCGACCTCGAAGCCAGGTGCCAAACCGGCAAGAAACAGGGACCATACAATAATATATTGTAAACGAAGAGCGAAGGAATCAGGCATCGTGTATTGTTTGTTGGATTAAATTTTTTTGAAAATAACTACGGGCGGCTTGGGTGATATTTCAACGCTTCCAAACCTTTTTTATGGGTAGCAAGGACGGCCAGGAATCTGGCAGGTGGGGTCAAGGGGGTTGAAGGAGCCACGTTATAGGCATACACGCACGCGACATCACCAACCGATGAATAGAGTGGCAACTGCATATCCATCGAAAGAATGGCTGTTACCTTTTGGCCTTCTTTTTCCGCTTCAAAAAGAAAAGCCCGCTTTCCTTCATAGCTCGCAATCCCCTTGTATGTGTCAAGCGACACCCATTGCAGTCCTTGAAAATCACCGTGGCTGTAGTCGGAATATTCGGACTCAGGCATGTCCTTGGTAGGAGGCGGGATGGGGATGATGGAAGGGCTGTCCGGCTCGGTCTCCAATTGCACACCGTCAAATATCCATTTTTCGTATTTCTTACCCGACCTCATTCCCGTTTGTTCCCAATAGGTCTTGTTCGTTTTTGTGAATGTTACCGACAACACTCGATCCGGAAGGGCGCGGGGCTTGCCGGATTCCTGTGCAACCACTTCGTCCTTGTATTTAAACGTGACCGACCACGAGGCAAATGCGGGCATCCGCCTCAGCACCGGATTTTTTGGCAAGGGTTGTGTATTATCCTGCGCCAAAGCGATCGACAGGCCAATACTTGCCCATAAGCCAAAAAACAGGTTGATGAATTTCATGATATTATCACTCCGAAACAGGTTCCACGAGCTTTGCGACGACAGTCCCCGTGTAACGGTCTATGGCAAGATGTACCCAGTAACGGGTTTCTCCCTCGACAAGGAATTTGTCCGGCCCCGTGGCATTCGAAGGGTAGCGGCCTACCTGGGCGATCAAATCTACCATCAGATTCCAAGTCCTTGTATTGCCGCAATCAGCGAGTGACCGCATAACGCATTCGCAACGGCGTTTAATGGCCGCATCCGCGGCACTGGCGAAAATTCCCACAGGCTGAGCTGTCAACATGGATGAAAACCCGCTGTAAGATTTGTTTCCGTCAAGAACCGGGGTCTGGCCACCGCTCAAGCCTCCAATAACAGGATTAAACGGCACCTGGTAAACAAATTTTCCAACCAATTCGCTTCGATTGCGCAGAGGCCCCTTGGTTAAAACCCCCGATGTTTTGGTGGTAGTATCCGCCGTCCACTTCACGAGCGCCTGCGCGGCATTGGCTGCTTCGGTTGAGGTCAGGATTCCGCCCTCGGCTTTGGAGACCCCGGAAATCAAGGCTTGAAGAACTTTCGGCTGCCTCGTGTTTAGGTTGACCCTGCCCGCAACGCTCACATCCGTTGGGGCGTTGTCCAGTTCGTTCAAACAAAATACATCCAATAATGCCGCGTCGCCGCTCTCAGGAGTAAAAAAATCCACCTCTTTCCATGCCATTCCTCGTGATGCATAAGCCATCTCCGCTACCGAGCGGAATGGACGGTTCAAAACAACGGGACGGCTGTTCATGTTATTGGTATAGTTGGGCAACCCGTCATTTCCGGAGAAATTCCACCCGGAAGCCCTCCTCATCACCCCGTCAACATCCGTGTAAAAATTTTTTCCACCTGGCGAAGCTGTGCCGCTGGTACCCATGTTGGGATTCGGCTTGTTGGCCGCAGTCGATCTATAATTCACCATCAGATCGCCGACATTTGGTGCACTCGGGGCATTGATGATAATCCAACCGGGCGCGGGCGCACCACCTGCATTGTTGCCGGTCATCAAGTAAGAAGAGGAGGCCGAAGGCTTCCAAGTAATACCTTGAGGGAGATAATAGAGTGGCGTTCCCTGCGGATCGACTCCATTGCTAAAGGGACCGTTACTTGTGACTCCACTGCCGACGGGAACTGCCGCAACACCCGCAGGAACAGAGGCCGGATCCGTTGAGGGAAACGTATTCATTTGATAAAGCCCCCAGCGATTTGTGCGAGGATCAGTGCGAACGCACGTGCGAAAACCTCTTAAGTACGGTACCGTGTCTGCATTATCCACTGTGCTCAGGTTTCCAGAAGCATTGTAAACATCGTCGATCACATCATAGGTACGCCACACACCGGATGAGTCCTTGTATTGAAGCCTGAGCTTGAAGTCCCTGTTCACGTTTCCTGAACTGAGCCATTTTTGAGTATTCGCATGATCGATGCTGGGCCCTGTCCAGCATTTGCCGCAGCTAATTCCTATAACGGTACTTCCGTCAATGGCAGCCAGCGCGTGATCCGCGCCTACGGTAATCCTGCCTGCCGCATATCCGGGATCGTTTGAAGCGTGGCTGTTAGCCGGCGAGTCGGGAGCACAAAGTCGGTAAGGTTCGCGAAAATCGGCGTATCCCGATCCTGTCCCGGAATTGAATGTCAGAATGCTGGCGGCCGGATCAATGATTGCTTTTGGATATGAATACAAACTACCGCTCAGCGTCATTGCATTTGCAGCCGCATAGGTTGCAGTTGCCGGATAAACTCCCGTTGTAGTAGTTGTCCACCATGCAACCTTAACCTGAGGATAGAAAGGAAGCGTTACCGCCGTGTCCGTTAACGATCCGGCGACCACCCGGAAGCTCGTTGGCTGCGCAGATGGATTCGTGTTAGTATCAGGACTGTGAGGGTTCCAAATGATCGGCTGGATCATTACGTTCGTCTCATAGACCGTTCCGTCCGCGGCGGTTGGGGGTGTTCCAATTGTTGGATTAATATCCGCCCCCACGACAAGCGGTTTCATGCGATACCACATTTGCTGCCACCCTGCGAGGAAGGGCAGATTTTCAACGCCATAAAACTCCCTGCTGTTGAAAAAAATACACGTTGGGTAACCGTCCGCATCATATTGATCTATGAGATTCGCACCGATCTGGATCATCTGGTTGTGAATCATTCCATCGATCAAGGAGCCGTTTGACCCGCGCGGTGTGCTGGAATTGTCCAATCCCCCGTGCTGCTTGCCCAGGGAGTCGCAGTTAATGGCCGCCTTGAGCGTCTCAAAGAAATCAGGTTCCCGGAGAGTGCCATCCGGGTTATTACCGGCGGAAATTTCCGATAGCCTGTAAATACGGGTCGGGTCACCGTGGTTATAGTTCCAACGTGCATTCGCAGGATCCCATGTCAGGCCGAAGTAATCGTAAATCTGGTTTGTCTGGCTCGCGGAAAGAGCCCCTCCGCTTCGCAAGGTCTGACCGGCTTGATCCAGCAGGAGCAGCCTGCCCAGGGGAAAACGCCTCTTCATGACAGGCTGTCCGTTGGAATCATGCACCGTAAGCAGGGAAGGGTTGATCAAATCCTGGCTTGCTCCCGTGGGATCGTAAGAGTCACTTCCGTTGGCCGATGAATCGATCGGAAATTTGAGGTTTTTCGACCTGCGGGCGTTTGTATCCGACAGCAGGACAGGGTTTGACAGGTTCGGATCCGGAACGAAGTACGGCTGCTCCAGATCACGGGAAAATGTGCTAAGATACTGGAGGGCATTCTGAGTAGCTGCCAGCGTGTTACCGCCAAGTGTGCCTGTCACCGCCAGAAATTTGATCAACTGCTGGCGACTTGTAAAAATGCGGTCGGACTGGTTGTTGAAAAGTGCCGTACCGCTCGCCGCAATAAACCCCTTTGTTGTGGTAGAAATGAAATTGTAAAAATTCAAAGCCGCATTTGTACCGGTGATACCAAAATTGGGAAATGTTCCGGGAGGTTGTACTGTGGAATAATTGCGCCAGCCTACAATCGCATCAATTTGCGCCTGTGTAAGCACAGGGTTGCCTGCGGAATCAGTCAATTGCATAAGATCGGCCAGCGCGAGTGAACCTTTATCACCGTATTGGGACAATGTTGTCATGCCTGAGGGACACCCCGCCACATTCACATCCAGCAAACCGCCCTCGTCGTAAATAACATAAGCATAGCGCCCAATGACCCCGGTTCCAATGGTCCCCGATACCGCTAGACTGCCGCTCCATGTCGCGGGGTTTGAACCATCTTGTGCCACGAGAATCCAGTCCGGGGGAACAAAGGCATTCGTGCCGCTGGCGATCGGAGTAAAATCGGTTGTATTGGCTTCATTCTGCCTGGGAAGCAATAGTGGTTTGTTCCATCGCGCCGATGAAATAAATCGTCCGTTCTGAGACGTGCCCGATGTCGAAGCATTTATGGCTCGGTTGGGCACGGCATAACTGACCGTTGATGTTCCGCTGGTGGCGACAGTATTATTGGAAAGATTGTAATTTGTTCCGGAATACAGTGGTTGGCCGTAGGCACTGCGTTTAAGCAAATTCGGCGCAAACGATGTACCGCTTATGCTTGTTGTGCCCGTGAGAGCGAGAGCTGGCACGACCGTGCCGGGGCTTGTTGGAACAAAAGTGGCGGCGCCGACCGTACCGGTGATGCTCATGGAGCCGGCAGCAATCTCTTGTTTTAAATCGCCTGTTATCGAGTCAATGGCACCTTGAGCTAACAATTCCACCTTCGACTGATTGGCGCTGCTGTTGGAAACCTGCCGTTCGCTCATTGCACGCGAGAAAAACGCCACGATTAGCCCGGTGAGAAGGACAACAAATGCGAGAATGATGACCAGCGCAGCCCCATGCCTATTTCGACCAGAGCCTGAATTGTAGT
>Ga0268264_10001119_pt1 | contig 26392 bp, 27 predicted proteins | sample KBSSwiS32_FD_190357 | JGI IMG/M metagenome (GOLD analysis project Ga0268264, IMG submission 190357) | Switchgrass rhizosphere microbial communities from Kellogg Biological Station, Michigan, USA - KBS Switchgrass S3-2 (SPAdes) (version 2) | ecosystem: Host-associated > Plants > Roots >...
AAGCCGGCGCTCGTCAACTACCGGGTGCGCGGCACGACCTACATCGTCGACCGCCTGTTCGCCGCCGCGGAGCTGCGGCTCGGGACGGCGCCCCAGCGCATCGTGCGCATCATTCGCACCGATGCCGTGTGGCGGGAGACGCAGCAATGACCGACCAGCAACAGCCCCCCGGACCCGGCCCGGAAACGCCCCCCGACCCCCTTCGGTTGCGTGCACGGCCGCAGCCTGTCACGCGCATCAACCGCAAGGTCGTGATCGGGGGCGCCGCGCTCCTCCTCGTGCTCATCTCGCTGATCGTGCTGCTGGCCCTCACGCCGCCCAGCCTGCGCGTCGGCGACCGCCAAGAGCTCTTCAACGTCGAGTACAAGCCGATTACCGACGCCCTGTCGAAGCTCCCTGCTACCTATGACGGCGTCAAGGCCGACAAGAAGATCGACGGCCCTGAAAAAGAGCCTCCGGTCGTCAAGCCCGGCGTGCCGATGCTGGTGACCCCTGCACCGGACCTCGTTGACGCCGGCAGTGCCGAGAAGGCCCGCCTCGCCCGCATGGCCGGCCAGGCCCTCGAGTCCGGCGTATTCTTCCGGTTGCAGCTCAAGCCCGCACCCCAGGATTCCGTCAAGAAGGAGGCGCCTGCCGATCCTCTCCCGAAACCAGCTCCCGTCGCGCAGGAGGGCGGGCTGGCCGAGCTGACCGCCCTGCGCGCCGCCGACCGCGCGCTGGCGCTGGCCGGTGGCGATACCGACCTCATCGGCACCGCCATCAGCACGGCGGACCAGACGCGCAAGCTCACGTTCCTCAAGGCGGGCCCCGAGAAGGAGGTCTACAACCAGCATGGGCTGCAGACTCCCATCTCCGCCTATCAGCTCATGGCCGGTACCGTCATTGCGGCGAGCCTGGTGACGGGGCTCAACTCGGACCTGCCCGGCTTCGTCATCGCTCAGGTCACGGAGCACGTCTACGACACGGTCTCGGGACGATTCTTGCTCATCCCGCAGGGCTCCCGGCTCGTCGGCAAGTACGACAACATCGTCGCCTTCGGGCAGGAGCGCGCACTCGTCGTCTGGCAGCGCATCATTCTGCCCGACGGCTCCTCCATCGTCATCGACAACCTGCCCGCCACGGACACTGGCGGCTACGCCGGCCTCGCCGATGAGGTTGACCTCCACACCTGGAAGCTCCTGAAGGGCGTGGCGCTCGCCACCGTGCTCGGTGTCGGCAGCGAGCTTGCCTTCGGCTCCAGCGACAGCGACCTCGTCAAGGCGCTCCAGCAGTCCACCCAGCTCACGACCGACCGCGCCGGCCAGCGCCTCGTGGAGCGCAACCTCAACGTCCAGCCCACCATCACCGTCCGCCCGGGCTGGCCACTCCGCGTGGTCCTCCACAAAGACCTCGTCCTCCGGACCTACCGCGGAACAGCCTCGAAATGAGCCATCGAAACAAGAGGGCATGCCAAAATGCCAATTATCGGGACGTTCTCAGCCGTCAAGGACGGCTACGCCGGCACCATCCGCACGCTCACCATGAGCGTCCGGGTGCGCCTCGTCGCCAACGACCGCAAGGACAGCGATGGCGCACCGGATTTCCGCATCCTCGTCGGCACCGCGGAGATCGGTGCCGCCTGGCGCAGGACACGCAAGGGGACGGACGAGCCCTACCTCAGCGTCAAGCTCGACGATCCCGCCCTGCCGCAGCCGATCTGGGGTGCCTTGTTCGAGGCGACCGACGACGGCCCGGCACGCCTCGTATGGCGGCGCGACCGCAGGGACGACGGATGAAGTGGTGACGGCAGGACCTTCATGTAGCTGAGACCTCAACCGATAGCCGATCCCTTGGGCAGCATCGCGAGCAGCGGCGCTGCAACGGATCCCTGTTGCCGGAACGAACCGCCAATGCCACCCATGTCCCGAGCCCGTCTCGTCGCATTCGTGCTGCTGCCCTTCGCGGCCGGCTACTACCTTTCCTACCTGTTCCGCTCCATCAATGCGCTGATCGCAGGAGACCTCCGGGCCGAGCTTGATTTGGGCGCCGACGACCTCGGCCTGCTCACGTCGGCGTACTTCCTCGTGTTCGCCACGGTGGTCCTCCCGTGCGGCGTGCTCCTCGACCGTTACGGGCCACGCCTCGTCGACAGCGCCCTCCTGCTCATCGCTGCCACCGGGGCCCTCGTCTTCGCGCTCGCCGGCGGCGTCTGGGCCCTCATGGTGGGACGCGGCCTCATCGGCCTCGGTGTCGCCCTCGCTCTGATTGCAGGCCTCAAGGCCATCGTCCTCTGGTTCCCGCCCCAGCGCATCGCGCTTGCCAACGGCTTCTACGTCATGCTCGGCGCGCTCGGTGCCGTGTCTGCGACCGGCCCTGCCGAGTTCCTCGTCCAGGCTGTCGGATGGCGCGGCCTGTTCGCGATCCTGGCGGCGGCATCGGCGGCCGTGGCGCTCCTCATTCTTCTCGTCGTCCCGGAGAAGAAGCAGGACCAAGCCCCCGCCGCCTCGCCGAATATCGGCTTCTCCACAGTGTTCACGGATGCACGCTTCTGGCGCATCGCACCGCTAGGCGCCACGGGCGCGGGCATGTCGTGGGCGCTTTCCGGGCTCTGGGCCGGGCCGTGGCTCACCGACGTTGCCGGACTCGACCGCTCCGCGGTCGTCGACCACCTCACCCTGATGGCGGCCGTGCTCGCCGCGAGCGCCCTTCTGCTCGGCGCTCTCGCGGAGCGTCTGCGCCGGGCCGGCGTCTCGACGGAGGTATTCCTCGCCGGTACGATCTGTCTCTCGATGGCGGCCCAGCTCGCCCTGCTGCTCGGCGTCCCGGTTTCCTCGCATCTGCTGTTCGCCTTAACTGCCGCCGCCGGCGCCACCCCCGTCCTCAGCTTCGCGATACTCGCGCGGTACTTCCCGAAGGAGGTCGCGGGTCGGGCCAACGCGGCGCTCGGAGTTCTCAACATGGGCATGGCATTCGGTCTGCAGTGCCTCTCCGGCTTTATCATCGCCCAGTGGTCCGCGGACGGCGGACACTATCCGGCAGAGGCGCACGAGGCTGCCATGGCCACCGGCCTGGCGCTGCAGCTGATCTCCCTTGCTGTGTTCTTCGCACCAAAGCGTAGAGCTCAGCCGCTCCCAATGGCTCACGCTGTCGCCAGGGCGCTGGGGATCGATGCATCGGCTGCTGAGGCCATGCCATCGCAGTACAAAGCCGCACTCTCGGCGTGGAGGCGGCATGTCGCTCAGACGCGAAGGCAGGCGACGGCTTGGCGCTTTGCCGCCGTCGCGTCCATGACGTTGTGCGTCGGCCTTGCGGGGGCTCTGTCGCTGGCGCTCATCCGCCCGGCCGTTGCGCTCCATGCAGTTGAGAGTAGCACTTTTTCACATATGGCACCGGACCGTACTCGGAACCTAAGGGCCCGTCCATGAACAAGTGAGTCACGATGTTGTCCGGTGTGGTGCAACGGCTGCGCTTGGTAGCATCCAACCGCCGTATTTAATTCCGGACGAGCCCTAAGAGACGCGCCAATGGCGCTCCTCGTAGAAAATGAGTAGGCCTCGACGACACCCCTACCGAAGAGCCTCCGCCAACCAGGACACGGAGAGCACCATGGATGAGCGGAAATATCTGACAGCAGAGGAAGTGTCAGAGCGCTATCGCGGCAGCGTCTCAGTCGGAACACTCCGGAACTGGCGAGCAATGAAAATTGGACCACCCTTCATCAAGATCGGCAAAGCCGTACTGTATCCGATCGATCAACTTGAAGCGTGGGATAGGAAGAACTTAGTGGCGTGTCGTACGTCGAAGCAACTCAGCGTGGACCCGCGTGAGGAGGCGTGATCATCACTCTATGTGACGCAAAAACAGGACCCAATTGCCGCTGCCAGTCGACCGCATAAGATCAACTTTACAACGTTATGTCAGCTAGATAGGCCGTAACAATAGCCTGGTCCACAACCACCCCTCGGGCGACACCACGCCGTCGCGCGCCGATATCGAGATGACCCGGACGATCGCGGAGGCCGCCAAGCCGCTCGGCATCCTCGTCCACGACCATCTGATCGTGAGCCACACCAGCCACGCCAGCCTCAAGGCCATGAAGCTGTTCTGACATTGGCAGGTGTCAGGCCCTCCGGGCCTGAAACGAAACGAGCGGATTCCCCTCCCCCTTGTAGGGAGGGGCTAGCTAGGGGTGGGGGGAACCCCGATATTCGAGGTTTGGGATTTCCCCCCACCCTTTCCCTCCCCCACAAAGGGGGGAGGGGACGCTGTGGCGCGCTCCGTTTCTTCATCGAGGGTCGGCGCAGCCGGTGATCGTTGAAACCAAAATTGCCCGAAACCTGGGCTGCGGTACATTGACCGCAGCATTGCACTGGCCGTATAGGCTACCCATATCGGTTCGGGGTTCGTTCTCAGCAAAAAGCGCGGCCAGGGCAGATTTGCTATGACGAAAAAGCATGCCAAGGTTGTGATCCTCGGCTCCGGCCCGGCGGGGTACACGGCCGCCATCTATGCGGCGCGCGCAATGCTCAAGCCGGTGCTGATCCAGGGCAGCCAGCCCGGCGGGCAGATGACCATCACCACCGACGTGGAGAATTATCCGGGCTTCGCCGATGTGGTCCAGGGTCCCTGGCTCATGGAGCAGATGCGGCTCCAGGCCGAGCACGTCGGGACCGAGATGGTCATGGACCTGATCGTCAGCGTCGATCTCAAGACGCGGCCCATCCGCCTTGAAGCCGACTCCGGCGACGTCTACACCTGCGACGCTCTGATCATCGCCACCGGCGCCCAGGCGCGCTGGCTCGGCCTGCCGTCAGAGGAGCGGTTCAAGGGCTATGGCGTGTCGGCCTGCGCAACCTGCGACGGGTTCTTTTACAAGGGCAGGCGCGTGGCGGTGATCGGCGGCGGCAACACGGCCGTGGAGGAGGCGCTGTTCCTCACCAATTTCGCCGAGAAGGTAACGGTCGTGCACCGGCGCGACAGTTTTCGGGCTGAGAAAATTCTCCAGCAGCGCCTGTTCAAGCACCCGAAGATCGAGGTGGTGTGGGGTTCCGTGCTTGAGGAGATCCTGGGCTCGGAGGACGGCAAGTCGGTCGGCGGCGCGGTGCTGAGGAACGTGGCGACGGGCGCCACCTCCAGGATCGACGTGGACGGCGTGTTCGTCGCCATCGGGCATGCCCCGGCCACCGAGCTGTTCAAGGGCCAGCTGGAGACCACATCGTCGGGCTACCTGATCACCGCGCCGGACTCCACGCGCACCTCCATCCCCGGCGTGTTCGCCGCCGGCGATGTCAAGGATGAGGTCTTCCGCCAGGCCGTCACCGCCGCCGGCATGGGCTGCATGGCCGCGCTGGAGGCCGAACGCTATCTTGCCAAGCTTGAAAACGCCGCGGGAGTCGCTGCCTAGGCGTAAACCCGCACAACCGCCGTCCGTCACACTGAAAAACAGGTCAATGGACTGGGACAAGCTACGCATCTTCCATGCCGCCGCCGAGGCCGGCAGCTTCACTCACGCGGGTGAATCGCTGCGCATGAGCCAGTCGGCTGTCAGCCGCCAGGTCTCCGCCCTGGAGAAGGAGCTCAAGGTCGCCCTGTTCCACCGGCATGCGCGCGGGCTGGTGCTGACCGAGCAGGGCGAGATGCTGTTCGGCACGGCCAGCGAGATCATGAACAAGCTCTCCACCGCGGAGACGCTGCTCACCGACACGACAACCAAGCCGTCGGGGGACCTCAGGGTGACGGCGCCCATCGGCCTCGGCACCATCTGGATCACGCAGCGCCTGCGCGAGTTCTTCGAGCTCTACCCCGAGATCCGCATCGAGCTGATCCTGAGCGACGAGCAGATCGCCATCGCCATGCGTGCCGCCGACGTGGCCATCTGGACTGCCGAGCCGCAGCAGAGCGACCTCATCCGGCGCCGGCTCTTCACCATGAAGATCCACGCCTACGCCTCGGCCCAGTACGTGCGCCGCTACGGCGCGCCGGAGACGCTGCAGGCGGTCGACGACCACGCCATCATCTCCTACAGCGGCACGCCGGCGGCGCATCTGTCGTCGATCCGCTGGCTGGAGACGGCGGGCGTCAACGGCAAGGCGCCGCGCAGGCCCACGTTCTCCGCCAACAGCATCGTCGCCATGAAGTACGCGATCCGGGCCGGCATCGGCATTGGCATGCTGCCCGACTATCTGGCCGAGGATGAAGCCGAGCTGGTGCCCGTGCTGCGCGATGCCGACTTGCCCACGGTGCCGATCTACTTCGTGCTTCCCGAGGAGCTCAAGACCGCCAAAAAGGTCCAGGTGTTCCGGGACTTCCTGGTCGCCAAGGCGCGGCAGTGGAAGTATTGACCGGCGCGTTCCTTTGCCCCGCATTGCCCGCCTCGCCGCCCTCCAATAGGGCGGGGCGGGGGGGATCCTATGCACGAGCGCATGGCTCGCATGCCTCTTTCCGTCTACCTCAAGTTGCGGGACTTGCCCACTATGCATGCAGCTGTGACGGACAGCTGTTGAAGGCAGCTACCCTCCCTTCGATGCCTTCAAGCGCCCCACGTGGGCACACAGTCCCCTTGGACCGGGCCTTGCGCCCGGTCTTCTTTTTGGTGCGCCAGTTGCAGGCCGTGGGGGCACTTTGCATCAATACTGCTCACCCCGACGTGAGACGGCCTTTGCATGCGGGTCTGGCATCGCCACTTGATCTAGCAGAAAGGATCGAGGCGGCCTCGCCGAAGAGGCGCTTGCCCGGCCCCAGGCCCGCTCCGCGGCACCTGGACTGAGAGCCGAGGCTTTGGTGCCGCCCACAAGTTGTTCCATGAGCACAAAGATCGACCGGGCGCGGACCCTGCGCGCCGTCGTTGTCGCAGCCGTGTTGCTGATCGCGCTGATCGGCGCGGTGCTGGCATCGGTCGGCACCAAGGCCCCGGACTGGCTGTGGGCTTCCGAGGCGGGCGCGCAGGGGGTCACCCTGGGTGTCTCCGGGGCGCCTTCCCTGGAGGCCCTGCCACACGACCTGGAGCGGCCGGCCTGAAGTCGAGCCGGCCGTCTCGGTGCGCCCGCTTCCGCCTACTTCGGCGCCGGTGTGGCGATCGGCTTGGTCTTATCGACCACATATGTGACGAGGATGCGGGTCGCCTTCGTGCCGGCCTTGCCCTCATGCGGCGTGCTGGCCGGCACGGCGAAGCTCTCCCCGGCCTTGATGACCATCGGCCCCTTGCCCTCGACCGCCAGCTGCAGCTCACCTTCCAGCACATAGCTCGTCTCGACCCCGGGGTGGGTGTGGCGGGCGACGGGCGTGCCCGGCTCGAGCTCCACGAGCTGCATGTGGATGACATGCCCGTCGGGGTACTCGGTCTTCTGCAGCAGCGTGCGTTTGACGGGGTCTTTGGTGGGCGGCGTGATGGTCTGGGCAAAGCCCACCGACGCCGCGAGCACCAGGCCGGCTCCGATCGCGAGCAGCCTCTTCATGAGCGTTCTCCCATTTTGTGGTTGGTGAGTATGCAGCCTATCCTTCTGCAGGGGCGCTGTCGACTGCTGGGTGTAACGGGAGGGTTGTTAAGCTGTGTGCGTGGCGGAACCGTCGGCAGCCCCTGGCGTTTGCCCGCGATGGGGCTTCTACGCGATCCGCTCGTCCTGCTGCTCTTGGCCGCTGCTGCGGCCATTGCGTTCTTTATCGTGGGGCTGGCGATCTAAAGTCGGCGAGGCGGCCGCACGCCCGTAGGGCGCAATCGTGCGAAGCGCGATTGCGCCGAACCGACCTCGCCTCGGAGAGGGCCAATCGGTGCAATGCCGCTTCGCAGCATTGCACCCTACGTTGGCCGCCTACCCCGCAATCTTTGAGAAGTCGGCCACGGTGAGGGTGGCGGCGCGGATCTCGGAGAGGAGAGCGAGCCGGTTGGCGCGCAGCTGGGCGGCGTCGGGGCCGTCGGCGACGTTGACCGTCACCTTGTCGAAGAAGGCATCGACGGGGGCGCGCAGCTCGGCCAGCGCGCGCATGGCGCCGGCGAAGTTCTCCACGTTGATGGCGGCGGCTGTGTCCTGCTTCACGCTCTCGATGGCTGCCGCCAGCGCCAGCTCCTCCTTCACGGTCAGCTTGTCGAGATCGTAGGCGCCGGCGTAGCTCTTCTTGTCCTTCTTCTCCTCGTCGCGGACGATGTTGATGGCGCGGCGCACGCCGATCAGCAGGTTGGCGCCGTCATCGGTCTTGAGGAACTCGCCCAGCGCCTCGACGCGCTTCACGATCAAGGCGAGGTCGTCCTGCCCCCCGAGCGAGAACACCGCATCGATCAGGTCGTGCCGCGCCCCCTTCTCGCGCAGGTGCACCTTGAGGCGGTCGGCGAAGAAGGCGAGGAGGTCGTCCAGGGTCTGCTTGCCCGGTATTTGCTGCCGCTTCTCTGAGTTCGGTTTGCTGGCGGCATCATGGAGTGCTTTGAGCTTGAAAGGTTCCACACTCAACCCGAACGCCTGCTCAAGCGGAAGTCGCAGATCGTTCTCCAGCACGATGCGGATCACGCCGAGCGCGGCGCGGCGGAGTTGGTAGGGGTCGCCGGAGCCGGTGGGCTTCTCGCCGATGGCCCAGAAGCCGACCAGGGTGTCGAGCTTGTCGGCGAGCGCCACGGCCACGGCCACGGCATCACCATCCTCCACCCGCGGCACCGTGTCATTCGGCCCCTTGGGCTTGTAGTGTAGCTCGATGGCACGTGCGATCTCCGGCTTGGCGCCGGCGGCTTCCGCGTAATAGTGGCCCATCAGGCCCTGCAGCTCGGGGAACTCGCCGACCATGCCGGAGACGAGGTCGGCCTTGGCGAGTTGCGCCGCACGCCGTGCATCCTCCGGGTTGGCGTCCACCGCGCCGGCAATATAGTAGGCCGCCTCCGCTACCCGCTCCACGCGGTCTCTCTGGCTGCCGAGCTTCTCGTGGAAGGTGATGCCGGCGAGGCTCCCCGCCATCTCGTCGAGCGGACGCTTCTTGTCCTGCTCCCAGAAGAACCGGGCGTCCGAGAGCCGGGCCGCGATCACCTTCTCATTGCCGGCGATGATGGCCGCCCCGCCGTCGCCTGGGCTCAGATTGGAGACCAGCAGGAAGCGGTTGGCGAGCTTGCCCGTGCGCGGGTGCTTGAGCGAGAAGCACTTCTGGTGCTGCTTCATGGACAGCATCAGGCACTCCGCGGGTACCTCGAGGAAGGCCTCGTCGAAGCTGCCCATCAGCACCGTCGGCCACTCCGTGAGGCCGGCGTTCTCGGCGAGCAGCGCCTCGTCCTCGACCAGCGCCAGCTTGTGCTCCCTGGCGAGGGCGCGGGCCTGCTCGGCGATGGACTGCGTGCGCTCGGCGGCGTCCAGGATCACCTTGTGGCTCCGGAGCGCCTTCGGGTAGTCGGCGGCGCCCTTCACCTCGAACGGCGCGTTGCCGTAGAAGCGGTGGCCGCGCGTGGCGCGGCCCGCCTCCGCGTCCTCGATGGCGAACGGCACCACCTTGCCGTCGAGCAGGCAGACGATGGAGTGCAGCGGACGCACCCAGGTGGTGCGGCCGGAGCCCCAGCGCATGGACTTGGGCCAGGGGAACCTGGCCACCACCGCCGGCACCAGCGCGGCGACGATCTCGGTAGCGGCCCGGCCGGGCTTCTCGATCCTGACGACGTAGAAGTCGCCCTTCTTGTCGTCCTTGACGATCTGAGCGTCCTTGATGGAGCGGAGCCCCGCCGATTTCACGAAACCGGCGATGGCCTGATCGGGCGCGTTGACGCGCGGGCCTTTGCGCTCCTCGGAGATGTCGGGCGACTTGGCCGGCACGCCCTCCACCACCAGCGCGAGCCGCCGCGGCGTGGCGTAGGCCTTCGCTTCGCCGGCCTCCAGGCCCTCAGCCTTCAGCCCCTCGGTGACGAGCCGCTTCAAGTCCTCCGCCGCCCGCCCCTGCATGCGCGCCGGGATCTCCTCGGAAAACAGCTCCAGCAACAGTTCAGCCATCGTGAGCCTCCGTCGCGCGCACCGAGCGCCGCGCGAGTCCCCTCTCCCCGCTTGCGGGGAGAGGGCTAGGGTGAGGGGCAGCCCCAAACACTGACGTCGGAGCGTGCCGCTGCCCCTCACCCCGGCCCTCTCCCCGCGCTATTGGAGCGCACGGCGAGGTTGATGATGCGCGGGGAGAGGGAGTCCGCAGGGTCACTTCTCCGGTATCCGATCGACCGTCGCCACAATGGCGAAGCGGTCGGCGAGCCCGGCGAGGGCGGCGCGGTGGAGCGCATCCGCGGAGATCACGCCGCCCATGGGGTCGGGCAGGTCGCGGGTGGCGGCGGCGTCGGCGGCGACGGTGGCCTTGTAGCCGAGGTCGAGGGCGGCGCGGGCGGTGGAGCTGACGCACATGTGCGTCATGAAGCCGGCGATGACGAGTTGGGTGCGCCCGAGTTTCTTGAGCGTGGCGTCGAGGTCGGTATTCGCGAAGGCATTGGGCAGCGGCTTCGACACGATGCTCTCGCCACCGGCGGGCTGCACCGCATCTATGATGGCGCCGCCGCGGGCGTCGAGGTCGAACAGCCCGCCGGCGCGGCCCTTGTGCTGGACGTGCACCACCGGCGCCCCGGCGGCGCGCGCCCTGGCCAGCAGCCGGGCGAGCGCATCGACGGCGGGGGCGATGCCGGGCAGCGCCAGCTTGCCGTCGAGGTACTCGTTCTGGGCATCGATGATGACCAGCGTGGACCCGGCGAGCGGGGCGGGCCGCAGGTCGGCGCCGGACATCTCAAGCAGTGTCTTGGGGGTGGTCATATGGCGGAGGTTCCTCGCGTCGATCTCGAATTTAGCCTGCGGGCTGTAGCACGGGCGCAGGCATGATGCTGCGCGCGATATCATCGGCGGCGCCGGTCGCCATCAGGTAACCCAGCCCGACCAGGATCAGCGCCAGCGCGAACCAGAATATTGGGCGCGGCTGACGCCGCAGCGCCGCCCACGCCAGCCCGATCAGCGGTACGCCGAGGATGACGGCGCCGGCGAGCTTGGCGGGGATCATGGCATGGCCCACCCGGAACGTAGGGTGCAATACGCGGCAGCGCATTGCACCGAGACGTTACCCAAACCGAGAGCGTGAAGCGGTGCAATACGGGCTAACGCCCTATTGCACCCTACGTTTGTCACGCCCCGCCCCCCTCCGTCTGCAGCCACGCCGCGCAGCAGGCCTTGGCGAGGTCGCGCACGCGCAGGATGTAGCTCTGGCGCTCGGTTACTGAGATCACGCCGCGGGCGTCCAGCAGGTTGAAGACGTGGCTTGCCTTGATGCACTGGTCGTAGGCCGGGAGCGCCAGCTTGTGGCGCTTGTCGTTGGCATTCGCGTCCGGCGCGCCCGCCTCCAGGAGGGCCCTGCACTCCTTCTCGGCGTCGCGGAAGTGCCGGAGCAGGATTTCCGTATCCGCGTGCTCGAAGTTGAAGCGCGAGTACTCCTGCTCGGCCTGCAGGAACACATCCCCATAGGTGAGCTTCCTCGCGTCCTCGCGTCCGTTGAAATTCAAACCGAACACGCGGTCCACGCCCTGCACATATGTGGCGAGCCGCTCCAGCCCGTAGGTGATCTCGCCGGAGACGGGGTTGCAGTCGAAGCCGCCGACCTGCTGGAAGTAGGTGAATTGCGTCACCTCCATGCCGTCGCACCACACCTCCCAGCCGAGGCCCCAGGCACCCAAAGTGGGGCTCTCCCAGTCGTCCTCGACGAAGCGGATGTCGTGCAGCATCGGGTCGATGCCGATGCGGCCGAGGCTCTCCAGGTACAGGTCCAGGATGTCCGGCGGCGACGGCTTCATGATTACCTGGAACTGGTAGTAGTGCTGCAGCCGGTTCGGGTTCTCGCCGTAGCGGCCGTCCTTGGGCCGGCGCGAGGGCTGCACATAAGCCGCATTCCAGGGCCTGGGGCCGAGCGCGCGCAGGGTGGTGGCGGGGTGGAAGGTGGCCGCCCCCACCTCCATGTCGTAGGGCTGCAGGATCACGCAGCCCTGCTGGCCCCAGAACTGCTGCAGGGTGAGGATCAGGTCCTGGAACGATTTGGTCGGCTGCAGGCCGTTGCCGGCGCGCGCCGCCGGCGCGGTGGCCTTGGCGGGCGCCTTCGCGGACGCCGGTTTCGGGGCTTTCTTCTGCATGGTGCGATATGGCCGAGGTTGCGGCGCGCACTATACGCAAACCGCGCCCGCCGTCATCTGGATTTGCCGCGCCGCCGGTTGCAGCGGGGACAAACCTCCACAAGTGTTGGAGGGCTGAGCCAGGAGCGGCTCAGCTACAGCGTGACATCAAAGTAGATGCGTGCCAGGTCGATGCGGAACTCGACGGCCTCGAGATAGAGCACCTCCTCGGGGCGCTTCAGCACGTCGAGCTCGAAGCCCTGCTCGCTGCGCCGGTAGTGCTCCACCCGCATCTGGTCCTGGTAGACAAGCGCGATGTGTCGGACGGTCGGCAGCGACTTGTAGAAATCGAGCTTCGGCCCGCGATCGGTGTCGATCGTGGATGGGGAGAGCACCTCGATCACCACCAGCGGGTCGGTGATGTAGGTCCTCGTGCCCGCCGCCCCGCAGCGGACGACCACGTCCGGCCGCGCCTTGTCCGTATCGCGCGGATCGTCCGACCGCTGCACCCGCATGCCGCCCTGGTAGGTACGGCAGCCCCGTGCGTCCATGGCGAGCTTCAATGGGGCGCCGATGTTGGCCGCAATCTGCTCGTGCGTCTCGGTCGGGTTTGACATCATGACGATGACGCCCTCGACCAGCTCGAACAGGGCGGTATCGGCCTGCGCCTCGACAAACCTGTCGAAGGCTTCGACGGTCACAGGCTCTGGGCGGCGCATCGCGGTCGTCATTGGGGCTCTCCAGGGCGCCCAAGATTAGCGGGATCCGGCCCGCCTGTCATGCCTGGGTCAGAGCCAGAGGGTTCGACGTCGCATCGGGCCGGCCTATCCCCGCCCATTTCCCCCCATGCGACACTTCCCGCCCATGGCCGACCATGCTCCCGCCAAATGCCAGACACGCATCCTCCCACGCCCTGGCAGGCGCCATCGCCCGGCTCTGCCTCAGCCGCCAGGGGCGGGGCCGCGGCCCCAGCGCCCCTATGACCGACGGACGGAGCTCCCCCGCGTGATCCCGCTTTGGCCCAGCGAGCTGGACGACGAGAGCCCCGAGGGGTGCCGGCGCATTCTGGCCAAGCTGCGCCGGGCGCTCCGCGCCGAGCGCCGGCGCGGTCTCGCAGGACATTGGACGTACGACCTGGCGCGCCATGTGGCGCTGCTGCGCGTGTACCGGCTGGAGCTGGCGTCAAGCGGGGAGTAGGAGTGGGCGGCAGGGCGTTGACCCTGTTCGCCTTCCCCACTCCCCAACTCCCTGTTCCCCACTCGCGCTAGTGCGGCACGTCGAGGCTGTAGAGGTCGCTCGGCCGGATCACCAGGCCGAAGGCCATGCGGATCGCCACCGCGATCACGATCAGCGACAGCAGCGCGCGCAGCTGCTCTGCCTTGAACCGCTCGGAGAAGCCCACCCCGAACTGCGCCCCCACCACGCTTCCCGCCATCAGCGGCACCGACAGCAGGAGGTCGACGGTGTGGTTCATGGTCGCCTGCAGCACCGTGGTGAAGGCGGTGACGCACAGGATCTGGACCGTCGAGGTGCCGATGACGATGCGGGTGGGAATCCGCATCAGGTAGATCATGGCGGGCACCAGCAGGAAGCCGCCGCCCACGCCCATGATGGCCGTGAGCAGGCCGACGAAAGCCCCGATCCCCACGAACGGGACGAGGCTGGCGTAGATGCGGGAGTGGCGGAACCGCACCTTGAGCGGCAGCCCGTCGAGCCAGGTGTGGGCGCCCCCCCGGCGCATGCTGGTGCCCGCCTTGGCGGCGGCGGCGCGCAGAACCCGCACGCTCTCGATCAGCATCAGGGTGCCCACCACCCCCAGCAGCACGACGTAGCTCACCGCCACGAACGGCTCCAGCTGGCCGCGCGCGATCAGGAATGACAGCACCTTCACGCCCACCAGCGCCCCGGCGAAGCCGCCCAGGATCAGGTACAGCCCCATCTGCAGGTCGACGTTGTTGCGCCGCCAGTGCCCGACGGCGCCCGACACCGACGCCGCTACAACCTGGCTGGCGCTGGTCCCCACCGCCACCGCCGGGGGCACGCCCAGAAAGATCAGCAGCGGCGTGAGAATGAACCCGCCGCCCACGCCGAACATGCCCGACAGGAAGCCGATGGCGAACCCCATCAGGAGCAGCAGCATCACATTGAGCGACAGCTCGGCGATCGGGAGATAAACCTGCATGCCGGGACTTGCGCTGCCTCCCTGTAACCGACCGCGGGCGGGCCGTTTCCTAGCGTGCCAGCTCCTTGAGGCCGCGGCGGATCAACGCCGGCGTGCTCGCCGCCTTGCCCAGCTCCGTGAGCGCGGCGGCGACGGTCTGGCTGGCCTGTCCTGGGTGATAGCCGAGATTGATGAGCGCCGAAATGGCCTCGGCCGCCGCATCGCCCTGCGGCGGCTGCTGGGCGGTGCCGACCTTGGCCATGGCCGGCACGTTGAGGCCGGCGGCTCCCAGGGCCGGGGCTTTGTCCTTCAGCTCGGCAACGATGCGCTGCGCCAGCTTCTTGCCGACGCCGGGCGCCTGCTCCACGGCCGCCCAGTTCTGCAGGGTGACGGCGTTGGCAAGGTCCGGGGGAGCAAGTGTGCCGAGCACGCCCAGCGCCACCTTGGCCCCTACCCCCTGGATGGTCTGCAGCATCCGGAACCAGGCCCGCTCCACCTCGCTGGTGAAGCCGTAGAGCCGGATGGCGTCCTCGCGCACGTGCGTCTCGATGGCGAGGCTCACCTCCTGGCCAAGCTGCAGCGTCCTCAGCGTGCGGGCGGAGGCCTGCACCTCATAGCCCACGCCGCCGACGTCGACGATGGCGTGCGCCTCGCCGACCGCATCCACGGTGCCCCTGAGCTTGCCGATCATCTCGCACTCCCCGCATATCTCGCCGTCCCTCGGTCACGACCTCACGCCCGCCCCACCATCCGCCGCGCGATCGCCTGAGCGCTCGTGCGGTGGTTGGCGTGGCAGATGGCGATGGCCAGCGCGTCGGCCTCGTCCGCGCTCTCGAACCTGGCCCTGGGCAGCAGGAACCCCACCATGGCCTGGATCTGCCGCTTCTCGCCGTGCCCGGCGCCCGTGACGGTCTTTTTAACGACGTTGGGCGGATATTCCGCCACTCTCAGGCCGTTCAGGGCCGGTGCCAGCAGCGCCATGCCGCGCGCCTGGCCGAGCTTCAGCGTGGCCCGCGCGTCCTTGTTGACGAAGGTCTCCTCCACCGCTGCCTCCTGCGGCCGGAACCGGGAAATCACCCCGCACAGGCCCTCGTACAGCTGGCGCAGACGATAGGCCAGCTCGCTCTCGCCGTCGGACGCCACATGCCCGCTCGCCACGTAGGCGAGGCGCACGCCGTCGGACTCCACGATGCCCCAGCCGGTGCGCCGGAGGCCCGGGTCGATGCCGATGATGCGAATCGTCTGAGCGAGCATGGGCCGTGATAGCACGGCCGCGGCGCAATGAAGGTGGCGATGGCGGGCCAAGCCGACTGCATCGCGCCTGGAGCGCACCCCATAGAGGGCGAGACTTGGACGGTGCCGGCTTGAGGCGCTCGCCAGTCCTACGACGCGCCATCCGGGTCAGTTGGCCCCGGTGACGGCGGCCGGCCTTCGCCCGGCAGGCCTGCGCCGGAGTGTATGTAAGTCACCCCACCCGGAGCCGGTCCAGCTTGGACCTCAGCGGATGTCTGAATGGCCAGCGCCAGCGCGGCGCTCGTCAGGGCGATGGCCAGCGCAGTCGCCGGGACGGCGCTCGCGCTTGTGGCGATTTGGATGCGGCTCATGGGGATATCGGCTCGTTATCTTTTGTCTTTTGCCGTCTTGGCCTTTCATGATCGATATGGGCCCTCCAGCCGGATGATGAAGGGGCTGTCACGTACCCTTGAAGCGTTGCGACCGCGGTCATGGCGGGCGCGCTGTCAGCTGCGTCGCCCCGCGGCGCCGCCCCACTCGGCCCGGCGGACGCGGTGCGCGGCAAGGAGAGCGGCCGTGATGGCGAGACCCGACAGCGAAGCCAGCGCGTAGGCGCCGATGAGGCCGGCGGCGGGCAGCGCCTGGCCCAGGACCAGGAAGAAGACGATGAAACCGAACAGGGAGGCCGCCAGCCCGCGCAGCACCCGCCAGATGGCGTCGCGCCCGGAGCTGTGGTGGGTGAACGCGCCGGTGACGGTGAGGATGATGGGATAGCTTGCCAGCACGCCGGCGAGCCGCGGGCCGAGCGCGTCGGCTCCCGTTACCAGCGCGGCCACCAGCGCCGCAGCTGCCGCCATGCGGGCCGGGATGTCCCACCAGGGCGGCACCTGCGGCAGCACGCCGCCGCGTGGCCGTGGCAGCAGGGCCAGCACCACGCACAGGCTGGCGGCGCCGAGCCCGGCCGCGGCCCACAGGGGCGGCAGCTGGGCGGGAAGGACCCGCGCCAGGGTGGCGGGATCGCTCAACGCCGCGGCACCGGTGAAGAAGGCGACGGCCCCGGCTGCGAGGCTCAGGGGCCAGCCGGCCACGGCGGCAACGAGGCCGTAGGCCAGCATGAAGCCGCCGATGCATGTGACCGCGATCATCACGCCGAGGCAGGCGGCAACCCCGAAGTCGATCCCCTGGTCGAGGATCAGGATGAACAGCACCGGGCCGGTGAACCACGGCAGCCCCATCAGGATGCCGCCCACCGTCGGCCCCCACCAGCGCGCCGCAAGCGCCACCCCCGCGACCAGCAGCGGGGTTACGGCGATCTTGAGCAGGAACAGCATCTGGGATCAGGTTTTAGGTTTCAGCTTTTAGGGATCAGGTTTCAGGGATCGGATTTCGGGTGTCCACTGAAACCTAATCCCTAGTCCCTGAAACCTGATCAAACCGCCACGTTGTCGATCAGCCGCGTCTTGCCGAGCCAGGCAGCCACCAGCACGCGCAGCGGACGCCCGGCGTCGGGTGCCGCAGGCCGCAGGGTCTCGGCGTCGCGTACCTCCAGGTAGTCCACCTTGAAGCCGGCGGCTGCCAGCGCGGCCTTGCCGCCCTCAACCGCTGCGGCCACGTCCGCGCGCCCGGCCGCGGCACGCGCGACATCGGCGATAGCGCGGTGAAGCAGCGGGGCGATCCGACGCTCCTCGGCGGAGAGGTAGGCATTGCGCGAGCTCATGGCGAGACCGTCGGCCTCGCGCACCGTCTCCGCGCCGACGATCTTCAGGGGCAGGTCCAGGTCGCGCACCATCTGGCGCACGACGGCGAGCTGCTGATAGTCCTTCTCGCCGAACACCGCGATGTCCGGCCCCACCTGGGTGAAGAGCTTGCAGCACACCGTCGCCACCCCGGCGAAGAACTGCGGGCGAAAGTCGCTCTCCAGGCCCTCGGCGGCGCCGTCCGGCACGACCTTCGTGGCGAAGCCGTCGGGGTACATCTGGGAGCGGTCCGGCCCCCAGACCAGGTCGCAGCCGACGGACGCCAGCTTGGCGAGATCGCCGGCCTCGTCGCGCGGATAGCGGTCGAAGTCCTCGTGCGGGGCGAACTGCGCCGGATTGACGAAGATCGAGGCGACGGCGCGCACGCAGCGCGCCTTGGCGAGCCGCACCAGCTCCAGGTGGCCCCGATGCAGAGCGCCCATGGTTGGGATGAGCGCGACGCTCTCCCCGGCCGCGCGCCAGGCCTGCACTTGGGCCCGCAGCGGCTCCAAGCTGCGCACCACGGAAACCGCGCCGCTCATGGCCCGCCGATGCCTCCTTTTCGATCAGCCGCCGCAAACTACGGCGCGCGAGGCCGGCGAGGCAAGGCGTCAGACGCCGATGCACTCAAGAGCGCGAGCTTGGGCCGGCGCCGACTGCCCGGATCGAGACCTGCCGCCAATGCATCTCCCGGTACGTACAATTGAGCCACGTCGGCTCCAAGAGTCGCCAAGCGGGCTATGGGAAAGAATGATCCCATGGAGACATGGCTTGATCGCACGTGAGAGTGCCCACAGGATGTCTTTGTTTCGGTCAATCGATCTGGAGGAAGCCGCTATGCAGTCGAACATGGCCCCTTGGGCCTTCGTGCTCGCTGTCCCTGACATCGATAAGAGCGCTCGGTATTTCTGCGAGGTCCTGGGCTTTCGAATCAGCTGGGAGAATGCAGCGGATTGGCGATTGGCCGAGAGGGACGGAGTCCGGATAATGTTGGGCCAGTGCCCGAAAGACATGCACCCGAGTGTGCTTGGCGCTCACAACTGGTTCGGCTATCTGGAGGTCGATGATGTCGACAGCCTGTATACCGAATTTACTGCGCGTGGGGCGGCCTGCACTGCCCCCAAAGATGCCCACTACGGAATGCGTGAGATTGTCATTACCACAACGGATGGCCACAGGGTCGTGTGCGGGCAGCCATCCAAACGGACCTGATCGCAGCTCGGAGGCCAACGCTTCCGATGGATGCCGACCGGAACATATTGTCCATTCGATACCTACCGCTTCTGTCTTACTTTGCCGCCCGCTCAGGTAGGGCCTTACTCCAGTGCCCGACGCGTGCCGCAATCCGCCCGCATGCTGCCCCGTCGTCGAGTACATCGAGGGTTTCAGTATGCGCAGGCAGCCTGTCCCACTTCTCGCCCAGAAGCTCTCCCCGTTTCGCTGGAGAACATGGTGCGTGCTCACCGCACTTTGGGTGGGCCTCTGTGCGGTTGCCACCGTTGGCTCCTGGCCGATCGCAAATACGCCAGCCGAGTGGGCGACGCCCGGGCCTGCTCTGGAATTGCGCCCCGAGCAACCGACGCCGCAACCGCTGATCGAGAGAGAGATGGCATCCTACGCACAAGGGATCAGGTCGCATCTTTCAACGATGGCACTGTTCACTGCAATCCCGCCCGCCGCACTGCTCCTTTCGGCCTGGATGCTGCTTTGGATCGCCAGAGCTTCTCAGCTGGAATAGCCAATTCAGGCCTTCTTCTCCGTCTCGGCGTTGCCGATAGGCGATGCCCGCTGACGCAATTCGCTTGGCGGTTCCTGGCACAACTCTTCCGCAGGTAGCTGATCCTGTGAAAGGTCGTCCTGAAAGCTGCCGCTATAAGCGGTGGCATGAGCGCCAGGCATTGAGCCCGCAAGGCCAGCCTAATAGGGCGTGATCACGTTCACCAGCGCGTGCCGCCTCTCCTTCTCCACCGCCTCGCGCGCGGCGGCGAGCACGCTGGGCAGGTCGGCGGGGCGGTCCACGCGGGCGGCGAAGGCGCCGTGGGCCTCGGCAACCTTCTCGAATGGTGGGCTGGGGGATAGGTCGGCCAGCCCCAGGCCATTCTCGCGGCCGGCGGCACCCGAGGCGAACATGGAGAGCGTGGCGTTGCGCACGGCGGCGTAGCGGTTGTTGTTGAAGATCACCATGACGATGGGCAGGCCGTGCGCCTCGGCGGCCCAATGGCAGGCCGTCGGATTGGCGAACACGAAGCCGCCGTCGCCGATAGTGGCCACGACGAACCGGTCGGGCGCGGCCAGCTTGGCGCCCAGCGCCGCCCCCACGCTCCACCCCAGGCCGCCGGCGGGGCTGAGGGCGAAGTAGGTGCCGGCGTGGGTCCGCGGGCAATGGTCGGGGCGGAGCTGGTACTCGTTGACGATAATCCCCTCCGGACCCGCCATCTCGCCGACACAGCGGCTCAGGTACTCCGGGGTGATGTGCGGAGCATCGGGATTGGCCGCGCGAGCGGGGCGCGCGCCCCATCCGGCTTCCGGCTGGGGGTGGAGGCCCAAATCGTGCAGGCACGCCGACAGGGCATGCAAGGTGGGAGCCGCGCCCGCTGCGATCGACAGGTCGCTGCGGAAGCTGCGCATTGGATAGCGCAGGAAAGCGGGGTCCTCGCCGATGTGGACGATGCGCGCGTCCGGGTTGGGTGCCTTGACGCTCGGCATCCAGGGCACATCGCTCTCGACCACCAGGATGAGGTCGGCGTCTGCCAGGAACGGCCCGGAATCGAAGCCGGCGTGCATGGGATGGTCCGTCGGCAGGCACATGTAGCGGGGCGTCTGGACGGCCACCGGCACCCGGCAGCGCTCGGCCAGCTGGGCGAGCGCAGCGGTCTCGTGCGGCAGCCGGCCCACGTTCGACGTGATGATGAGGGGCCGCTTCGACTCGGCGATCCAGCCCGCCAGCCGGCGGATGGCCTCCCGGTCCGGCTCCGGCGGCGCGGGCGGCATCCGCGGCGGGAGGCGCGCCTCACCCGCGACCGGCGCCGCCAGCGGCTCGCGCGGCAGCGTGAGATAGACCGGGCCGCTGGGGCTCGCCAGCGCCGCCTCCAGCGCCCTTGGCACGACCAGATGCGCCTGCTCGGGGCTCCGCAGCTCGTAGTCCCACTTGACCAGCTCGCGCACCATGCCGGCTTGGTCGAACATCTCCTGCGCCCAGTGGATGGAGCGGTTGCGGGCGCCGAACGCGCCTTCCTCCAGGATCGGCGAGCGGCCCGCCATCAGCAGCAGGGGAATGCGGTCGCGGCTGGCGTCGGCCAGCATGTTGACGGTGTTGCCGGTGCCGACATTGACGTGCACCATCACCGCCTGCGGCGCGCCCGTCACGAGGCAGGCGCCGTGCGCCATGGCGACGGCCAGGTTCTCGTGCGGCGCCAGCACCGCGCGCGGCACCTGCGCGCCGGTCTCCCTGGCGCGCGCCAAGCCCTCGACGATGGGCGGGAAATCGGTGCCGGGGTTGACGAACAGGTTCGCCACCCCGTGCCGCTTGAGCGAGGCGAGGAGCACGTCGCCGGCGGTGGGCGGCACGGCGGCAGCTTGGGCGGCGGGCTGGCGCTGCGGTTTGCGTTCACGGGCCATTCGCTCTCTCCCCTGTGTGCGGCTTGACGTTTCCTCGGCCCAAGCTGGGGTGGGGAAACGAGGGTGTGTCAAGCGGATGCACGGCGATGCGCGGCAGCCATGCGGCCTGGAGGCCGACAGGCGACAGCAGGGGTCAGACCCCTCGCCACCACCGTGGCATACGGTCGATACGGCAGAGGCGAGGGGTCTGACCCCTTCTTCCTTCATGCACCGCGCGGTCGGGGGTGCTGGATTGCAGCTTCCACGAGGCGCCAGCCGTTGAGCGGCACCAGCAGGGCATGCAGCAGCCAGACAGGCGTGAGGCCGAGGGCCAGCCGTAGGCCATGAACGCCAGATTGCCGGCGAGCGCCGCGAGCCGCAGCGGGATCAGGTCCTTCATGGAGAACGCCGCCAGCACGAGCCCCGACGCGACATAGCCACAAAGCTCCCAGCCCACAGCACGCCTCCCGTCGCTGTCGTTCCAACGAGGGTTGGTCGCGGCGGGGCGCGCTCTGGTTCACGGAGAGCGCGCGCTCGTTCACCGGGGCATCCAATGCAATCGCGCTCCGCCTGACGCACCCTACCGTGCGGCGACCTCGCGCACCGACTTGAGGGTGGTGAGCGCGTTGACGCGCCCGGCGCCGAAATCGTCGTCGCGGCCGGCCGGGCCGAGGTCGTCTGCGCCGGCGGCCATCAGCTGGCCGATGGCGTTGACATCAAGGCCGGGATCGCGCTCCAGGAGCAGTGCCGCGATGCCACTGACGTACGCGGTGGCAAAAGACGTGCCCGACAGCAGCTCGTGCTTGCCACCCTCCACCGGCGCCAGAACGTCGACGCCAGGGGCGGAAATAGCGATGTAGCGGCCGCGATTGGCCTGCGGATAGCGCCGGTCTGCCGCATCCACCGCCGTCACCGCGATTACGCCGGGAAAGGCCGCGGGAAAGGCCGGCGGCGCCTTGGGTCCGGCGTTGCCCGCCGCGGCCACCACGACGACGCCTTTGCGACGCACGGCGTCGAGCAGCTCCTGCAGGTGTCCCGAGCGCGGGCCGACGAAGCTGAGGTTCAGCACCTTGGCCCCGTTGCTCGCCGCCCAGTCGATGGCGCCCAACAGGATCTCCGTGGTCGTGTCGGGTGGCGCGCCGGGCTTGGTGCGGAATGCGCGCACCGCCAGGATCTCGGCCTCTGGCGCCACTCCTTCCACCACGCCGCGCGAGGCGATGATGCCGGCCACCGCGGTGCCGTGAAAATCGGGCGCCGGGTCCGGGCCGCCGACCGCGTCGAACGAGCGGACGGTCACGCCCTTGAGGTCCGGGTGCGCCGTGTCTATGGCCGAGTCGATCACCGCCACGGCCACATTGCGGCCGAGCGCCATCCGGTGTGCCTCGGGCAGGTGCACCTTGCGCGGGCCGTACTGGGGAATGGGCGCCGACTCGCGCTGGTCGTCGCCGGAGTGGAAATAGAGCCAGTTGAACTGGGCGGCGCGGACGCGCGGATCGCGCCGCAGGGCCGCCAGCGCCGCCGCCTCTGAGCGGCCGGCGCGCACACGGAACAGCTCGGCGCGGGCGCCGATCAGCGCGATGGGCCGGCTCGATACGAGATCCAGCCCGTAGGCCTGGGCCAGGTTCGCACCCAGCGACTGCGGTCTCGTCTGGTCGACGAGCACGAGGATCTCGCGCGTGACCCGCTCCGGCACCGGCCGATCCCTCGTGCGCTCGTCCATGCGGCGCGGCAGCGACTGCAGCACCGTCGCCTGCTCGGCCGGCACATCGGGCAGGATGACGACGGGCGGGAAATGGGGGAATCGCGGGTCCCTGGTCTGCTTGGGCTGCCGCGGGTCATCGTGCGTCGGCCCGTCACGCGGAGTGTCACGCGGAGTGTCACGCGGCCGGTCGGGGGTCCTGTCAGGTCTCCTGTCCGGCGTCTTGTGGGGCGGCGGGTCGTCGACCGAGAGGCGCCCGGGCTTCAGCCGCGGCGGCAGCTTCTTCGCCTTCTTGGAGGACATGGGGCGCCGCTGGAACTGCGCCGGCTCGATTGCGCTTGCTGCTGCAGGAACGGCTTTGAGGCCGGTTGCCGGCGGCGAGGCCGATGCGGGCGCCGCCAGCAAGAGAAGCGCGAAGGCGAGCACGGAGGTCAGACCCCTCGCCGCGACCGCGCGTTGGAATTTGTTCCTTCGCAGGCGAGGGGTCTGACCCCTTTCCGGAACGCGAGGGGTCCGACCCCTTCCCTCTGTCATGGCGCATCAATCCCTGCTCGGCAGCACCGCGCGCACGATATCGCGCCGCCCGGCCAGCCGCCGCATCAGCGCCTCGCGCCCGGCCGTGGAGCGGTCCTCCGTCCGCAGCCTGATCTTGTATACCCCACCGGCCTTGGGGCCGTCCACGATGCTGCCGTCGAGGTCGGTGAGCAGCTGCGAGATCGCCGTCGCCTTCGCATCGTCGGCGAAAGTGACGAGCAGCGCGATGCCGTCGCCGCTCTGGCCACCCGAGGCGGTCTGGTAGGTGCCGGCGCGCTCGTTGAGCAGCGACACGATGGCAATGCCCTGTACGGCGATCAGCACCGCCGCCGCCAGAGCTGCCCAGCGCACCGCATTGGCCGTGGGTGCTGCGAGCAGGTCGCCGACTTGCTGCAGGCCGCCCCGCAGCGCACGCATTGCCGCCCAGCCGGGTCTGGCAGCCGGCAGAGACGCCATGAGCCGTGCCGTGGCGCCGGCGGAGGGAAGCCCCAGGGCCTCGTTAGCGGCCACGGTCTCGTCCCGCTCGGTGCGTGCAAGGTCGAGCTGGCGCGCCACCTCCGGGTGGGCGGCGAGGTAGGCCTCCATCTTCGCCAGGTCGGCCGCATCCAGCCGGCCGGTGACGTACCAGGGGAGAAGCATCTCGATCTCCTCGCGCTCGATGTCCCCGCGAGACAGCTCGTTCATGGCCAACCTCGATCGACCCCGGCATCCTTCAGCAGCCCGGAGAGCCGCTTGCGCGCGTAGAACATCCGCGTCTTCACGGTGTTCTCGGGGATCTTGAGAACCTCGCTCACCTCGCTCACCGACAGCTCGTGGTAGTAGACGAGGTCGATGACCGCCTTGTGCTCGGCCGACAGCTTGTCGAGACAGAGCCGGAGGATCGCGCCCTTGTCGGCTTTCTGTACGGCCACCTCGGGGTCGTCACCGGCGTCGGCGAGGGCGTCCGCGGCGTCCTCGTCCCAGCTCTGCTCGCGCCGCTTGCGCAGGCGGCTGACGGCCCGGTGATGGGCGATCGACAGGATCCATGTGCTTGGCGCCGATGCGCCTTCGAACTTGCCGGCATTGCGCCACACCTCCAGGAACACCTCGTTCATCACCTCTTCCGCCACGGCCGCGTTGCCCACGAGCCGCAGGGCGAACCGGTACACGCGCGCCTGGTGTGCGGCGAGGAGCGCGCGCAAGGCGGCCTCCTCGCCGGCGACGATGCGCCGGATCAGCTCCAGGTCCTGCGCGGCTCGGCTCATGCGGGCCACCCGCCTGAAGGCCTGGTATCGGCTCTGTCGCTCCGATCTGAACGAAGGTTCATCGTTGGCCCGGAAATCGTCGAAGATTCAGAAAACTTGCATGCCAGAATGCAGCCGCGCGACGCAACCGGCGGACGCGGCGGCAAGGCAGGCGATTCGCCCGCCTATTCATACCGGCTGACAGGCGTCTGACCAGCCTTAAGCGGCCGACCCGGGCCGACCCGGGCTTCGGTGGGCGCCGGAAAGCGCCGCCCGGCCGTGGCCAGATGGCATCGAAGAACAAAAAGAGCCGGCTCGGGGGGAGCCGGCTGAGTCGGGGCAGGACCTTGGAAAAAGGGGATCAGTCGGAGCAGCCGGCGCGGCGCATGCAGCGCCAGTAGCGGCCCGTATTGTCGCCGTACTCCTCCTCGCACCGGGCGGACTGGGCGGAGCAGTACCCCAGCCCCAGGACGATGGCGCCGCCGATGGCGGGGCCCCAGTGGTGATGGTGGTGGTTGCCGCCGCCCTTGTCGCCCTTGCCGCCGCCTCCGCCACCCTTGAACTTGTCGGGACCTGGAGGAATGCCGCCACCGCCGCCGTTGCCGCAACACTTGAAGTCGCCCGGCCCCTTGTCCTTAACGAGCTCGACGGCGCCGATATCAGCAGGCTCGGCCAGCGGGGCAAGCGGTGCCGCGGACGCGACGCCGAGGGCGGTCGGCAGCCCCGAGCCGGGGGTGAGGAAGAGGGCCGCTGCAAGGGCGGCCGTACTCAGTATCAGTTTCCTGTTGATGAAGGTCATCGCAAAGCTCCGCGCGCTACGCCGGGACGACCAGGGTCGGTCCGGCCATTCCCGCGCCCGTCCTGGGCGCCTGCTCATGCGTCGCGGCGGGGCCCGATCCGGTTCAAAAAAATCGGAGGGTGCAGCAAGCGAAAGCGCATTGCACCGATGGCGCGGGACCATCGCAGGAGCGTACTCGGTGCCGTACGGGCTGCGCCCCGTTACACCCTCCTACTGGAACGCGCTGTGGGCGCCGAAGGGGACGCCCAAGAACATTGTCGCCAAGCTCAATCCCGCGTCTGTGGAGGCGCTCGCCGATCCGTACACGCGCAAGCGGCTTGAGGACTTGGCGCAGGAGAACCTGACGCCCGACCCGCCGACGCCGGAGGCGCTGGGCGCTCTGCAGAAGGCGGAAGCTGAGAGGCGGTGGCCGATCGTCACGGCTGCCAATATCAAGGTCGAGTGACGGCCGCCGGCCGACGGCGCACAATTCTTGGACGCAATACTGACGGCAGCAACGCCTGCGTGCTAGCCTGCCGTTCAGCATGCGGCGATGCCCTTGCGAATGGGAGGCGAGATGACGACGGCGCAGGAAAGCGTGGAGCTCACCCGTGTCGGCCCCGGCACGGTGATGGGCGACTTGATGCGGTGCTACTGGATCCCCGCGGTTCTCTCCTCGGAGGTCGAGCGCGACGGGCCGCCCGTTCGCCTCAAGCTGCTCGGCGAGAAGTTGATCGCCTTTCGCGACAGCGCCGGCCGGGTGGGCGTGATGGACCACCGCTGCCCGCACCGCTGCGCCTCGCTGTTCCTCGGCCGCAACGAGGAGGGTGGGATACGCTGCGTCTACCACGGCTGGAAGTTCGACGTAGGCGGCAACTGCGTCGACATGCCGAGCGTGCCGCCGGACCAGGACTTCAAGCAGAAGGTCAAAGCCAAGGCCTATCCGGCTGTGGAGCGTGGGGGCGTGGTCTGGGTCTACATGGGCTCGCGCGCGCTGCCGCAGCTGCCGGCGTTCGAGATCCTGAACATGCCGCAGGACGAGATCCGCGTGGTCTTCGTCATGCGCTCGTGCAACTACCTGCAGGCGATCGAGGGCGAGCTCGACACCTCGCACTTCGGCTTCCTGCACGCCGGCCACGTGGACCCGGACGAGCTGGCGGAGGAGGAGCCGCTGCGCTACACGGTGATCAGCCGTCACCCGGACTACCACCTCGTCGACGCGCCCTGGGGCACACAGTATGCCGGCTACCGCGAGGCGGCGCCGGGCAAGACTTATTGGCGTTTCGCCAACTTCCTGTTCCCTTTCTGGACGCAGGCGCCCAACGGGGAGTTCGGCAGCCACATGCACGCCCGGGGCTGGGTGCCGCTCGACG
>Ga0268264_10001124_pt1 | contig 26279 bp, 15 predicted proteins | sample KBSSwiS32_FD_190357 | JGI IMG/M metagenome (GOLD analysis project Ga0268264, IMG submission 190357) | Switchgrass rhizosphere microbial communities from Kellogg Biological Station, Michigan, USA - KBS Switchgrass S3-2 (SPAdes) (version 2) | ecosystem: Host-associated > Plants > Roots >...
CCCAACAGAGCTTTCGCCTGGAGTTCGTGGAGTTGGCTGACCTTGTGATCAACCGGAGAGTCTTTTCCGCTCGTGGATGCGTTCATATTTTGGAGTGCACGGGTTTCAGGTCACACGCGGGTGGGGTGCGTCGATTATCAGCGCCTGCCAACTCAACCGCAACTCCAATTTGGCTGGCTTTGGGATTCATCATCGGTTGCCAAGTTTACCGCGTTGGTTCCCCAAGCCAACGCGAAGGATTCAGGCTGACGAAGCGCGTTATTGGGAACGCTTTGCAAGCCATTCAACGGCGCGTGGCCAAAGCTCTTTTTGCGCCCGTCCACTGACAGCGAGTCCAATGTGCCCTGCGGGCCAGATGATTTTCTCCTTGTCCTTGGAACTCACAAGGTCGTTCAGCGGTTCGGTCTGGGCGCATGGAACGAGATCATCATTCCTCGCCATCAGATTCAACAGCGGGCAAGTAATCTTCCGAAGATCGACGATATGTTTTCCGATAGGAAGCCGGTTTTTTGTCAGCAGATTTTGCTGGAAAAGGTATTTCGCAAACTCGCGATAAACTTCACCCGGGACCGGAATGTTGTCGTTCAGCCAGGTCTCCATGTAGAGGTAATCTTCCAGGAAATCATCCCGGTGGATGTTTTCCATCAGATTGATGGGCTTCTCAATCAGGTTAGCCACCGGTTTGAGCATCAGGAACGCAGACTGCAGGAACTCGGCGGGAATATTTCCCATGGTATCGACGAACTTATCCACGTCGAAATAACGGGGATCCGTCCAGAGATTGATCAGCCCTTCACGAGTCGCGAAATCGATACCCGTAGCGAGGAGCATCAGGCTTCCGACCATTTCCTGATGGAGCGCAGTGAAGATGGTGCTCAGCGTGCCCCCCATGCAGTAACCGAGCAGGTTGACCTTTTTCGCGCCGGTCCGTTCCCGGAGGTAATCAATCACGTTGCGCATGTATCCGTTGACGTAATCATCTGTGGTCAGGAATCTCTCGGCTCTTGTAGGGGTGCCCCAATCGATCAAATAGCAGTCGAACCCCGCGTTCACGAAATGCGAGATCACGCTCCTGCCTTCCTTAAGGTCAAGGATGTAGGGGCGGTTCACCAACGCGAAAACGAAGCACATCGGCGTTTTGTATTTCACCGGTCCATTGCCGATGTAGCGGTAAACCTTCAAACGATCCTCTTCGTAAACGATCTCCCTCGGGGTTACGCCCTTGCGAATCCGTTCGATTTTCTCGGGGAGAAACGGGATGCTGGTCAAACGACGCAGGTTGTTGAATGCCTCATTAATGAAGGAAGTCTGCCATGCGTCCCAATCTGCGGTGAATCCTGTTTTTCCGTCCATATGGGGTAAGGTGGTTGTATTCATTTGTTGGAAGATTGTTTAGTGGCCTTTGCTGGCTTGCGCTGTGGTTGCTTTGAAGGACGGGTTTGCCCTTGTAAAGTTTCCTCGAGGGCTTCGATGCGGTCTTTTACGTCCGCAACCCGGTCCTCAAAGCCTTCCAGCCGATCGAGGATGCGACGCTCGACATGGCGGATGGCCAGAAGAATGCCATCAATATCGGTCTTGTTCGGAGTTTCAAACTGTTCATGAACCCTGTTCATGCCGTCCCGGGCAAAGCGTCGTAAATCAAGAGCACCGTTCAAGGAAGACTTCATCATTTCCATGAACTGCGGTGTCCGCATGAACTGGTCCCATGTTTCCGTCAATACCTTGAGCATGCCGCCCCGCATCTTTCGTGTTTCTTCCGGTGCGGGTGACGCAGGGGAATATTGTGACCAGACGCCCGCCATGCCAGTCATGGAATCCATCCAGAGTTTCTGGAAAGCGGCCGCCTGATCGAATGCTTTATTCGTGTTATCACTCATTTGTTGTAACCTCTTAGATTGCTCTGTTTCCCTGTCGGATTCCCCGGGCGGGCTTTTGAGGCGTCCGGGGTTTCCGTGACAGGTTGGTTTAATTGGTTCATCTCAATCCGAGCGCCATGGCGGTCGGTTCGGGGATTATTTGACGGCAGGGCCGAAGCGATCCACGAGGTCCTTCCACGAAGCCACGATCTTGGCATTCGTGTTCAGAGCCGTGTGAACGTTGACGCGCAGCGTCGCCAGCGAACTTTCAATCACGTCCTGCATCCGGCGTTGGGCATCGGTGACCGATGTGGCCTGGTAAACACCAAGCGTTTTCTCAAACAGATCCATTGCCTGGTTGCTGGTTGTGTTGAAGGTCTCGATGAACTCCTCCATGCGCTTGCGCGCATTCGGGAAGACATCGGCGGACAACGATTTCAGCTTCGCCTGGAACTCCTCCGGCGAGCCGAGTTTTGATAGCAGATCTTTCCAGAGGTTGACCGATTCCTCCTGCAGTTTGATGCCCGATTTCAGGGCCTGCTCATAGCTGCGCATTGCCTCGTGAAAGATTTCGTTGATGGTTTCCGAAGGCGCGGAATTTTTGACGGCGCCAGCGGTTTCTTTTGTAGCTGTTGCACTCATAGTTTGTTTCTCCAGGTTTTTTGTTAATGCGTTGATTGCGATATGATCTTTTCCTGCAAAAGTGACGGTACGTCAAGAAATATTTGTGCATTTGCACAAATATTTTAAAATCGCATTCGTGAAATGTGCGGCAAGCGTCCGCGTTCGCAACCCGGTCCGGAGAAAAGCAGGGCTGTCAAGCCATGGGAGCGGAATGCTCCATGCCCTCGTGACGGCCTCGCTGGCGAGCACGCCGGAAGCATAAACCAACGTCTCTTTCCAGGGGTTCAGGTCCGGATCAAGCTGGTGAAGGACGCCTTCCAGGGTGAGAAAGGACTTGCGCAGCAGAAGAAGGTCTACCGGAACAGGATAACCGTCCACGGCCAGTTGTTGCACGATCTCCAGTGCTGTCCGCAATGGATCACCGGCATCTTGCGGAAGGAAAATCCCGGTCTCTGTAAAAGCGCTGCCTAGAAGCCGCTCTAGAACCCCGGAAGTGGGGGCGACACCGGTCGCACATTGGAAACACAGTTCGATCAACGCGTGCCGCTGTGAGGCAGCCAGGCGGCCAGCCTGACTCCAATCGAGAAGGACAATGAGACTCAGTCTCTCTTTGTGCGTTTGCACGATAATATTCCCGGCATGAGGATCTGCGTGAAAAATTGATTCCGGAAGTCCCGAGAAGAGCGGTTCCAGGATCAGGCTCCGGAATATCAACCGAGCTGTCTCGCGGCGCTCCCCGCGCTCAAGAGGTGCGTTCAGGAGCGGAAAACCATCGATAAATTCCATAAAAATTCCCTCAGCCAGAGGCGGCTCCATGACCAGGGGAACTCGAACGCGTTCGTTAAACTCATAGAATGCGCGAGCGTGCCGCAGATTCCGGGCTTCTCCGGGGAAGTCGACCTCCCGCAGCAATGCTGCGGACGCGTCCCTGAGAGCCTCTCCGAGGCTGTATGCGAATTTGTGCCCGGCAAAGGCAGCTAATGCTGCGGTTTCATCCGACATACGCTTGAGAATGGACGCCTCATGCCGGATACGTGGCAGCGCGTCGGGGCGCACATATTTCAATGCGACTTCACCAGTTCCCCGGCTGCCTTTGAAACGGAAGACGTCGGCAACGCTGCCGCGTGCGACCCTGGCGCTACCCGGATCGGGGAATAAATCCGGTCTTACTTGATCTGCCAGCCGCAGTGCGGCTGACAGTGCTTCATCCGGGATTGAATCAGGTGGCAGCCATTCGAGCGGAGCCAGCGCCGCACGGTTTTCGGAGGAGAGCAGGGGATTCCGTGCGAGCATCTGGCACACTTTGTGAAACGAAGAGAGTTCCGATGCCAGCTGTGCCGCGCGCATCCCCGGGGAGGCGGAGGTGGGAAGGGCGCGCTGGTGTTTCAGGAGGCGCGACAGCGTTGCATCGTCGAAATGTCCCAGAAATCCCTCGAGTAGCGATTCGATGATGCTGTGCCATTTTTTGAAACTTGACGGAATCAAGGCTCCTGGATGGAGCAATCGCACAAGAATGGCTGCGGAATGCTTGCGCTTTCCCATGCCCTCCTGTGCTTTTCGCCGCATGGCAGACCTCTATTTTTTCACGCGCCTGGCCTTTCGGCGGCCATTGGAAAGCTGCGCCTCGAGGGTTGAAATCTTTCTGCGAAGCGCTGCGATTTCCTTGTCTGCGGATGCCGTAGGAAAGTCCTTCTTGCGCGGCGAAGACGCCGCTGGTCCGGGAGATGAGGGATCGGTTGCAGGGCCGCCCGGTGCAGGGTTCCACGGCGAAAAGAGATTCCCGGCCCACGAAAGCGGTTTTGGAAGCATCGATTGTAATTGATGGGTCTGGCGCAGAAGTTGATCGACCTGCTGTTGCGATGTGCAGAATGATTCGAACGCCTGGCGGAAATAAAGATCCACGAAATCTTTCAAGATCTGGTCGTTGACCCGGATCGTCTGGGTGAGCAGTTCGCTGGAAAACTGCGCCAGCTTCAGCGGCTCGTATTCGAGAAGGATCTGCGTGAGGACCTGAGAGGAGATGTCGTGCTTGGTTTTTGCGTCCAGAACGCGCACATTCCAGCCTTCGATTATGGCTCTATGGATTTGCTCCAGGCTGATGTTCCGGCTCCGGGTCGTGTCGTAAAAACGCCGGTTCGGGTACTTGTTAATTTCAAGCAAACGGTGCTTGGCATGATTATTTTCAGGCATAGGGTTTTGCGGGTGCTTTAGCGCTTACAATGGCGCCATTATGCGTCGCTGTCAATCTAATGGTGCAAATGCACAAAGATGTCGTAAAACCACGGCAATATAAGGCAGGAAAAGAACAACAGATGGTGAGACAATTGCTCCAACCATTCTCAATATTTTCACATGAATACGTCATCTGTTGGTTTAGTCGAACAGTTGAATGGTGAAGCTGCCATGGAGCCAACCGCAGGTCTTCACGCTATAAAAGGGCAAACCGCGGTGATCACAGGAGCCGCCGGAGGTATTGGACAGGCACTTGCTTTGGAGATGACGCGGCGCGGGGTCGGGGGGCTTGCGCTCGTCGATTTCAGCGAACGCGTTGAGGAGGTGGCGCAGGAAGTGAATATCCTTGCGGGGCGTGAAATTGCATATGCCCACCGGGGCGACACAAGCGATGTCTCATTTCGTCAGCAGGTTTACACCGAGATCACCGCGAATATTGGAGTTCCGCGCATCTGCGTGCCGGCGGCGGCAATTACCAGGGATTCGTTGGCCGTGAGGATTGACAAGGAAACCGGCAATGTCGTGACATATCCGATCGAGGATTTTCGAAAGGTGGTGGAAATCAACATGATCGCGCCGATCTACTGGGCCATCGAACTCGTGGCGTCTGTGGCGAAGGACCGCAAGGCACGCGGACTCAAGCGCTGGCAACCAGAGGAGGGATTACAGGGTTCCGTAGTGTTCCTCGGGTCTATCGCATCGAGCGGCAATGTTGGGCAGATTTCGTATTCCTCAACCAAGGCGGGCCTGGAGGGGGCCGCTTCCACGCTCATGGCCGAGGCTATGTATTACGGTGTCCGCTGCAGCGTCATCCACCCGGGTTTTACAGACACGCCAATGGTGCGCGCACTCGGCGAGGAATACATTCGCACGAAGGTGCTTCCCCAGACCCAGTTGAAGCGCCTCATCCGGCCGGAGGAGATTGCAGATGCTATTTGCTTTATGATCGCGAACGCGGCGGTCAGCGGGGAGCTTTGGGCGGACGCTGGATGGCGGCCTTCTGCTTGATTTTTAACTCTGTCTTTCAAATATTTTCAATACTGCAGCTCTATTAACGTTCCCCAGAGGAGGCCATGATGTATTCTCAATTATCTGCGGATGAATCATCCGTTATTCTTTCTGCAACTGACCAAGGGTGGATTCCTTTTCCGGACGGTCCTTATGATGAGGGTGATATTCAATTGCTGGCTGGTATGGAAAATAGAGGACTAATCCGACGAGAATCTGTTGAACTTAACGATGGATTCTCTCTTACGATATTAGGTCACTATCGGAGGTGCGGACTTCTCAGGCAGGCCGGTAGCAACAAGGTGAACTTTCACGATCGCATTTTGCGGACGGGGATTGCGCTGGCAAATGAGATAGAATGTCTGTATCGCTACCAGATTGAGACTGTTCCAATTGCGCCTGTAGATGAAAAAGGGATTCTCAAGGCGCGACTGCTCGCGGCGACATTTGCGGCTGCAGCGTACATTATGGGCAGATGCGCTGAGAGTCCGCGTGAGGCAAACGAATTTACAATAGAATGCATTAGCATTGCGATGCAACCACTCATCAAGCTTGGAGATGTTTTTACAAGCCCATACGACGGGGCGGCGCCCATCGCAGATCCATTTGTATCGAAGCTCCTGTTTTTAATAAGGGCAGATTTTGTCGGCGGTGTGCTTCATCATCAACCTGAGGCGTTTCAGCAGATTGTCCAAACCTATCATCAATGTTTTGCTGAATCATTGGAGCAGCAACAACTGCCGGATGAGTTCCGCAGTGAGCTTGACCGGATGGTTGAAAGTTTCGTGGGGCGTCTTTTTGACGCCCTGGATGATCTTCTTTACGAAACACTGCAAACTAATTGCGCAGTGAGTTGAGCGGTTTGCTTTAAAACAAAGGAAAAGTGTAACATTCCTTGCGGGTTTCAGAGCTCGTGGTGATATTGTTCACCACTTAAATAATGGCCCCAAGCAACAACGTCTTGTTGCCAGGCACAATTGTAATCGTCGGGAAATTCCCTCGTGAATTCACTCACTTCAGCAATCACGTTTCGTTGCGGGTGATGGCATAAGTGACTGCCGGCAAACGCAACCCGGTGTTCGCACTTGCCAAGTGGCGTAACCAGGCATTCAACAAAATGGAATGTGCACCCTAACGCCCTTGTCTGGCACAATCCGGAATGGCCGGGACTTGGATCGCAATCAATGGCAGGATTTTCTTTGGTTTTGAAGTAATGCATATTTCGCCTTTCTATTTCCAATCTTGTTTTGATGTGTGGTGTTCCAGTTCCATTGACCGCATCTGATTAGTAAGTTCATGGATGAATTCATGCGCTTCCGTTAAACCGCATCCGGTAATGGAGATATAAACACTAAGGGCTTTGATTCTGTCACCAAAGGACAGTGCGTGTGTAATCGTCTGCAAATCTTCCGATGATGGATTGTTTTTCATTTTGCCTTTACGGGTTCAACCATTGCATGAAATATTCATCAAGCCGCGCCACTGTTTCATGTTCGACCCCCATGGTGTCGACGAACAGACTCCATCGCAAGATGTCGCGGTTTTTTTCGGTGCCTTCAAATTCGTGGATAAATTCCTCTACCAGAGACAGCCTGTCTGCATATTTCTCCCTGAGATGATGTTTGCATCTCTCTGCGGTTACAATCTGTCTATGTTTATTTCCTAATCCCATTTGTATTACTCTGATAACCGGAATAGGCACAGCGGGATGCCGCCCAATTACGGATCTCTGGAATTTTGGTCTGGCAATATCGCGGTGTGGGAACCAGAAAGGCACTTTTCACAATACAAGGCGTGGTAGAGGCCGAATTTTACTCCATGCAGGAGATGTCCATGTTCATCGACACACCGTGCGCCGCAGCCCATGCACCGGGTTACAAAACACTCGTCGCAGGCATACCGCAGCAAGGCTCCGGCAATTTTGTAAACGCGAACGTGAGGACAGCCACAAAGGCTGCACATGCCATCTTTCCTTTTGGTGTGTGTTGTCATGATTGGTCGACGATGGCCTTGCGATTAGGATGAAAACAGTAGTAACGCCAGCCAAATGATTCCCGGTGAGGGCATGAGCAGGTTGGAATAAGCAAGCATTCAGCGAAGGCAGGAGAAAATTTTAGAGCGACCGCCCGGCAAGATGAAAAAACCCCCGGATACGCACGTGAAGTGTCATGATGACTCTTTAACCCGTCACACATAAACATCCTTGGTAAAACCTGTATTTAATTCGAGCACTCTTGTCAAAAAATGCAATATATTTTGCAGCAGTAACAACAATTATAAGTGCTGCGTATTGCATTAGAACTGAAAATAAGGAATTCCAATCCCATTAACTTATGGTGGAAAAACTATAGCTACCGCTACGCAACGGCCATTAAACGGGCCTATTAAAATTCCATATGGCCAAAAAAATACCATGAATTAGTTGGAGCGGTTGAGAATGAAAATAATTGCTGGAGTTAGAAGTGATTGCACAAGTGTCGCAGAGTGGTCAATGGAAAGAGGGCTTGATACATATGGCAGAAGTTGCCAAGCCGGCAAAATGGATTCGACATTCAACCGGTTGCAATAGCGTGCAGCCGGTATTCGTCATCGAGGGAGCCCTTAACGCGGTCTCTTCGATGCGGTGTGAGCATGAGGACATGAGGCTACACAACCGCATGGAACCGGGGTGAATAAACAGGATTATATTTCCAGACGCAATGTTTGGTTGCATATCTGTTTAATAGGCATCGAGCCTTCCCGAAAAATATTTACGCGTACGAAAGCCGGGGCGGATTACGCCGCCGGCTATTGCTCCCTGCCGGCAATTCCCTGGACTACGCGCGCATCATTTGATCTTGGGCACAATTGGCGCCCTGAGCCGATGCGGTTCCGGGAAGCCGGAACCTACCAGCGGGCGGCAATAGTTTGAGAACTGTTCGGTCACACCGTTGCCATCCTCATTGATGAATTCATCGGGCATCGTTCTCGTTTTCCCGGCCACTTCCGAAAGATGAACAAGGCCGTAGTTGACGCTGTAGTTGAGCACCGGGCGACGGATCACAATGGAGCCGTTTACGTTGTCCCACATGGCGTATTGCACGGCGATTTCACCCAGTTCGCGGGCCTCGTGGGCATCGCGGTCGGAGACGACCCCCATGAATGAACGCTGCAGATAGCCGAAAGTGTCCGCGCGCACACGCTTGATCTTGAGATTGTCGCGCACAAGATTGGCCAGCAAATCGCCCAGCATACCGGTGCCGGAAAGTTGCACGTTGCCGTGGGCGTCTTGTTCCAATTGTCCGCGGAGTGTTGATAAAATAGGCGTGCCCGAGGAGTCCTGAATGCCCTCGGATACCGCGATCACACACCGATCGTTTTCCCTGTAAACACGGTCCACGTCCGCCAGGAATTTCTCCTTCGAGAATGCCCGCTCCGGCAGATAGATCAAGTGGGGTCCCTCCTCGACATATTTCCTGGCGAGCACCCCGGCGGCCGTAAGAAATCCCGCGTGTCTGCCCATCACGACGCCGATCAACACACCCGGGAGAGCCCGGTTATCCAGGTTCAATCCCATGAATGCCTGCGACACATAACGCGCTGCCGAGCCATAGCCGGGGCAGTGGTCATTGACGGCAAGGTCATTGTCCACAGTCTTGGGAATATGGATCGCGCGAAAGTCATATCCGGTGGCTTCGGCCTGCTCATTGATGATCCGCACCGTATCCGAAGAGTCGTTGCCGCCCACGTAGAAAAAGTAGCGGATATCGTGTTTTCGCATGACCTTGAACATGCGCGCGCAGTACTCCTCGTCGGGCTTGTCGCGTGTGGACAGGAGCGCGGAGGAGGGGGTGTTGGCGACCCGTTCGAGGTTGTGCGTGGTTTCGCGGGTGAGATCCAGAAAATCCTCATCCACGATTCCCCGCACCCCATGAATGGCCCCGTAAACCGCCTTTACCTGGGTGAATTTCCGGGCTTCGAGGGTGACCCCGACAATACTTTGATTGATTACCGCGGTGGGACCACCGCCCTGCGCTACCAAGACTTTACCTTCCAAACGACTCATAGGGACAGGAGAATGCACAGGTTTGGCATTAGGGACAAGCACTTGTTAATGGGATTTCCAGAAGTGTAAAAACCTAATGATCCGTCATTATGCGCGCGGGATCCCACGCAATTGAAAAGTGCGGGAATGCTGCGCGTACGCGCCGACTGTGACCCGTGGTCCGGCATCCGGCTCAGTGTGAGCCCTGGTAAACGCGCACGTAATCCACCCACATGTCGCTCTGGTTGCCGTAGCGATCCATGTCGATGTGCCAGCCGCTGATGCCACCGATGGCGTAGTTGATCAGAAACCAGAAAGGCTGGCTTTTGGATAACTCGCCCGTGGTATGGCGGAGGACTTCGATGTCGTCGAAGTAGTAGATGGTGTCCGTCTTCGTGATTGCCACGCCATAGGTATGGAAGGTGGTGGACCAGGAGGATTTTCCGCCCAAGTTCATCATCGGAGCATCGATATGCCCGGCATGGAGTTGCTTGCCGTCCGGGCCCTTCTGGCCCCAATAGTGGGTGGTGGCGGCATAATCCAGGAAATTTGGGTTTTTTGGACCCATTCCGCCGTAGGCCTCGATGATGTCCAGCTCGTCACTCTTGCCTGCCAGGGCTTTGTATTCCGGCGAGGCCTTGTCCATGCCGATGCCTCCCTTGGTGAGCAACCAGAAGGCGGGCCATGTGCCAGGCGCGGACTGGGCGATGAAGCGGCATTCAAAATAGCAGGGGATTGTCGCGTAAAACCCGGTTCCGTCCTCATGCGCGGAGGAGATGATGCCCGAACTGCCTTTGGTGCCCGCAGGCTTCGAGGCATGAATCCGCATCCATGTGCCGGCCTGGCTGAAGGGATTCAACGCGTTTTCAGTGCTGGTGAACGGCCAGCCGCTGAAATCGCCTCCGCCCGTTTTGTGGCCCTGGTATCTGGCTTCCTTGCCATTTGCGGTGATGGAAAGAGGACCATCGAAATCATCGGAGAATGCCAGCTTCATTCCCTGCGCGGCGGGAGGATCCTTCTTCGGAATGCCCTGGTTCCAGACGACGCCGCCTGTGTTGAAGAACTGTACCTGACACATGTCCTGTTTCTTGCCGTCGTCCTTCGCATGGATGCGGAGAATGAGCGGGCCATTCGGGAATTTGTCAGCGTGGAAAACGAAACTTCCGTTGCCGGCCATATCGGGGGTCAGGTTGGCCACCTCCACATCATGCCCCCATGGGCTGGAATTCTCCGGCGTCGGCTGTTGCCAGCAGAGCACCTTTACCTTGGTCATGCCGGGTGCGGTGAAGTTGACGGTGACATCGCCCTTGATCTCCGAGCAATAGGCGGGCGAACTGACTTTGATTGCCTGCACCCAATCGACCCCCTTGCTCCGGGTGTCGTTTTCGCCGGTATAAAAATCGGCATATTCGGCGTTGGCTGCGCCGTGGGCGTGGGCGAGTGCGCCGGCTGCGATGATTGTCGCAAGCAGTGCGAATTTCAAGAAGCCGGGTTTGTATGTTATACTGTGTTTTACTATAATGGGTCTTATTTTCATTGTTTTGGGTCGGATATCGGTGAATTTGGGATCGGGATGTAGAAACGGGGAATGCCTTTTAAAAGCGCAGGAGAGTCTTTGGAAACGGCCGGGGATCAGGGCAATCCCATGACGTGCTTGTAATAGGCAACTTCTTTTTGAAACTTGGGAGGCATCTCGACCGGGGTAGAAAGCGGCAGGAAGGTAAAGACGCATACGGTGGATTCTGTTTTGAGCGCAATCGGCAGCAGTGACTTGCTGTCAATCCAAGCTTCCCGCTTCAGATCGGTTGAGCCGCCGTGGGAAAGTGGTTTGCTAGTTCCTGCATAATGGTAGCACATCTGCCCCCGGAAGCTCACAGGGGTTTTCTCCTGGAGAGACGCGGGAGTCACCCAGCTAAACGCGGAGATATCTCTTGGCATGCTGGAATTTTCGATCTGGAACTCCACATTGTTATTTTCAACGGGGAAGACGCCGCCATTGGGGTATTCCTTGAAAACCACGAACATGTTTGGTATGGTCCACTCTTCCATCGTTTGTCCGTCCAACAACGTAATGCGGGTTCTTCGCGCTTTGTCTGATTGGGTTACCTCGATTCTTTTTGGGCGCTGGCTGTTTCGCCCTGTCGCTGTCGGGACTTGGTCATTGGGATAGGTGATGTCCACAGTCCAAGCCGCGTTGCCGGTTGGAAACTGCACCAGGGGATCGGCGGCAGCCGACGTGAAAAGCTGGAGAAATCCGAGCCCGAAAGCCAGGGCGGCAATGCACTTTTGATTGATTTTTTTATTCATAAACAGGTTCAAGTTGTTCATCGATGACTTTCCCTGTGAGGCGGTCGATGGCGATGTGGAGCCAGTAGCGTTTCTCGCCCTGGACAATGAAATTTTTGTTAAGGTCCGTACCATTCGAAGTGAAGTTGCCGGTTTGCGCGATCACGTCGATCATCAGGTTCCATGTGCGTGTGTTGGTGACGTCGGCCAGGGCGCGCAGCGGAGCCTCGATGTAAGCCTTATTGGTGCGATCCGTTGAGGTAAACGAGGCGTTGATTCCATTGATGATCGGCCCAGTTCCCGAAGCTGCAACCGCACCCAGCCGTGTGACCAGGGATGCCCGGCTGGAGAGGGGGCCGCCGCCCGTCGCGGGATTCAATTCCCTGGCGATGTTTTGAGCGATTGTTTGCGCAATCGCAGAGGAGGTATTATAGGCCGGATCGAAATCCTTTTTTGAAGCGCCTGAGAGTATTGCCCGGAGAGCCGGGTAGGGTGCGTTGCTCACGTTGATCTGCCCGGCGATGACGGAATTGAGTTGATTGCCAACGATCCGTGTCTGGTCTGACAGGCTGAACGCATCGAGCAGCGCAGCGTCGGCGCTGGAGGTGGTAAAGAAGTCGAGGCTTTTGAACGGAAGGTCGCGGAAGACATATCCAAGCTCACCGGTGGAGCGGAACGGGCGGTTCAGGATGACCGGGCGGCGCCCGTGAAAAGTGTTACCGGTTTTGTTGGCGCCGCTGCCTGCAACGGTCGTGGCCGCCACGGTGTCGCCTTGCGCGGTGCCCCCGGTTCCCGCCACCCCGTTTGTGGTCCCTGTCCCGGAATAAAGCATCATACCATCCCCTGTGGCCGCGTTGCCGAAAACACCATCGCCGGGACGTACGATTCCATCCGGGTCACTGTAATAGGTCACCGTTGCGGAATTTTGCGACAGCGGAGTGAGGCTGTTCGCCGCCCAATCGCAAATGAAATAGCCGTATTGGTTCGTGCCAGTATAAACAAAGTTAGACGCCGCCGGTATTCCCCAGCCGTAATCCTCAAGCTTATGGCTGCTGTTGTTTGGAAAGTAAGTGAAGCCGGTATCGGGGCACTGCCAATTGTGCGTGTTCGCGAACCGCGTCGTGCGCGGATCGACCAGCACATGGTTTGTTGAATCGGAGTCTGACGGCAAAGCGCCAGCTTGGGGCTTGGAAGCACCGTTATCGATAACCCCGTAAGTCCAGATAAACAGCCCCGGTTCATAAGAGTAGGGATGAAATTTATTCGAGGAATCGAGCCATCCAAGACAAAAGGTGACGCAACCTCCCGTTTCGGCACGAGGATTTACAAAATACCAGGGCAACGGAATCCCGATGTACTTGGAGTCGATGCCGGCGTAGAAACCAACAAAGGGATTCTGGGACACATGGTTAATGTTTGTGTTGAAGCTCGAACTTCCAGACATCTCGGGCATGCTGGTCGTGGCTGTGATCCCGGGAACGGTATTCTGAGTGAGAAGATATGGCGTGGCGTAAAGGGACGACTGCGTCGGGTTGTTATCTGTGAAATTGATCCACTGGTTGCCTTCAAGAGTTTGAGGACTGCTGCTGCCGGAGCTTGGTGAGAAACCAGCTGGAGGAGCGCCGTTAAAACTCCAGACAAATTTAATCTGCCCGTACCCCTGAATTTGGAAATTTTTGGGTGGCGCGACGCTTGAATTCGCGGGATTCGGCATCTGGTGAATGTTCCATATCTCCGGTTGCCACCACTGGGCGAGGCCAGCCGTGGGACCGGTGCCGCTCGTGGCAAGCGGCAGACCGTCCACAGTGGCGTTGACATGAAACATGCCCATCAAGTTCGGCAGGTTTTCATCGCCGTACACCATGTCGACGGTCCCGTAGTTTTGGTTTCCCGAAACCGCGGCGTCAAAAGCGGCTGTGAGTCCAAGGTATTTGAAATAGATTGCAGTGGGGTAACTGTCGGCGTCGTACTGGTCGATAATGTTCGCGCCGATTTGCATGATCTGCATGTCGCTGATTCCCGCCGGCGCCGGGACAGTCCCTGCCCGGTCGAACGAATACGCATACATATTGTCGCACCCCGCATTGGCACCTGGATAAGGACTGCCCCTGGTGAAAGTCGGAACTGTGCCGTTTTTATAAGCGGCGATGCCCGGACTGACACCGACCGAGCCGTTCAGGATCGACGCCTTGAGGACTTCGAAGAAATTGGGTTCGCGTCCTTCCGCGGCGACCTGGTCGAGGGTTTCAATGGTACCGGCAAAGTTGTTGTTGGAGCCTATGTAACTCCAGCAGGCGTTGCCGCCATTGGCCGCGCCGACGACGCCCCACTTCAGGCCGAAGCAGGCCTGGATTGCGGGCGCATAAGCCGAGGTGGGGTCGGTGAATACCCCGGTGTCGGGGTTGGCCTGGCTGAGCCACGCGATCTTTGAAAGCGAGAAACGGCTTTGCATGAGCGAATCCCCGGCGTTCACGTTGTATGTCGAAGATGAGGGCGGGGAAACCATCGAGCCGCTGGTGATGACGCCGTCGTTGTAATGTGTGATTGTGATTGTCCCAGGTGTCGTGAACCGGACATTGGCGATGTCCCGGTTTGGATTCGGCACGCTGCTGCCGCTGATTGTGATGGTGGATGATTCGGCGTTTGTCTTGTAGGTGAAACCGTTGCCTGCATCGGCTTCCGGGCTCCACGAAGGCGCAGCCACGGCACGGTTGAACGTGCCGAGGTAATACAAATTGTTCGGATTGAAATTCACCTTTCCGATCGCATTCACGACGAAATTGATCAACTCCTGCCTGGTGAGGAAGGACTGGTCGGTGAGGCCGCCCGAGGCAGTGTTGCTGACGGTCACAAAACCGTTTGTGTTTGAAAGGACCATGTTTTTGTAGGCGGTGGGCATCGAGGTCGAGCCGGTGAAAATAAGGAAGGGGAATGCGCCGGTGGGTTGTGCCTGGGTGGTCAGGTTGCGCATGGAGGCATAACTGCGCCAGCCGACGAGATTATTAATGCCGGTCTGCGTGGGAGCGCGCGGGGTGAGTGTAGTGAGGTCGGCGAAGGCCAGTGATCCCTTGGCCACATATTGCGCAGGCATGGTGCTGCTTTCTGCGGGGAATCCCACCGTGTTGGCATCGAGCAGGGCTCCCTCGTCGTAAATAGCGTAGGCATAGCGGCCGATGGCGCCGCTCCCTGCGGCGGTGAGTGAGGTGAGGGGAGGAGTGCATGGGCCACCGGTGCCCGTGACATAGATCCAGGCTGGCGCGGAAAAATTGAGGTCTGGTGTGGTGTCGGGGACAGAGTTGGCGCTTGCGAGCGGAAGCAGGTAATGCTGGTTCCACCGGGAAAGGGTAATGCTTCTCCCGTTTGCCGACGTGCCGGAGGAAAGGGCATTTGACGCGACGTGGTCCACCCCGGGAAAAGCGATGGCACCGGTGCCGCTGATCCGGATGAGGGTTGAATTTGCAGCACCGCCTGCCGCTCCACCAGCGGACCACGTTTTTGGAACGATGGAAGTGCCGCTTCTTGCCGGAACCATGAAAGCATTTGAACTGGAGAGATAGATGTTCGGGTAGATGCCCGGCTGGGGATTCTGTATGGTCGAGCCGTTGACGATTTCCTGCTTGAGATCGCCTGTAACGATGTCGAGCGCACTTCGGGCCAGTTCGTCCACCTTGGCCTCGGTGAAGCTGCTGCTGGATATCTGCCGGTTATCCATGGAGCGCGAGAAGTAGGCGACCACCAGCCCGGTGAGCAGCACGACAAAGGCAAGCACGATCACGAGGGCGACACCGCGCTCGGTCCGGGGAAGGGAGAAATTTTTTGTTCTCATTGTTTTAAATTAATGGCCGGTGGCGGTGGAGGATGGCAGGGGAAATGTCCTCTGGTAAATCCGCAGGGAGGAGGCGGCAGCCGGCGGAATGCCATTGGCCGGATTATTAATCATGGACTGCCATTGGGTCTGGAGCCAGCCCGGTTGTGTCGTATTGACGCCGGTGGAGGAGGTTTGTGGAAATTCCGCCATGCTCGAAGCCAGTTGAGGCAGCTTGGCGCCCACGAGCGACAGGCTCTTAGGATCAGCCACGGCGATGACCACCGTGATGCCCGCCACATCCTGCATTCCATTTACCGAGGTGTGGAAAGGCTGGCCGTTGACATCGGGGCGCATCTCCCACGGCGTATCGCTCAATTGCGGGGTAAAGAGCCTGCCTGCCCGTGATGTCTGCCCTTTGAGCACGTAGTAATATTCCATGCGAAACACCTGCGGGCCCGCGGGCTCATAGGCGGAATCCACGGCGGTGGAATCCGTGGCAGCGGGCCAGTTTGTGGAAATCACGTTATTTGATCCGCAGCACGACGCGCCGCTCGTTCCGCTCGAGAATACAATTGCCGATGACCCCGACGCTGAAACGCTGCTCCAGAGCAATCCCATGCCGAATCTTTGGAGCTGATTGTAATATCCGCCGGGGGAACTGTCCGCATTGATCCGCCACGCCACCAAGGAGACAGGGCTTTGCTGCGCGGATGTGCTGGCCGGGTAGTAGCCGGGCACCTGGCTGTAGAAGGCAAACTGGTCATTGCCGGTCTGCGGATTCACATGGTTGTATTGGTCGGCGTTGGAGGTTTTGAAGAAATAATCCACGTCCTGGCGTTTCACCATCTGGGAGAAATCCACCGCCATCCTGTCAAACACGGCCCGTGCCTGCGCGTCCGCATCCATCTGCTTGTTCCGCATGCCGGTCACGGCCAGCGCGGCGCTGAAAAGCTGGGCGATCACGATCATCAGCAGGGTGAGCACCACCATGGAGACGATCAGTTCCACCAGGGTGAATGCCATGCATGTATTGCGACGGAGTCCGGCAGGGGCCGATGGGAGTGACCGATCAACAAATCCCTGGAGGAAAGATTGGGGGCGGCGTTTCATGATCAATTCCGATCGAGGGCCACAAATGTTACCGTGGAGCCTTCGGCATTCTGGACGGAGGCGGCGGCCGGCCATGTCACCTGCAAATTCACGCGCGTAGCAGTCCTGAAGCTGGTGCCGCTGGCTGGCAGCGGACTTGGGAGCGGGTTGGGCACGGTGCTGTAGCAGGTCGCCGTCAATCGATAGCGGGAATCCGCTCCCAGTGCGGTTGTAAATTGCCCGTTGCCATCAAAAAAGAGAGTCGTCGAGGTGCCGGTCGTCGTCGTGACAGGCGAAATGGGCTGGGCGGGAATGACAATGCCGAACTGTTGCGATGTCCCGGAGAGCCCGGGAGGGGAGGAAATGGGGATTGCCCGCAGATCGGTGGTTACCGCCGAGATAATCCCGTTTGCGGCTGTCTGCTCCACAGCCATCCTGTTGCTTTTCAACCCGATCGGAATCAGCCCGAAAATGACGATGAGGCAGAACGCCGCCACACCCAGCGCCAAAGTTACCTCCACCAGCGAAAATCCCCGCGCATGGCGGGATGGTGCCTCCGCGCGCGCGAAAACCGGAACATCTGCCATGGTTCCCGCCCGACAAACGGTCGTCTTCATTTTCTATAAATTTTTACGTTGCCTGTGATGCCCGTGATCTGCACCGCTGCCACGTTCGGGTTTGCGGCTGCCACCGATGTTCCATGTGTCGGCTGCAAGCCGATCTCGATGACCGGCTGCAAGGTCGGAGCGGTGCCCGGCGATGCCGTGTTCATCACAGTCGCCTCGCCGCGGGGATTGAATTGGATCGCCGTTTTGAAAATGTATTGAGCAGTCGGCGCGGGATTCCCCACGGGGTACTGAAAGGGGGTTTGAGAATTACCTGCGGACACGGCGACATCGCCGATCTGCCATACAGACGATCCGCTCACATAAGGGCGTCCGGCAAATGAGACTCCGCTTCCGGTCCCGACGGGGAAGACATTATTCGGGTCGTTCGTGCCCGCCGTCTTCAGGTGCATATTGTTGATCGTTACCAGCTTGTTCACCTGTACCAAACCGGCGGACATTGAGCCCAATGCAATCGGGAGGCTGCCCGAGGTGTAGATCATCGTCCCGTTCTGCGATGCCACGACCGACATCACGATTTGCCCCGTGCCCGAGGTGGCCGTGCGTGCCTGCGCCACATACGCCGTATTCTGCTCAAAAAAACCGACCCATACGTAGGTGTTGTTTGCCATCGCATACGTGCGCGCGTTTTCCAGTACGCCATCCACCGCATACGCGGCCGCCGTCACGTCGCCTGCGGCGTTGATGCCGGTAAAGGAAGGAACAAGCATCACCGTCATCACAACCATGATCCCGATGACCATGAGCAATTCGATGAGAGAGAAACCGCGCATGGACCTGCGGTATGGTTTGTTCAAGGAAAAGGGGGATTTCATAATGCAGGTTCCGGCTTTTTCGAGCCAGCGATTAGCAGGCCAATCAATTTCGCGCCTCCAATAATATGTGGCATAATGAAAGAAGTATTATTACTGTAATTACTTTGTCAATTTAAAAACCATTTCCAAGTGTAAAAGCCTTTAATAAGGGCTGCGCCACATTCGTTTGTGGAAAACGCCACAGCTCTTGAAAAACATGATTCATTCATTTGAGGTACAAAGACACACTAATAAATGGCAAAATGAAAATTATAGTTGACGTTTTATGATATTTTTTTAATTTTGAGAGCGTCCAATAGTAATAACCCCGAGCCTTAGGATCCCCTTCATGAAATCCAATTCCAACTTCCCCGCAAAAAACACCGCTGTCGCAACTGTTTTGAGCGTGTTAAACAACTGTAGCTACGCAGCCGTTGGACGTGTCGCCACCACCCTCATTGCCGCGGCGTGCATGTTTTCCGGCCCTTCTGCCCAAGCTGTGGATGCCACCTGGAATGCTGACGTTTCTGATGTCTGGAGTAATGCTGCCGACTGGACCAGCAATCCCACGGTTCCGGGAGGAGCTGGTTCCACGATAGGGTTGAACTTCAACATTACGGCAGCCCGAATCATCACCATCGACGGCACTTCGCGAACCGTGGGCACGTTGAATATCGGCGATCCAACCACCGCTTTTTTTGGCTACACGCTTGCTGCCAGCGGGGGGGCGTCGCTGATCATGGACAACAGCGGGTCGGGCGCGGTGATCAACCATATCGCCGGCACCACGGCGACGACCGACAATATCAGCGCCCCCATTTTGATGAATGACAACCTGACGGTGAACAACGCCGCTACGACGCTGTTTACCATCGGCGGCAATGTCTCGAGTACCGGTTCGAAAAACCTTGTCATCAATGCGAACGGGACAGGCGTGATCACTTTTTCCGGCACCGTGAACAATTCCGGTTCGATCACCAACAGCGGCACGGGTGGCGGCAATATCACTCTCGCCTCGGTGGGGAGCAATGTCACGTCGATCGCAGACACCAGCACCACTTCGTCCGTGAACATCACGAATCTGAATGTGAACAGCGGCGGCACCACGCTATCGGGTACGACGACAGCCTTGGTAACAATCACGGGCTCGGTCGGGGGCACGGGCAATTTGATTCTGCAGAATAACGGTGGCACGAGCAGTGGCGTCAAGACTGCCTCTGCGTCGATCGTTAATAACTCCGGCACGATCATCAATTCCGGCACCGGCTCGGGCTCGGTTACATTTGGAGCAGGCTCCTTCATCGGGAGCAACGTGACCGGCATCACGCAAAACAGCACCACATCGACCTTGACCCTCAGCGGCTCCATCACCGTGAACAGTGGCGGCACCACCATGACCGTTAACACCGGCAAAGCGATTTCCTCGACGGGCGGCATCGGTGGCACCGGCAATCTGAACCTGGTCAATAATGGAGGCGGCGCTTTGGCCAGCAACATTGATATTGGGGGTACCGCACCCGGTGTCGGCATCATCAACATTACGGGGAACATCAATGTTTCAGGAACGGGAACGGGAACAGCCAGAATCAGCGGCACTACCATTAGTACCGGGAATATCACCAATACGTCGGCGGGCAGCCTCACGATGAGCGGAGCTTCGGTGGCCAATAGCGGCAACATCACCTTCTCAGGGACTGGTGCCGGTGTAGTCACCTTCTCCGCCACCAGCATCAATAACAGCGGTACGATCACCAACAACGGCTCGACGACGGGCGCGACCACGATCAGCGGCGCGATCGGTTCGGCGGTCCTCGGGGTGGTGCAAAACAGCGCGAGCAGCGCGATGGTTTTGAGCGGCTCCAATACGTTCGCCGGCGGTGTGAACCTTGCACTCGGCAAACTGACGCTGAGCAGCACCAATGCACTGGGGGCGACGGCAAGCACCTTGACGATCGCCGCGGGCACCAGCCTTGATAGCGGTGTCGCAAATCTTGTCATTGCCAACAACAACGCACAGACATGGAATGGGAATTTTACCTTTGTCGGGACCAACGCCCTGAACCTCGGCACGGGCGCCGTGAGTCTCGGTTCAACGCCTGGCAACAGCATCACGATCACGACCTCCGCCAGTACTCTGACCATCGGCGGCACTATTTCGAACGGCACCACGGCAAACTCGATTATAAAAGCCGGTGGCAGCGGCACCCTGGTGCTTGCCGGTTCCAATGCCTACACCGGTTCCACGACAGTCAACGCCGGCACACTTCAGGTCTTTAATGACAGCAACCTTGGCAATGGTGGAAATATCTTCCTGAACGGCGGCACGCTCCAGATCGGCGGGACCAACACGGCTTTTGGAAGCACCTCGCGCAGCATTACTCTCGGCGCGTCCAGCACCTTGGATACCGGTGCCACCGGCAACACCGGAACTTTCGGCGGGGTTGTGACCAATACGATCGCCAGCACATTGACTCTCCAGGGTTCCAGCACCGGTACGGGCAACTATTCCGGCGTCATCGCCAACGGAGTCGCTGCGACAACGCTCACGAAGGCCGGCACCGGCACATGGATTCTTTCCGGGGCAAACACCTTCTCCGGCGGCACCACGCTCAGCGCGGCCGGCGGCACGTTGCAGTTGAACAATACCCTTGCCCTGCAGAACAGCGTCCTGACCGTCACCAATACCGGTGCCAACAACCTTACTTTCGGCTCCGGGCTTGGTTCGGCGAACATAGCGGCCCTCCTCGGCGCAGGGAATATTGTTTTGGCGGATACCGCGGGAGGCGCCGTCAGTCTCACCATTGGCGTCAATTTTAACGTTACTGCTGCTGCAAACGTCTATACCGGCATCCTGAGCGGCACGGGCGGTATTACCAAGATCGGATTGAACGGGGAGGCATTCAACCAGGCCAACACCTATACCGGGCCCACCAATGTGCTCGGCGGCACGCTCTCCGGCACCGGGGTCTCCGCCACCGCCACCACTCCTTTCGGCACCGGCGTGATAAACATGAACGGCGGCATTTTGAGCGTGGCTCCCAGCACGGCTGCGGCTGCGGCCAACTGGACGGGTGCGAGCGGCATTGCCTCCGGTACTTCCCTGAGCTACGGCGCGGGCAGCATGATCAAGCTCACCAAAAAGGATGCGTCCTCCAGCATTACATTTACGATTGGCTCAAATGGCGGGACCGAATCGATCGCGCGTGTCGGAAACGGCACATTGATCATCCAGACCGGAAGCCTCGGCGATCTCGGCACTGGAGCATTGGGCGAGAACCTCATTGTGAACGGCGCGGCTCCCGCAATCACAAACGGCATGGTCAACGCGTCGATCGTAGGCGTCGGAACCACCACGGCCAGCAACGGCGATTTCCTGACTTACAATAACACGAACGGATTCCAGGTGGCCACTTATGTAACGCGCTCGGGCTCCATCGGCAATGCAACCACCAGTTCCTCGGAGATCACCCAGATGACTGCGACAGGAACGTTCAGTGGCACCAACACTATCTATGCGTTGAATGTGCTCCCGTCCACGACCACGATTGCCGCCAATTCGACCTTGAATGTCGGCGATAACATCGCTGGACATCAGGCCGGCATCATGATCAGCAGTGTCTCATTCGGAACCGTCGGAAACATCTCCGGCGCAAATTCCACCACCAGTATCCTCAATTTCGGCGCTAATGAGGCTGTAATTTACGGCATGGGCACATCCTCGTCGAGCGGGATCAGCGCGCTGGTCAGCGGTAGTGGAGGAGTTACCATATCCGGTCTCAGCGGCGGGGGCATCGGCCTCACCAATGCCAACAATAATTTCACGGGTGGCGTGACGATCAACAGCGGCGGGCAGTTCAATTACAATTCGGCCGCAGGCGCCACGCAGTTCATCAATGGCGTGTTTGGTGATCCCACCAATGTCGTTACGCTGAACGGCGGCGCGATCTCCAACTCCGGCGCGGGAGGTGTGGTTGGCAACGGACGGACGTTCGTCCTGGCAAATGGCGGGGGTTTCCTGCTGGCTTCGAATAACTATGCCGGAACGATCTCGGGCTCCGGGGCCTTGTTTGTCGGCGGCCTTTCGCCGGGGGCGAATGCATTCAATACAACCGGTAACCAGCCCGGCACGATTTTCCCCATTCTTTCAGGAAATAATACCAATACCGGCGGCATCTACCTGGTGGCCAACAGCATAACCAGCGTCTCCTCGAACAGCAACATGGGAGCTGCCACGAATCCGATCTACTTCGATAGCGGCCTGCTCGAGATATCCGGCACTTCCCTGCAAAACTTCGGCTCGCATCCTGTTACCGTTCTTCCGTCCACGAGTGCCGGCATGGGTTTCGACATCCAGAATGGAGCGAATACTTTTACCATCACCCAGAACCTCAATGCTCTTACGGATACCTTTTATAAGTTTGGCGCAGGCACCCTTGTCCTTGCCGGTGCGGACAACTGGACCGGCACGACGCAGGTTTTCGGCGGTGTGCTCAAGTTTGACGAGAGCGCCGGCGGCAGCCTGAATGCAAATGCCATCAGCGGCGTCTCGAATCTCAATTTCGGCGGTGGCACGCTCTACGTGTTGGGCAGTTCGTCGGGTACCACCAGCCAGAAATTCGGCAATGTGTCATTGACCCAATTCGGGCAGGTGCAGTTTTCCAACACCAGTAATTTCGCCGTATATACGGGAGGCAAGCTTGTTGCGGACAACAACGGCGGCACCCTGAATGTGATCCTCGGGACCCTGGCCGGCACCACTTCGGATGCCTCTGCGGTCATTGGTACCAGTTTCAATATAGTCGCCTCGGGCAGCGGAACCAGCACCATTACAACGACGACCAATGTGGATGGTAGTACCGGCAGTGGCAATGGCACCACCAGCACGGGTATTTATGGCGGGCGCATTGTTTATACCGCCCCGAGCGGGGTTTCAAACTGGGCTGCAAACACTGGCGGCGCCGGGCCGTATACGATCACCGGTTACGACCAATATACATCCTACTCCAATGATGACACCGGTTCGAGTACCAACAACTCGCTCCTCTCGGGCAATTATCAAGCCCAGGGTGGAAACACAACCGTCAATACGCTCGCTATCACGACCACGGGCACCGGCCAGTCGTTAAATTTGAATAATGGCTCCAATGCCACGACACTGACTCTCACCGGCGGCGGCCTGCTCTTCACCGGCAGCAATAATTACTCGATCACCGGCGGCACCCTCCTCAGTGGCCTGATCACCACGGCATCCTCTACGTTGAAAGTGGACCTGAACGGAGCAAGCCAGACTAATGCGGTGAATCCCGGCAGCGACCTGGTGATCCAGCAATTTGGAACAGGCATTCTCACCATCGGCGGGACTATTGCCAACTCGGGTATCTTCTCCTCGCTTACCAAGGCAGGCCCCGGGACAGTGGTGCTTACGGGAAGCAACACATACACCGGATACACCACCATCAACGGCGGCATCCTGAGCATCTCTTCCGACGCCAATATCGGCGGCGCAAACGGCACGATTTCCATTGCCACCAGTTCGACCGGTACCAACACCCTCACGCTGGCTTCCGCGACTCTTCCAGCGGGCTTTGGTGTGGGCAGCAAATTGTTGGGATCCATTGTCACCGATATCTCCGGCACCACCGTGACCTTGAAGGCCAATGCCGGTACAGCCCTCACCAACCAGACGGCTGGCTGGGCCACGGAGGAAAACCTCTTTTTCAACGGCGGCACCCTGCAGGTGACGACAAACAACGTCGCATTGAGCTCGACCAGCACCAGCGTTGGCGTCACAGGCGGCGCGCAATCCATGAAACGCTACATAGTCCTCGGCCCGAACGGCGCCGGTTTTGATGTGCAGAACGGCGTTACGCTCGATCTTTCGCCCACCAGCATGATTACCACCGGCCTTGGCATGATCGAGCCCGGCACCGTGACAATCGACAGCAGCGACAACAGCAACGGCGTCGTGATCTTGCCGGCTAATGTGGATATACAGGGAATGTGGAACCTGAATGGCGGTATTCTGCGGCTTACAGGCGCCACAAGCTTGGGCTTATCCGGCGCGGGAACCGTGAACTTTGGAGCCAATGCGGCCTTGAACACTGCGACCGGGCATCTTCAGCTCAACGGTAACACTGCAGTGGTTGCCGGCCTGAATTCCTCGCTGGCCAGTGCCATCGTGGAAAATGGCAATGGCAGCAATACGAACGTTCTGCTGGGTGTGGTAAACGGAGACAACGAAACATACGCCGGCGCCCTGATGAATAAAGCCCCGTCCACGGGCGCTTCCAATGCGGCGAACACAGGCACGGGATCGCTCAGCTTCATCAAGGCGGGTGGCGGTACGCTCTCGCTCACGGGCACGAAGAGCACCTACACCGGCCAGACTGAAATCGACGGGGGCATCCTCAATGTTGCCTCGCTTTCCAACGGGGGACTCACCGGCTTGACGATCACGACAGGGAGTGGGAGCACCAGCGGGACGCTGAGCTCCACCACGGGTCTGGTCAATGGTGTTACCTACACGGTCGCCAGCAATAACATCGCAGGCGGGACCACGTTCACCTACAACAGCGTGTCGGGGACAGTCCAAACATTTTCCAGTGCCGCCGTCGGCAGTGGTACAAATACCGCATCCACCATAGGGGTTACCAGTTCGCTGGGTATGTCCGGCAATGCGGCTTCAAACTGGCTCTTTGGCGGTGGTACCCTCCAGTACACCGGCTCAACGGCCCAAGGCACAGACCATCTCTTCACACTAGGTGATAATGGCAATGTTGCCAGCGGCACCAACGGCGCTGTGGGCGGCAACGACGGCACGATCGATGCCTCAGGCTCGGGAACTTCAGCCACCGTCAGCTTTACCAATACCGGCGCAATTGCCTTCGGAAACACCGGTGTGCACAATCTGACGCTCACGGGTAACAATACCGGCATCAATACTTTCGCACCGACCATCGGCGACAGTACCTATAATGCCACCGTCTTTTCGACCAGCCTCACCAAGAGCGGCACAGGCACATGGGCGCTCACTGGCAGCAACACCTACACTGGCGTAACCTCGGTTTCGAATGGAACATTGAAGGTCAATGGTTCACTCGGGAATACGGCGGTGACGGTTGGCAATGCGACCACCGCGTCATTGAAACCGACATTGGGCGGCGGCAGCGGCACCGCGACCGGAGGCGTGCTCCAGAGCCTCATCGGGAGCGCAACGCGTCAGGTTTACGCATCGAGCAGCACTGTGGGGAATATCGGCGGAGCGGTAACAATCAGCGGCACGAGCGCGAGCGGCTCGGCGGGTCACCTTGCTCCCGGCAACAGCGTTGGCACCATTACGATGGGCTCGCTGACATTGAGCGGCGGCTCGATCCTGGATTACGAGTTCAACGGCACGGCAAACGACTTCACGGTCGTCACCGGGGCATTGACACTCAGCGGCACAGCGGGAATCAATCTCTATCAGGAAGGCGGGACGACCCAATTTGCAACCGCGGGGACATATGACCTCTTCCAGTACGGAAGCCTTGTGGGAGGCGTGGGCAACCTTTCGGTGCTCAACCCGAACGGGAGCTTCTCCTATACATTTGGAACGGCGACCAGCGGAACGAACAACTATGTGACACTGACAATTACCGGAACCGGCGGCGTTACGGCCACGAACTACACGCTGGCGGTATCCGCAGGCACCTCGAAGATGCTCACCGGCGGCTCCACAGCAATCACGACGACAATCACCAACACCGGCACCACCGGCCAGGATGGCCTGAGCTACACCGGCCTGGGATCGACAGTGACAGGCGGCCCCGGATCAGTCACCGGCGGCACCACGAGCGGATCGCTCGCGATCCAGACCAGCGGATCCAACGCCGGAAACCAGAAATACGTGAGCAGCGGAAGCAGCGGAGTAGTGACAGTGACAGCGGGAGTAAG
>Ga0268264_10001125_pt1 | contig 26265 bp, 19 predicted proteins | sample KBSSwiS32_FD_190357 | JGI IMG/M metagenome (GOLD analysis project Ga0268264, IMG submission 190357) | Switchgrass rhizosphere microbial communities from Kellogg Biological Station, Michigan, USA - KBS Switchgrass S3-2 (SPAdes) (version 2) | ecosystem: Host-associated > Plants > Roots >...
CGTCCTATGACGACGAGGCTGTCGAGATGTACGCCCGGCACATTCGGGCAGCGATTGACGACGGGCTCGACGCCTGGTGCATGTTCGACAACACCGCGGCTTCGGCGGCAACGGCCAATGCGCTGTCCCTCATGGCGAAGCTCTGAATGTTGCCCGGCGGACCGAGGGGCCTGTGCTTGTCCGTGATATGCGAAAAGTGGTGCGTCGAGCAGTCAGGAGCGAACCGGTCTCTCCCTGTAATTCCCTGTTTATCATGACATTTACAGGGAATTTTGAAATTGTCGGCATCCTCCCACGCAGCGCGGGCCACATATTAGCGCAGATTTCCGCCATTTGCCCCGTCATTTCCCTGCGGCGATAACAGGGAAATGTCATTAGCTCGAACAGGGAAGTCAGGGAGCAGAATCAGGGATCGCCATTGAAGGAAGCAGGGTAAGAATCACCCTGCGCTTGATAAGTCCTGCTCAGCGAAAGCGGAGCTGGTCGGGTCCATCGTTTGAAGGCCTGTCTTCCTCGTCATCGACGCTGGCATGAAGCATGATCATGGCATAGCCTTCGCGTTGCCAAAGCACCTGCTCGCTCACCGAAGCCACGGTGCGTGCGGCCGATATCGAAAGCCAGAGTTCAGACTCGCACTCGGCGATATCCGACATCATGCCAGGGAACCCCGCGGTGCCGTGTGCAACTGAGCCTGGCGGAACAGCCCCATTTGGGGCAACGTCGATCCAAGGAAATTTCCGGGAATCTCGGTAGCAGTTGACTACGCGTCCGTGTCGGGTTTGGATAATCGCGACCGCTTCGCGGTGATAACTCACATATTGGCGCGCCAGCGCCTGCTTGCTGACATCAAACAGATTGGCCAGCGCGACGAATTTCGTGAGGTCTGGTGTTCCTGCCTTGGCCAGCTCCGAGCGAAGGACGGGTGGCGGCATCAGCAGGGTCGCAGCGAACAGGTTTGCTTCGGCCTCCATTCGCTTGCGCCGATCCTGCTCCTTAATGTCCAGACGAAGCATGTCCCCGCGCGAACACAGGATTTGGCCCTCTCGCCCCGGAACATGAGTCGGGATGAGGAAGTGCCCGAGCTCGTGTCCAATCGAATATCGCCGACGCTGGCGTGACCGGCCCTTTGCGACCAGGATCGCGCCGTTGGCCTTATTCTCGTCCGTCACCAGAGCTGCTTCGAACCCTTCGGTCTCCAAATCGTCGATCTTGATGATATCAAGGTTCGCGCAGAGGGCCTCAACCGGTACTGGGATGGGGAGATACGACTCCACCTGCAGTATTCGCGTTACAAGACCCAGCGGCGATCCGGTCCCGTCAAGATCGAGACGCGAGATCTTCAATCCCTAGCCTTTCGAGCCCTCTTAAGCTGATCCGTCAGAACGCGGATGGTCTCACGGTCCCGCACATCCAGCTGCTTGAGGTTGCGATACAAGGCAATCATATCCGGATCTTCTTCCGGCGAGGATGGATCTTCACCGACCAGATCTGCGACGCGCACCTGAAAGAGGTCCGCCAGCCCAACGAGCAGCTCCATCGAAGGATTATCCGACGTTCCTTTCTCGAGGTTCCAAATATGCGCTTTGGACGCGTCAACTGCGTCGGCCACATCCTGGAGCGACAGGTTTTTGCGAATTCGCAGTTCCCGCAAGCGTGATCCAAGCGACATTGGCGCGTGCTTCCCTTCGTTCAATCTGGTTATACGGTCTCATAATCCCTCCATTGACAAACGCAACCGTTCAATATAGTATTACGATATTGGCAGCTGAGTCGGGATTGGTGATGATGTTGGTTGATCGTGAGCTTGCGTCCCTCAAGCCGTACGCGCGCAATGCGCGTACACATTCCAGGAAGCAGATTCGGCAAATCGCCAACAGCATCGAACGCTTCGGATTTACGAACCCGGTGCTTGTATCGGACGACGGGACGGTCATCGCGGGTCATGGGCGCATCGAGGCCGCGCGACTGCTCGGCAGGAAATCGGTGCCGACCATCGCACTGTCCCATTTGTCCGAGACCGAGCGTCGAGCCTATGTCCTTGCAGACAACAAGCTCGCCCTCAATGCAGGCTGGGATCGCGATATCATTGCGATCGAGCTTCAAGGCTTGATAGATCTGGGATTTGACATGTCGGTCACCGGTTTCAGCCTGGCTGAGATCGACTTCTGTCTGGATGAAGCCAGCGACAGCGATCCGGGAGGATCGGATGCACCGGAAGACGCAGTTCCCTCGGTAGAGGGACAGCCTGTCTCCGGGCGCGGGGACCTCTGGTCGCTGGGGCGGCACAAACTGATCTGCGGCGATGCGCGCGAACCGTCTGACTATCGGGCATTGCTCGACGGCGAACGTGCGGACCTCGTGTTCACCGACCCGCCCTACAATGTGCCCATCGATGGGCATGTCTCCGGCCTGGGCAAGATCCAGCATCGTGAGTTCGCGTTTGCCAGTGGGGAGATGAGCGAGAGTCAGTTCACGGGCTTTTTGACGCAGACGCTGAGCGCCACTTCAGCGGTAATGCGCGACGGCGCGATCGCCTTCGTTTGCATGGACTGGCGGCATATGGGCGAGCTGCTGTCGGCCGGTAGGGTGGCGTTCACCGAACTGAAGAACCTTGTCGTATGGAACAAGTCCAACGGGGGCATGGGCTCATTCTATCGCTCGAAGCACGAACTCATATTCGTGTTCAAAAACGGTACCGCCGAACATACGAACAGTTTTGGGCTTGGAGATAGCGGACGGTACCGCACCAATGTCTGGGACTATGCGGGGATCAGCTCGATATCCGCGACGCGCAGTAGCGAACTCGAGATGCATCCGACCGTCAAACCGGTCGCCATGATAGCCGACGCTATCCGTGACTGTTCGAAGCGCGGAGAGATTGTGCTCGATGTGTTCGGCGGATCAGGATCAACACTGGTCGCTGCCGAGAAGACGGGCCGAGCCGCAAGACTCATCGAGTATGACCCGCTCTACTGCGACACGATCATCAGGCGGTGGGAAGCATTGACGGGCAAGCGGGCGACACTGCCTGAGACAGGATACTCGTTCGAAGATGTCGCCGAGGGGCGCATCGGCCTGAAGATCGGGGCCGCTGAATGAGCGGCAAGAACGATGCCGTGCCGACCGGCAACCTGCCGGTTGTTCAGCCCGTTGGTTATGGCAGGCCGCCGGTCGAACATCGCTTTCAGAAAGGAATTTCGGGCAACCCGAAAGGGCGGCCCCGCGGTTCCAGGAATGGGATCGAGGAGTCCCTCAATCCAGCGGATCAGCCGACTTCACGCATGATTCTGGAGGAGGCCTACCGGCCCGTGACCATCCGTGAAGGCGATAAAACTTTGGAGTTGCCCGCGATCCAGGCGGTGATGCGTGCGATGGGCGTCTCAGCAATGAAGGGGAACCGTCTGGCCCAACAGGCGATGGCCGAGATCGTCCAGAACGTCGAAGCCCGCGAAAGCGCCGAGCGAACTGCCATGTTGGGGGGCGCGATCGATTATAAACTCGCCTGGGAGCGGGAAATTGAACGCTGCCGCGAGGCTGGTCTGCCGGACCCAGCTCCTTTGCCGCATCCCGACGACATCATTCTGGATATGCGCAAAGGGACGGTCAGGACGGCCGGTCCGATGACCAAGGAGGAAAAGGCAGACTGGGATAAACGAATCGCGCGCCGTGACGAGGCCCAGGCTGAGGTTACCTATTTTGCGGCAGAATACCGAAAGGCGCGAAGCCCGGGGCAGAAGGACTCTTGGTTGCAGGAGTGGCATTTTGAGCAGCGTATCTTCGACCTGATCAACGACTCCATGCCAGATCGCTATAAGATCAAGCTAACCGACCGTTCTTGCAAAGAGGGCGCATCGCGTGAGGGCCATACACTTCGCGAATTTATTGAGGACGGTAAGCGGCCCAAAAAGGGCCGCCGGTTCAAAGACTATGTGGAAGATAGCTAACCATAGCCGACGACGATCGTCGAAACAGTCGCTCAAGCCGGCTAAGGTCTGATGTGCAAATACAACAGATTGTTCTGGAGCTGTTATGTTGGACTTGAGCGTTGTAACGTCGAAGTAAGGAGGATCACGATCTTTCCAAATGGTTCGCTCCGGCCACCAGGGAGTAAGCGTACCTGGCCTGGGAAAAGTGAAAAGCCCGCTCATGGGCTCGCATGCTCTGCGCCTATCGGGGCTCCTTCCCGATACGCGTTCACCAGCTCTCCAGCGGATAGGATATCAATCCTGTCATCAGCTTGCGCCGCTGCGAGCACATGGCCCATGGCTTCCAGTCGCTTTTCATCCTCGCCCGATACCGATGGATGGAAGATCAACGTTAGAAGCCTCCCCTCCTCGGCCGCCTTTTCGATGGCACCCCTGAATTTTGCTTCAAGTTGATGTGGACCGCGCGGGCCCTCTGGATGCATTTCATATTGAAAATAGTCGATCATTTGCCAGCGCCACGGAATGGTGACGATTCCATTGGGAAGCTCGGCCATCTCCAATGGTTCGCTGTCGGCGTCGATGCTAGAGAAACGTTGCTCAGAGCTACTATCGTAAACGAGGCCGAGTTCAGCGAGTAGGTCCGCAGTAAACGCTCCTCGCTTACCGCCAGGAGCCCGGAAGCCGCGAGGATCGATCTGAAGTTCCCGGAAGGCGCTTAAGGCGTCGGTTAGAAGCCGCTCTGCTTCGGAACGCGACAGGCTGTGGAACATCTCGTGCACCCAGCCGTGCAGGCCGACCTCATGTCCACGCTCAACAAGCTCACGAACAGCCCCCGGATTGTGCACGGCGTTCCATCCTTCTATGAAGAAAGTGGCCTTTAATCCGAGCTCATCCAGCAGACTAAGCACGTTGGGATAGCCGACCGGACCCCGGTCGGCCGGGCCCCGACCGACAGCGGCCCCGCGGCCAATCGCCTCTGCGCTACCCATATTATCCAAGGTGAGGCACAGGGTACCACGGACGGCCACCCTCAAGCGCCCCGCGAATCGATGCTTGGCCCGAAGTCTATTCGCAGGTGTCCCAATCCGCCTATTTCCGCTTCCACAACGTCGGATTGATTCAGAAACGTGCCGCTGGCCCAACCCACGCCTGCTGGAGATCCTGTGAAAAGAAGATCTCCCGGCTCGATGGCGCAGTGGAGACTAAAATATTCGACAAGTTCGCCGATCGACCAAATCATCTCCCGGGTATGAGAATCCTGCTTTATCGCGCCATTGACCCACAGGCGAATAAGCAATTCTGTCGGATCGACGGCATGCGCAGGCACCATTTTCGGCCCGATAGGAGCGCTACCGTCGAATGCCTTACCAGTCATAAGGTCGAATTGACGAGGATGCCGCGGATTGAACTGCCAGTCGCGTGCCGACAAATCGAGCCCGGTCGTATAGCCTGCGATGTAGTCATCGACATCAGCGGCTTTGATTCGCTGGCCTTTTCGACCAAAGATGACGACGAGCTCAACCTCCCAATCGAGTTGCTTCGTCTGGCTGGGAAATGGAATAGTGGTGCCGGATGGAACTAAGCTGCCGGACTGCTTCAGGAAAAACAAAGGATCTGTGCTCTCCTTTGCAAAGTCCAGGACTCCCATGTCGTCGCGCAAATGGTCGTAATAATTCATTCCCGCGCAGATAATTTTGCGCGGGTGCGATAAGAGTAGAAAAGGCATTTCTTCCGGTGCAGCGTCGATCTGGCCGGTCGCGCCTGCAGGAGCCTGCTCTAGCATCCGAGCGAGAGCTAGCAATTGTTCTCTTGCCTCGTCCCATCTTTCCAGCACGCCCAGCAGACCGGTTTCTGGACGCGTAACGAATTGAGGAAGAAAGTGCTGCAGATTCCAATAGCCACCCCCCACCTCGATCGCGGGGACTGGCCTGCCTTGCAGGCTTAGCACTGAAAGTGCGTAGGTCATGTAGAGGATGCCTGGAAGACTACGAAGGGACCGGCGCGACAAACCAAGATTGTTTCGCGCGTTGCTCGGGCCGCAGTGGGAGACCCCCAGACCGAACGGGTACGAACGGTGTTGGCCTGCCTCGACTCAACCATGGATAGACAGTCGAACGCGTGTCGGTGGTGAGAGTTGGGCAGTTTCGGCACACGGCCGACAGTCAGCGACTGTCCCTGTCATCGGCGAGCACCTTTAGAATTTCATTCAGGGGCGACATCGGAATAGGATATTCCGGGGTTTTACGACCCCGGTCCTCGGCAGCATATTGGCCGCGGTTCCAGCGGTCCAACTCAGCATGCGCCGCCTGCGCATAGCCCTCGTTGACCTCCAGCTCGTTAGGCGGGTCTCCGACGAACTCTAGCAGCATACCGTTGGGGTCCCGAACATACAGGGAATAGCAGAAATCGTGATCGATGCCCGCGCAACGATGGCCACCTGCTTCAAGCTTCGCCTTGAGCGCCTTGATGTCGTCGAAATTCGGGACCGATACCGCGATATGATGATCAAGCGCGTCCTGAGGCGTCTTGGGCGCTTCGCCGCGAACACCGTTGGCGAACTCAAAAAAGGCGATGCTGCTGCCGTCTCCCATTTCGAAGAAGCAATGCAGATAGGGTGTTTCGGCACCGCGAGTCGGATCGACCATCTCGATGAGCGTTGATACCATCGGCATGCCGAGGATATCTTCATAGAAGTGGCGGGTTGCTTCCATATCATTGGTGCGCAGCGCGTGATGATGGAGCCGCTTGATTGGGTTTGCCGACCGGCGCCGCTGACGCTTTTCCCCGAGATCTTCCGCCGCGCCAGTCGTGGGCTCGAGCACTTTGCCTTCGGTGTCCATGGCGATCTCCTTAGAGCTACCTCATAATTCCAGCACATCAACTGATGGAATGCTCAACTTCTGATCCATGGATTGACAGGTGTTGTCAAGGCACGCGCAATCCGAATTAGCCGTCGATCGCCCCTCCTATAGGAGTCCAGTCAGGCGGAAAGCAAGCATTTCAGCCATTCGGCGCTTATATCTTGTCCCACCAGGACTCCGCGCGCCAACCGATGCAAGCTGGCTTATCTCAGGGCTTTGGAATGAATGTTCATTCCTTTGACCAAGAAGTTTCACGAGCGATCAACAATGATAACGTACAGGGAAGGAGCAAAGCGGCGGAGTGCGAGCTGTACCTTGCCGATTGCTAAGGTCCACTGCTAAGCAGGGCCACGACGCACGGCAGAGATTCGCCAAACCTGTGGCTGTCGAATCTCTGCCCCGGATAATCGCAGTTGCAGTGCCAGGCCGAGCCAATCACCGCTTCGACGGTCAGCAACCACTAATAGCGGTAGCTGGCAGAGACGCCATAGGTTCGGGGCATACCCAACTGCCGGTAGGTAAACTCGCCGAGATAGTTCGCATTTGTCCAGTAATATTTATCTGTCAGATTGCGCACGTAGACTTGTGCCCTCCACCTGTCGTCCCGGTCATGGATACCGAGCCGGAGATCGACTAGCGTGTAAGCATCGATCGAGAACAACGCCCTCGAAGTCGCATCGGTGCCGTAACCGCCGTGCTGCTTGCCTTGATAGTTAACGTCCACGCCGGCGAAGCCATTGAGAGTCGCGCCGATGGGAGCGTCATAGTCAATACTCGCGTTGGCCGACCATTTAGGAGTCAGCTCAAACGATTGACCCTGGAGATTGGTTGGCTGGCCGATCGGCGTTAGGTTCGGAAAATTTGAGCGAATTTTGGAATTGGTATAGGTGACGTTGCCCTGCAGATTCAGTCCCCGCGCGGGAGCGGCGAGGATTTGCAGCTCGGCACCGTAAACCCGGGACTTCGGGATATTGAAAAGCTGTTCGATAGTCCCGAAGATAACATCGGAAAACTTGCCGCGTAGCTGCTTGTCTTTGTAATCGTAGTAGAAGCCGGCTGTGTTGAGCTGAACCTTCCGGTCAAATAGAGACGCCTTCACCCCTGCTTCGTAAGCGAGCAAGGTTTCTTGCTTGGCCGGATCATATTGCGTGCTAATGCTACCTCCTACGGTCGGGTAGCTGCCCTGTTTGTATCCGCGGCTGACGCTGACATACAGAAGCGTTCCGTTGGCAGGACGATAGTTTATAGCTCCGCGCCACGAAATATTGTCCTCCTTGCGGCTCTGCGTCACGAGTCCGATCACGCCCGTGGCGGGATTGAGGGTCGTGCATCCGCCGAGGGGAATGGTCGTTCCGTAGAGGAAACTGAAAAGAGCCGCCCACTGTCCGTTCCCGATCGGACCTGGATCGCCCAGGCAGCCTTCGAAGCGGCGATCCTGCTTCGTATATCGAAGGCCGCCTTGAACGCTCAGTCTTGGCAAGACAGCATAATCGACATTCGCGAAAGCCGCATAGGTCTTCGCCAATTGGTTGGAGCGGGTCCGCCCTATCCGAATCGGGAGAAAAGGAATGCCATGAGCCTGTGACCCGTCCCCAACGATGTAGAGGGTATTATCGTAAATGCTGTCTCGCGAGTAGTTGGCGCCAAGCACGTATTTCAACCTTGGCGTCGAACCTTGCAGGCGGACCTCTTGCGAGAAGGATTTGATATAGCCGCTTTGCGTGCTGTCCGCAGTTTCAGCATTGGTGGCGTCCGAATCAGAGAACTGATCCTGCTTGAAATGCTGGTAAGCCGTAATCGCAATGATATCGGCCGAGTCGCTTACAGCGTAAGTGGTTTTGAGTGCCGCTTGATAGAACCAGTTGTCGCGATCGAACGTCTTGTCGGCGTCCCAATCGGCCAATCGATTGTTACCGGGGGGCGTGAGGACAGCCGCTATTTCTGCCGGCTGGATGGCGGCGGGGTTGTTCGGTTGAAAGCTGGTGGCCGCCAGGGCCTGTGTGTCCGATTTATCTATGAAGCCATTCAGATTCAACTCGAAGCTCAACCGAGAGGTCGGATTCCAGTCGATCAAAAACCGGCCGCTGACAAGATGAGCCGCACCCATGGTGTCGTCGCGTGACACGCTCCTCTGCCAGTCGTCACTTTGGTGACTGCGTATAGCAAGCCGAGCCTTCAACGTGGAAGATAGCGGGCCGCTAACATAAGCCTGAAGGTCGGTATCCATGAAACGGCCGAGACTTGCGTCGAAACCCGCATGAAACTCGTCGGTAGGCTTGTTCGCGATGAAGTTTATCGCACCGCCCGTCGAGTTCTGACCAAACAGGGTTCCCTGAGGACCCTTAAGCACTTCAACCCGCTGGAGATCGAGCGATGTTCCAGCCGCCATGCGGGTATATGGCAACGGAATTTCATCAATATAGGCTGCGACAGGGGAACTGCTGGCGAGGCTGCTTTCATAGAAGCCTACCCCGCGGAGCGTCAAAACAGGTGTACCGTAGGGCGTTTGAGTCGCCGTCAAACCCGGGACGATTTTCGTCAGCTCCTCGATCCCGCGCACACCCCTGCTGATCAGAGTATCACCGGTGGCCGCCACCACGGATATTCCCACATCATTCAACTTTTCTGCGCGCCGCTGAGCGGTAACAACAATCTCGCCAATTCCCTCCGAGGAGGTCGATTCCACACCCGCTGAGGCTGGCGCGGCGACGGGTTCGACCTGAGCCAGGAGCGGAGATGCTCCAATCAGGACCCAAATGGAAAGCCCAGCGCGCAGGCACTGCTTGGTCACTATAAAGTTGTTCGCCATCGATCCCTCCCCTTAAAGTGCTAAGCCCGACGCGCTTTATCGCGCGCTCTGAATGAGGCCTCAGTCTTCGAGATGTATGCGGACGCCCGCGCTCAAGTCAAGCAGATTGAGCGTACACTCAGAGAACCGCGCCGCACCCGTGTTCCCGCTGCCGTCCGGCGAGGCAGATCAGGGGCGTGAAAGACAATGCTTCTCTCAGAAAACGTTACGCCGAACTTGTACGACAGTCGGTTTCCGGGAGACGCATAAACTCATGTGGCCGCACTTTTCGGAAGACCGAAAATGTCTCCCACGTGAGCCGAGTTAAGATACTCCTTGCCCGCGGCGATCTTGCCATCACGTATATAGAGCAGGAAATGATAGTCACTCGCGTAAGTACGCCCATTCTTCATTAGCATATGGCCCTTGGCGGTAAGACTCACCCGATCGTCCTCAGCGGTGAAATCATGGAACTTGAACGAAAGCGGGCCCGCTGCCTGTTCAAACAGCTTGGGAACGATCGCAAGAAAGTCGTGCTTTTTATGCAGCCCTGAAAAGACTGTGGAAGGTGACACCCACCACGTGGAGTCGTCGGTCATCATCATGTCCATACGCGCGGTATCTCCAGCCGCGATGGCATCGAAGAAATCCTCAACCAGCTTCTTGTTCTCTTCAAGGCCCATCTTCCATCTCCTTTTCTTGACTTATGAATGCAGTCCGGGGCCACGGGACTTCCGAGGCCAAGCTCAATTCCACGAAGAGCGATACCGAGTCAGGCGTGCTCCTTGCTCGCCTTCGCGAGCAACGGCGAGCCCGCATAATCGACTTTGACCTCTTGGGCGACGTTGTTCACGCCATACATCCCGCCGTCGACAATGAAATCGGCGCCATTGACGTAACTGCCCCCGGGAGACGCGAGGAACAATGCGACTGCAGCAACTTCTTCCGGCTCGCCCATCCGCCCCATCGGAATTTTGCCGACAAGAATGTCCCCGACAATCTTGTCTTCCGCGTGATAACTCGCTGTGACAGGGGCGTTAATCAAGCCGGGGCTTATGCTGTTGGATCTGATATTATGTCCCCGACCCTCAGCCGCGAACATCCGCGCTAGCGCGATGACTCCCGCCTTACAGGCCCCATGAGCAGCCGACCGAAAGGGAGGTAGTTCGACATGTGCGCTCAAGGACGCTGTGCTGATAATGACGCCCCCACCACGATCAATAAGGTAAGGCCAAACGGCCTTGGTTGAGGTGTAAACGATTGTCAGTTCGTAACGCAGCGTTCCCTCCCACTGCTCCATCGTCGATTCCGCAAATGGCCCGAATGCTCGCAGAGACGCCCCGTTGTTGTACAGGATGTCGATGCCGCCAAAAGCTTCGACTGTAGCTTTGGCCCAACGATCGGCGTCAACGGGATCAGAAGGATCCAGCGGGGCCAGCGATTCGATGATCCCGCCTTCCCGGCGGACCATCTCCACCGTCTCCTGAGCGCCTTCTGCGTTTACATCGCAGCCAAATACCTTTGCGCCTTCTCTGGCGAACATTATCGCCGCCGCCCTTCCTTGACCTCCCGCAGTTCCTGAAATCATTGCAACCTTGCCATCCAGGGTTCCCATAGTCCGCGCCTTTCTTGAGTGACGGTACACTCAATAAGGATAGCCCAAACCGGTGCGGAAGCAATACACGCCTGATGAGAAATCGATCTAATAGTCTCGCAGAGGACCCAAGGGCGCTCGTGGGACGTGCTCGTGATACTGAGCAAATCCTCAGCAGAGTCGTCGATCGACGGATGGCCCGTTGCTAAACCGGATTCTCGGCTTATTGATATGGCCAGCATTGATTTCAAGAGAAGGCCGAGCTGAACGCTCCTCTGTCCCCTGGAGCCCGTCCAGCGAACGGACCGCACACAGCCTCACAGTTTGCAAGCCGGGCCATCGAGCGTACGTAGCTGTTCCGTGGATAGGCATGATTATGAACCTGTTTTCGTTGCTGGATCAGTCGGCCGCACGTTACGGCGCGCGAGGGGCGATCTACTCGAGCAATGAATGCCATATCAGCTACGATAAGCTGCGGGCTCGGGTCCTTGGCCTGGCTGGCGGCATGCGCCAGTTGACGACTAAAGGCGAACGTATTGCTATCGCCTCAAAGAACTGCCCTGAATATATCGAACTTATGTTCGCTGCTTGGGCCGCCGGGTTAGCGATCACACCGATCAACGCAAAGCTGCACCCGCGAGAAATCGTAGACGTGATATCGCAATCGGGGTGCCGACTCGTTTTCGCTTCGATCGATCTGCAGCCTCAGATCACGATCTTGGTTGGGAATGATGCTGCGGCGCCGACGATAGTGGCGATCGGGGACGAGACCTATGAAGCGCTGGCAGCATCGCCAGCAGCGATCGTCTCGGACGTTGACCCCAACGCTGTGGCCTGGCTTTTCTACACGAGCGGCACCACAGGCCGATCTAAGGGGGCAATGCTCTCGCACCGCAACCTATTGGCTATGACCATCGCCTATCTCGCCGACTTCGAGAGCGTCGAGGCTGAGCACAGCCTTATACATGCCGCACCCATGTCTCATGGCAGCGGCCTTTATGTTCTGCCGTTCGTCGCACGGGGCGCCCGCCACGTGATCACTTCCTCAGGTGGTTTCGATGTGCGGCAATTTATTCAGCTCTGTCATTTCCACCCCAATTGCAGCAGCTTCCTGGCGCCGACGATGGTCCAGCGGCTCTGCGCTGAAGTGGAGACCAGTGGAGACCACCCTACGAATTTGCGCACGATCGTCTACGGCGGAGGTCCGATGTATGTCGAAGACATACGAAGCGCCAAGAACCTCCTGGGCCCAATATTCATTCAGCTGTACGGACAAGGCGAAGCTCCTATGACGATCACCGGACTGCGGCGTCGGGACCATGAAACCGACGACCCAGCCGTGCTTGGGTCTGTCGGATGGCCAAGGTCGGGAGTCGATGTGCGAATCGTTGGTAATAACAACACGGTGCTCCCGGCCGGGGAAATCGGCGAAATTCAATGCCGGGGAGACGTTGTCATGCAAGGATATTGGATGGACCCGGCGGCCACCGCGGCAGCCTTCGCCGGAGACTGGCTCCGTACCGGAGACGTCGGATTTCTCGGCCCTGACGGAAAACTCACGCTACGAGATCGGTCAAAGGATGTCATCATTTCGGGCGGCACAAACATATATCCGCGCGAGGTGGAAGAAGCGCTTCTTGCGCACCCACTGGTTTCTGAAGCGTGTGTGATCGGCAAAGCCGACCGTGAATGGGGTGAGACAGTCATGGCGTTCGTGGTGCCGACGCCGGGAGCAACGTTGACCGACACGGATCTCGACCAGCACTGTCTCGAAAGGATCGCGCGCTTCAAGCGCCCAAAAACATATATCTTTGTCGATGAATTGCCGAAAAGCGATTACGGCAAGGTGCTGCGGCGCGTGCTCGCAGCACGGTACGGATGACGTAAGTGAAGAAACGCTGGGCGTCGGCGCCATCTGAGTTCCCGGGCCCCCAATACACCCAGCTCCTCCCGAGGCTCTTCATCAGCGTAAGAGCCTCAAAACGGTTGCCACTTCGGCAACGCGCCGTCCCTGGAACCGCGCTGCAGCAAGATCCGCGGGTCCCGGCGGGGTAGCACGATTCTCGGAGATGGCGGTCGCGCCATAGGGGGTTCCGCCAGCCAGCATCGCGGGATCGGCATAACCTGGTGGCACTATGATGAGGCCCAAGTGCGCCATCGGGACGTACATGGAAAGCAACGTTGCCTCGTTGCCCCCATGCTGCGTCGCCGTTGATGCGAAGGCGGATCCAGCCCTGCCATTGAGCCGGCCCTCCGCCCATAAGCGTCCGAAACCATCTATGAAGGCTTTCAGTTCAGCAGCCATGTTGCCGAAGCGGGTGGGTGTCCCGAAGATGATTCCGTCCGCCCATTCGGCGTCGTCGGTTGAGGGAGCTGGATAACGCTCATTCATCGCGGCGGCGGCCTCGGCCCAGCCTGGAACCAACGCCATGGTCTCTTTCGGCAAGAATTCTCGGGCGCGGCGTAGGCGGACTTCGGCACCGGCACTTTCGGCCCCCTCTGCCACAGCCAGAGCCAGTTGCTCCGTGACTCCCGTGCGGGAGTAGAACGGGATAAAGATATTGCATTTCGACACGCTGTCCATCGTTTCTCCCGCCATTCCCAGGCCGATTCGCCACGATCCGCTTTCTGCCCATCTGACGTTCGATAACCGAACGACGAACAGCGAGCGCCGTCAAGGTTGGGCCAACAATTGCTCAGGCGGCCGCCGGGACGAGGCCGCATCACGGACTGAATTATTCAGAGCCGGTAGTCCTCCTCCACCACGCCCGCACTCAGCAATTCTCGCGATGAACGATTCCATCATGGCACTAAAATCTCGTGTTGCGTTGCAACCTTCGTTCAGCAAGAGGAAGACCATGGCATTGAGAAAGGCCCGACGGGTCGCCTCCGATGAAGAAACTCCGGGGAATCGCGGGAGCCCAGAGGGGGGATTGACAGCGCGACGAAAGCTAATTGCCGCCGCTTACGAGGTCATGAGTCGCAAGGGCCTTGAAGGCAGCACGATTGCTGAAATCATAGCCGAGGCAGGAGTCGGGGTAGGATCATTCTACAATCACTTCACCTCTAAGGAGGAACTCGCACAGGCCGTGTTCTCAAATCGCGCCAACGAATTTGGCGCCGCGCTTGAGCAGGTCGTCAAGCGCGCTCCGAACGCCGCGGCCGCGACCTGCTATGCATACCGCCGGCTGATTGAAGAGGCAGAGCGCGACAAGGTTTGGGCGTCGTTCATTGTTCAGCTCGAGCCGACGATGCAGATGCTTGATAACATGTTGCGGAAATATGCCCGCGTCGGACTCGGCATCGGCGTCCAGGAAGGCATCCTGCGTGTCTACAATATCGAGGCCGGAATAACTGCGATCCATGCCATGGAAGTTGCATTCGTAAAATCGATGCTTGCAGGCGACATCTCGCATAAGCAAGCACATCAATCCGCGGTCTTCGCGCTCAAGATGTTCGGTGTCCCAGATGATGAAGCCTGGCGCCTCGCCAACTTGTCTATGGCTTCGTTGCGGCGCGAGCTGAAAATGTCGGCTCGCGATCGCCTCGACGGACACCACGACGGGACGGACCTTGCCCTGCCGACCCGGCGCGCGCGATCTAAGGCAAAGTAGGCGGCGGCACCTTACGTCGGCACCAGGGTCGGCCAATTTGCAGGGCTGAGAAGCGCATCAACGATATAGTCTCCTGAAGAAAAAGTCAGAAATCGGCTAACGTGATTGCCAACGCCGGCTTGCTCGTCCAAAATTGGATCGAGGCCGGCTGGCATGCCCCCGTGTCGCAATATCAAAGTGGAAGGAATATTCATGCCGCGCTTGAGACAGGTTCCGCGAGCAGAGGCAGAGGGAAGCGTCCTCGCCTTTTACGATCTCCTGTTCGGTGAGCGCGACCCTGTCAAGGAGCCGGGCACGGAAACCGGTAGTCCGGGCAACTGGTGGACCACCTACGCCCTGGTGCCGGCGATTTTTGAGCATTCTGTGGCCCACTTCAAGATGTTCGGAATGTTCGCGGAGACCAGCAGCAGCAGCTTGCCCGCCGTCATACGCGAGCTCGGAATATTGAGAGCGGGCTACACGGTGGGCAGCATCTTCGTATATTCACAACACAGCAAGGTCGCTCGGGCGAGCGGGCTTTCGGACAGGAAGGTAGCCGATATCGCCCACTGGGCGGCCTCCGACGCGTATACCGCCGACGAGCGTGTAATCCTCTGTTATGCTGACGCCCTGCTCCTCCAGCACGGCCGCGTGCCCGATGCTCTCTTCGCGGCCCTTAGAAACATTCTCTCGGACGAGCAGATATTGGAGTTTAGTTACCACACGATGTCCTACGCCCTCCACGCGACGTTGTCGCGCGCGCTAAAGCTGGAATTCGACGACGTCGACGATGGTCTCCGGGAGATTCCGGCACCGCCCCAAGTCCCGGAAGGGTGACTGATTGCCCCTAGGGGCACCCTGCACGGCCTCACGGCCCCGCCCCGCCCGCTCATGCGTCTGCCACCGAGCGGAAGGATGTTCTTGCGCCCTTCCCGCGCCGATGGGCGAGATTCCTCAACTCGAAACTTTGGTGCATTGCTCGCGCTTCTTGACAACGCACCATTGCTGAGTAACCTGACGCGGAATGAATATTCACTCCGCCTCGGGGTGATAACGGCACTGAGCATAAATGTCGGACGGGCGCCGCTCTGATCAGACGGCTCCACAGTCGGTCGCTATTATTGGAGACGGGAATGAACGTTCAGGATCCCAAGAAAATCATCTTTACGGCGGCCGTCAACGGACCGTTCACGATGCGAGCAAAGGTCCCCGGAATTCCGTTCGAAGGCAATCCGACCGTTCCCTACACCCCGGAAGAAGTTGCCGCGGAAAACAAGGCCTGCTTTGACCTGGGCGTAGCGATTGCGCACACTCACACCCGTAACGTCGAGACCGGCGCGAACGTGCACGACGCTGAGCTTTTCGGCGAGGCGCACAGGCGGATTCACGCCGAGACGACCATGCTGTGCAATCCGACCACGGGTGGCGGCGGGATGATTTCGCACGAAGAGCGGATCGGCATTATTCCCGCTTTAGCGAATATGGCCAAGGGATCGGCACCGGAGCTTGCCGAGTTGAGCGGGGGCTCCTTCAATCTGGACATGTACGACCCCGAGACGCAGAAATTTGCCTTCGGGAGCCTCGTTTTCAACAACTCCAATGCGGCTTTCGAGATGTTCCTCGACGTCTGTCTGCAGCACGGAGTCAAGCCGGTCCTCGCCTGTTTTGAGTACAGCCATCTCGACAACGTCGTTCGCATGTTCAGGAAGGGCTTGATCAAGGCCCCCGTTTTCCTGGATTTTGCATTCTGCGGCGGCAATGTGACTGGAGCACTGACACCGACCCTTCAAAACCTGCAGGGATTCCTCGAGCGCGTTCCGGAGGACATGCCGCACATTTGGGAAGTGCTTAGCATCGGCGTACACGAATTCCCGATGGCCCTTTGGGCCGCGTCCATGGGCGGGAATGTCCGTCTTGGTTTGGAGGAGTACCATTACGCCGATTATGGCCACCCCACGACGTCGCAACTTTTCGAAAAATTCATCCCGCTGGCTGAGGCGATGGGCCGAGTACCAGCCACGACCGACGAGACGCGCGAATATCTTGGGCTCTGACGTCCGACTTCTCACTTTCCAGCGAAAGACGGAGTTATGAAGGCCGGAGCGGACTTTCTTCGGGCCGTTGAAATGGTTGAAGTGGGTCCGCGCGACGGGTTGCAAAACGAATCTGCGCTGCTTTCTACGTCCGACAAACTACAATTGATCGAGCGGGCGATTGATGCCGGCCTGCGTCGAATCGAAGTGGCTAGTTTCGTCAATCCTCGCCGGGTGCCCCAAATGGTTGATGCGACCGAAGTCGTAGCGGGGCTGCCCGATCGTGAGGACGTGACCTTCATTGGCGTGGTTTTGAATGAGCGGGGCGCTGAGCGGGCGCTTGCTACCAAGCTCGATCAACTTGGCGCTGTGTGCGTAGCTACCGACAGCTTCGCCATGGCGAATCAGGGCCAAACAAGTGCCGAGAGCTTGGACGTCGCGCTCCGGGTTATGGAAATGGCACGCGCGGCGGGTCGATCTGGGCAAATTACAATTGGCGCCTCTTTCGGCTGCCCATTCGAGGGGGATGTCCCAATTGGCCGTATCGTGGCGATGGCGCGGCGTGCCGCCGATGGGAACCCGGTCGAAATTGCGCTCGCCGACACGATCGGAGTCGCCGTTCCTTCGCAAGTTACGGCCCTAGTGACGCAGGTGCGCGATGCGATCGCTCCGATCCCTGTGCGGGTCCATTTTCATAACACACGGAACACGGGGATCGCCAATGTCTGGGCCGCGATCGGCGCAGGGGCCGGGATCATCGATGCTTCGGTAGGCGGGCTCGGCGGGTGCCCTTTCGCGCCGGGCGCTGCAGGAAATGTCGCGACCGAAGACGTCGTTTACATGCTCGAGCGGTCGGGGATCCCGACGGGCCTCGACCTGCGACGTCTCATATCCGTGTCGCATTGGCTCGGCGACTTAGTCGGGCGGAAGCTGCCTTCGATGGTCGCCGCCTCGGGTCCTTTCGTGCCGACTGCGGTCCAAACAGGACGAACATGACCCAAACCGACGTTGCCGAGAGCCCGCCTGGCGCCCTCGCCGGCATTCGCGTGATCGAGCTTGGTCAGCTTATCGCCGGTCCTTTTTGCGGACAGCTTCTTGGCGACATGGGCGCTGAGGTCATCAAGGTGGAACCCCCGTTGCAGGGGGACCCGATGCGTAGATGGGGTCGCGGCCAGAATCATCTGTGGTGGGAGGTGGTTGCCCGGAACAAGTATGCAGTATCCGCGGACCTGCGCGTTGCTCGGGGGCAGGACATACTGCGCCGGCTCGCGACGACTGCCGATATTCTCATCGAAAATTTCAGGCCGGGGACCCTCGAACGCTGGAATTGCGGGCCTGACGTTCTTCAGGTCATCAACCCTCGTCTCATCATCGTTCGAATCTCCGGTTATGGGCAGACAGGACCATATTCTGATCGCACCGGATTCGGCGGAATCGGTGAGGCGATGGGCGGGTGGCGTTACGTAGTCGGCGACCCTGACCGCCCGCCTAGCAGGATGGGAATATCGATCGGCGATACGCTCGCCGCTACCTATGGCTGCATGGGTGCCCTTGCCGCCCTTCATGCGCGGGAGAGAACCGGCAGAGGCCAGATCGTGGATTCAGCATTGTACGAAGCCGTTCTGCAGGTGATGGAAAGCCTCGTCCCGGATTACCAAGTGTCGGGCTACATTCGCGAACGCACCGGTGCCATTCTCCCCGGCATCGCTCCTTCCAACGTCTATCGATGCCGCGATGGGGACTATCTCATTGCCGCCAATCAGGACTCGGTGTTTTCGCGCCTCTGTGCGGCCATGGGCCGGCCCGAGCTCGCAAGCGATCCGCGCTTCGCCGATCACGTGGCCCGGGGCTCCCGGCAAGGGGAGCTGGACGCTCTGATAGAGAGTTGGACGCAGAATCTTTCCGTCGCCGAGGTCTCGACATTGATGATCGAACATTCGATCCCGGCCGGTACCATTTACCGGGCGCCCGATATGCTTGATGATCCGCATTACAAAGCGCGCGAGGCCTTGATCGAGGTCGAGACGCCGCGCTGGGGCAAATTGACTATGCAGAACTGCTTCCCAAAGCTTTCAGATACTCCCAGCGCGGTCCGGCGTCCGGCGCCCGCCAGCATTGGAGAGGATAATGAGGAAATATATCGCAGCTTGCTTGGCATGAGTTCCAGCGAGATCGCGGCCCTGAAAGCTGACGAAGTAATCTAGCAGAGTTGCCCTGTGGCCCCGAGTATCGTCGCGAACTGTCTACGTTGCGGGCGCCCACTTATTCGCGTTGATAATGGAGAGACAGAATGACAAACCGCAACAGTTTCCCGACCGCCTCTGTGAGTCGTGCTGCAGCTTCGGCCCTGGTGGCGGCAGCGTTGGAGGAGGTGGCAGCTGCCGGGTTCGAAGCTGCGGTCGCAGTCGTGGACCAAACTGGTAACCTCCGCGCTTTTGAACGGAGCGACGGAACTCCCTTTCTCGCAGTCGACATAGCCATCGACAAGGCATGGACCGCAGCATCATTTGGATATCCCACACACGCTTGGAACGAGCTCGTTGGGAACCCAAAGGTTGCGCCGCTCGCCTTCCATCCCCGTTTGACGGCGGTCGGCGGCGGCCTCCCCCTATTGGAAGATGGCAAGCTCATAGGGGCGATCGGAATCTCGGGCGGTAGCTATGAGCAGGATCAGCTGGCAGCGGAAGCCGCTATGAGGAAGCTAAACTTTTCATAGGTTGAGGCGAGGTGGTGGTCGGAGCGCGTCGGAAGTAATCCCGCGATGTATTGATCTCCGCCCGACACGGTGAGGATAATTCCATAAAGCCGAACCGTAACGTTGCGCAGATCGTTGACTGCGTCGTGCGACGCAGATTCCGGAGCTCCCCAAGCCAGCCGGTTGCAAGCGCATAGCACATGCCAGCTGAACGTAAGCGATCGCCCGCTTCGATGTCGGAAGCCGCGGGCGAGGCCAGTCCGATAATCTCAAGTTATGTAAAACCCTAACCCAATCCCGGCGAATGCCCGCTTGGCGCCCTTAGCAGCCGTTTGCGAGCTCAGGTGGGTGTGCAGGAGCGGCCGTTTGTTCAGCGAGCCACTAATGTCGCTTTCGACCCGTTGCGGAGGTTAAAGCGACGGCATCTGCGTGTGAGCCAGACAAAGGAACGACGGGCGCGCATGTAGCTCGCCGTGTCGATGCTCGCCAGGAGCCGGACCGTTCGATAACGATGGCCAACACAGATAAATGCCGGCAATTCGGTATTTGGAGTGAGCATGGACCCTGCCGGCACATCGAGCGCACCGCTCTTTCAGCTTGTCACCGAAGAGCGGGAACGCGAATCGCTCGAAGCGGGATTGCATCCCGCCGCAAGGCTCGACGCGATCCTGAAGGCGCAGCTGCGCAACGCCGTCGATGCCGCTCAATCCGACCTCCTGACGTACGAGAGCCTGCGCAACGTCAGCGAAGTGATCGGCGGCGAATACGGCGACCGCGTGGTCTTCGAGCTCGTGCAGAACGCGCACGATGCGCATGACGAGGGCGAAGAGGGCGCGATCCTTCTCAAGCTGGTGATCGACAGTCCCGAACGCGGCGACCTGTTCGTCGCCAACATGGGCAAGGGGTTCAGCTGGAAGAATGTGAACGCCATCCGCAACGTCGGCGTGTCCAGCAAGTCGGTCGGGGAGGGCATCGGCAACAAGGGCCTCGGGTTCCGAAGCGTCGAAACGCTGACCGACGATCCCCGGATCTACTCGCAGGACGTCGCGAAAAAGGCCGAGGCGTTCGACGGCTTCTGTTTTCGCTTCGCGAGGCGCGACGAGATCCAGCGCGAGACCGCGCTGATCGCATCACCGGCGATTGCCAAACAGGTTGCGCAGGTGCTTCCGCGATATCTTGCAACCTTGCCGCTGACCACTCAGCCGGACGAGATCGCGCAGTTCGCGAGGGACGGCTTCGCAACCGTCGTGCATCTGCCGCTTCGAAGCGAGAATGCCGTCTCCGTCGCGCGGGAGCAGGCCAACGCGCTAGCCGACATCGACGTGCCGTTGCTCCTGTTCCTCGACCGGCTGGCCCGGGTGACGATCGAGATCCACGAGGCCGGCAAGGTAAAGCGGCGGACGCTCAGCCGAACCGTCATCAGCCGGCCGAAGCCCGACCCGGAATCGGCAGCCGATTATGAGATCCTCAGCATCGGTCCCGGCAGCCGGCGGTACCTGATCGCACGACGATTGGTCGATCGGCCACGCCTGCTGGAGGCGGTCGAGGCGAGCATCTCAAAGGAACCGCAGCTCGCCCGCTGGCGGGACTGGCAGGGCGAACCCAAGGTCGCCGTCGCCGTTTCGCTATCCCGCGCCGATGTCGAGCATGGGCGTATCTACAACTTCCTGCCCATGGCTGCCGAGGTGCCGTCGCGAATCCGCGGCCACATCGATGCGCCCTTCTACGCATCGATCGACCGGCGCCGGGCGGCCTTCGACCTCCCGCTCAATGCCTTCCTGCTCGATGAGCTCGCTGAGACGTCGCTCCTGGCCGCCGCCGAGCTCAAGGCGATAGCCGCCGATGTGGGACGCAACGCGATCTTCGATCTCGCCGCCTGGGCGCCGGAGGACGTACTCCGCCTCAACCGCGTGTCGCAGCGGATGGGTAACGAGTGGCGGGATGCGGCGGTCGTGCCCGCCGCGGGCGGTGAAGATCGCTGGACGACGTTCCGGGCTGCCTACATCTGGCACGAGCAGGGCTACAAGCTACTTCGGGTCAGGCGGCTGGTGAAGGCGGGAATCGAGGATCTCGCGGATCCCGGCCTCGAAGGTCAGCGGCTGAACCGGCTCGAGAGGCTGCTGGGATCGGTGAACATCCGCTCACTGCCGGACAGCGACGAAATCGCCGATTGGATCGAGGCCGTGGCCGAGTCCTTGCAGGAGGATTCCTCGCCGCTGCGAACCTGGAGCACATTATACGACGAATGCTGCAAGGCGCTCCCGAGCGCCGAAGCGCTGCGGTGTCTCGGCGGCAAGCTCATTCTGAAGACCCGCGACGGTAGCCTGCAGTCCGCCATGAAGTTGTCGGGCAATGCTCCGGTCTTCGTTCGCGATGCGACCTCCGGCGCGAGGGACAAGGACCGGGCGCCGCTTCCGCCGTCGGCGGTCTCAAGCAAGTTCGCTATCCTCGACGACGGTATATCGCTGTCACCCGAAGTCCTGTCGGCCTTTTTGAAGGCCGGGCTCCTGCGCCGCTACGACGCGCTTCAGATGCTCCAGAGCGTGTCAGCCACATTCGGAGAGAAGCCGGCGCCCAAGCGTCGCGAGGCGGCGCTCAAATGGGCGTTCGACGTGTGGCGGGCCGAAGGGCAGAAGTCCGAGAAGATCCTAAGAGCCGCCGACCTTCACGTCGAGACTCGAGGCGGCTGGCGGCAGGCCAGTGCTGCCCGCTTCTCTGAAGGGTGGACGGCGGACGGCCGGAAGCTCTCGACCTATCTGTCCGAGACAGCTTCCTTGTCGGCAGACTGCCGGGCCGCGGCCGATCTCCTGCTGCTCGCCGAGCCTGGATGGGCTTCCAAGTCAGAGGGCGGTCGCAAGCTATGGGCTGACTTTTTGCGCGCCGCGGGAGTTCGTGACGGACTGCCGCTGCTTGCCGAGGACGATGCTCCCAAGGAGGGCTGGCCCACCCACGTCTGGCACTCGTTTCTCCGGACGCCTGCGCCCAAGCTGGGTCGGACGGCCGCCTGGACGAAGCCTCACTGCAAGCGTGACCTGCCCAATGCGTACACCAATTATACCCGTAGGGGCGAGCTGTGGCGGATCCCGGGTCAGGTCGAGCATCTCAGCATGCCGCCGGAGGCGCGGCAGCGGCTCGCCGAGCTGATCCTCATCATGCTTGCCCATGAGGATCAGAGCTGGCTGCGCTGGCGGATCGGCCGTTTTGAGCGATGGGGCGGCGATCAGAACGAGACGACGTTCGAGACTGCGGCTTCAACGTTCATCGCGTCGGAACCGTGGATGCCGGTCGAGGGTGATTCCGAGCGGTTCGAGCCGCCGTCAAGGCTGTGGTCCAGCACCGACGGCAGGCAGCGGCCTCCCCGATATGTCGACCGCCTGCGCGATCGCCTGGCCGAGATGATCGACGAGGAGAAGCATCTCGCCAATGCGATGTTCACCGCGCCGGTTGAGCTGCGCGACTGGTCGCGGGAGGACGAAGCCGTCCGGAAACTCACTGATCTGGCCGCGGGGGCGGCAGGGTTGGAGGCGCGTGAGCGCGTCAATTTCAGGAAGGTCTATCAGCAGGTCTGGTCCGACTATTGCTCGACCGACCTCCCGCTGCCGCCCGAGCTTCCCGTCGCGGTTATCACTTCGCTGGGTCCCACCGCCATCAACGGGAATGTGGACGAGCCCATCCGGATCTTCGTGACCGACGATGCCGTGCGAGCCGAAACCAGGGCGGTGATCGCCGCGGGCCAGCCGGTGCTCGAATTATCCGATTACGAGCAGGTCGGAACGGCGATCGAGCGGCTCTCGGCGAGCGGCGGGTTCGAGCCGTTGCGCATCGATCCGCGCCAGGTCGGCGTGCTGGTGGACGGCGAGCCGATGGTCGTCAGTGCGTCTGATCCGCTTCTCATCAGCGACGGACTCGACTGGCTGCCCGAGGCCACGGTCCTCGCCAACGAGGTGCTCGGCCAGGCACTGGAGCGACAGATCTCAAGTAGCCTCGTCGAGCAACGGCTGAGGCGCGTCCGACTGCGCCGGTGTGGAACGATCAAGCTTTCCGTCGGCGGCGCGGCGGTGGAGGAGGTCCTTCCGTTCTACGCCTTGCCGGATGAGGAGCATCCGACGCTCGTCATCGGCGACGGGCGGGATCTGACCTGGCCCGTGCTCGCCGACGCTGCGCCGGCATTGTCGACGCTTCTGGACCGGCGCATGCGCTCGCTCGAGACTTTGTTGCTTCGTTTGGCTGCGCACCGAGAATCCCCCGATCCGCGGCAGCGGCCCAGCGACGAGGAATTGGCGCGTGGCCTGGGATGCAAGGTCGAGCTCGTCAAGGACCACACACTCGCCTTGCGGACCGACGGCAGTCTGCTCCTGGCCCGCCTGATTCCGGTGGTGGCCTGCATCACCGACCTTGAGACAGCCGAAGGCATGCGCTCGACGCTCGGTGATATGCCTTTGCGCTCGGATGTTCTCGCTGCCTTGGCGCCGATCGCAGACCGGCTACCGCTTCCGCCTGCTGAAATGCTCGACGAACTGTCGCGCGCCGATTTCGCCGAGGTGCGCCGCACGCTCGGGCTCGACTATTCACGCCTTAACCAGATGCTCGCTGCGCTCGGCCAACCGATCCTGTCGAACGAGGCGGAGTTGCGCCGGATGTTCGAGACCTGGAAGAATGAGCTGGCCGGACCGGCCGTGGAGCGGCTGCGCCGCCGCTTCTGCGATGACTTCGAGCAAGGCCGATCGTTGGCGCCCTATGTCGAGCTCCGCGACCTGAGCTTCCTGGAGTTCCAGCCCGCCTGGATTTTGGACCGCGAGCAACTCGAGAAGGAGGATGTGCAGGCACTGCTTGACCGACGCCTGGCCGAGCTCGCCGACGGGGACGTCGGACATCGGCTCGATCCACTGCAACAGGTGCGCAATGCGTCGAAGCGGATTTTGCAGCGCTTCCTGGAGGCCGACGCCCCGGTGATGGGTGCCTGGTGTTTCCGGAACGGGCAGGCCGATCCCTGGGCCGAGGGCGCGCTCGCGGTGCTGAAGGCAGTCGATCAGCAGGGCCTGCTCGATTTCGCGCCCGTGCAAGCCGGTGGGGAGATCGCCATGCTCGTTCGCGCCGGCGTCTGGCCGGCCAACATGCCGCATAGTGTCGATCCGGCGGCCTTGGGCCTGGACCCGGAAGATTTGGACGGTGAGAAGGAGCGCGAGCGCGAACGCCGCGAGAAAGCGGAGGCGAGCCGGCGGACAATCAGCTTCGCCGACACGCCGCTCGACACAAGGGCAACGGGTTTCGCCCAGAATCTGGTCGAACTGGCGAACCAGCAGATGGCCGATGGCAGCTGGCTTTCGCGGTCACGCCGCAAGTTCAGTCTCGCCGAGCAGGTGCAGTCCGACCGTCGGCGCGGCGGCGCCGGAGGCACTGGCGGTAAAAGACGCCGCAGCGAGCGGGTGAGCGACGACGTCAAGTCGGCGATGGGCTTCGCAAGTGAATATCTGGCGAGCCGGTTCCTGATGGAGAAGCACAAGGAGCGGTTCAACGACCGCTGCTGGGTGTCCGAGAACCGAAGCCTCCTCGAGATCGACTGGGACGGAGATGACACGCTCGGCTTCGACTTCCGCGTCCAGACCGTCGAGGTCGAGTGGCGGTATGAAGTGAAGGCCAATCTCGACGATGCCTTCGAGTTCGAATTCACGCAGAATGAAATGCGGATCGCCGCCGAATGCGCGGCCGATACGACGAGGCGCTACAGGATCCTTTATGTCCCGTTCGCCTTCGATCCCAAGCGCTGGCGGGTGATGGAGCTGCCCAATCCGATGAGCCCGAAGGGTAGGAGCCTATTCAAGGCAATCGGCGCAGGGGCCACCCGGCTCAAATTCGACACGATGTGAGCAGCATTTCTGGGTGAACGCGCTCATGAGCGTCCGTTCTGGGCCGCAGCCGGTCCATGCCGCATCCTGACCGAACGTCGCTTCGGTCCTCGTCGCACCCGGAAGCGGACCAGCGGCATCCGGCCATATCCTGAGGCTCGGCCACTTGCTTATGGAATGGCCAATTTTGGGCCGCAATCGGACCGGCCGCTTTCGGCAGTCAAAATGCAAGACCCGGACGGCAGCTGCGATCCCGCTGATGAGTGCCGGTACGGCCCGGTTAGACCCGGGAACAGCACTCGATAAGTCGAGGCCTTCAATCGCGGTCGCTTCATCTATCCAGCGGCGGAACCAGGGTGACCACGTCGCCCTCGGCGGCGACGAGGCACTTTGCCTCAGTCGCCGGGCCTTGATCCTCTCCCCTTGCTCCTCGGCCCGGGTCGGCCCCCGAGCGCCAGCCCCTCGGCTGCACCGCCGCCGGAGGCGGGGAGCGCCGATGCGCTTCATCTCGCGCTGGTCATCTACTGCGGCGTGATCGGCGCATGCCGGCTGCATCATCATTATTCCAGATGCATCTACGCTAGGAGAGATCACGCCGTCAGGCGCTTCGCCCGGCGAGCCAGAGCGCCACGTTGCGCGCATAGAGCTGGGTCGATCGGCGCGCCTCGGGCGTGCGGGGCAGCGCATCGCTTGGCGGCTCGCTGACGAAGCTCGGCGCGCCGGCGGCCGGGTCCCAATTATAATCGGCGAAATGGTGGAAGGTGGATTGGGCGATGGCCGGCCCCCGGGCGTCAGACGGCTCGAACGCCACGGCGATATTGAACCGGCGTCCGGTGGTGGCGCTCTTGCCGGTGACAATCACCCGCGCGCTCGGATCGTCGGGCGGGGCGCCGACCGCGCCTTCATGGGGATGAGCGGGCAGATAACGT
>Ga0268264_10001126_pt1 | contig 26251 bp, 22 predicted proteins | sample KBSSwiS32_FD_190357 | JGI IMG/M metagenome (GOLD analysis project Ga0268264, IMG submission 190357) | Switchgrass rhizosphere microbial communities from Kellogg Biological Station, Michigan, USA - KBS Switchgrass S3-2 (SPAdes) (version 2) | ecosystem: Host-associated > Plants > Roots >...
AAAAGGATTAAGCGTGACAGAAGTTTCCGTGATGCTTGGTTATTCTTCGATTTCGCATTTTTCTACTGCATTTAAAAAGCACACGGGTTTGAAACCTTGTGAGCTATTACTTCACTAGCCTCATTGAGATTTTATTTTACTGATTTTATTTCACAGATTTTATTTCACGCAAAGGCGCAAAGAAAAATAAGGCGCAAAGGATTACTGCAATTGAATAACGCGTTCAAGTTTGCGGAGACTTCTTTGCGCCTTATTTTTCTTTGCGCCTTTGCGTGAAATAAAAATCTGAGAAATAGAATCTCCAATGAGGTCAGATATTTTCCAGGCTTTCCGCCGCGCACTCAATGGTGTAATCCAGGTCTTTTGTTGTAAGTGCATTATTCAGGAACCAGCTTTCATATGCAGAAGGAGGGAGATAGATACCACGACTCAACATCTCATGAAAAAACTTTTTGAATTTTTCAGTATTGGCAGTTGCAGCAGAAGCAAAGTCGGTCACGGGACGTTCGCTGAAATGCACGCTGATCATAGATCCTAGTTGGTTAATTGTATAGTGAAGCCCGGAGCGTGCAAAGACTTTGTCGAGCCCGGTTCTTAAATAAATTGTTTTTTCGTCGAGTTCTTTGTAAATGGAGGGATTTTCTTTTAATGTTTTCAAGGTTGTATAGCCCGCGATCATTGCAATCGGGTTACCGCTTAATGTTCCAGCCTGGTAAACATTTCCAAGCGGTGCGACATGCTGCATAATTTCTTTTTTCCCGCCAAATGCACCAACGGGCATTCCGCCGCCGATGACTTTTCCATAGGTAACGAGGTCCGCTTTGATGTTTAGTTTTTCCTGGGCTCCGCCTGGTGCAAGTCGAAATCCCGTCATCACTTCGTCGAATATTAATACTATATTTTCTTCATCGCATAACTTGCGCAAGCCCTCGAGGTATCCTGCTTTTGGCAAGATGCATCCCATGTTTCCCGCAACGGGTTCAACAATGACTGCCGCGATTTCACCCTTATGTGTATGCGCTAATTCCTGTACAGCGGTCAAGTCATTGTATGCACATGTGAGGGTGTCATTGCTGACGCCTGCAGTAACACCTGGCACTGTCTGGATATTGAATGTAGCCACGCCACTTCCCGCCTTCACAAGAAAAGAATCTGCGTGCCCGTGATAATGACCTTCAAATTTAATAATCTTGTTTTTGCCCGTGTATCCGCGCGCTAACCTGATTGCGCTCATACATGCTTCTGTGCCGCTACTCACCATTCTAACGAGGCCTACGTTGGGAACCATACTAATAATTAGTTCCGCCATTTTTATTTCAAGTTCTGTCGGGGCGCCAAAAGAAGTTGAACCCAATGCCTTTTCTTGAATAGCCTTTACCACGGGTTCATAAGCATGACCTAAAATCATCGGCCCCCACGAAGCGATATAATCTATGTATTTGTTTCCGTCGGCATCGAAGAGATAAGTTCCTTTTGCTTTCTCAATAAAGACTGGAGTTCCTCCGACAGATTTAAACGCACGTACGGGCGAGTTTACACCACCAGGTATTGACCTTTGAGCCCTTTCAAATAGTTCCTGACTTTTTTCGAACATAAATTTTTTTATCGATTCAAAATGTTGACGGCATCTTTTGCAAAATAGGTAGCAATCAAATCTGCACCTGCTCTTTTTATAGCAGTTAGTGTTTCAAGAATTGCTTTTTCCTCATTCAACCAACCCATTTTAGCTGCAGCTTTTATCATCGCATATTCGCCACTGATATTATATGCGCTAACGGGAACGTCCACTGCATTTTTTACCTCGCGAATAATATCAAGGTATGCAAGCGCGGGTTTGACCATTACAATATCAGCGCCTTCTTCAATATCCATCAATGTTTCTTTAATTGCTTCGATTCGATTTGCATAATCCATTTGATATGTTTTCTTATCTCCGAATCCCGGCGCGGAATCGAGTGCGTCACGGAACGGTCCATAAAAACAGGAAGCATACTTTGCGCTATATGCCATGATACCTGTTTTTGTATAACCATTTTCCTCCAGTCCTTTTCGGATTGCACCGATGCGCCCATCCATCATATCACTTGGTGCAACAAAATCAGCACCTGCTTCAGCATGGCTAAGACTCATTTTTACCAAAGCATCTACCGTTTCATCGTTTACAATCTCACCATCTTTCACGATTCCATCGTGACCGAACGACGAATAAGGATCTAATGCAACATCTGTCATCACTACAATTTCAGGAACCTCATCTTTAATGGCCCTGATGCTCTGTTGCATCAATCCATTCTTATTCCACGATTCCTTCCCGGTATTATCTTTCAAATCATCCTTTGCTTTAATAAAAAGTAAAACACTTTTAATTCCCAACTTCCATAAATCCTTTACTTCATTTATCGTAAGATCGAGAGACCTGCGATAATATCCAGGCATCGAAGGAATTTCAAACTGGACATTCTTTCCTTCGTCGATAAACAGTGGTGCAATAAAATCATTTGGCGATAATGGCGTTTCTGCAACCATGCTTCTTATCGCAGCGCTGGTTCTTAAAATTCGATTTCTTCGTTCGAGATACATTCGTCGTAATTAATTTTTTATATTAAGGAAGATTATATCCAGTCGACAGGATGTAAACAAACCTGCCACAGCTTATACTCTTCCGTTCCTTCTTTTGGTCGATAGTCATATTCCCACCTGGCTCTTGGAGGAAGACTCATCAAAATGCTTTCCGTGCGACCGTTTGTTTTCAATCCAAAAATAGTTCCGCGATCATGAATCAAATTGAATTCTACGTAACGACCCCTTCGAATTTCCTGCCATTTCGTTTCCTTTTCTGTATAGGGAATATTTTTTCTTTTGGATACGATTGGCAAATATGCTTCAAGAAATGAATTGCCGTTGGTTTGCTGGAAATGAAATAATCTTTCCGCGTCAGCGTCATCTGCAGGACGAAGATTATCATAAAATATTCCGCCAATTCCTCTCGTTTCATTGTCGCGATGTGAATTACAAAAATATTCGTCACAATTTTTTTTGTAGAGAGGGTACAATTCAATGCCGAACGGATCCAAAGTATTTTTTAATGTTTGATGGAAGTGTATCGCGTCTTCGTCAAACAAATAGTATGGAGTAAGATCTGTGCCGCCGCCAAACCAACGGTCGATTACAAATCCACTTTCATCGTACAACTCAAAATATCGCCAATTGGCATGAACCGTGGGCACGTAGGGATTGACGGGATGCAATACGAGGGAAAGTCCGCAGGCAAACCATTTATCCCCATCGATTTTTAATTGCCTCCGCATCGCTTCGCTGACTTTTCCATAGACTACCGAACTGTTGACGCCTCCTTTTTCAAATATATTTCCCTGCGTAATGACTCTTGTTTTTCCTCCGCCTCCGCTTCCATCCGGCTTCCTGTTCCATTCGTCTTCACTGAATTTTGCCTTCCCATCAACTTTCTCCAATTCTTCGCAAATATGATTTTGTAATTCAAGAATAAAAATGATCCAGTTTTCGCGAAACAAATGTGTTTCCTTCTTATGAAGCATCGATGTATCCATTGCGAAAATATTTTATGAACCAACAACCATCGTGTCCGACGGTTGATAATTTTTTACTGTATCGACAAAAACACGCGCATGATCAAGCGGCACGTTTGGAGTAATACCATGCCCCAGGTTGGCGATATATCTTTGCGATCCGAAATTATTCAACATCGTCTTTATTTCTTTTTTAAGAACAGGTATCGGTGATAACAACTTTGCGGGATCCAAATTTCCTTGCAGCGTAACTTGGTTTCCTGAAAATTTTCTTGCAAGTTGTGGCGGGATACACCAATCCAGACCGAGACCGTTTGTACCCGTTTCTGCCATGCTCTTTAAAGAATGCCAGGCGCCTTTTGCAAAAATAATATTCAATGCCCGTTCATCTTTTAAGGCGTCGACGATTTGACGGATGTATTGGAGCGACAACAGTTCAAAATCATCCGGACTTAATAGCCCGCCCCAACTGTCGAAAATTTGAATCACATCCGCTCCGGCCGCTACCTGCTGTTTTACATATTTAATGGTAGTATCGGTAATCATTTGCAACAACTGGTGCGCAAGTTCCGGTTGCGTATAACAAAACGCTTTCGCATCGTCAAATGTCTTTGAACCTTTTCCTTCCACCATATAACAAAGTAACGTCCACGGAGCGCCGGCAAAGCCAATTAAAGGAACGCGTCCATTCAATTCATTTTTTGTCATCTTCAATGCATCGAAAACGTATTGCAGTTTTTCATTTACATCGGGAACAGTAATTCTCGCCAGGTCATTTTCATTTTTTATTGGCGCTGGAAGAACAGGTCCTTTATTTTCGATGAGTTGTACCTCTAATCCCATTGCCTGAGGGACTACCAGGATATCCGAAAAAATTATTGCTGCATCCACGCCGATTTGGTCAACTGGTTGAATCGTTATCGCAGTTGCCAATTCGGGAGTTTGTACGCGTTCAAAAAACGAATATTTCTCCTTAAGTTTTATGTAATCCGGTAAATATCTGCCTGCCTGGCGCATCATCCATACAGGCGGACGCTCGACTTTTTCTCCTCTCAGGGCTCTAAGCAGTAAATCATTTTTCAACTTATTCATGCGATATCATTATTGAATTGGATGTTTTTGAAAATAGGCGACACAATTATTAACCAATGTTTCTTTAAGCGGTGACTCACTCACGATAATTTTATTTTGACAATACTGCGGAATTGCATTTGCCGTAGTGTGACCGATGGCGAAAAGGAGCGTATCCTTTTCAATTTCATTCACAGAAAAAAAACTACTTACCGCGCTCGGACTAAAAAATAAAACACCGTTATAATTTTTTGACACCTTCTTTGGTGTCAATGAAGTTTCATATACAATAATTTCATTGACCGGAATATGATGGGCGGCAAGTTTCGCGGGCAACTCATCTCTTCGATGGTCACCGCAAAAGAAAATTATTTTCCCGGGCGCATCGGCAATAATTTTTTCAGCCAAAAGCAATGCATCATTTTCTGTGTCTTTGATTGCAGATGATCCAAAGTATTCGCTAACTAATTTTCTTGTTGTACCCGATGTACAATAGATTTTCCAATCCGGTTTCAACTTTAATTTTTCTATTACTGATTTCACTGCGTTTACGCTCGTGAATACAGCTGTATGCGATTCTAATGACAATCTTGAAATCTGTTCATTCAATTTCTCGTTGACTTTTGTTTTTACCTGGATAAACGGGAATACATCGATAAGCACGTCGCGTTTTGCCGCGGCGTCGACCAATAGAGGCGACAGATCCGTCGTACACAACAGGAGTGCTTTATTTTTTGTCATTTCGAATTGTTTCGATGATTTCCTTTCCGTCGTCGGATGCCAGTAATTCTTCAGCGGCCTCCTTTCCAAGATTTGCAACTTTTTCAATCGGCAATATTTTTTCTATCTCTGCTTTTTTTGTTCCATCCGGCGTTAAAATATTTCCCCGGAAAAAAAGTTCGTCTTCTTCAATCTCTGCGAGTGCTGCAATTGGTGTTGAGCAACCACCGAGCAATGTTCTCAAAAAATCCCGTTCAATTTTAGCACACGTGCTGGTGGCATCGTCATTCAGACACTTACAAATTTCCAATGATTCACTATCCTCTTGACGACAAACTATCAAAATTGCACCCTGTGAAGGAGCAGGTAGCATCCAATCCAATTCTGCGGAATTTTCAGGGCGAAGATTTATTCTTTCCAGCCCGGCGGCAGCAAATATTGCTGCGTCCCAATGATTTTCCTTTAATTTTTGCAATCGCGTATTTACGTTGCCTCGCAAATTTTCGATGACATGATTCGGGTAACGATGCAACCATTGCGCCTTTCTGCGAATACTGCTTGTTGCCACGATAAAGTGGGCATTTATATCATTGATATTTTTTTCCGGCCCTTTGAGTACAAGTAAATCTTTCGGATTTCCTCTTTTCAATACCGCTGCCTGTTCGATGCCCATCGCTAATTGCGTAGGCACATCTTTCATCGAATGGACCGCGATATCAATATTTTTATTTAGCAATGCGATATCAAGACTTCTTGTAAAAATCCCCTGCACTCCCATTTCATATAAGGGAGTTTTCAGATCGATATCGCCTTCACTTTTTATATGAACAAGTTCAGATGAAATTTGATGACGGCTCAAAAGATCCTTTACCTGCATTGCCTGCCAAAGCGCCAACTGGCTGTCTCTCGTTCCGATTCGGACGACCTTTTGCATTTTCGTCAATTTGTGCTGCCGCTCATGAATTCATTAATGGCCTCAATATAATGACAGCCACGTTGATCCTGGCGACGCATTTTAGCAGCCATGCCGTTGATTACACGCTGAATTTTTTCATCCGTGTCATGTACGAATGTGGTAGAAGGAAATGATTGTATAAATAACTGCGAAGAGTGAATTTCTTTTAATTTGGTCTTGACTGCATTGAGTACCGGAACATGTTTTCTCATTTCATGCCATTCCATCAACTCCTCAATATGTTTCACAATAATTGCTTTTGCTTTTGGTACTTCTTCCTTACGCTTTTGCAGGGTTTCATCCTTAAGCTTTGATAGTTCGTCGACACCGACTACATGAACTCCGGGTAACTCCATTGCTTCCTTTTCTACATTATAAGGAATCGACAAATCAAGAATCAGTTTCGGACCGTTATTTTCAAGCTGACTTTTTAATACGACCGGAGCTGCAGCATTTGTTGCGACAAGAATGATGTCGGAATTTGCTACGTACGTTCCGAGCTCTTCAACAGGAGCGTAGTGCAGCATGAGTTCAGTTGCTAATTCAGCAGCTTTCTCTCCAGTTCTATTTATTAACGTGATATTGTCGAGCGATAAATAATCCTTCAGGTTCTTACAAGTGGTACGACCAATCTTACCAACGCCTAATAATAATACCTTTTTATTTTTTATATCGGCAACGTTTTCCCTGATATACTGGACCGCGCTGAATGAAACGGAAATAGTCCCATCGCTAAGTGCTGTTTGATTCTTGATAACTTTCGATGATTGCAAAACCGCATTCACCATTCTGTCCATAAAAGAATGGATAAACTTCTTTTCTTTCGCAAACTTTACCGCGCGTTTTAACTGTCCAACGATTTCATAGTCGCCCAGGATTTGCGAATCCAGGCCGGCACCGACATTGAACAAATGCTTAATTGCAGAAAGCCCGTTTTTGACATATGAGAGTTCGAAAAAAGTCTCCTGGCTGCCAGTAGTCTGCGAACAAAGGAGTTCAATCAGTTGGGATGGGTTTTCGGCAAAGCCATAGATTTCCGTGCGATTGCAGGTAGACAGAACAAATAATTCATGTAATCCCCGACTGGGCGCTTGTGCAAGAATATTTTCATATTGGTCATCGCTGATTGCGAATAACCCTCTCACCAAATCATCCGTTTTTTTATAATTAATCCCGGCCACAAAAAACTTTGACAAATCAGTCGGCTTGTTCCTGCTCATTGCATTTTTTATTATACCTATACGCAAAAGTAAATATGACGTCTACTAAAACCGAATTTTAATGTCATTGAACTGTCATTTATAGTGAATGAACTGGACGGTTGAATGGTGAGGTTGAGGTTGAGATGTAGGTTAGTCTGGAACTAAGACCAATCTATACCGTCCAGAACCTTTGAGACGACAGCTACAATATTTGAGTATTTATTTTGCCAATGGTTACATTTGCGGGCGATATGACAATAAAAAAGCGCGGTATTATTTTGATGAATCTCGGTTCTCCTGATTCAACCGAGGTAAAAGATGTTCGACGCTACCTGATGCAGTTCCTGATGGATAAACGGGTCATTGATTATCCCTACATTTTCCGAAGCATATTGGTTGGCGCAATTATCGTCCCCTTCAGGGCGCCAAAATCCGCTGAAGCTTATAAAACCATTTGGACAAAAGAAGGATCACCATTGATCGTTTTTACCGAACGGTTGAAAAAGGAATTACAACTGAAAGTTTCTGACCCGGTGGAAATTTCTATGCGTTATGGAAATCCTTCCATGGTATCCGCTTTCGAACAACTCGTTAAAAAAGCTCCCGATATTGAAGAGGTCCTTGCAATACCGATGTATCCGCATTATGCCATGTCATCTTACGAAACGGCGGTAGCACATGCGAAAGAAGTATACCGGAAAAAGAAATATCAATTCAAACTCACATTCATCAAACCATATTATAATGATCCGGCGTACATAGAAGCTTTCAGTGAACATATGCGCCCGTTCCTTCAGCAAGCGTACGATCATGTATTATTCAGCTATCACGGAATTCCGGAAAGTCACGTGAAAAAAACTGACATCACCGGGAACCATTGTTTATGTTCGGACAATTGTTGTTTTGTAGATTCACCTGCACATGCCACCTGCTATCGCCATCAATGCCTCCAAACAATGCATCTTGTTGCGGCTCGACTTCAAATTCCAAAAAACAAATACAGTTATTCCTTTCAGTCAAGGTTAGGAAGGGAAGAATGGTTGAAGCCGTACACTGACTTCAGGCTTGAAGAGATGCCGAAAGAAGGAATCAAGAAATTGCTAATTGTTTGTCCGGCTTTTGTTGCGGACTGTCTGGAAACGCTCGAAGAAATCGAAATTCGCGGGAAAGAAAGTTTTTTGGCCGCAGGTGGTGAGTCATTTACCATGATCCCTTGTTTAAATACGGAGCCGTTATGGGTGAGTGCGATCGCTAAATGGATAAATGATTACGAGAGTGGCGATCAGTCGATGGTTTTGAGGGAATCCGACAGACTCAAATAAAATTGCCATGTACAATTACGTCAAAGCCCTTCACATTATTTTTATTGTTACCTGGTTCAGCGGACTCTTTTATATTGTGCGTCTCTTTATCTATAATGCAGAGGCGGAGCAAAAAGAGGAACCTCAAAGAACGATCCTGCATGAGCAATTCATCACGATGATCAGGCGGCTTTGGATTGGAATCACCTGGCCGTCTGCGATTTTGACCTTGATTTTTGGACCATGGATGTGGGTGCTGATGGACTCGTTGCCGCGATGGCTCGTGGTTAAATTGATCTTCGTCCTCGCACTGTATGCATATCACATAAGTCTTCACATAATTTATCGCCAACAGTCAAAAAAAATTTACAAGTATTCATCCCAACAGCTTCGAATGTGGAATGAAGTCGCCACAGTGTTCCTTTTTGCTATCGTATTTGTGGCTGTTGTGAAACAGGCGATGGGATTGGTTTGGGGACTGGCAGGATTGGCGGGCCTTGTTGTTGTCCTTTTCGCCGCCATCAGAATCTATAAAAAAATCCGGGCCGGAAAGTAGAATCTTTAATGATCTCAAACACTATAAAAGCTAAAAGCCTTCTTTAAGAAGGCTTTTATAATAAGGGGCAAAAAGGTGGCTTTTCGGAAACTGATTCTAAAAGGTAATTCTGGACATTGGTAAATTCACCGATGTATCTTTAGGTTTTTCTAAGGCAATAAAAGAGATTAAAAACGGGACGGTCCGGATTTTTCTAGCGATGGGATAAGGTAGATAAGGTAAGATTTGACAGTAAAGAATAAAAGGAAGGGGAGTAGGAATACCCCCCTTTTTAACCCCTAAACCCTAAACCGTAGAAAAGACTTCATATTCATGCAACTGAATAAAATATTTTTGAGCCTAGTAGCGATCATTTTGTAAATAAAAAACCGTCCGTCTTACCGCTTTTTTCTAAAAAACTAAGAATCAAAACTTTAATAATTTTTCTGCTTAGTTGACGAACTCCAATTTAAAAACAGAAATTATGCCAAAACGAGCGAATGTGGATAAAAGCAAAACCATTTGAGCTTAAATGTTAATGTTTTGAATAAAATTTAACAAAGTTGAAATAGACAACAAATACTTAAATAAATGGAATCATTTAGTCGATTGAAAAGATAGAATGATTATATTCTGAGAAGCTGTTATTTTCCCTTAATTTTGCACCCATTTTTTATCCGATTTTTTACTGTCTATGCCTTCAAGGTACCGGGAATACCAGCAATTGAATTTACCGTCAATAGGAGATGAAATCCTGAAAAAATGGGAAGCTGAAAAGTCTTTCCAACAGAGCATTGACTTACGCGAAGGCGCGAGCCCTTATGTTTTTTATGAAGGTCCACCCAGCGCCAACGGTTTGCCCGGAATACATCACGTTATTAGCCGCACTTTAAAAGATCTTGTTTGCCGCTACAAAACCATGCAAGGTTACCAAGTTAAAAGAAAGGGTGGTTGGGATACACATGGGTTACCAGTTGAATTAGGCGTTGAGAAAGAACTTGGCATTACGAAGGAGGATATCGGAAAGAAAATAACGGTAGAAGAATACAATCTGAAGTGTCGCGAAGCAGTGCTTCGATACAAAGATAAATGGGATGACCTAACCAACCGGATGGGATATTGGGTAGATCTACAACATCCTTATATCACTTTCCAAAACAAATACATTGAGACGCTCTGGTGGATATTGAAAGAACTCTACAACAAGGGATTCTTGTATGAAAGCATCAGCATTCAACCGTATTCACCGGCAGCCGGAACCGGTTTGAGCTCCCATGAATTAAATCAGCCGGGAACTTATAAGGATGTAAAGGATACGAGCTGTGTAGCGATGTTCAAGGCAAAAAAGACAAAACGGTCTCAATTCCTTTTTGACGCGGCGCAAGACGAGGAAGTTTTCTTTTTGGCATGGACTACGACCCCTTGGACATTACCTTCAAATCTTGGTTTGACAGTTGGTCCATCGATCGATTATGTTTTGATAAAAACATTCAATCCTTATACGCATCTCCCCATCCACGTCGTGCTCGCGCGTCAACTCGTAGAAAAATATTTTAAGAAAGAGGGAGAAAACGTTGGGGCTGACTCATATTCGCCGGATTCGAAAATACTTCCCTGGAGAATTGAAAAAGATTTTAAAGGAAAGGATATCGAAGGTTGTGAATATGAGCAATTGTTGCCGTTTGATTCGAATTCAATTGAGAAAGTTCAAGCTGAAACTCCCGGCGCCACACCATTTCGCGTGGTCACTGGCGACTTTGTAACCACGGAAGATGGAACAGGAATCGTACATACTGCGCCGGCTTTTGGTGCAGATGACTTCAAAGTAGGCAGGAAATATAATCTTGGGATCCTGATCATGGTCGACAAACAGGGAAAGTTCATCGATGGCCTCGGTGAATTTAGCAACCGTTACGTGAAAAATTATAAGGACGATCCGAATTACGTCGACGTGAATGTTGATATATGTGTCAAGTTGAAGAAAGAGAATCGCGCGTTCAAGATTGAAAAATACGAGCACAACTATCCGCATTGCTGGAGGACCGACAAACCCATTTTGTACTATCCATTGGATGCCTGGTTCATCAAAACAACCGCCGTCAAGGACAGAATGGTTGCATTGAATAAAACAATCAACTGGAAACCTGCTTCAACCGGTGAGGGCCGTTTTGGCAACTGGTTGGAGAATATGGTGGATTGGAATTTGAGTCGCAGCCGGTTTTGGGGAACGCCATTACCAGTTTGGCGTACGGAAGATGAGAAGGAAGAAAAATGTATCGGTTCTATCCAGGAATTAGTTGATGAAGCGACAAAGGCAAGTGACAAGCTCGGCAACGAGATCAACCGGACATTTCTTGATGCTTTTGCAAAATCTCCTGATAATATAGATCTACACAAACCATATGTCGATGAAATTATTTTGTTAAGCGGGTCCGGAAAGGCAATGAAACGTATTTCGGATTTGATCGACGTCTGGTTTGATTCGGGTGCGATGCCCTACGCTCAGTGGCATTTTCCATTTGAGAATAAAAAAACATTTGAAGAGAATTTCCCGGCTGATTTTATTGCTGAAGGAGTTGACCAAACAAGAGGTTGGTTTTACACGCTGCATGCAATAGCTGCCATGTTATTTGATAGTGTTGCGTATAAAACATGTGTATCAAATGGATTGGTGTTAGATAAGAATGGAAATAAAATGAGTAAGCGCGTGGGTAATGTTGTTGATCCGTTCAAGACAATTGAAAGTTTTGGAGCCGATGCCACACGCTGGTATTTGATTACAAATGCTTCGCCGTGGGAGAGCATGAAATTTGATGTTGATGGGATCAAAGAAGTGCAGCGTAAATTTTTCGGAACGCTTTACAACACGTATCAATTTTTTGCGCTGTATGCAAATGTTGACGGATTTACGTTTGCAGAAAAATATATTCCACTGAATGAACGCCCGGAAATCGATCGATGGGTTTTATCATCACTGAATTCATTGATCAGGAAGGTCACCGAAAATTTTGATGACTACGAACCCACCATTGCCGGACGATTAATAGAAGATTTTGTCGATGCACATTTGAGTAACTGGTACGTTCGCCTGTGTCGCCGCCGTTTTTGGAAAGGCGATTATGGTCACGATAAACTATGCGCATATCAAACGCTTTATGAATGTTTGGAAAAAATAACCGGATTGATTGCGCCGGTTTCACCATTCTTCTCGGATTGGTTATTCAACAACCTGAATGAAATCACAGGAAGAGTATCGGCTAAATCAATACACCATACAAATTTTCCGGTTGCAGTTGACAATGCAATAGATGTGGCACTCGAAGAGAGGATGCAGCTTGCCCAAGACGCATCATCTTTAATTCTTTCTTTGAGGAAAAAAGCAAACATAAAGGTTCGTCAACCGTTACAGAAGGTATTGATCCCGGTTTTGAATCCGGCGATGAAAAATCAATTGGCGGGAGTCGAGGATTTGATAAAGACTGAAGTCAACGTAAAGGAGATAAAATACCTGACGGAGACGGACGGATTTATTAAGAAAAAAATCAAACCCAATTTTGTGGCGCTTGGTAAAAAGCTTGGTGCTAAAATGAAATTGGTGACGACTGCATTGAACAATTTCACGCAATCTGATATCGCGAAATTGGAAAATGAAGGTCATTATAATTTGTCGATTGGAGACGAACGCTTAATATTACAAATCGATGAAGTGGAAATATCCAGTGAGGATATTCCGGGCTGGACAGTCGCCAGCAAAGGGGTTCTGACAGTAGCCTTGGATATAAATGTGACTCCAGAATTGGAAAACGAAGGCAATGCCAGGGAACTAGTGAACCGGATCCAGAAAATCCGCAAGGATAATGGTTATGAGCTTACCGACAGAATTCTTGTAAAAATCGCAAAAGCCGCGACCCTAAAGGATTCTATAACGCAATTTAATCACTATATTTGCGCCGAAATTTTGGCAGATAAACTTGAACTAGTATCTGAAATTGCGGATGGCACCGAAATTGAAGTTAATGATGTTCCCTTAAAAGTCTTTGTCACAAAAAAAGCCTAACAGTATGGCATCCAAGAAGAAAGCGGCGAAACCCGCTAAAAAAACAACAATTAAAAAACCGGCGAAACCTGCGGCAAGAAAAGTTGCCCCTGCCAAAAAGGTAGCGCCAAAATCCATTAAAAAAGCGATGCCTAAGAAAACAACACCCAAACCTGTGGCAAAGAAATCTGCACCCGCTAAAAAAACGGTTGTAGCAAAAGCTCCAGTTAAAAAGCCGGCAGCTCCTGTTCACGTCAAAGCACCTGTAAAGGCTGCAGTGGCAAAGGTTGAGATCAAAAAACCTGAACAGAAACACGAAGTAAAGTCTGCCCCGGTTTCCATTTCTAAGCCGGAAGTAAAAAAACCAGCATTACCTGCTAAACCCACTAAAGTCGTAATACCCGAAATGAAGACAAAAACGGTTCGCAAATACGAACCAGAATTTACAAAATCTGTTTTAGATACATTTCAACACGAACAAACCGGACCAACTATGAGATACAGTGATGCGGAACTCGCAGAATTCAGGGACTTGATTATGAAAAAATTAGATGCTGCAAAAAAGGAGCTAACTTATTTGCAGGGATTGATCACGCGAAAAGATGAAATGGGAGGTGATGATACAGATAACCGATATATGACGATGGAAGATGGAAGTATGAGCATGGAACGCGAACAGCTGAGCCAGATGGCCAGCCGTCAAATTACTTTTATCGACCACCTCGAAAAAGCATTGATGCGCATTGAGAATAAGACATATGGCATTTGCCGCGTTACCGGAAAGCTTATTGACAAAGCAAGATTGAAAGCTGTTCCTCATGCTACCTTAAGCATCGAGGCAAAACAAACTATGAATAAATAATCAATCGAATTATATTTGAAAGGGATTGTCGACATGGCGATCCCTTTTTTGTTTTAATACATTTAAATCCCATCACATGCAGTTCCGATTTCTCTTTATGCTCATGGCCCTGGCGCTTGGTGCCATTCTACCATTGCAGGCAACCATCAACACAAGATTATCAAAAGTTGTTGGTGGTCCGGTGGTTTCTGCCTTTGTCTCTTTTTCTGTTGGCACGATTGCATTGCTTTTATATTTATTGATAACACGTCAAATAAAAATAGATGCAATTCCTTTTCGCGAATCATCGTGGTGGATGTGGATCGGCGGTTTGCTGGGGGCATTCTTTGTAGCAGGAATTGTTGTGTTACTGCCAAGGCTTGGTGTTGCGCTTTCATTTAGTCTCGTCGTAGGCGGACAAATGGCGATCGCAATACTTTTTGATCATTTTGGATGGATCGGAACGACTGTCAGAGAAATTTCACTTGGAAAAATTGTTGGTGCGTTGCTGTTGATAGTCGGAGTGTTCTTGATAAGAAAATTTTAAGCAAATGTGAATCGCGGATTTCGCGGATTTGAGCGGATTTCGCGGATACTACAGTTTAATATCATTATTTGATATTGATTCTTTCCTCAGTGAAAAGTGCAAACGTCATTAATCAATTTCAATAGGAAAATCCGCGAAATCCGCTCAAATCCGCGAAATCCGCGATTCACTTAATCTCCTGCATATCCACCAATCTCCTATAAAACCCTCTATTCTCTATCAACTGCTCGTGTGTTCCGCGCTCTACAATCTTGCCCCTTTGTAACACGATGATTTCATCAGCGTGACGAATAGTACTCAGGCGGTGAGCGATGACAACGCAGGTTCTGTTTTGCATCATGTTATCGATTGCGTCCTGGACAAGCCGTTCACTTTCCGTATCGAGTGAAGACGTGGCCTCATCTAATATGAGTATTGGCGGATTTTTCAAGACGGCGCGTGCAATCGTAAGTCGTTGTCTTTCTCCCCCACTTAATTTACTTCCCCGGTCGCCGATATTCGTTTGATAAAATTCTTCTTTCTGCATAATGAAATCATGCGCATTGGCCACTTTGGCCGCCTGCTCTATCGATGCAATATTTTCTCCGGGATTTCCTAACGCGATATTATCTGCAATTGTGTCGTTGAATAAAATCGGTTCCTGGGTAACTATACTCATCTGACTACGCAGTGAATGCAAAGAATATTCTTTGATATTGATTCCATCGATCAGCAATTGTCCTTTAGTCACGTCATGAAATCTCGGTATCAGATCAGCCATTGTGGATTTTCCTGCCCCGGAAGAACCAACGAGCGCCACCGTTTTTCCCTTGTGAATGGTCAGGTTGATGTTGTCAAGTATCAACGCATCGTCATATGAAAAAGAAACATTTTTGAATTCAATGCAATCAGTAAATGAATTTAATTCTCTCGGGTGAACTGCTTCTTGCACGGTAATGGGCGCAGTCAAAATATCTTCGATGCGCTTAACAGCCGCACCGCCGCGCTGTGCGTTATAGAATGCAGTCGACAATGATTTTGCCGGGTTGATTATCTGCGAAAAAATTACGATGTACGTAATAAATCCTTCGGGCTGTAATCCACCAACATTGTTTGAGCCAAGCACCAATCTTCCTCCGAACCATAAAATACAACTCAACACCATTACACCGAGAAATTCCGACATTGGCGACGCCATATCACGCCGGAACATCATTTTATTTCTGATGTTATTCAGGTAATTGTTTGTGCTGAAAAATTTATCACGTAATACATTCTCCGCATTGAACGCTTTAATCACTCGCAGGCCGCCGAGCGTTTCGTCTAAAATTGACATTAGCGAACCAAGCTTTTCCTGTGCGATAGCAGATTGTTTTTTCAAAGAACGACTCACTCGACCGATAATAAATCCGGTAAGCGGCAACAGGATAAAAAGAAATAGGGAAAGTTGCGGACTTAGAAATACAAGCGTCGCGAGGATAATCAAAATATTCAATGGATCTTTTATCATTCCTTCCAATGTGCTCATAACGCTCCACTCAATCTCATTGGCATCGTTACTCATGCGGCTGATAATATCTCCTTTACGTTGTTCAGTGAAAAATCCAATCGGCAACTCGAGAATTTTGGCGTACAGGTCCGCTCTTAATCTTGTCATCACTTTGTTGCGCATTGGAGCGAGTACCCGATATGATAAGTATAGAAATATGTTTTTTAATAACACAGACAGAACAACGATCACGCAAATAAATGCTAATGCATATGTAGCGTTGTGCTCCCTGATCAAACGACTCAGGGTGTACTTAATGTACTCCAATACTCCATTTGCGGAAAAACTAAATGTGGGTTCAACATCCAGTAATTTTTCTTTTCCAAATAATAGTTGGAGAAATGGTGCCAACATGGCCAGCGATACGAGCGAAAAAACGATCGAGAGAAGGTTAAATAAAAAATAAAGGATGATATTTCGCCGTTGGTCCTTTAGGTATCTTAAAATGATCGAAAATCTTTTCATTGACTTATGTATTCCGGCATCTTAACAACGATTTGAAGTTGTTAAATGAGCACAAATTGCTGATGACTTCCGTTAAGACAATAGTATCCGACGGCGTTTGCAATTGAATAAGGCGTAAATTTACACTGAAAATTGTTAATGATATGCAAGAAGGTAAACGTCAGAAGCAGGTAGCAGCTTTATTGCACGAGGAATTGAGCAGCGTATTTCAACACCTGGGTTTGAATACGATGGACGGAGGAATGGTGTCCATCTCTTCAGTAAAAGTTTCGTCAGATTTATCAGAGGCAAAAATATATCTCAGTCTTTTCAAAGTAGCAGATAGAAATGTGTCGATGAAAAAAATCGAAGATCGCGCGTGGGAAATAAAGAAAGAACTTGTTCAATCAATCAAACGCCAACTGCGAATTATGCCACATTTGAGTTTCTTCCTGGACGACTCGTTGGATTATGTAGACAAGATCGAAGCGTTATTCAAGGAAATTAAGAGCCAGGATTCTTCCGATAGTCAACCAAAGCAATAAAAAACCGGCCATTGAAATTTCTTTTTGCCTGGCGATACTTTAAAGCGAAAAAATCAACGAATGCAATCAACGTCATTGCGTGGGTGAGTGTTACGGCGATTGTGATTGGCACTGCATCGCTGATTATCGTGTTAAGCGTTTTTAATGGATTGGAGGACCTGGTTAAGTCGCTGTATTCTGCATTTTACACGGATATAAAAATATCTCCCAGCAATGGTAAGTTCATTACACTATCTGCAAATCAACTTCAGCAATTAAATGGCGCGGCTCCGATTCGCGGGTATTCATTGGTGATAGAAGACAAAGCACTGTTGCAGTACCAGGCACTGCAGCCCGTCATATTAAAAGGCGTTGATACGAACTACACGCATATTACCGGTGTTTCGAAAAATATTATCAAGGGTAAGTTTGACCTTGGAAGCGTTGAACAACCCGGTATTGTGATGGGTGCGGGAATAGAAAATGCTTTAGGAATCGAGTCTGACCGCAGTGTTCTCCCATTGACAGTTTATCTTTTCAAAAAAGCGAGTGCAGCGAGCACCGATCCGATGGAATCGGTGAGTACCGGGAACATCGCGGCTACAGGAGCTTTTATCATTCAACAGGATTTCGATAATAAATATGCCATAACGAATTTGGGTTTTATGCAGCAAATGCTTGGACTCTCTCCCAATGAATATACCGGCGTCGAAATCTCTCTTAAGGATCCTCAACAAACCGACATGTTTGCAGCGAGTCTGAAAAAAATGTTTGGGCAGGGTTATTTGGTGCAGACGAGATATGAACAAAACCAAAATCTCTATAGTGTGATGCGTGTTGAAAAATGGGTGATCTACTGCGTGCTTACGCTTATATTAATTGTTGCTGCATTCAATATGGTTGGTGCATTGACGATGCTTGTCCTGGAAAAACAAAAAGACATTCAAATATTGAAAGCCCTCGGAGCAAACAATAATTATATACAGAAAATATTTTTGAATGAAGGCATGTTACTTGCGCTTTTGGGAGGTGCTACCGGAATTATTTTCGCTGTTGTGATTTGCTGGATGCAAGTCAGATATAAACTCGTGCCTTTGCAGGGAGAATCTTTCCTGATAGATTATTACCCGGTAAAATTAGTGCCGACTGACTTCTTGCTTGTACTCACAACAATCTTTATCGTGGCCATTCTTGCATCATGGGTTCCGTCAAGAAAAGCAGCGTTGGAGCCAATTGAATTGCGATGACTTTTGAGAGTCGACTGGTGGATACATAAATTTAGAGCGGGTAAAGACAGAAGGGATCGACGATTTACCTTCGGGAACCAATCAACTTGAACCTAATAATCTCCTAAGGTCTCCGGTAGCTGCACCAGTGCTTTTTTCAACTGTTCATCATTGGGTGCTACGCCATGCCAATTGTGATCATTCTCCATAAAATCGACGCCCTTCCCCATAATTGTATGCATCATGATAGCGATAGGTTTTCCTTTTCCTGTTAATTCTTTTGCCTGCTTCAACGTTGCGAGCACTTCGTCCATATCATTTCCATTCATCTCCAAAACATTCCATCCGAAGGCTTCAAATTTTTGCCGGATATTTCCGAGGTTTAGAACTTTTTCAGTCGGGCCATCAATCTGTTGATGATTCCAGTCTACAGTAGAAATCAGGTTATCTACTTTATGGTGTGCCGCAAATAAAAGGGCTTCCCAAATCTGGCCCTCATCAAGTTCACCATCTCCATGCAATGAAAAAACAATATTTTTTTCATTATTGAGTTTTTTAGTAAGCGCTGCTCCTATTGCTGCGCTGAGTCCCTGACCGAGTGAGCCGCTGGCGATACGAATCCCCGGAAGATGTTCGTGCGTTGCCGGATGACCTTGTAAGCGGGAATTAATCTTGCGAAAAGTAGCAAGCTCTTTGATATCAAAATAACCTGACCGGGCAAGCGAAGAATAAAAGACAGGAGAAATATGTCCATTCGATAGGAAAAAAACATCTTCATTTTTACCATCCATATCAAATTTGGGATCATGTTTCATGATATCAAAATATAAGGCCGTAAAAAAATCTGCACAACCTAATGAACCACCAGGATGCCCGCTGGCAGCTCCATGAACCATACGAACGATGTCTCTTCTAATTTGAGAAGCAATTGCTTTTAAATCAGCCATATGTTAGTCAGTTTCAAATAGAGGCAGCAAATCTAAATTAATTTATTTATCCCCATATTAAACTTTTACTTTAATTTGCCATCTCATTCGCTCCGTAGAATTCATCAAATCTGTTGCCTTATTGGGTTATAGGTGAATTAACTGATTGATAGCAAAATTCGTTGGTTGGCTAGGTTATTGATAAAAGAAAGGGAATTGTATTTTTGTAATCACAAAATGATGGCCCATGTTTGATGTCGTACTATCTGTTGCCATTTCATTTACTGTCACTTTTTTGGCCATTCCGGTTATCATCAATGTCGCCGAAATGAAGAAGTTGTTCGATATGCCCGATGAACGAAAAATTCATCATACGGCAATCACACCTTTGGGAGGCATTGGAATTTTTGCTGGATTTATTTTTGGATGTCTGCTCACTATTAATTTTAAAGTGTCGGATGAATTTCAATATTTCGTTGCGGCATCCCTCGTTATATATTTTCTTGGACTTAAAGATGATATTCTTGTTTTATCGCCCATAAAGAAATTTATCGGGCAGGTACTGGCCGCATTCCTGATCGTATATTATGGTCATACCCAAATCAGGAGCATGTACGGATTTTTTGGCATTCATGAAATGCCGGAAATGTTTAGTCTCCTGATCACATATTTTACAGTAATTGTTATCATCAATTCATTTAATTTGATCGATGGTGTTGATGGATTGGCTGGAAGTCTGGGATTGATGTCTTCCGTTTTGTTTGGAATTTATTTCCTGGAAGTCAATATGCCATCATATTATATATTGGCGTTTTCACTTGCCGGAAGCCTGCTTGCTTTTCTCATATTCAATTTTCAACCTGCGAAAATTTTTATGGGAGATACCGGTTCATTATTAATAGGCGTGATCAATGCGATCCTTGCAATTAAATTTATCGATCCGGCCACCAGATCAGAAGTTGCGCAGCCAATGGAGTCCGCTGCAGCTATTGGCTTTACAATTTTGATGATTCCGTTACTCGACACGCTCCGTGTATTTTCAATCAGAATTTTTAAACGCCGCTCACCATTTAGTCCCGATAGAAATCATATCCATCACCTGCTTCTTGACAGGGGGCTTTCACATAAATCAATTACATTCCTTCTTGTTGCGATGAATCTTGGACTGGTCGCATTGGTTTACTTTGGAAGATCATTAGGTAATACCCTGCTCATCATTTCAGTCTTCATATTCTTCTTCGGCTTTATTGCGATTACTTACTATTCGCGGCCAAAACAAAGACTTGTCATATCCAAAAATGGCGATCACGAAAATGGAAAACTGAAAGAATCAAAGTTGATTACTCTTATCAAGGACACAATACTCGAACAAAAGAATTAATCGCGGATTTGAATCACGGATTTGCGGATTTGAGCGGATTTCGCGGATTGCTGATGCGCCGTTTTCATTAAGTATTGAATCACGAGCATTGCGTATTTATTCAAGTAAAAAATGCCCGGTATTCAATATTTAAAGACTCAATTGTGATTTCTAATCCGCGAAATCCGCTCAAATCCGCAAATCCGCGATTCAAATCCGCAAATCCGTGATTATATTTTTGTAGTTTGCAGCCCTGTTAATAATTCATTTCATATGTCAGACGATCTAGAACTGATCCTGGACGAGGGCCAGGATTTGATGCAAAAAGCAATCAACCATCTCGAAAACGAACTTATCAAAATCAGGGCAGGTAAAGCAAATCCCCAGATGTTGGACGGACTTGTTGTAGATTATTATGGATCACCAACACCTATTGGCCAGGTTGGAAATATATCGGTCATGGATGCCCGAACTTTGACTATTCAACCTTGGGAAAAAAACATGTTACAGCCGATTGAAAGATCGATTATCGCCGCCAATCTCGGGGTGACTCCACAAAATGATGGAAATATAATTCGCCTGTTTATGCCGCCACTGACAGAAGAACGGAGAAAAGAATTTGTAAAAAGAGCAAACGCAGAAGGCGAGCATAGCAAAGTGGCCGTACGAAATATCAGGCGCGACTCCATCGAACACATCAAAAAATTAACCAAGCAGGGCCTAAGTGAAGATATCAGCAAAGATGCGGAAAAAAAAATGCAGGAAATGACTGATAAATATATTTCACTGATAGAAAAACATCTCGCAGCAAAGGAAAAGGAGATTATGTCGGTTTGATTTGAGAATGTGAGAATATGGAAATGTGGAAATCTGAAAATGTGGAAACGTGAAAATTCTGACAATACTTACTCCATTTCATTTTCACATTTCCACATTACCACATTCACATTCTCGCCTTTCCACATTTTTTCAATAACTTTAATTAACCTTTATTCACTAACATTAAACTGCTTTTTTATGAGTATACTGAAAGAGTTTAGAGATTTCGCATTGCGTGGAAATGTCGTTGATCTTGCAGTTGCTGTTATCATTGGCGGAGCATTTGGAGCAATCGTCTCTTCCCTGGTTGACGATGTTATTACACCTTTGTTGTTGACCCCCGCGCTTAAAGCTGCTAACGCCCAGAATCTCGATACATTAATGTGGGGAACTGTCAAGTACGGAAAATTTTTGGCTGCGATCATAAAATTTGTCATTATCGCATTTATCCTGTTTCTTATTGTAAAATCATTTAAGAGCCTGGAAAAGAAAAAAGTTCCGGCTGCAGCAGTACCTACTCCTACCGAAAAATTATTGGCCGACATTCTGGAAGAATTGAAGAAAAGATAATTTTTCTCCTACACCGAACCATAGGTTTTTGTTTCACTCATAAAATTTTGTTCTATGAAGGGAGTTTCATTGACAACGGTTATTGTTTTTTTGGCATTTTCAGTTTTTGCACAGGATAAAGATGTTCAGGGTCTAAAAAAGGATGCGGGGAGAGAAATCAAGAAAGATCCAAATGATACAATTCCAAAAATTTGGAGAACAGGCGGACTGTTCAACCTAACTTTTAACCAGGCTGCACTCAGTAATTGGTCCGCAGGTGGTGATAAATCTTCGTTGGCACTGACTTCTTACCTGAATGCTTTTGCCTTTTATAAAAATGGTAGAAATTCTTGGGACAACACCCTTGATTTGGCATTTGGCGGAGTAAGTACAACAAGTCTGGGCAGACGAAAATCAGATGATAAAATTGATTTGGTATCCAAATATGGTTATGAATTTGCGAAGAGCTGGTATGCCAGCCTACTCTTTAATGCCAGGACACAATTTGCAAAGGGATTTGCCTATCCAGATGGGAAGGACAAAATATTGACGTCAGATTTTTTAGCTCCCGCTTATATTTTATTGTCGCCTGGAGTCAACTATATGCCGAATCCAAATTTTTCGGTCTTTGTTTCACCAATTACTGCCCGTTGGGTACTCGTACATAATGATTCACTTGCACGTGCTGGCGCATTTGGCGTTGACTCAGGAAAGAATGTCAAGTTTGAATATGGAGCATTTGCATCGATTTCTTATAATGTGAAATTTGGAACGGCATCCCAGTTTACGACGAGGTTAGATCTCTTCTCCAACTATAAACATAATCCACAAAATATCGATCTCTATTGGACCAATCTTCTTGCAGTAAAAGTCACCAAGATTCTCGCGATGACATTTACTGTGAATATGATTTATGATGACGATGTTAAAACCGTAAAAAGCGACGGCACGCCGGGAGGGGCCGCATTGCAATTACAAGAGGTATTGGGCATCGGATTGTCCCTGAAATTTTAATCAACATTTGCAGGGCGTTTTCATACATTTGCCGAATTAGTGTGCGTTGTCAATCCGTATTATCCGAGATAAAAATTAAAAAGTGAATTCATCGTCTTATCAAATCAAGTTATCCCAATTCGAAGGCCCGTTTGATTTATTGCTTTTTTTTATTGAACGTGATGAATTGGATATCTATAATATTCCAATCAACAATATTATCCGCGATTTCCTAGACTACATCCATTCGCAGGAGAGTTTAAATATCGAACTGTCCAGCGAATTCATTTTGTTTGTATCAACACTGATGCGCATCAAAGCAAAAATGTTGTTGCCACGTAAAGAACTCGATGAACAGGGAAATGAAATCGATCCGAGACAGGAATTAATTGATAAGGTCCTCGAATATAAACGATACAAAGAAGCGGCAGCGAGAATGGCCGAAATGGAAGCAATGCGCATGCTAATGGTAAAACGTGGCAATCTCCAAAAGGAACTTTCACAACTTGGCGAAGAATCCTCGGAAGGCACCGAAATACAAAGCATCACTTTGTTCAAATTGGTGAAGACATTTGAGAAAGTGCTTTTGCGAGTTCAAGAAAGAAAAAATAAACCGGTACACACTGTTGTTCAGTATAACTATACGATGGAAGCAAGCAGGGATTATATGCTTGCGCTGGTTGAGAAAGAAAAAACAATTTCGTTTGAAAAAATTATGGAAGGTTGTGAAAATAGGATCCATGCAATCTTTCTCTTCCTATCATTGCTTGAACTTGTTCAGCAACATTACCTGCGTATCCTGATCGGTGAGGGGAAAAATAATTTTGTCCTCGAGTTTAATGAAAATCGGGAGGATGACAATCTGCTACTCAATATTCCCCAAGATCCCGAAAACCCTGTTCATATAAACTGACGAAAGGTCTTAATCCGCTAGTCAATTCTGCCAAAATCCGTATTGGTATTAAAATTGATGTTTAAACATTGTTTAAAACCTATTTTATGCGTACAGTATTTTATCCTGCCTCGGAAAGAGGTAATGTAGATATAGGCTGGCTGAACAGCCGCCACTCATTTAGTTTCGGGAATTGGTACAATCCGGAAAAAGTTCATTTTGGGGCTTTGCGAGTTTTGAACGATGATATTGTCAAGGCGGGCATGGGCTTTGGAGCACATCCACACGACAATATGGAAATTGTATCAATCCCTTTAAACGGATCATTGGCTCATAAGGACAGTACCGGAACCGATGGCATTATCAATACAGGTGACGTGCAAATCATGAGTGCTGGCAGTGGCATTCGCCATTCAGAATATAATCCCTCTTCGTCGGACGCTGCAAATTTTCTTCAGATCTGGGTGATACCAAAGTCGAGAAATATTCAACCTCGATATGGACAAAAAACATTTGATGCAAATAACCGGGTTAATAATTGGCAAATTGTGGTGAGCCCGGATGAAAACGATCAGGCGCTATGGATTAACCAGGATGCAAGATTTGCTCTTGCAAAAATTGATGAAGGGAAAGAGTTATCATTTACTCCGAAGTTCAAGAATAATGGTGTGTATGTCTTTGTGATCGATGGTGAAATCACAGTCGATAATAAACTTATCAATAAGAGGGATGCTATTGGAGTTTCAGATACCGATGGCTTCAGCATAAAAGCAAACAAGGCTTCAGAAGTTTTGGCGATTGAAGTCCCGATGCTGGCTTAAAATGCGCGACGTTTTATGACTTGTGTGGAAACAGATGACAGATGACAGTTACCAGATGACAGATTACAAACTTGACTGCATCTTACGTTTTGTGTCTGTCATCTGTCATCTGATAAACGTCATCCGTCGTTCGTCATAATTAAGAAAATTATAACAGAGTTTTTTAAATTTTGAATCGATTACAAACTGTGTGAGGTCTCAAATGCAGGTCGTCTTTACTATCTTGCACAACCTAATTAAAGACCTACACCATGCTACTGTTGCAGCGATTTCGCCGATCAACGAATGAGATATTTTTACTGCTGATTATCGCAATGGCTGCGCATGGCTGTCATTCTACCGAAGCGAAAGGAGAGAATTCAGAAAATTCCCAATTCCATGCGCCTCCTACGCCTGAACTACCGGTTTTGACTATCCGAAATGATTCTGCAACAACATATAAAGACTTTACCGCTTCACTTGAAGGAAAAATTAATGTTGAGATCAGGGCACAAGTCGATGGATACTTAAACAAAATATTTGTCGATGAAGGAAGCTACGTCAAAGCAGGTCAGCCTTTGTTCAAGATCGATGATCATACCTATGTCGAGCAATTGAATACTGCAACTGCAAATTTGCACGCTGCCGAGGCGGCGATGAACAGCGCTCAGATCGAAGTCGACAAGTTGACTCCACTGGTAAAGAATAATGTTATTTCAGAAATGCAATTGAAGTCGGCGCAGTCGAATTATAATGGTGCGAAGGCTTCTGTTGAATTAGCAAGAGCTGCCATTGCTGCGGCGCGCATCAACGTTAATTTTACATTGATCAAGGCGCCGGTGAATGGATATATCGGCAGAATTCCAAAGCGCATAGGCAACCTGGTTAGTAAGAACGAACAGGCCGGTTTGACGACCTTATCGGACATTGATCAGATCTACGCGTACTTTTCCATGAGCGAGTCCGAGTATCTTCACTTCAACCAACACGTCCCCGGAGGGTCTCTTCAAAAAACGATTGACAAGTTTCCTCCGTTATCACTCATTATGGCCGATGGATCTGTATTTGTACACAAGGGAAAACTTGACCTCGTAAATGGACAATTTGATAAGAACACTGGTGCCATTTCTTTGAGGGCAACATTTCCGAATCCTGATAAATTACTTCGCTCGGGCAATACCGGTAGAATCAGAATGGAAGAGCACCAGGATTCGGTGATATTGGTTCCTATTTCAGCCACGCTGGATCAGCAGGACAAAACATTTGTCTACATTTTGGGAGACAGCAATAAAGTAAAAAGACAATCAATAAATATCTCGGGCAAATCAGGGAACAATTATATTATCGATGGCGGAGTTAAGCCGGGAGATAAAATAGTTATACAAGGATTCGAAACGCTCCAGGAAGGAAGCGCGATCATTCCGCTATTACAAAAAT
>Ga0268264_10001127_pt1 | contig 26200 bp, 20 predicted proteins | sample KBSSwiS32_FD_190357 | JGI IMG/M metagenome (GOLD analysis project Ga0268264, IMG submission 190357) | Switchgrass rhizosphere microbial communities from Kellogg Biological Station, Michigan, USA - KBS Switchgrass S3-2 (SPAdes) (version 2) | ecosystem: Host-associated > Plants > Roots >...
CGCCGCCAACAACCAGCTCGCGACGCCGCTGCAGGGCCGCCACCTCGCCGAGCGCGGCGTGCTCTACGCCCCGGATTTCCTCGTCAATGCCGGTGGTATCATCAACGTCTCGGCCGAATATCTCGGCGAGACGACCGCGTCGGTCGAGGGCCGTGTCGCGCAGATCCCGCGCCGGCTGCTCCGGCTGGTGCAGCAGGCCGAGCAGGACGGCGCGGCGATGAACGACCTCGCCGACGATCTGGCGCACAGGATCGTGGCTGAAGGGCGGCCGGCGAAGGTCGCCTGAGCCGAGGCAGACAATCCCTCTACCGCTCGCGCGCAAGCGGTAGAGGGTAGCAAAACGCGAGTCACTCGCCATTGACGCCCCCAGGCCGCTCGCCGAAGGGCGGCCATGGACTCAGCCGCGCCCGCCGGACCGACACTGAATCGCGCGATCTGGGCGATCGCGCTGCCGGCGATGATCACCAACGTCGCGACGGCGCTGTTCGGTCTCGCCGACATCTGGGTGATCGGCCGGCTCGGCGACGCCAGTGCGCAGGCCGGCGTCGAACTCGGCGCCAAGCTGCTGATGGGCCTGCTTGTGGTCTTCAATTTCCTGCGGATGGGCACCGTCGGGCTGACCGCGCAGGCGAGCGGCCGGCGCGACGATGCGGCAGGCGCGGCGATTCTCGTGCGCGCGCTCGCGCTGGCGACGGTCATCGGGCTGCTGCTGTTCGCGATCCGTCCGCTTGCGGTCGGTACCGGCCTGCATCTGCTCGCCGCGCAGGGCGCGGTGGCGGATCAGGCCGCGCATTATGTCGATATCCGCTACTGGGGCGCGCTGCCGTGGCTGCTCAATGCCGCATTGACCGGCTGGCTGATCGGGCTGCGGCGGATGCGCGCGGTGCTGGCCATCGAGGTCGGCGCCAATCTCGCCCATATCGCGCTCGACGTCGGCCTCGTCCTCGGCCTGGGCTGGGGCGTAGCCGGCGTCGCGACGGCGACCCTGCTCTCCGAATGCGCGAAGCTGCTGGCGCTCGCGGCGGTCGCGTCGCGGCAGCCGGCGGCGGTGCTGGTGATCGCCACGTTGCGCGCGCGCGCCACATGGCGGCCGGCGGGCATATTCGCCTTGCTGCGGCTCAGCCGAGACCTGTTTTTCCGGACGCTGTTGCTGAGCGCGAGCATCCTGCTGATGACGCGCGTCGGCGCCAAGGCGGGACCGGTCACCTTGGCCGCCAACGGCGTGCTGTTCCAGTTCTTCATGCTGGTTGCGCTGATCCTCGACGGCTTCGAGAGCGCGGCGCAGGTGCTGGGCGGCCACGCAGTCGGCAGCAACGACCGGCGGCGGTTCGTCGCGACCGTCTGGGCGACGCTGCGGCTCGGCGCCGTGGCGAGTCTGGTGATCGCCGTCGCGATGCTGGCATCGGGTCCGTGGCTGGCCGCGAGCTTCAGCCGCGACCCGGCGGTGGTCGCCGCCACCGGCCGCCATGTCGGCTGGATCGCCGTGCTCGCGGTGGCCGGGGTCGGGTCGTTCGTGCTCGACGGCGTGTTCATCGGCGCCAACTGGACGCGGGCGATGCTCGGCACGATGCTGGCCGCCTTCCTCGCCTTCGGCGCGGCGCTGGTGATGGTCGTGCCGCTCGGCAATCATGGCCTGTGGCTGGCGTTCACCTTGTTCCTGATCGTGCGTGGCGCCGGGCAGGCCTTATGCCTGCCGCGCCTAATTCCGACCCGCTTCGATTGATCACCGCCGGTCTGCGACCCCGCTCATGACATGGATCAGTGCATTTTTTGCATGCCGCCCGATTGACGCTGCGCAAAGGCGGGCGCATTCTTGTCTTGCGACCCGAAAGGGGTTCTCTCAACAGGGGCCTCTTTCCACTGGCCCGGTCTCCCGGCGTGGAGGCCGGGCCACCTTTTTCGGGTCATTTTTTTTCGGACGCCAATCCTGCCTTCAATGCCGGCGCCCCCGCGTCAGCATGAACCACGGCCAGCCGAGCCCCGCCAGTGTCGCGGCAATCAGGGGTGGGATGCGCCGATCGGCCGGACAATCGCGATCGATGATCGCCCGGATCACGGGATCGTTGACGCGCAAATAGCTGCGGCCGCCGAACAGCAGCGCTACCGCTCCATAAATCACCAGCCCCCACATCACGGCCAAACCCTTGCGTGCCCACGCACTGTCAAACCGGGCACGGGCCGGTCTGTTCCGCCGGAGCGTGCAGATGGTGCGGCGAGCGACGCGAAAGCGTCTGCAGGTTCATCCATCCTTAGCGCCGGCACATCGCGTTCAGCGAGCGGGCTCGCGGCGTGGCCCATCCGTCAGGACAGGCGGCCATCACCCAGCCCCGCCTCGCTTTCGAGGCCGGTCCGTCGCTCACGATGACCGACATGTGCGGCCACTTCGTCTGCATTGGGCTCACGCCAGCCATCATGAGCGCGGATCAGCGTGGCCCCGCACCGCTTGCACACCGACCAATCGTCCTCGCCGTCGTGCCGGGCAGCGCCACGATCAGCCAGATGACCCTTCAGCTTGCAGAGTATCGCCATAGCGTCCGTCGCACGAATCGATCCGAAATCGATCGTATCAGCGCTTTCGCTGCGTTGCAGCATGTAAATTTCCGTATGAGGTCGGTGCGGTCCTTTTGCCTGCGACCACTGACGAGACGGGACGGGATTGGTGCGCTCGACAGGCGGATCGATTCCCCTCAGCCTCCGCCGGCTATATCCGCACCCCGCTTGCCCAACGGCACACCGCGTCCGATCCGTTTGCGCAGCGCCGCCTCATAGGCGGTCAGGAAATGATGGTCCGTGGCGTCGCCCGTCCAGCCGATCTTGGCGCGGATCCGGTTGGCGGTCTCGGCGATCTCATGCGCGTCGGGGGTTCGCAGCACCTCCCGCAGCCGCAGCAGTTGGATCTCGCCATAGACCGAAAGCTGCTGGTCGGTGAAATGGAGCGTGTTGGTGTCGTGCGACCGGTCCCATTTGTCCTCGCGCCGTTTGCCGAACAGCAGGTTGCGCTCGAGCCGCGCGCGCAATGCGGCGTAATAGCCGCTGAGGAAATCATAATCGTGGACGCGGCCGCCGCGCCAGCCGATCTTGCCCTGGATCGTCTCCGCCACCGTTCCCATCGCCGCCGGATCGCCCTGGCGCAGCACCTGCTCCAGCGTCTGCAGTTCGAACACGCCATAGGCGTCGAGCTGTTCGTCGGTGAAGTCGATGCGGTTCTGGTTGGCGTCGGCCTCGGCGACGAGGTTGCGGCCGAGCTTGCTGCGCCGCGCCTCGACCACCCAGGTGCCGGCGATCATGTCGCCGGCGCGCAGCCGATCGCGGTTGAACAGCGGAAAGAAGGCGAACAGCAGCGCCCAGGCGAGGCCGACGATCGTCGTCAGCGCGCCGCCGGTGCCTTCCCCGGCCTGATAGCCGAGGAACGACAAAGGCAGGAAGATCTCCACCTCGCGCAGCATGTTGCGCGCGATCACCGCGTCGCCGGTCAGCCGGCCGCCGTTGCGCGCGACGACGCGGATGCCGGTCGCGCGCTTGCCCGGCGTCGCCGCGCGCTCGCCCAGTTCGAACGCGATGAAATAGCCGTTGCGCAGCACGAAGAAGCCCAGCAGCCAGACGATCGCGGCATATTCGATCGATCCGAGCCCGAAGGCGGCGAGCACCAGGCCGACCAGGAAGGAGAAGATCAGCAGCGACACGATCATGATCACCGCATCGAGCATGAACGCGCCCGCGCGCTGTCCGCCGGTCGCGATCTGCAGCCGCAGATCGATGCCTTCGGGCGTGACGAAGCGCCGTTCGAAATGCGCCATCGGGTTGTAGCGGCTAGCCAGGTCGCTTGCTCCTCGGCAGATAGAAATAGCTGCACCAGAACAGCAGCATCGTCGCCGCGATCGCAAAGCGCGCCCAGTCGTTCACGATCGTCTGCCGGCCGATCCCCTCGAGCAGGCCGGCGACGAACAGCATGATGACCACGCCCACCATCGCATTGGCGCCGACCCGGCCGGCCTCGGCCGCGGCCGTCATCCGCGAGGCCGTGCCCGGAAAGGCGATTCGCGATCCGATCCGGAAGCCGGCGGCGCCGGCGATGATGATCGCGAACAATTCGGTCGTGCCATGAATCATCAGCCAGCCGGTGAACGGCAGCGCCAGGCCGTGCGGCGCATAGACCGCATAGAAGGCGCCGAGCATGCAGCCATTATAGATCAGCAGCAGCGCGGTCGGCAGGCAGAAGGCGAAGCCGAGCGCGAAGCAGAAGATCGAGATCTGGGCATTGTGCGTGAACAGGAAGGTCGAAAACGCACCGAGCATGTCGCCGCTGCCGGCGCGCGCATAGAGACCCGAGCGCAGGCTCTCGGCGGTGGCGGTCGGGTCGCGGCCAGCTGCGAGGTCGGAACCGAGCAGGCTGTAGAACCATTGCGGCTGTTCCCTGACCAGCAGATAGGCGGCGAGCGCGCCGGCCAGGGTCAGCAGCAGCGAGATCAAGGTCTCGCGCCACAGGTCGCGGATCGCCGCCGGCCAGTCCTGCGCGAAATAGCGGCCGATCCGCGCGCCCATCCCCTGGCGCGCGCCATAGACGATGAAATAGGCGCGCGTGCACAGCCCTTCCAGATATTGGATCAGCTGCGCATCGAGCGAAGTCTCGCGCGCCACCGACAGCGCGGAGAGGGTGGAGCGGTACAGCACCGGCAGCGCCAGCAGATCCTCGTCGGACAGGCGCGACGGCGAGCGCTTCTCGATCTCGTTGAGCAGGGCCTCGAGCCGGAACCAGCCCTCCTCGCGCTCCTCGCGGAAGCGCCGGCTGCTGAAGCTGAGCGGAGCGGGGGGGGATTTCACAACAAATGCCGCCGCTTGACCATCAGATATCCATCCAGCAGCCGCGAACTCACCCGGTCGTGCGGCGCCTCGATCACATGCACGCCCAGCCGCCGCAGCCGCGCGGTGACGATCCGGCGTTCGCGCAGCAGCGCCGCGGCGGTGATCGCGCGCGAGACGTCGGCGGGTTCGTTCGGCTCGTGCGCCGCGAAGCTCTCGAGCTCGGCGTCCTGCATGGCCACGAACAGAACGATGTGGCGCTCCAGCAGCCGGCCGACCGCGCGCACCATCAGTTCGGCGCTGGTCGGATCGGTGAAGTCGGTGAAGACGACGATCAGCGAGCGCCGGTCGAGCCGCGCCGCGAGGGTCGACAGCGCCAGCGTGTAATTGGTTTCCTCATGCGCATAGTCGATTCGCGCGGCGTGGCGCTGGAGCGCCGCGAAGCTGCTCGCGCCGGTCATCGCCGCGGTCGCGATCTGCGGCTTGGCCGCGAAGCCGAACAGGCTCACCCGGTCGCCGACCTTGAGCGCGACATAGGCGGTCAGCAACGCCGCCGAGACCGCGCGGTCGAGCCGGGGGACGCCGGCCAGCGGCTCGACCATGCCGCGGCCGGCGTCGATCGCCAGCACGATCTGGTTGTTGCGCTCGGTGCGGAATTCCTTGGCGAGCAGCTCCGAATGGCGCGCCGATTGTTTCCAGTCGATCGCGCGTCGGTCCATGCCCGCGGAGAATTCGACCAGCGACTGGAATTCGCTGCCCTCGCCGCGGTCGAGCCGCGCCATCAGCCCGTGCAGCGCGTCGCGCATGAACAGGCGGACGCCCTCCTCGCGCACCGGCCGGACGTCGGGCGTGACGAGGATTCGTGCGTCGAGCGGATCGACGCGCTGCTTCCAGACGAGTCCGAGCGCACCCTGCCAGCGCAGCCAGATCCCCGAGATCGCCGCCGGTCCGCGCCGCGTGGCGGTGAAGGGCAAGCTGGCACTGGCCCGACCCTTGTCGATGACCAGCGCCGCGGTCGCCCGTCCACCGGCATCGAGCCGGGCATCGACGCCCAGCGCGACCTCGGCCTTGTGCGGTGCGGCCTGCGGCGGAACCGGGAAGCCGATTTCGACCGCGAAGGCCTCGCCCACCGCGATCGCGAGCGGATGGCGCAGCGCCGGTTCGACCGCGCGCGGCGGGATGCCGCTCAGCGCGTCGAACGCGATCAGCGCCAGCGCGACGCCGATCCACAGCAGGCCGGCATACCACAGCTCCGGGCGAAGCACGCCGACCAGCAGCGCGACCGGCGCACCTGCCGCAACCAGCGCCACCGCACGGGCGGTGGGATAGATCAACGCGGCGCCTCGACCTGCTGGATCAGGTCGGCGACGACCTGCTCGACCTGCCGGCCGTCGATCTCGGCGGCGGGCGACAGCGCGACGCGATGGCGCAGCACGCCGGGCGCCAGCAGCTTGACGTCGTCGGGAATCACATAGTCGCGGCCGTCGAGCGCGGCGCGGGCGCGGGCGGCGGCGGCCAGCATCGTCGCCGCGCGCGGCGAGGCGCCGGTCTCGAGATCGGCGCTCTCGCGCGTCGCGCGAATCAGGTTGACGACATAGTCGATGACGCTGTCGACCAGCCGCACGCGTCCGACCGCGTCGATCGCTTCGGCGATCCTGGTCGCGTCGGCAACCGGCTCGATGCCGAACTGCTCGGGCTTGGGCATGCCCGACCGCAGGCCGTGCGCGGCGACGATCCGGCGCTCCTCGGCGGCGGTCGGATAGTCGATCGTCAGCTTGAACAGGAAGCGGTCGAGCTGCGCCTCGGGCAGCGGATAGACGCCCTGCTGCTCGATCGGGTTCTGTGTCGCGACGACGGTGAAGCGCGGGCTGAGCACGAGCGTCTCGCCATCGATCGTCACCGACCGTTCCTGCATCGCCTCGAGCAGGGCCGCCTGCGTCTTCGGCGGCGTGCGGTTGATCTCGTCGGCCAGCAGCAGTTCGCAGAACACCGGCCCGCGCGTCAGGGTGAAGGTGCTGGTCTGGAAGTTGAACAGATTGGAGCCGAGGATGTCGCCCGGCATCAGATCGGGCGTGAACTGGATGCGGCCGAAATCGAGCGCCAGGCTCCGCGCGAAACATTGCGACAGCAAAGTCTTGGCGGTGCCCGGCGGGCCTTCGAGCAGCACATGGCCGGCCGAAAACAAGGCGATCAGCATGAAATCGATCGTGCTGGACTGGCCGACCACGGCCTTGCCGACCTCGTGCTGGATGCGCTGCCCCAGCGCCTTCACCTCATCGATTTCCACGCGTCACGTCCTTTCGCCAATCGTGCAGCGCGCGCGCGGCGCGCACCAGTTCGTTGCGGGTGCGGGCCTGCGCCACGCGCTGGGCGAGGTCGCTCCAGCTTTGGCCGCCGCTGGTCGCCAGCCGGTCGAGATAATGGTCGATCTTCTCGGCGGCGAGGTCGGACGGCACGCCGACCGCCTGTGCGACCGCGTCGCGCGTCAAAATCACATAGCGTTCGCCGCCGCGATGCTCGTGCCCGGCGCGGCGCAGCAGGTCGGCGCTGTTGTCGAGCAACGCAGCCTTGCCGAACGCGATCAGCCGCACCTCGCCCAGCGCCGGACCGAACCGCACGACCGCATGCAGCCCGGCCAGCAGCGCGGCGACGAACAGGCACAGAGTGACGGCGAGGAACGGCGGTTCGAACGCCAGCTTGAGCAGATTGGGCGCGCGGCCGAGTCCCGGCACGGTGACATCGAACGAGATCGTGCCGGCATCATCGGGGTTGAGGTCCCACAGCATCTGCAGCACGGCGCGCGCATTGTCCTTGTTCTTCAGCCCCAGATTATTGGCGAGATCGGGATCGGCCAGCACATAGACATTGCCGGCCTTCAGCCGCGCCAGCACCGCGCCGCCGGCGGGATCGGCGATGATCGGCTCGAACGCCTCGCCGCCGATCGACTGGCCGAGCACCGGCAGGCTGAAGCGGACGCCCGCATGGCCCGGCCAGTCGGCCGCGACGACACCCTTGTGGCCATGGCGCGTGAGCTGGACGTCGTCGGCCAGATCCTTGAGGATGGCGGCGATCGACTCCCGGCTCAGCGGACCGAGGCTGATCACCCAGTCACGCCGCTTCGGATCCGTCATCGTCTGCCATTTCGGCAGGATGATCAGCGTCGGACCGGCCTCTTCGTCGTCCATCCGCTCCTTGGCGAGTTCGGCGACTTTCTTTGCATCGCCCTCGGTCCGCGGGGTCAGGACGAACAGGTCAGCCGACTCGACCTTGCCCTTGTCGCGGATCAGGTAGGAAGAGCCCTGCGCCGCCTCATTGAGCTTGTAGAGTCCGCGAAAGCCGGTGGCGGCGGTCGACATCGCGTGCGTGCCGCCGTCGCGCCCGGACTGCATGTCGGGTGCATAGGCCGAGAGCAGCAGGAAGGCGATGAAGCCGACGATGCCCGCGACCAGCAGGACGATCAGCCCGCGGCGCGAAAACGGTTGCTGGGCGGCGTCCGCGCTCACATCCACGCCCGGTCGAACGCGAAATCCTCATAGGCGCGGCGGCATTCGCGCCAGCCCGCCTCGTCGAGTCCGCGTGCGGCGAAATGGCTCGCCTCGACGCGTCCGGCGATCATCGCGAATGCTGTCCGCGCGGCCGGTGGCAGCGTCTCGGCACGGGCGATCTCGCGGCTGGTCAGCGCCGGCTTGACGAAGTCGGGCTTGCGCGACTGGATATCCTCGATGCTGCGCAGGAGCAGCAGCCGCGCCGCGCCGGCATAGTCGCCGCGCGCCGCCAGCGCCTCGGCCTCGCGCAGCAATTCGCGCGCCGCCGCTTCCTCAGGCCGCCATTCCTGCGCCGTCGCGGCGTCGACGGCGCCGGCGCGTGCTTTCCATCGCCCTTCGACGAAGCGGAAGATCAGATAGAGCAGCAGCGCGACGACCAGCGCCGCCACCGCCCAGAACAGGAAGCGGAACGCCGGGCCGTGCTTGCCGAGCCAGTCGGCGAAATCGCCGATCCATTGCGGCGGCGGCGGGGGCGGCTTGAAGATGGTGAAGTCGAACTGGATCGACGAGTCCGAGAGCAAAGCGTGATGCGCCTTGTCGAATGCAGATCCATCGATGACGGGACCGTCGAAGACGGGCACCGCATCGCGTGCCGAACCACCGGCGGCAGCCGCCGCGTTCGTCGTCATCACATCCCCCGTTACGCAACGGCGACTCTAGCCGCCTGTTGCAATGCGGCGCAAGCGGCGATCTCGGCATGGACTTCCGAAGCGGAAGCTGGAACAGCTGTGACAAAGGGGTAATCATGACAATCGAAGACGGGTTTTCGGACCGTGGCGGAACGGTCGACATCGGTCGCGTGATCGGCCGGACTTTCGCCGTGATCGCGCGCAATCCAGGCCTGTTCCTCATATTCGCGCTGTTGTTGGGCGGTATCCCGTCGGTCCTGCCCAATGCCGGTCCGGTGTTGGGAGACTGGCTCGCCAGTATCCGGCCCGGCGTTACGATCTATCTCCTCGGCGCCGCAGCCTGGCTGATTTTTCTGCTCGGATCGGCCCTGCTGCAGGCGGTGCTGGTCAAGGTCGCGGTTTCGGGCCTCGGCGGCGGGCGCGTGACGCCGTCCGAAGCCTTGGGCGGCGGATTGTCGCTGATCCTGCCGTTGATCGGCCTCACTGTGGTCACGGCGCTGGGGATCGGCCTCGGCGTCATGCTGTTGATCGTGCCGGGGATCATGCTCGCCTGCGCCTGGAGCGTCGCGGTGCCGGCGCTGGTCGAGGAGCGCGGTGGCGTGTTCGAGGCGATGGGCCGGTCGCGTGCGCTGACCCGCGGCTCGCGCTGGTACGTGCTGGCGCTGTTCGCGATCTATTGGGTCGCGTCGCTGATGCTCGGGTCGGTGTCCGGAATGATGACGTTCGGCAGCATCGCGCTGCCCATCGTCCTGATCGTCGATATGGTGACGGGCACGATCACGAGCATGGTCGGCGCAGCCGGGATCGCCGCGCTCTATGTCGAACTGCGGACGGTGCGGGAGGGGGCCTCGTTCGACGCGCTGGCCGACATATTCGACTGAAACTCATGCCCGCATCATCGATCGATGGCGTGTTGGGAGTTGCCGCCGGCGGGCATATCGGCTTTGCTGGCGGTTGACGCGTGCGTTGCGACGACTAGCATTCGGCCAGCCGCTGTAAGGGAGTCAATGGGACAGGATCGGCTCACCGAGGGCGCATTGCTGTTTCCAGGCATGTCGACCCCGATCGACCGGGCGCCGCCGGGCGGCTACCGCATCGAGCGCGCGATCGATTCGGGCGGCTTCGGCATCACTTATGAAGCGATCAAGCGCGACGGCGGCGATCCCGCGCTCGACGTGACCGCCAATCTCTGGCTGCCCGCCGGCAAGCCGATCGTGATCAAGGAGTTCTTCCCCGATTTCGCCTCGCGGCGCGGCCGGACGATCACCGTCGAAGGCGAGGACGACAGCCATGAGGAAACGTTCAACCATGCGCTGCGCCGTTTCCAGCGCGAGGCTGAGCGGCTGTGCTATCTGACCTGCCTGCGCGGACTGAGGGCGGGCCGGACCGCGCTCGACGGCAGCAGCGGCGTGCTCGGGCAACGCATCGATGCCGAGATCGCGCGGGGCAGCGCCGATCCCACCCGCGCGATGCAATTGGTCGGGCGACTCGCCGGCGAGGCGCGGGCGGCGGCGCAGCAGGCGCTGTCCACCTCGACCTTGCCGATCGTCTATGACTTCTTCGCCTCCGACAATAATGCCTATTATGTGATGGAATATCTGGGCGGCGGCACGCTGAAGGCGCGGATCAACGAAGACCGGCGCAACAGCGGCACGACCCGGGTCGAGATCGGCGGCGCGAGCTATCAGTTGCGCAAGCCGTGGGACCCCGCGCGCCTGCGCCGCTTCGCCGCGGCGGCGCTCGACGCGCTCGAGGAACTCCACTGCGGCATTCCAGGCCAGCAGTTGATCCATTGCGATCTGAAGCCCGGCAACATCATGTTCCGCAGCCCGGAGTCGGACGATCCGGTGCTGATCGACTTCGGCCTCGCGCGCAACGTCAACGACGGCAAGTCGCGGTCGCTGGTGGCCGGCACGATCGGCTTCGCACCGCTCGAGATCGACCCGCACCTGCGCGCCCATTATGGCGACGATCGTTTCGGCGGCGCCAATGTCGGGCCGTGGACCGACATCTACGGCATGGCGGCGATCCTCAGGATGCTGGCCACCGGCATCGAAGGCTCGCGCCTTCCCGCCGTTTTCGAGCGATTGCGCGCGCCGGCGGGCGAAGCCGACCCGCTCGACCGGCTGCCGCCGTTTCCGGACGGTTTCCCCGAGGCGATGGCGCGCGGGATCACGCGCGGCATGGGGCTGCACCGGCAGGACCGGCCGCAGAGCGTCGCCGAGTGGCGTGACGACCTCGGCCTCAACGCGTCCTCCGCGCCGATCACGGCCTCCGGTTCCTCGGGTGCGCGCAGCGGCGGCTGGGCGCTCGACGATAGCCCGCCGTCGCCCGCCCCGCCGGCACCGCCGCGCGAACGGATTTCGTTCGAAAAGGTCGGCGCCGAGACGATTCTCGATTCGTCGGGCGGAGCCGCCCGTTCCCAGCCGCCCAGTGAGTCCCGCTCGACCAGCCAATCGCGCTCGACCAGCCAGCCGCACTCGATCAGCCGGCCGCCGCTGCCGGTACCGCCACCACCCGAACCCCGCTCGGGCGGGCACCGACCACCGGAGCCGTGGCAAGGAGATCAGCGTCCGCCCGAGCCGCGGCCGCCCCATGCACCACCGCACGCACCGCCCCATGCTCCGGGACCGATCGACATCGGCCGGGTGATTTCGCGGTCGTTCGCGATCATCACCGGCAATCCGCTGATGGCGATCCTGTCGGGATTGCTGCTCGCGGGTCTGCCGGCGGCATTTTTCGGCATCCTGACGATGGACAAGTCCGGATCGAGCGAGGCCGCGGTCGCCGCCCTGTTCGCGTTCGGCGTGGTCCTGCCGATCTATATCGTGTCCTGGGCGCTGTTGCAGGCGATCATCGTCCAGACCGCGGTCGCCAGCGCGCTGGGCGAGCAGCGGACCGGCGGCGACATCGTTTCCGCCAGCTTCGCCATGCTGGTGCCATTGATCGGCCTCTCGCTGCTGCTCTCGTTCATCTACTTCATGGGTTTCCTGATGCTGATCGTCCCCGGACTGATCATGATGTGCGTCTGGACCGTCGCTGTGCCGTGCCTGGTCGCGGAACGGCTCAGCGTGACGGGTGCGCTCGATCGCAGCCGGGCGCTGACGCGCGGCTCACGCCTGTCGATCTTCGCGCTGATCGTGATCTACGGGATCGGCGTGATCGTCATCAGCGTGCCGTCGGCCATCGTCGGATCGGCGGGCCTCCTTCTCGAGGTCAAGTTCGTCGTCGACCTGTTGACTTCGGCCGCGACCGGTCTCGCCACGGCGGCCCTGATCGCGTCGCTCTATGTGGAGTTGCGAACCGTCAAGGAAAGCAGCGTCTCCGACGTGTTCGGCTGACGGAGATCAGAGATCGATCCGATCTCCGATCTCCGTCAGCCGATATCCGATCGCCGGCTCGTTGCGGATCAGCCGCGGCCGTGCGGGATCGTCCTCCAGCTTGTGCCGCAGCGCACGCACCGCGACGCGCAGATATTCGACGTCGTCATCGTGCGCCGGGCCCCAGACGGCGCGCAGCAAATGGCTGTGCGTCAACACCCGGCCGGGATGGCGCGCCAGTTCCGCCAGCAGCGCGAACTCGCGCGGGGTCAGCCGCACCGCGCCGCCGCCGCGCCGCACCTCGTGTCGCTCGAGGTCGATCTCGACGTCGCCGGCCTTGAGCACGGCAGGCGACGTTGCGTTACCCTGCCCGCGGCGCAGCGCGGTGCGGACGCGCGCGAGGAGCTCGTCGGTGTCGAACGGCTTGACGACATAATCGTCGGCGCCGAGGTCGAGCGCGGCGACCTTCTCGGCGGTGGCGTCGCGCGCGGAGAGGATCAGCGTCGGGATGCCGCGCTTCACCGCCAGCGGCACCAGTTCCATGCCGTCGCGGTCGGGCAGGCCGAGATCGAGGAGCAGTACGGCGGGGGCACTGTCGAACGCGCGCAAGGCTTCCGCCGCGGTCGTCGCCTCGATCACCTGATGACCGGCGCGTTCGAGCGCGCCGCGCACCAGTCGCCGGATCGCCGGCTCGTCGTCGACCACCAGGATCGCGCCGCTCATGCCTCGCCGCCGGTTTCCGCTTCGCCATTCTCGAACCCGGGCGCCTGCGGCTTGACGAGCAAGGCGCGCGGAAAGCCGATCGTGAAGATCGCGCCCTGTGGCTCCTCGCGGTTGGCGGCGGCCACGCTCAGGCCCATCGCGTCGGCAAAGCCCTTGACGATCGCGAGGCCCAGGCCGGTGCCGCCGGTGCGATCGCCGCCCTCGATCCGCGCGAACGTCCCGAAGATCGCATCCTCGCTGCCCGGCGGCAGGCCGGGTCCCTCGTCGATCACCGACAGCAGCAGGCCATCGGGCGTGCCGCGCCCCTCGATGATCACCGGGGTGCCCGGCGCGCCATATTTGGCGGCATTGTCGAGCAGGTTGATCAGGATGTGATGGAGCAGCCGCGCATCGGCGCGCACGAGCGGCAGATCGGGCGGCACCGCCAGATTGACCGGACGCTTGCCATAGACGGCGCGCATGTCGTGCGCTGCGGCCGCCACCGCGTCGGTCAGGTCGATCGGCTCGACGTCGACGTTGAGCGCGCCCGCCTCGATCCGGCTCATGTCGATCAGGTCGTCGAAGAAGCGGCCGAGTCGCGCCGCCTCGATCCGGATCGTGCCGATCAGCGCGGGATCGGGATTCCTGCCGTCGAGCGCCTGCGCCGCCGCCATCACGCTGGTCAAAGGCGTGCGCAGGTCGTGGCTGATCGAGCTCAGCAGCGCCGCGCGGAGCTTGTCGCGCTCTTCGAGCACATGCATCTCGCGGATATCGTCCTCGAGCACGAGCCGTTCGTGCGCAAGCGCGGCCTGGCCGAGCACTGCTGCGAACAGCACCGAACGGTCGCTGCCGATCGGCGACCGACCGTCCTGCCGCGCCACGCCGAGGACCGCGAGCACGCCGAGCGAGGTCTTGAGCGGCCGGAACTGCCAGTCGCAGGCGGTCAGCGTCGCAGTGTCCTTGCCGGCGGGCTCGCCGCGCGTGAAGCTCCATTCGGCCGCGGCGATGTCGACCGGACTGAGGGCGTCGAGCGGCGGATCGGCGGCGACGATCCTGATCGCGCCATCCTCGTCGTCGAGCAGGATCGTCGCGACGTCGAACAGCCGCGCAACCTCCGACGCGATCGTCTGTGCGGTCGCCTGATGGTTCGAGACCGCGGCCAGCGACTGGGCAAGGTTGGCGAGCCTGGCATTGTCCTGCGCGATCCGCACCCCCATCAGCGCGCGGCTGCGCAGCCGCTCGGCGAACTGGCTGCAGATCACGGCGACCGCCATCAGGATGAGCAGCACGACGTAATTCTGCGGATTGGTGACCGTCAGCGTATAGAGCGGCGGCAGGAAGAAGAAATTATAGGCGAAGACCGCCAGCATGCCGGCCAGCAGGCCCGGTCTCAACCCGAAGCGCGTCGCGACCGCGGTGACCGGAATCAGATAGAGCAGGTCGACCGCATTGGTATTGATGACGGGTTCGAGCAGTTTGGCGATGGCGGTGGTCAGCATTACCAGCAGCACCGCCGCGACATAGGCGTTGATCGGGAAGGGCGGCGCCTCGATCCGCGTGCCGACCGCCGCCACCATGCGTTCGCCCGACGCCGGGATCACGTGGACGGCCACCCCGTCGAGCGACCGCAGCAGCGTATCGACCACCGATCCGTTGCGCAGCTTGAACCACAGGCTGCGCCGCGACTTGCCGATCACGACCTGGGTCGCATTGGTCTCGATCACATAATCGATGATGCCGGCCGCGACCGAATCCGCGGGGACCGTGGCGATCGTGGCGCCAAGGCTCGCAGCCAGCCGCAACGCGCTGGCGAGCCGTTCGCGATCGGCATCGGTGAAGCCGCGCGCGCGCGCCGTCTCCACCGCAACCGCACTCCACGACGCGTGCATCGCGTCGGCGATGCGCTTGGCGGTGCGGACCAGCGATTCGGCTCCCGGCTGTTCGCTGACCGCGACGACGATGCGTTCGCCTGCCGCCCAGGCGCCGCCTTCGCCCATCGCGCGGACATGGTCGAGCATCTGCTGGTCGACCGCCTGCGCCGCGCGCCGCAGCGCCAGTTCGCGCAGCGCCGAGAGGTTGGACTTGGAGAAGAAATGCCCGAGCGCGCGGCTCGCTTCCTCGGGCACATAGACCTTGCCCTCCTTCAGCCGCTCGATCAGCTCGTCGGGCGGCAGGTCGACGATCTCGATCTCGGCCTGTTCGAACACGCTGTCGGGCACCGTCTCGCGGACGCGGACGCGGGTGAAGCTCGCGACGACGTCGTTGAGGCTCTCGATATGCTGGACGTTGACCGTGGTCAGCACGTCGATGCCGGCATCGAGCAATTCGATCACGTCCTGCCAGCGCTTGGGATGGCGGCTGCCGGCGGCGTTGGTGTGGGCGAGTTCGTCGACCAGCACCAGCGCCGGCCGGCGCGCGAGGATCGCGTCGAGGTCCATCTCCTCGACGTTGCGGCCGCTTTCCTCGAACTGGCGGCGCGGCACGATCTCGAACGGTGCGGTCAGCGCCATCGTCTCGGCGCGGCCGTGGGTCTCGACCACGCCGACGACGACGTCGATCCCGGCGCGCAGCCGCTGCGCGCCCTCGGTCAGCATCTCGAAGGTCTTGCCGACGCCGGGGGCGGCGCCGAGGAATATCTTGAACGCGCCGCGACTCTCCCGGGTCGCTTGCTTGAGCTGCGCTTCGGGCGAGGGACGGGCGGAGGCCGGCATCAGCGCGGTCCGATCAGCGCCGCGAGGCGGCGATCAATCGGGCTGGACAGTGGATTGATCACGGTGGTTCCGCGCCATGTGAAGCCGGACTGCATGTCTTCGGACAGCAGCATCGCGCAGCCTGCCTCGGCTGCGGCCGACACGATAACCGAGTCCCAGAACTGCAGCTTGTGAGCGATGACGAGTTCGAGCGCGCCGTGCAGTGTCGACCATTTCGTGTGGGCAATCGAAAATGATGTTTCGAACAGATCGATCCGCTGTTTCGCCCGAAGGGCATCGTCACCGTTCCGGCGCAGGACGATATAGAGTTCGCCGATCGCCTGGGCCGAAGCGACAACCGGTACGGCAGCGACCAGCCGATCGACGACCTCAATCACTCTTTCCACCTTGGCCGCATCGTCGGGATGTCGATCTACCCCGGCGAGATACGCGAGGATGTTCGAATCGAGCGCGACGCCGGTCACGCCTCGTCCTCCGGCCTCCGTTCGTAGAGTTCGTCGCGTGTCCATGGCACCGCGTTCAACCGGGGAAGTTTGCCGAGTTCGTTCATCATCTCCCGGAATTTGCGCGACCGGTCGTCGCGATCATCGATCGGTACGACCTTGGCGACCGGTCGGCCGCGCGAGGTGACGACATAGCTGTTGCCGGCCTGCACCTCTCGCAGCATCTCTGAAAATTTCTGGTTGGCGTCGCTCGCGCTGATTGCCCGTTCCACGGCAGTTTCCAAGTTAGTGTTCGACACTAACTTACCCGCCGGAAAGGTCGGCGTCCAGCGCGCCATCGATCGGCAGCACGTTGACGCACGGTTCGCGCGATATACCGCGCAACGCGCCTTCGGTGTTCGCGGCGACCAGCGCACGGACCCGCTCGACCGGCAGTCTGCGCGCCGGGAAAGCCGGTTCTTCCCCCTGAGATTCGTGTAATCAGCAGATCGCGCAGGCAGCAACGGCCTTCGCGCGCTTTGCGGCAGAGGACTTGCCTCGGCGTCTGCTGCAGCGCACCAAGCGGCCATGTCGTTCACGGACATCATCCGCGCCAAGCGCGACGGCGCCGCGCTGGATGCCGGCCAGATCGGCCAGTTCGTCGCCGGCCTCGCCGATGGCTCGCTGCCGGCCGAGCAGGCAGCGGCGCTGGCGATGGCGATCCTGCTCAACGGCATGGACTTCGCAGAGACCGCCGCGCTGACCGCCGCCATGACGCGATCGGGCGCGATCGTCGACTGGTCGGCGCAGGATCTGCCGGGACCCTTGCTCGACAAACATTCGACCGGCGGTATCGGCGACAAAATCAGCCTGATGCTGGCGCCGGTCGTCGCGGCCTGCGGCGGCTTTGTGCCGATGATCTCGGGCCGCGGCCTGGGCCATACCGGCGGCACGCTCGACAAGCTGGCGAGCATCCCCGGCTACGACCCGTTTCCCGGGCTCGATCGGTTCCGCGCCGTCGTCCGCGACACCGGCTGCGCGATCATCGGGCAGACCGGCGACCTCGCCCCCGCCGACCGCCGACTCTATGCGATCCGCGACATCACCGCGACGATCGAATCGCGGCCTTTGATCACCGCCTCGATCCTGTCGAAGAAGCTCGCGGCCGGCGTTCAGGGGCTGGTGATGGACATCAAGATCGGGTCGGGCGCGTTCATGGCGACCGAGGCCGATGCACGTGCGCTCGCCGCGACGATCAGCGGGACGGCGGCGGCGCTGGGCCTGAAGATGCGGACGCTGATCAGCGACATGGGGCAGGTGCTGGGCACGAGCGCCGGCAATGCGCTCGAGGTGCGGGAGGCGATCGCCTGGCTGCGCGGCGAAGCGGCCGAACCAAGGTTGCACGAACTGGTCATCGCGCTCGTCGCGGAGATGCTGCTGCTGGGCGGTATCGCAGGATCGCGCGAGGAGGGGGCGACGCGTGCGGAGGCAGCACGCAATTCGGGCGCGGCTGCCGAGCGCTTCGCGCGCATGGTCTCGGCGCTCGGCGGGCCCGCCGATCTGCTCGACGCGCCGGATCGCCATCTCGCCGCCGCACCGGTGCGGCTGGCGATTCACCCCGAGACCGCGGGCTGGCTCCAGGCCGTCGACGGCAAGGCAGTGGGCGAAGCGATCATCGATCTCGGCGGGGGGCGACGGCGGATCGAGGACGCGATCGACCCGGCGGTCGGCTTCTCCGATTGTGCGGCAATCGGCGCCGAAGTCGGCCCTGATCGGCCGCTCGCGATCGTTCATGCCGCCAGCGAGGCCGATGCGCGCAGGGGGCTGGCCCAATTGCGCGCGGCGTGTATCGTCGCGCAAACGCCCATATTGTCGGGCAAAGTCATTCACGCGGCCGGTCTGGCCTGAATTTGCGTCCAGGGGGACCGGTAAGCTGAGCAGATTTCTCATCGGTGTCGCAGGCATCGTCCTCATCCTGCTGATCGCCGTCGCGCTGTCGTCGAACCGCCGCCATATCCGGCTGCGCGTGGTGGGCGCGGCGTTCGCGCTGCAGGTCGCGATCGCGGTGCTGGTGCTCTACACCTCATGGGGGCGCGCTGCGATCGAGGGCATGGCGCATGGCGTCTCCAACCTGCTCGGTTACTCGAAGGCGGGGACGGCCTTGATCTTCGGCGATCTCGCCAAGCCCGAGATCGGGGGCAACAGCTTCGCGATCTCGTCGCTGCCCGTCATCATCTTCTTCGCGGCCCTGGTCTCGATCCTCTATTATCTGGGGATCATGCAGCTGATCGTGAAATGGCTCGGCGGTGCGCTGCGCCGGGTGGTCGGCATCTCCAAGGTGGAATCGTTGTGCGCCGCCGCCAACATCTTCGTCGGGCAGAGCGAGTCGCCGCTGGTGATCCGCCCCTATCTGGCGAGCCTGACGCCGGCGCAGCTCTTCAGCGTGATGACGTCGGGCATGGCCGGCGTCGCCGGCACGATCCTCGCCGCTTATGCGTCGCAGGGCGTCGATATCCGCTATCTGCTCGCCGCGAGCTTCATGTCGGCGCCCGGCGGCATCCTGATGGCAAAGCTGATGATGCCGGACAATCCGAACGATGCCGAGATCGAGCCGGTCGATTTCGTCGAAGCGATCCACGATGAGGAAAAGCCCGCCAACATCATCATGGCGGCGGCCCAGGGTGCGCAGGTCGGCGTCAGGCTCGCCGTCGCGGTCGCCGCGATGGTGCTCGCCTTCGTCGCGCTCGTGGCGCTCGCCAACGGCCTGTTGGGTGGGATCGGCGGCCTGTTCGGCTATCCCGACCTGACCTTCCAGCAGATGCTCGGCTATGTCTTCGCACCCTTGATGTACCTGCTCAACGTGCCGTGGAACGAAGCCGGCGTCGCCGGCGGGCTGTTCGGCGAGAAGGTGGTGCTGAACGAGTTCGTCGCCTTCATCCACCTTGGCGCGATCAAGCAGACGCTGTCGCCGCAGACCGTCGCGGTCATCACCTTCGCTTTGTGCGGCTTCGCCAATTTCAGTTCGATCGCGATCCAGATGGCGGTGACCGGCAGCCTCGCCCCGAACCAGCGCCCGACGATCGCGCGGCTCGGCATCAAGGCGCTGGTCGCGGGCAGTCTTTCGAACCTGATGAGCGCGGCGCTCGCCGGGATGCTGGTCGCGCCATGACCGGCAAGGCGGTGCCGTTCGACGCCGCCGCGGTCGCGGCGATCGCGGTCGATCCGGCGGAGATCGCGCGCACCGTGGCCGCGATCGTGCCGGCCACCGGGCAGGACGCGTTCGACGATCTCCGCCTGGCGATCGCCTGCACCGACCTGACGACGCTGCAGGGCGACGACACCGAAGCCCGCGTCCGCCTGCTCTGCGCCCGCGCGCGCGACATGAAGGTCGCCGCGGTCTGCGTCTATCATGCGATGATCCCGGCGGCGGTCGAAGCGCTGGCCGGCAGCGACATTCCCGTCGCTGCCGTGTCGGCCGGCTTCCCGCACGGCCTGTCGCCGCTGTCCATGCGCATCGCCGAGATCGGCGAATCGATCGCCGCCGGCGCGCGCGAAATCGACATCGTCATCCGCCGCGGCCACGCGCTGACCGGCAACTGGCAGGCGCTCTACGACGAGGTCGCCGCCTTTCGCGCCGCCTGCGGCCCGGTCCACATGAAGGCGATCCTCGCCACCGGCGAACTGGCCGACCCGACGATGATCGCGCGCGCGGCGTGGGTGTGCATGGCGGCAGGCGCCGATTTCGTGAAGACCTCGACCGGCAAGGAGGCGGTCAACGCGACGCTGCCGGTCGGCGTGGTGCTGATGCGGACGGTGCGGGATTGGTATGAAGCGACGGGTTTTCGAATTGGGGTCAAGGCGGCCGGGGGGATCGCGACGGCTGATCAGGCGCTGGAGTGGATCGCGCTGCTCCGCACCGAATTGGGGGCGGCGTGGATGACGCCGGCGCACTTCCGCTTCGGCGCGTCGCGGTTGCTCGACGACATCGCGGCGCGAGCCGGCGACTGATCCTGCCGGAGCCTCGTTTCGTCGGCTTGTTGCCGTAGTTCGAGCGACGCCATTTCAAGCGAAAAAACGCCATAACAGGGCATTTTTCGCATTTTTCGCCGATCTGGCAGGGGAAAATGCTGCATCCAGGCTCCGGGCGTCCGACAAAATATGGCCCGATTAGAGATCGTTACCCGGCAGAAATGCGAGTTCCTGTTCGAGTGCACGGCAGGGGAATTCAGAATGCGTAACAGGTCAATATTTGTGCGTAACAGGACGTTTTTTGATGCATAGCAGGTCGCATTCTCTCCATAACAGGTCACCGTGTCCGCATCGCAGGAAGGCCGGCCGGGCGGACATTCGCGTCCGACCGGACCGGTGTTCACGCCGTGCCGCCGATCTCCCCACGCAGGCGGACGACGGCCGCTTGGCCGTCATCATGTCCGAGCTTTGCGAACGCAGCATCGACGGTCTCGAGAATCGCGAGCGCCTCGACTTTCGATCCGCCGATCGCCATGACTTGAGCCAGTTGGATGCCGATAAAGGCGATGCCATCGGGCAGGCCGATCCGGCTTGCGATCTGATAGGCCTCGAACAGCGCCTCGAATATCTCCTGGATTCGGCCATGCGCCATGCCGCCGTTTTCGAGCAGCGCCGATGCAATTTTCTGCAGGGTGATTGAGCGCGAGCGGACGTCGCCGAGCCGTTCGTAGACGGGCAGTTCCTCCTCGCGCCGGATGCGCAGCGCCTCGTCATGCTCACCGCGCTGATAGAGGATATCGGCGATCTTGCCAATCGTCACCGCGCGCTCGCGGACGTCGCCGAGGCGTTCGTATACGGGCAGTTGCTCGTCGCGCCGGATGCGCAGCGCCTCGTCATGCTCACCGCGCTGAAAGAGAATATCGGCGATCTTGCCCATCGTCACCGCGCGCTCGCGGACGTCGCCGAGGCGTTCGTATACGGGCAGTTGCTCATCGCGCCGGATGCGCAGCGCCTCGTCATGCTCACCGCGCTGATAAAGGATGTCGGCGATCTTGCCCATCGTCACCGCGCGCGAGCGGACGTCGCCGAGGCGTTCGTATACGTGCAGTTGCTCGTCGCGCCGGATGCGCAGCGCCTCGTCATGCTCACCGCGCTGATAGAAGATATCGGCGATCTTACCCATCGTCACCGCGCGCGCGCGGACGTCGCCGAGGCGTTCGTAGACGGGCAGTTCTTCCTCGCGCCGGATGCGCAGCGCCTCGTCATGCTCCCCGCGCTGATCGAGGATATCGGCGATCTGGCCCATTGTCACCGCGCGCTCGCGGACGTCGCCGAGGCGTTCGAAGACGGGCAGTTGCTCCTCGCGCCGGATGCGCAGCGCCTCGTCATGCTCACCGCGCTGATAGAGGATATCGGCGATCTTGCCCATCGTCACCGCGCGCGAGCGGACGTCGCCGAGGCGTTCGTATACGGGCAGTTGCTCGTCGCGCCGGATGCGCAGCGCCTCGTCATGTTCACCGCGCTGATCGAGGATATCGGCGATCTTGCCCATCGTCACCGCGCGCGAGCGGACGTCGCCGAGGCGTTCGTATACGGGCAGTTGCTCGTCGCGCCGGACGCGCAGCGCCTCGTCATGCTCACCGCGCTGATAGAGGATATCGGCGATCTGGCCCATCGTCACCGCGCGCGAGTGGACGTCGCCGAGCCGTTCGTAGACGGGCAGTTCTTCCTCGCGGCGGACGCGCAGCGCCTCGTCCAACTCGCCGCGCTGGTAGAGGATATCGGCGATCTGACCCATGGTGACCGCGCGCGAGCGGACGTCGCCGAGGCGTTCGTAGACGGGTAGCTGCTCCTCGCGGCGGATGCGCAGCGCCTCGTCCAACTCGCCGCGCTGGCAGAGGATATCGGCGATCTTACCCATGGTCACTGCCCACTCGCGGACATCGCCGAGGTGCGTGCAAATGGGCAGCTGTTCCTCGCGGCGGATGCACAACGCATCGTCCAATTTTCCATCGTGGCTCAGAATTTCGGCAATCTCATCAAGAACTGCCAATCGTTGACTGTCACTAATGGAATCGGTCGAAATCTGCCTAAGAAAATTCACAGTCTCATCGAGAGATGACAATGATGTCAAATTTCCTTGATGTTTTTCAGAAGATGGCATCTACATTCTCCTGAAATTGTATAAATTGATATTGTCGACATGGGATACTGATTGATGATCTGATTCCTTAATTTGTAGAAACTCTCCATCTGGAGAAAATATATTGCTCATCCTCAAAGATGGGCACTGAATGAGCGCAGATATTCGTGCAATTTCAAGATTAAATTTATTGGAATGAATTAATGAATTCCAAGTTTTTTCTAAGAATGTAATAGATTGGCGTAGGGCAAAATCTTGTTGATCGATCGGTATCGGTAAAGCAAGCGGACGAACTAAGCGATTAGCGGCTGCATGAGGGTGATGATTTATGGTTCCCCAGTCGTCCAGAAGGCTTAGGCCGAGCAGGCGAGTGATGGCTGTCTGTGGCGCTTGGCAGCCCAGTGCCAAGCCTGCGGTCGCTAGCGCTGTGTGTGGTATTGGAACATCTCTACTGAACAATGTTGCAGCGGAAAGCACGCGTGCTTCGTCTTCCGTCAGTGCATCAATGTAGGTTTGCAGCGAAAGTCGAGCGAAGAAGGCGATTAGCGCGTTTTCCGAATCCCTCGCTACGCCGCCGTTGATTGTAGCTTCGATTTCCGAAGGCGGCACACCAGTCGCAATATAGGCGCTGACTTGCACCAAAGCCGCTCGCGCTGTCGGCAGTTCACCTGCTAGGATTGGGTGTGTTAGCACCGCCTGCAGTCCCGGATTGCCGCCAGCGGCATCGAGTGCCTCGGCGATCAGCGCAGTGGCTGCCTCGTCCACGCCGAGGACTTCCCTTCCCGCGATCCGCTCGGCGGCGCGTAGCTGCTTCACGCGCTCGTTCTCGGCCATGGGCACCAGCGGCACGCGCATCAGGTCACGCGTCAGGTCACCGCCCAAGCCGTCAGGCAGTACGAAGTCGTAGCGGCTGGTGATCAGCAAATGCGATTGCGTGCAGGCACGGGCAAAGGCTCGGAGCACTGCGCTGAGCGGCGTGCGCCAAGCTCGCCGGACGCCTGTCGCGCCGCCGCCGGGTCTCGGCGTTTCCAGAATGCGATCCAGAGCGTCGACGATCAGAAGGATCGGCGCTGCATCGAGTGAGCTTTCAAGCCAAGCCTCAAGTGCGTCTCCGAGCACACCAGAATCCTGCCTGACGGCCTCACGCCACATGTAGTCCTGCGCGCGCCGTTCGGCTGGCGGCAGTGTAGCAAGGATTGCGTCGAACATCGCGAGCGCGTCGTATCGTTCGAATATCACGCAGGTTTTGTGCAGCATTCGGTTGGCGATTCGCGCAGCTGCGCTTGACTTACCGATAGCGCCCATGCCGTGAATCAACACCCCCGCCGCGCCGCCGCGGAGCGCGCGCAGCATCGCCTGTAAAGCGCGGCGGCGGCCGACGAATGTCGTTCGGCTCGCGACCTCCACGCGCCCTAGAGACGCACGCACAGTGCTATCCGACGCGCGGCGCCGCGTCTTACCGCCGGCGATGCATAAGGGGCCACCGCCGGCCGATCCCAGATAGACGCGGGCCAGATGCCAATGCCGCCCGCGCTTCGGATTGTCCGCTCTCAACCGTAGCAGCGCGCGGCGCCCGAGCGCGGCGGCGCGTGGCACCCGCGAGCGGTTGGCTACCTCGCCGTAGAATTGGGCGGCAAAATCGATCGCGTCGCGATCGTAGACCGACCCGTCCCAGCCGATGACATTGGCAAACTTCGCCGCCAATTGGCGCACGAACGGCGTCGTCGCCCCGCCGCGCTCGGCGGTGCGGCACGCCGACAGCATGACGAGCGGCGGCAGCGCTTCTCCCAGCGCGGAAACGAGGTCGTCGGGAAAGACGCGATGCGCACCGCCTTCTACTGATTCCAGCAGCAGGAAGGGCTGACCGCTTTTCGTATCAATTTCGCCATGGCAAGAAAGGTGAAGCGCGTCGAACGGCCCATCGTCGGACGTCAGCTGTATTCCAAGGGGTTCGAGCGCGCCGGTCTCCTCTACGATCAGGTGCGTACGGTTAGCGCGGCGCGTGGCCTCGAGAATCGCCGCCTCCTCCGCCTCAAAGTCGAGCAGTGATTGGCCCGCGGGTGCCGCCGCCATGAACATTAGCTGCAGGTCGCCATACTTTGGCCGGAACGCCTCGGTTACCTCGCCGACCCGACGGGCAATGATGAACAGCCTGATCGCGTCCAGTGCCAGCGGGCCTTCGGCTGTCGCCAACAGCTCCCACGGTGTGTCGAGCAGCGCGGCCTCGCGTTCAAGGTCCTCGCGCCGGCCTGTGACGCGAATCTCGAGCGTGCGATCGCCCGCCGCATCGTGCCACGCAGATGCCCAACCCGCCTCGTCGAGCCAAGCGAACATCTCGCGTCCGATCGCGGCGAGTTCGGCTTCGTCATCGGACTGCGACGCGGAGTCATAGCGCGCGGACCATGCCGTCAGTTTCACCAATGCCGCCGCGGCCGGAAACCGATGCTCGCGTTCGCCTTCGACGAAGCAGGCAATATCGAAACCCTGCAGTTCGATCACGCCTAGCGCCATGGCCATCCCCCGCATGAAACGCGCGACGTTGCGATCCATGGCTCAGTCTATCGGTGGGTTGGCGTCGGGTGCAAGCGAAGGATTGCGGATAGATGATCGATCGAGGCCGTCTAGACCGATCTTTACTGCCGGCACTCCCGCCCGTTCGGGCTAGTCGGAACCGTGCCTATCCGGTTAACTCATACATCCCCTACATCTAGGGTGCGTTCAATCACCGGAATGTAGCTCATTGCCTTCATTTTGCCTGCAATTCCGAGGAGCGGGCGGAAGGCGGGGGAAGGAATAGAACTCCAGATCTAGTGGACGTATCCGTCAACCGGATAGGCACGATCGGAACCGCTTTTCTTACTTCAGTGTCCGTTCTTTGGTCTGATTCAGCAACAAGGAGAAGGACTTCGACAAGCTCAGTCCGAACGGGAGGAGTTGGTTGTTCCGCTGAATCTTCAGGTGAATTTTCGGGCTGTGTAAGAAGATTTTAATCCTGACTGCCGAACCTGATGCGCAGTTCAGTCACATTGGCCCGACCTTCGGCATTTCCGAGCTTGGCGAACGCGGCATCGACGACGTCGAGAATTGCGAGCGCCTCGTCTGTCAATCCGCAGATCGCGATGACCTGAGCCAGTTCAATGCCGACAAAGGCGATGCCATCGGGCAGGCCGATCTGGTTTGCGATCTGATAGGCCTCGAACAGCGCCTCGAATATCTCCTGAATTCGCCCCTGTTCGATGCCGCCACTTTCGATCAGCGCCGATGCAATTTTGTGCAAGGTAACTGACCGCGAGCGGACGTCGCCGAGGCGTTCGTAAACGGGCAGTTGCTCCTCGCGCCGGATGCGCAGCGCCTCGTCAAGCTCACCGCGCCGATAAAGGATATCGGCGATCTGGCCCATCGTCACCGCGCGCGAGCGGACGTCGCCGAGGCGTTCGAAGACGGGCAGTTGTTCCTCGCGCCGGATGCGCAGGGCCTCGTCATGCTCACCGCGCTGATAGAGGATATCGGCGATCTTGCCCATCGTCACCGCGCGCGAGCGGACGTCGCCGAGGCGTTCGAAGACGGGCAGTTCCTCCTCGCGCCGGATGCGCAGCGCCTCGTCATGCTCACCGCGCCGATAAAGGATATCGGCGATCTGGCCCATCGTCACCGCGCGCGAGCGGACGTCGCCGAGGCGTTCGAAGACGGGCAGTTGCTCCTCGCGCCGGATGCTCAGCGCCTCGTCATGCTCCCCGCGCTGTTCGAGGATATCGGCGATCTTGCCCATCGTCACCGCGCGCGAGCGGACGTCGCCGAGGCGTTCGTAGACGGGCAGTTCCTCCTCGCGCCGGATGCGCAGGGCCTCGTCAAGCTCACCGCGCTGTTCGCGGATATCGGCGATCTGGCCCATCGTCACCGCGCGCGAGCGGACGTCGCCGAGGCGTTCGTAGACGGGCAGTTCCTCCTCGCGCCGGATG
>Ga0268264_10001128_pt1 | contig 26186 bp, 17 predicted proteins | sample KBSSwiS32_FD_190357 | JGI IMG/M metagenome (GOLD analysis project Ga0268264, IMG submission 190357) | Switchgrass rhizosphere microbial communities from Kellogg Biological Station, Michigan, USA - KBS Switchgrass S3-2 (SPAdes) (version 2) | ecosystem: Host-associated > Plants > Roots >...
AGGTGAGCGGCGGAAAATCGGCGCGGAGATCGGGCGGCAGCTTGGAAAAACGGCGGTAACCAATGTATGGATTCCCGACGGCTCCAAGGACACTCCCGTTGACCGGAAAGGCCCGCGCGAACGCCTTGAGTCATCGCTCGACGCCATTTTCAAGGAACAGATCGATCCGCGTCACAATCTTGACGCAGTGGAATGCAAACTCTTCGGCATCGGCTCCGAATCCTACGTGGCAGGTTCGCATGAATTTTACATGGGCTATGCGGTGAAGAACCAGAAATTGCTCTGCCTCGACGCCGGTCATTTTCACCCCACCGAGAGTGTGGCGGACAAGATTTCCTCCATATTGCAATTCGTGCCGGAGATCCTGCTCCACGTGAGCCGGGGCGTACGCTGGGACAGCGACCATGTTGTGCTGCTGGATGACCCAACGAGGGCGATCATGGAGGAGCTTGTACGGGGCGATTTCCTCGCCCGCACGCACATCGGATTGGATTTCTTCGACGCCAGCATCAACCGCGTGGCCGCGTGGGTGATCGGTACGCGCAACGCGATCAAGGCGCTGCTCTTCGCAATGCTGGAACCGGTCGCGAAATTGCGCGAGATGGAGTCAGCGGGCGACAATACATCGCGGCTTGCTCTGTTCGAAGAGTTGAAGACCCTCCCATTCGGCGCTGTGTGGGACGAATATTGCAAGCGCCAGAATGTTCCGGTCGCTTCCGCATGGCTGGAAGAAGTGCAGAAATACGAACAAAACGTGCTCTCCTGTCGCGCGTGAAGAAGTCTCCCGTGAACACTGCGCCGCGCCACCTGAACCCTGAACACCCTTGACATCCCCCGCCATAGCCCCAAGCGTACCGGTGCATGGTCATCACACCACTTGGAAACACCATGCGCTGCCCCGCCCGCCGGGAGGAGTCGCCTCATGTCCTGTACCAGTTCCTGTCCGCTATCATCATGGAAAAATCCGGCCAGGTAGACGAAACCAACACAATTTGCCAAAGTTACAAGCACACGGGGCTGTTACCGTGTGCAAACGTCCGGACAAACTCCGCACCCCCACCGCCCTTGATTTACAAATCGCCGCCACCCCTTACACAATCAATCCACAGATACATCCATGAGCATTCTCACTCCCATCAATCTTCGTTGCGAATATTTCACCGATCCCCTTGGCATTGAAACCCGTTCACCACGGCTCTCGTGGCAGTCCGAGTCCGGCAAACGGAATGCAAAACAAACGGCGTGGCAAGTCCTGGCGGCTTCGACGCTCAAGGCACTGAATGCGGATAAAGGCGACGCGTGGGACAGCGGCAAAGTGAGGTCGGATCAATCGACCCATATCGATTACAAGGGCCGGGCGATGGACTCATGCGAACGCATTTATTGGAAAGTGCGCGTCTGGGACAACGATGGACGCGTCTCGAAATGGAGTGCGCCCGCTTATTGGGAAATGGGATTGCTCACGCGCAAGGATTGGCTCGGCGAGTGGATCGGTTCGTCGGTGGTAGGCGGACCACGCACGTCGAGTCCCGCGCCCTACGTCCGGAAAAAAGTGCGACTTGAGCGCAAGGTCACATCGGCCCGCCTCTACGCAACAGCCCTCGGCCTTTATGAATTTTACGTGAATGGAAAACCGGTGAGCAGCGATGTATTCCGGCCCGGCTGGACCGATTACACCAAGCGTGTGCAGTATAATGTTTACGACATCACCGCGCTCTTCAAGAAAGGCGACAACGCGATCGGCGCGATCCTCGGAGACGGCTGGTATTGCGGGCATGTCGGCCCGACAAACCGGCAGGTGTATGGTGACCGGCCAAGACTGCTCGCCCAGATCGTGATCCAGTTTGATGATGGCTCGACGCAGACAATCATCACCGATGATTCCTGGAAAACCACATCAAGCCCGACCCTCGCAGGTGACCTTCTCATAGGGGAAAATTACGATGCGCGCCTGGAAATTCCGGACTGGTGCGATGCTGATTTCGACGACTCTGAATGGTCGAAAGTGAAAATTTTTTCCGATCCCGGCATTACGATCAACACGCAGTGCGGACCACCCGTGAGACGCATGCAGGAGATCAAGTCGCCGACTTCCCTCAAAGGCTATCCGCCGGCATGGGGATTCAAAGGGGGTATGTTCGACATGCGGCAAAACATGGTCGGCCGCGTGCGGATCAAGGTACGGGGCAAGCGCGGCGGGACAGTCCGCCTGCGCCACGGCGAAATGCTCGATAAGAACGGCGCGCTCTACACGGAAAATCTGCGCGGTCAGTTTGCGATCGACTATTACACGCTCAAAGGCGAGGGCGATGAAATATGGGAGCCGAAGTTCACCTTCCACGGGTTCCGCTATGTGGAAATCTCAAGCCGCGAGGAAATGAAGGTCGTGAGCGTGACGGGAGTGGTGCTGCATTCCGATACACCGCTCACCGGCACGTTCAAGTGTTCCGATCCACTGGTCAATCAGCTCCAGAGCAACATCCAGTGGGGGCAGCGCGGCAATTTCCTGGAGGTACCGACGGACTGCCCGCAGCGCGACGAGCGCCTCGGCTGGATGGGTGACGCCCAGGTATTTGCCCGCACGGCGGCGTTCAACATGGATGTCGCTCCGTTTTTCACAAAGTGGCAGATCGATATAGAAGACGCGCAGAGGGACGATGACGCCTTTCCTCCGATCGTTCCAGTGCCGGATGCAATCGGCATGCCGAAGGATGGCGGTCCCGCGTGGGCGGACGCCGGCATCATCTGTCCATGGACGATCTATCGCTGCTATGGCGACACGCGCATCCTGGAGCAACACTACGAATCGCTCACCCGCTTCGTGAATTACCTGGCAAAGACGAGCAGGAAAGGAGTGCGCTGCTTCGAGGGATGCGATTATTTCCAAGGATTTGGCGACTGGCTTGCGCTCGACGGTAGCGGCAAGACGGAAGGCGGCACGCCCAAGCAATTGATCGGTACGGCGTTCTACGCTTACAGCACCCGGTTGCTTGGAAAGATCGCTGCCGTCCTCGGAAAAACCACCGATGCAAAACGTCGCGAGAAGGAGTTTAAAAAAATTCGCGAAGTATTCATCCGGGAATTTGTCACGGACTCCGGCAAGATCACCGGTGGCACACAGACGCCGTATGTGCTCGCGCTCCATTTCGACCTGCTGCCGGAACGCCTGCGCCCCGCGGTGGTTGAGGAACTCGTGAGCGACATCAAGGCGCGCGGGATGCATCTTTCCACGGGCTTCGTGGGCACGCCCTACCTCCCGCACGTGCTCTCGCGGGGTGGCAGGTTTGACATTGTTTACGAACTTCTTCACCAGAAAACATGGCCCTCGTGGCTCTATGCCGTGACGCAGGGCGCGACGACGATCTGGGAACGCTGGGACGGCTGGACGCACGACAAGGGCTTCCAGACCGTGGGAATGAATTCCTTCAACCACTACGCCTACGGCGCGATCGGCGACTGGCTTTACATCAATGTGGCCGGGATTGATCTCGATCCGGAGGCGCCGGGTTACAAACACATCATCCTGCGCCCGCATCCCGGCGGAGGGCTCACCTCGGCCAGCGCATCGCTCGATTCCATACACGGAAAAATCGTCAGCGACTGGAAGATCACGAAGGGTGTGCTTGCGTGGAATGTCACCATCCCGGCGAACACGACCGCGACCGTTTACATACCCGCGAAAGTCCGTGCTGCAATCAAGGAAGGTGGCAAAAACATTGACAAGGCTCAAGGCTTGAAATTCGTCCGCGATGAAAATGGCGCTTTCGTTTACGAGGCGGGAAGCGGCAGCTATCTCTTCACGGTGCGCGAGGGATGACCCCGGTACAGTAACATCCCAAACGCGACGGGGTTCATAATACATCAGGACCATTTTTGCGCCATGGCACAATTTCCCTATTGAAATATTTAATTTCATTTTCTGGTCGCAATATGAATCGCGCTCATTCACGCTCATTCCGCAATGAGTTCCCCGAAGGATGTTCTCCATACGATACCAGTCGTCCACAAGACGCTGGATATCATCCGGACGATCGCCCTCGGCGCGAACCGCGATGACCTCACCGTCAAGACCCTTGCTGCCGAGACCGGCGTGCCTTCAATCACCTGCTACCGCATCCTGCGCACCCTCATCGCGCATGACTGGGTGCGACAGGTGGACAAGGGCAGCCACGAGCTGTCGCAGGGGCTGTTGGCTCTTGTTAAGCAGGGACAGGGGTTTGACGAATTGATTTTCGCCTCCCTGCCCGAGCTTGCAAAGCTCTCACGGAAGATCGAATTGACAGTGAAAGTCTCTGTCCGCCAGGGAGACAAGGCTGTGACAATCTGTCGGACCGAGTCTCCGCGCGAGACGTCCGTTGCGGTGCGGCAATGGGCCACGTTTCCCCTGGCCTACGGTTCTTCCGGCGCGGTATTGCTCAGCAATCTTGCCAAAGACGAAGTTATGGAACTCCTGAAGAAGATGCCGGCTGTCTGCTGGAAGCACCAGAGCAGGAATGACGTTCACGAGCGCATCACACGCGTGCGGTCGCACGGCTGGTGCGTGGATGCCGGCACCTACAATCCCGGACACTTTGCAATTTCGGTCCCGATCTTGTCGCGGAATCACGAATGCATTGCCGCATTGACCGCCATCGGATTTCCCGACGATTTGAAGCCTTCACGACAGGCCGGGGTCAAAGCTGAGTTGCAAGCCACCTCTCTCCGGATCACCAAACACCTTCCCGCCAGCCACAGATCAAATGTCTGATAACACTTTCTCGCTCAAGGGGCGCGTCGCGCTCGTCACCGGTTCCAGCCGTGGCATTGGAGCCTCTATTACGCTCGCCCTTGCGGGAAGGGGCGCGGACGTTGCCATTCACTATACCGGTAACGCCGGACAGGCGCGGGATGTTGCAACACAGGCGGCTTCGCACGGAGTGAGGACCGCGGTAATCCAAGGCGATCTTTCGAGCGATGGCGCATCTAAGCGGATCACGCAGGAAACTACCGCGGCCCTCGGCAGGATCGACATCCTCGTGATGAATGCGTCGCTCCAGATTGTGAAATACTGGCTTGCGATCACCCGCGAGGACTTTGAGCAGCAGGCGAACGTGAATTTGCGCGCAAGCCTTGAGCTGTTGCAGGAGGTGGTTCCCGGAATGACGGAACGTAAGTGGGGTAGAATCCTAAGTATCGGCAGCGTGCAGGAAACCGTTCCCCATCCAGACATGCTCGTCTATTCCTCGCTCAAAAATGCGCAGACAGGGATGATTCTCAGCCTTGCGCGGCAACTGGCGCCACATGGCATCACCGCGAACAACCTCGCACCAGGCGTGATTCTCACAGACCGCAACAAAGGGCGTCTTGCCGACGCGACATACGCGGAAAAAATCCTCGGCTCGATCCCCGCCGGCCGTTTCGGTGAGCCACAAGATTGTGCAGGCGCGGCCCTGCTGCTCTGTTCCGAAGCCGGTCGTTACATCACGGGACAGAATCTCTATGTCGATGGAGGCATGAGCCTGTGAAAATCGCACCTAATCCTTTCACACCTTCCGTTTTCAAACCGCAGCAACCAAACCCAATCCCATGTCGATAGAGAACTACAAAAAAGAAGTCGGTATGATGAAGCTCGAGCAGCTTATCGAGACGCGCGAAACCGTTTCCAGCAAACCGTTCCCCATCCCGGCGAAGGAGCTAATCGCGCGTTTCGAGCAGTTATACACCGGCGCCGTGAACGATGTGCTGCGCGAGTTCTGCCTGCTGGACCAGGCGCTCCCCGGCCACATCGTGCCGCTGCGGGAATACCGCACAGTCGCGGGCCTGGCGTTCACGGTGAAAAGCTCGCCCAACTGCAAAATCACCGGCGAAATGGAATTCCGGGTAAAAATGCTGGATGAACTTGGCGAGGATCATTTCGTAGTCTGGGACACCAGCGGCGACGAAAAGGCGACGCTCTGGGGCGGCGTGATGACCGCCACCGCGGCGGGCAAGAAAGTGAAGGCGGCCTGCATCGACGGCGGCATCCGCGACACGCACCAGATCCTCGAGAAGGATTTCCCCGTGTTTTACAAATACCGCATTTCGAACGGCAGCCTCGGCCGCTGCCTCATCACGCATTACCAGATCCCGGTGAAGATCGGCGACACGACCGTCAGGCCGGGCGACGTGGTGCTTGGCGACATCGACGGCGTGCTCTGCGTGCCGCGCGACATCGCCTTCGACGTGCTGGTGCGCGCGGAGGAGATCAAGACGAACGAGAAGCAGATTTTCGGATGGGTCGCCAAGGGCCAAAGCATCCACGAGATCACCGAAAAAGGTGGCTATTTTTAATGCCCCCCCGGCGGGGATCAGTCCGGCATTTTGCAATGCCTTCCCGGATGAATCGCTTTTTCCATCATGAGTAAACAATGTCCAACAAGTGCCGGCCCCGTCCACGTGGTGCCTTTTTCGCACCTGGATCTTTTCTGGACCGGCACGCGGGAGGAATGCCTTTCCCGCGGCAATTACATCATCGCGCAGGCCCTCGACCTTTTGGAAAAGCACGGGGACTTCACGTTCCTCATCGAGACGGTGAATTTCCTCGAGCACTACGTTTCCTGTTACCCGGCGGAAAAAGAGCGGATCGGGAAACTGGCCGCCTCCGGGCGCCTGGAACTCGCGCCGCTATGGACCGGTATCTACCAGAATCTGCCGGGTGGCGAGACCCTGGCCCGCAACGCGCTCCTGGCCAAGCGCTGGGTCCGGGAACATTTCGGTTGCGATCCGCAAACCGCGCATTTCGGCGACCTGCCGGGATACACCCCGCAGTATCCGCAGATCGCCGCCCTCGCCGGGATCAGCAGCGTCATCATGTCGCGCGGAGGACCGGCTGAAACGCCTCTCTTCCATTGGGAAGGGCTCGACGGCACCAGGGTCATGTCCTTCTTCGCCCCGCTCGGCTACGCCACGTTTGCCGTGGCCACGGAATGGCACAAGGATTACGAGGCCATGGCCTCGGGCAACACCGGTGTGCTCCTTGAAAAATCCATCGCCTCCATCGACCATCCCTTCCTGGTCCACTGGGGCTGCGACCTCTATTCCCCGGACGAGAACATCATTCTCAACATCCGCCGCTGGAACACGGAGAAGGAACCCAAACTCCAGTTTTCGACGCTTGACCGGTATTTCTCCAACGTCTCCGGCCTGGAGGACCTGCCCACGCTCAAGGGCGAGCTGCCTTCCTCGTGGCCTAACATCGAGAGCTCCTGGCCGGACATCTGGCCGGAAGACCTGCCGTGTGAAAACGCCTTGCAGATGGCCGAGTTTCTCTCCTCCTGCTGCCTGTTGCGCGGGTGGCAGGATTACCCGCAGGCGGAACTCCGGGATGCATGGATCGCGCTGCTGGACGGCATGGACCATAATCAGAACTCCCAGGGCGGTGACAAGGCCGACCGCGACAAACTGCAACTCAAAAAATACAGCCGCTACGCCGCCGAACGGGTAACGGACCGGATGGCATGGCGCCTGGCCGCGCAGGTCCCCGTGCCCATGCCCGATATGTTTCCGGTGGTGGTGTTCAACTCCATGTCATGGCGGCGCACGGAGGTTGTCTTCACCCGCGCAGCGGTTTTCGGCACACCGCGCACCAGCGAGATCAACCAGTTTCACGGCGGCCTGAAGATCGTCGATGAGAACGGCACGGCTGTTCCCTACGTGCCATTGGTCCGCCAGGAAGGACTGTCCATTTCCATGGAAATCGCGTTGCCGGTGACGGAAGTCCCGGCCTGCGGTTACAAGACGTATTACCTCACAGCGGGTGAAAATCCGTTGCACGCCAGCCGGACATGCGGGGTCGTCCTGGACAAGGCCGTGGAGGAAGACCCGACCGTCGTTTCCCGCCACACCAGCGAGAGCGTGGTGCAGACCGGCCCCCGGCGCAACATCGGCTGCGACAGCTTCGAAAACCGTTTTTTCAAAGTCACCGTGGACAGGGTTACCGGCGACGTCACTCTCCTCGACAGGCAAAGCGGCAGCCCGCTGCTGGAGAAAATGCGTCTCATCGGCGTGGAAGAACGGCGCGGTAATTATATCTCGGAAATGACGGCGTCCGGCAGGGAATTCCCCGCGATGATCGACGCGGTCGAAATGATCGATAACCATGCAGTCTGGTGCAGGGTGCGCATCACGGGTTCGTTGTGCGGCATGCCGTTCCGGCAGACGCTGACGCTGTTCCCCGACGCCGCGGAAATTCATGTCGCGAACGAGATCGACTGGAAAGGGCCCCGCTGGGTGCGCATGCAGCAGGTGTTCCCCTATGCAGGCGCGGGCAGCATGATCCGCTACGGCGTGCCGTACGGCCAGGTCACTTATCCGGAAAGGATGTCCGGCACGCTCGGCAAACTCGGGGATGAAATCGCCCCGGAATACCGCGACAAGCTCCGCCTCTGCCGTCATTGGGTGGATATCGGAGACGATTCATCGGGCATCACCATCGGCTGCGACCACAGGATGTGGGAATTCGGCGGAGCGGAAATGCGCTCCTACATGATCCGCGGCAACGGTTATTGCTTCGCCGTCAAACGGAATCAGGACGGCTCGCTGGAAAACTTCCATCGCCCTCCGGAAGGGACCTACACCTTTCGCTACGTCATCCGCCCTCGCAAGGACTCGCTGGCTGGCAGCGCTTCCTATCGATGCGGCTGGGAGTTGAACCGCCCCCTGCTCGGCAGCGCGGCCGGTGGGACGAATCTTAAGCCCACGCTGCCGGCGAGCGGCGGGTTGTTCGACTTTACGGACACCTCCTTGGTAGTGACGGCAGTCAAAAAAGCGGAAGATAGCGACGCCATCGTGATCCGCGGATTTGAAACCGCGGGAAGGGAAAACACCTTCGACGCTCCTGTCATCAACGGGAACCCCGCGGTGGAAACCAACATCCTCGAGGAGCAGCGCAACCCCGTGGAGGGATGCAGGCCATTCGGGATCAAGACCTTTCTAATTCCCCTCGAAACAACCGGTAACCCGCCTGCGAAATGAATCAGCCTGCAACATCCCCACAGCATGCGGACCGCACAAAATCCATGAAGACCACTTCGCTTAACGAAGAACGCTTTCTCGGCATGACGTTCGGTTTCTATGCCCGGAACGGTTATTACTCCAGCGACCAGGCGCGCATCGAAGTGGACCGGATGCAGGAGCTGGGGATCAACTGGGTCTGCGTGGTCGCGACGGTGCTCCAGGATACTGTTGCCAGCACCCGCCAGTATCGCGATTTCAAGATGACCCCGGCGGACGACGAATTGCGCGGGATCATCGACTACATCCACGGCAAAGGGATGAAAGTCCAGTTGCGCCCGATGCTGGAATGTTGGGACGGCACGCAGCGGATTCATATCCGCTTTCCCGATGAAACGGAGATCATCCCCGGCAAGCCGATCAACCATTGGACCAAGTGGTTTGACAGCATGGTGGAACGGACGCTGCATTACGCCTCCCTCGCGCAACGGTCGGGCTGCGAAGCGTACGGCCTGGACAGCGAACTGGATTTCACGGTCAGCCAGCACACGCACTGGCGGCGGGTGATCTCCGCGGCGCGCAGCGTTTACAAGGGCCATCTCACCACGGGCCACACGCGGCACGTGGATTTCCTGGAGGAGTTCCGGAAACATCCCGGCCACTGGTTCAAGGAATTGGATTCGCTCGGGTCGAGCTTCTACTCCCCGCTGGCGGACGCGCCGGGGGAGACATTGGAATCGATGGCGGAGCGGATCCGCCCCGTGGTCGATTACTACCGCGAGGTGGCCGCCTTGTTTGGAAAGCCGTTTTATTTTGCCGAATGCGGATGCTGCTCCACCGCCGGGGCAACCATGAAGCCGCACGGGTGGGATAACCCGGGCGGATATGACGGCAACGAACAGGCCAACTTCCTCGAAGTGGTTATGCGCGCGTTCCGGGACGAACCGTGGTGGGGCGGGCTGTATTGGTGGAAATGGGAGGAGCAGAACGACCGCCCCTGGCTGCGGGACGATCCGCGTGGCGACAAAGGCTTCCCGATCTGGGGAAAACCCGCCGCGGAAATTTTCAAAAAATGGGCCGTGAAACTTACCAAGGGGCGGCAATAACCATCGCATCACACATACCTCCCTATGAAAATCATCGACCTCAAAGTCCGCACGGTGGCGATCCCGCTCACGTGCCAGTTACGGCATAACACCGGCGTCCATCCCGGCTATTTCCTGCGCACCATCCTCGAGCTCATCACGGACGAAGGGATCATCGGTCTCGGCGAGGTGGGCGGGGGCGACCAGCGCGCGGCGTTGACGAAACTGAAACCGCGCATCGTCGGCCTCGATCCGTTTCACCTCGAGACAATCAAGCTCAAGGTGCTGCGCAGCATCTATTATGTCTCCAATGCGCGCCTCTACGCCGCGATCGAGATGGCTTGCCTCGATATCCAGGGCAAGGCCACCGGTCGTTCGCTCAGCGATCTGCTGGGCGGCTCCGTGCGCGACCGGATTCCAATGATCGCGTATCTCTTCTGGCGTTACGACCGCCCGCGCGGCGGCGACGACAAGACCGCCGAGGACATGGCCGACTGGTGCCAGGAACTGAACGAGACGCTCGGCGTGAAATCGATGAAGCTCAAGGCGGGCGTCATGGACCCCGACGAAGAGGCGCGCGTGCTCGAACTCTGCCGCGAAAGGCTCGGCGACAAGTTCGGCCTCCGCATTGACCCGAACGGCGTCTGGTCCGTCCCCACGTCGGTGCGCATCGGGCGCAGGCTGGAGCCGCTGGGCATCGAGTATTTCGAGGATCCCTCGTGGGGCCTGAACGGCAACGCGGAGGTGCGCAAGCAAATCCGCATCCCCATCGCGTCAAACATGTATCCCGCGAAATTCGAGGACCTCGCCCCGGCGATCCGGCTCGGCTCGGTGGACATCGTGCTCACGGACATCCATTACTGGGAAGGCTCGCGCGGCGTGAAGGACCTCGCCGCGATCTGCCGCACCTTCAATCTCGGAGTCGCGATGCACAGCGGCGCGGAATTCGGCATCGAGCTGGCCGCCATGCTCCACACCGCCTCGACCATTCCCGAGATGACCTTCGCGGGCGACGCCCATTACCACTATCTCACCGACGATATCATCGCCGGCGGCCTCATGAAATACGAGGACGGCTGCATCCGCGTTCCCACAGGCCCGGGCCTCGGCATCGAGCTGGACGAAGAGAAGATGGAGAAATACGGAAGATACTTCGAGGAAAAGGGGGATTACTACGCCCGCTTTCACCAGGACCCGAAACGCCCGGAGTGGTATCCCATCGTCGGCGGCGTCTGACAGCTAACTTATAACTTACCATGTCCACCTATCCTGATTACTGGAACAACGCGGAACTCTCCGCGAAGATTGATGATAACATCGAACGCCACCGCAAGAGCGATGCCACGGTGCGCGTCACGGACGCCGCGGGCAAACCGCTCCCGGGTGTCTCCGTCGCGATCAAACAACTCGATTCCTCGTTTCATTTCGGCGCGAACATCTTCAAGCTCGACGGCTTTTCAACGCCCGCCGAAAACCGGCTGTACGAGGACGCCTTCTGCGGCCTCTTCAACGCAGCCACGGTGCCGTTTTACTGGAAAGGCCTCGAGCCCGAGCGCGGCAAGCTGCGCTTCGCGGCGGATAGCCCGCCCATGCCGCGCCGCCCGCCGCCGGATCGCGTCGTCGCATTCTGCGAGGAGCACGGCCTGCGGATGCACGGGCATTGCCTCGTCTGGAATTTTATTAAGTGGTCCATCCCGGACTGGCTCCCGGACGCCCCCGCGGAAACCAGGCCGCTGTGGGAGGAGCGTATCCGCCAGATTGCCGAGCGATACGGCCACCGCATCCATCGCTGGGACGTCCTGAACGAAGCCACTTACCAGCACAAATTCACGAGCGCGCGGGGCGTCTTTCCCAACTACGAACGGCACGCATTTCAATGCGCGGACCGTTATTTCCCAAGGAACGCGCGCTTGGATATCAATGACCTCACCGCGGTCTGGGACGAGATTTTGCCGGGTTACTTTAACCTGATCGCCCGGTTGCTGGATGACGGCGCGAAAATCGGCGGCATCGGTCTGCAGTTTCACGTCTGGAGCGAGGAAGAACTACGGTCTCTACTGGCTGGAAAGGTCAAGGCTCCCGCTCAACTGCTTGCCGCGCTGGATAAGTATGCCGAATTCGGCTTCCCTCTCCACGTCAGCGAAATCACGCTTCCCTCCCCCGGCAAAGGTGAGGCTGCGGACGCCATCCAGGCACAGGCGGCACGCGGTCTTTACCGGCTCTGGTTCAGCCACGCCGCGGTTGACAGCATCACGTGGTGGAACCTTCCGGACGGCGGCGCGGCCCCCGGTGAGGACATTCTTCTTTCCGGCCTGCTTGCCAGCGACCTCAAGCCAAAGGCCGCCTACCACGCTTTGCACGATCTGATCCATCGCGAATGGAGAACGCATGAGACAGGTGTAACTGATTCCGAAGGCAAATTTTCACTCCGGGGATTTCACGGCGAATACGAGGCAACGGCTTCCCGAAAGGGAACGAATGTTTCGACAGCGGGGACGATTTCAGCCGGTTCGGGCAATGAGTTTGCACTGAAATTTCCGGGCTGAAAGCCGTCGTGTAAATCGCTTGCCACGGCCTGAACGCTGGTCAACGGCAATCACCGCATGGCAGACAAATACCTTGAGCAGATGGTCACGCCCGCTGTTGCAAAGGTGCAGGAACATTACTTCGGCTGCGCCATCGACACGAGCGGTGCGTCCGGGCGCGATAGTTTCTATATGGCCACGGTTTTGGAAACCGACTGGCCTTATATGCAGCATCGCGGGGGGGAAGCCGGGATTTTTGCACGTCGTCGATCCATCCAGACTCGCGTTCACGGATTACAAGGGGAACCGCCAGATACTCTCCACGGCAATCTCTCGGGGAATGACCGTGTGTCATTTCTTCCTGATGGATTACCCGAACCGTACACCCTCCAAGTCGCTGTATTGAAAAATCCTCCCTATAGCGGATTTGAAAGCGCAACAGTTAGCACAGTTCCGGTCTTTTGCTACAAGAGATTTGATCCAGCATCCTTCCCTAGCGAAATCCATCCCTTTGCCAGAAGGACGCATTACCACTTTATCGAACCAACTCCTCTCAATCCTTTAACATGATAATTTCTAATTCCTCTCCTCTCGTGCGCCATCCAGCCAATCCAATCCTCGTTCCGCGTGACATGCCAGTGGAATGTTCGGCCGTTTTCAACTGTGGGGCAGTCCGTTTCCAGAATCAGGTTCTCCTTCTTTTGCGTGTCGAGGATTTTGCACGTCAAACGCACTTCCATGTTGCCCGCAGCACCGACGGGTTGCACTTTGAAGTTTCTCCCGAGCCAATTACCTATCCCCAGCGCGAGATTGAACAGCTTCGCGGCGGGCACCGCTTTGATATGCGCATCACGCCACTGGACGGCGCGTTCTATGTCTGCCATGCGATTTGGATCGACAAGCTCGGTTCCGTGATCGGCATCGCGCGGACAAATGATTTTAAAAATTTCGAACCGCTCCCATTTGTTTCCCCTCCCTCCAATCGCAATGCCGTTCTATTTCCTGAAAAAATCAACGGACTCTATGCGCGGCTTGAACGTCCTCAGGACGTGGACGGCTCCGGCCAGATGTGGATGAGTTATTCACCCGATCTACGTTATTGGGGCGACTCGATGCCGTTGAATTCGCCCACAACAGCATGGTCCACGCGCAAGAGCGGGGCGGGAACAATCCCAATCAAGACTCCTCACGGCTGGCTGATCATCTACCATGCCACGGCGATGACGGCATCCACCGAGAACTACTATCTCGGCGCAATGTTATTGGATCTGGAGAATCCCAGCAAGGTCGCCGCGGCGCCGCAAAAATTCATTCTCGCAGCCGAAGAAATCTATGAATGCGTCGGCCAGGTTCCAAATGTCGTCTTCACCGGCGGCGCCGTACAAATGCCGGACGGGACTCTCAATGTCTACTACGGCGGAGCTGACACCCGCGTCTGTGTTGCGACGACCACGGTCGACTGTCTCATTGATTTTTGTCTGAACAACAAATAGGAAATCCTTTGCGGCAAACCGGCGACTATTGATATCGACCTCTCCGATTGCCAAATTCCCATGAGCTCCCTTGTCTTTCGGATTCTCTTGTTATCCTGCGCATCCGTCTTTTGTCTTACGGCCAAAGAACCCGCTCCTCCCCAGGTCACGAAATTCGCCCAATACCGGGTTTGGCTGGAAAAAAAAGAACTCGCAGTTTCAAACCTTTTTACCGCCACGGGGTATGGTTATCAAAAATTGCCGGTCAGCTATGTTGACGTGAGTCAGGATGGGACGCCGGAATTTGTCGTGGAAACGGAAGAGCCGATTACCACTTTCGAGTGGAGTCCCCGTCCGCCGGGCGTTGTGCCGGTGGTGAAGGATAACCAACTGCATTTTCGTCCCGGGGACGCCCCGTCAAAACTTGGCGTCCGTCTTAACAACCACCAGTGGCTTTTTTTATTCCTTAACCGTCCGGATCCCTCGCGCCCCTCCGCGGGGACACCCGGGGTGATCTCGCTCGATAAATACGGGGCCGATGCCACAGGCAAGCGCGTCGAGACGGCGACCTTGCAAAAAGCCATCGATGACGCGGCGACCGAGGGCAAGCCCACTACTGTCTTCATTCCGCACGGAATCTATCGAACCGGCTCCTTGTGGATGAAAAGTAACGTTACGTTGTACCTGGATGATGGCGCGATCCTGCAGGGCGAAGAGAGTGATGATGCGTATCCGATGATTCCGTACGAGCACCAAGCGCAATGGGATGCAAGCACCGATCCGCAATGTCACAGGGCGTTGCTCTGGTTTCACGGGATCCACGATGCGGCGCTGCGGGGGCGGGGCGTGTTGGACGGCCAGGGAAGCCTGAGACGGGATGCCTACCGTGGAAAGATATCGGCAAGCGACCCCCGGACCCACAACATCCGAGTGGTCGATTGCGAGCGCATCCGGCTGGAGGACGTGGTAGTGAGGGATTCGGAGTTCTGGGGAATCCACCTGTTGCGCAGCCGGGACATCGGGATTCAAAATATCAAGATTGTGAATGAAATGATCTATCCCGGCTGGGACATTAAAAATCCCAAAAGCCGGTGGAACAATACCGACGGACTCGATGTGGACGCCTGCGCCCGCGTCACGATTGAAGATTCGTTTGCGTACACGGGCGATGATGCCTTTGTTATTAAAACCACCAACACCGGCCCTACCCAGCCGCCCCCTTGTGAGGATATTCTTTTCCGGCGTTGCATGGGAGCTGCCTCCACAATGGCTTTTAAGTTCGGCACCGAGTCGGTAGCAAGCGCGATGCGACGGATTACCTTTGAGGATCTGGATGTGCCGGCCATGAACGGCGCCATCAGCCTGGGATTCAAGACACGTGATACCGCCACGGTGGAACAGATTGTTTTTCGCAAGATCCGGCTGGCAAACCCGGACAACTGGCTGTCGGTGCTGGTCGAAGGCCGCACTCCGGAGCAGAAGGATTTCGTCAAGATCAGAGACTTGAGCTTTGAAGAGATCGATCTTCCGAAATCACCGAAGGGGATCCTGAAGGGCCGGAAAGATACGGATTCATTAAGCGGCATCCATTTTTACAAGATGAAAGTGACGGGAAAAGCGGTTACCTCGTTATCCGAGATGGGCTTGCAATGCACCGATGCAGCGGAGATCACCATTGACGGCAAGCCTGCTCCCGGCCCTGACAGCCACTAACTCAAGCATAAGATCAAAGTCGAAAGCCGTCACGGAAATGACGGGCATCGATTCACGCAGTCAGTCAAGACTGGGGCTTCAGTGCGATACAGACAGCAACGGCATCAGCGGTTAAACCCGATCATGGCAGGACCACAGGCCGCAGGGCAACGTCAGCGTCATCGCGTATATATAAACGCTGTTTTCGATCGTAAATTGAAGTCAACGAAACAATGTGCATAAATGAATCATTAAGTTTCTTTGCACTTTAAGTTAGTGTCCCCAGTAACACATGCAAGCCCCCAGCGCACTTGCCCTGTTATACCCGGCTAATTGCGCGACAAGCCTGCACAACCAATGTGCCCCCAAATATATGAACCCCAAAAACAACAGGAGGCTACTCGGCCTTCTTTTTTCCGCGCTGTCTCTAAGCAGCGCCTACAACGTCAAGGCGACAACGTTCACCTGGACAAAACTCGGGCCAGTGAGTGCCGCCTGGAGTGACACATCCAACTGGCAGGGAGGCGTAGCGCCTGTTGGCTCTACGTCCACCGACACTGTGAAAATCTTTGCCAGTAATACAGTTGTCATGACCGGCAATGTCACGGGCACAAATGATATTGCAAATCCACTGGTCGTCAACAGGTTGCAGCTTTCAGGCGTGGGAGGAACGTCCGCCTACACCGTGACGTTAATGGGCTCCGACATCCAGTTGTCAGGCACGAGCCCAAGCCTTATCCTGGACGGAAAGGGCGGAACGCAGGACCTCACTTATGATGTCTATAATAACTTCCAGCTTACGGGGTCCACCAATATTTCAAGCTGGAGTTGGGGCATCAACAACCTGCGGGGCAGCTTCAACGGAACTGGCCCTCTGGTAATCGGCGCAACGTGTAAAGACTTACTTTTGTTCGGGACGAGCAGTTACACCGGATCTACCACGGTCACCGGCGGCAGCCTGTATATGGCCACCAACAACGCTTTGCCCGCCACGACCGACCTGACGATCGCAAGCGGCGCGCTGCTGGATTTGAATGCGCCCTGGCAGGCTTCTTCTGGAGGCAATCTGACAATAGCCTCACTGTCAGGCTCGGGCGTACTGGGAAATAATAACAACGCGACGACCCGCACCCTGACCATTAGCGGAGGGCCGGCAACGGTATTCGCCGGAGCGCTGACCGCCGGTTCCGGGACTCCGGTTACCTCGCGTCTTAACGTCGTAGTGACGGGGAGCGCCCAGCTGACACTCACGGGCACTGCTCATACTTACACCGGCACGACGACCGTGAGCAATGGAGGTGTGCTTGCCGTAGACGGCAAACTCGCAGCAACTCCAATCACCGTGAATAACGGAGGCAGTTTATGCGGCACGGGAACTATTCCGGGCTCCATCACGGTAAATAGTGGAGGATCAGTTTCCGGCGGTGACACGAGCATCGGCGTTCTCTCTACGGGAACGCAGACCTGGAAGAGCGGATCGCATGTCATCTGGGCAATCAACAGTGGAACCGGAACTGCCGGGACAAACTGGGATCAGATCAATAGCACCGGAGCCGTGATCATCAGCTCCTCCAGCACCAACCCGATGGTGTTCGACGTGAACACCTACACGTTGTCCGGAACCGCCGGACCGATGGCCAATTTTGACATGTTGAATTCAGGAACCTGGACTTTGGTGAGTGCCACCAACGGAATCACGAATTTTAACATCGATACCGTGGCACTGAATACCGCTGGAATTCAGAATGCGTTTTATACTCAAAATCTTCCGATGGGTGAATTTGTGCTAAGCTCCACAGCAAACCAGGTTCAAATGACCTACACGCCAAGCCAGATGTCCCCCATGGGAATTTACGTAGGGGGAAGAGCCACCTGGCCAATGGTTCAGTTTGAGACCTGGCTGGGGCGGCAGATTCCGCGAACGCTGTGTTTCAACAGCTATCAATCGGATTGGTCCGGTTGGTACAGCAGCTTGGATTATCTTCTTTACGGCACCCTGGGTTGGGAAAATTCACGCTATGATGTCACCTTTTCCCTGGCCATGCTTCCCGCCTCCGGAACCAGCACCAGCGGGACATACACCAACGCGATCGGTGCAACCGGCGCGTATAATTCTTATTGGACATCGGCAGCTCAGGATCTGATCAACCATGGCGAGGGCAACGCCATCATCCGCCTGGGCTGGGAAATGAATGGAAACTGGTATCCCTGGGAGGCGACCAACGCGACTGACTACATTAATTACTGGATCCAGATCGTTAATACTATGCGCGCAGTGCCAGGCGCAAACTTCAAATTCGATTACTGCCCGGCTGTTCACTTACAAAGCCATAACCCACTGAACTCTTATCCGGGCGACGCTTACGTCGATATCATTGGTTTGGATGTGTACAATACCAGTTTTACAACCCCTTTTCCAAATCCGGAGAAATTGTGGAATGAACTTTTCACGGGGAATTACCAAATCCAGTATTGGACCAACTTTGCTATTTCACACCATAAGAAGATCTCCTTTCCGGAGTGGGCCACGGGCTTCCGTCCCTACGATAGTCACGGAGGCGGCGATGATCCTTACTTCGTCCGCAAAATGTATGAATGGATAAGCTCACATAACAGCATCATGGCGTATCACGACTGGTGGAATACGACCTCGGCGTACAACAGCCTGCTGTGCGGGAGCGGAACAGCGACTCTCCCGAAAGCGGGGGCGGTTTACCGGGAGTTGTTCGGACAGGAGCAGTATTGGGATCAGGAAATTGGTTCCACCGGGATTCCCGGAACCTCCAGCTATGACGTGGCCAGCAAGACCTACACGATCAAGGGAGCCGGCCCCGGCATCAGCGGGACCGCCGACAGCTTCCACTTCCTCTTCACCCCGAAGGAAGCGAACTGCACAATTACGGCGAAAATCACCTCAATCGGGACCTCCGGTTCGGGCGCAATGGGTGGAGTGATGGTCCGCCAGGACATCAACCCATCAGGCACCTGCCGTTACGTCTTTGCAGGCGTGAAAGACAGCAATCTGGTCTTGCAATACAGGGACACGCCGGGGGCCGCAGCGGTAACCTCCTATTCCACCCCGGTAACCCTCCCGACGTGGGTCAGGATTGTTCGCACCGGCACAGCTTATGACCAGTTTGCGGGCTATGTTTCATCGGATGGCACGAACTGGAGTAACTTTGCCTCGCAGGCGGTTGCCCTAGTCAGTAATAACAACTATGCGGGCGTGGCGTTAGCGAGCGGAACAACCACGGTGTTGAATACGGGCTCTTTTGCCAACGTAAACGTCCCCATAGAGATCATTCAGGATAATACGGATGCGAGTGGCGTTACCGTTACCGGAACATGGGTGACCAGCAGCGGGAGCGGTGGTTGGAATTGTTATGGAACGAACTTCCTTTACGACAACAATCTGAACAAAGGCAGTTGCAGTGTGACTTACACTCCGACCATTCCGGAGGCCGGGAACTATAATACCTACATTTGGTATTCCACACTCACCAGCGGAACGGCCAATAATCTGGTGCCTGTAACCATCACGAGCGGCACTGGAACCACCACCATGAATGTCAACCAGTGTTGGGGTGGCGGCAATTGGATATATCTCGGCACATTCCCATTTAACTCGGGTACGTCCGGGAGTATAGTGGTCAGCAACGCAGGCACAACGCTTAAAGTGTCGGCCGACGCCGTGCGCTTTTACAAGGCGCCATAATCAGCCAGTGAATGAGATTGCCAATCTGCCGAGGGATGGCAGATTGGCCGGAGTTTGGACGGTTTGCCCTGCCGGGAGGCAGGGCAAACCGTTTTTTCCATGCGTTTCTGGTGGTGGGTCAGTTTCGAACAATCGAAAAAACCAATCATGATGCGAATTACCAAAGGAGACTTCAGCGATCCGCGCGTGGGCGATATCCTGCATATCCATCTGACCAGCGCCCGGACGGAAACGGCGTCCGGCAGCGCGCATGCCCTGGATCTCACGGGACTGCAATCGCCCTACGTCAGCTTTTGGAAGATCTGGGACGGTGAAACGCTCCCGGGATCGACGCAATAAAGCGGCTCTCGGCCAACCATGGCGAGATCAAGTCGATGCATACCGTCCGGTCCGAGCGCCGCAGGGGAGTGGGAAAGGCGATGCTGCGTCACATCATTGTGATCGCACGGGAAAGTGGCATGGCGCGCCTCAGCCTGGAGACAGGCTCGTGGGAATACTTTCGGCCTGCACGGACGCTTTACAGAAGCCATGGCATTCGTGGAATGCCCGCCATTCGCTGCCTATACGCCGGATCCAAACAGCATTTTCATGTCACTCGATCTGCAAAGATCTTGATTAATGTATGTTCCGGGTTTGAAACTACAATTCAAACTGACCTGCCATCTTATGTTTACTATCCGCGACGCTACAGACCAAGACTTGTTCGCGATTATTGAAATATACAACCAGTCTATCCCAGCCGGGAGATCGACGGCAGATACATCACCGATCACTGTGGCTGATCGTATGGAATGGTTTCGGAAATTTGATCCGGCAAAGCGACCGATCTGGGTTGCGGAGCAGGAGGGGCGGGTCGCCGGGTGTGTTTACCTTACCTCGTTCTACGGCGGGCGACCTGCTTATGACAAAACCGCTGAAATCAGCACGTACATTGCCGCCGAATACCAACGCAAAGGGTTAGGTGCTCTGCTCAAACAGAAAATGATCGAAGCATGCCCAAGATTAGGTGTAGAAAATCTCATCAGCATGTACTTTGATCACAACGAAGCCACGACAAAACTAAATGAGAAATTTGGGTTCAAAGTCGTGGGCCATCTTCCCGAGATTGCGGAGGTTTTTGGCCAGAAGCGTGGACTTATGATCGCAATTCTGCGGATTGCAAAAACCACTCAAGGCTGTACACCGATCGGCGAAGCGCCCTTGCCTCTTGATTGATTTTATAGCTGGCCAGCAATCCACCGCCAATTTGAATTTTATCGTTTTAGAATGTTTTGAACGATGCCACCAAGACTACTATGAATGGCGTGGAGCTGGGGCTCACACCATGCCCGAAGGCCCGGAAACTTATCGTAATTTCCCAGTTTTCGCCCGCAGTACCAAAAGACGGCCCGGTCCATCAGGAAATACAGCATCGCCCGCTCCAAAAATCCGGGCCGGATGGTTTCGGCGGTGTCACCATGAAAATAGGTTTTGAGAAAGGCTTGGGTACGTAGAAGGGCGTGGGCATACCCATCCATTCCTGTGTTTGCAATGCCATACAAAAGAAGAATGCGTGACAAATCGGCTTCTCCGTCCCCGAAATAGGCTGTCCCAAAGTCGAAAACCCCGGTTACTTTCCACGCCCCCTCCATCTTGGTCACAACGGTATTCCCTTCTTTGAAATCATCCATCACGAAGCAGGGCTGAAATGGCTCCAGCAGGGCATCCTTATTATTCTGGATCATGGTTTCCACCCATTTCAAGTCGCCTGCCGTGGTTACCCTGCCGTTCGATGCATCGTTGGATTCAACCGCCTGATGAACATACCACCTGATTCTCGAAAGGAGCCAGGGTTGAAAATTCGCCTTCGAGGCAGCGACGCTATCGATTGATAAGTCAGGTTTCTCCGGGGGTTTCTTCTTCTCCCACGGGGGAGTGTAGGTGGCATCCAAGGGAGCAACCATCCCCCCTTCGACATCGTAGAGTCACACCAGGGGATACCGAAGCTTCTGCATCTCCCGCAGGAGCACGCCCATGGCCGTGGCAATTCCGATGCGATCGTCATCGGTGAGGCTCGCCTGCACATCCCGGGATTCAAGTGGCAAGCCCGGCATTCTCGGCATGATCACATAGGGCCAGCCAAAGATTTCGCTGGATTCATCAAGCTGATAGGGCCATGGGGCAGGAGCCTTTGTTTCCTCATGCAGTCTCTCCGCGATAAACCGCTCGTTTTTAATCTCGAGAGAGCCCGGACACCCGCGAAACACGAATTGCCCTTTCGTAGAGGTCAGGTAAACATTCTGCCCAAATAATCCGTACGGAATTGGTTCCGCGGAAACCAAGTCTCCCAATCCGAATTTTTCGAGGGCGGATTGAAAACATTTATCTTCAATCTCTCCGAGGCGTTTAGAGTATAATTTCTTCATTCCATTCATTGCGCGGCTGGCACCTACTCCTTGCACCACTCCAACCTGCGAGCGAAATCGGCCTGGAATTCCGCACGATGCCGGTAAACCCCGACTACGGCAGGATTCAAGTCCCCGGGCGCGGCGTCGGCAGGAGCTGGCTCATCGGAAAAGCGTTTAGGCCCGGTCTTGATGAAGGTGCCGCCCCAACCGCGCATCGGGTCTCCGGAGATCAAGTTCAAGTACGAAGGCGTGTCCCCTTCCTTGATGCCACGCACTCTCCCCAGCTTGTTGGTCCAACGATCGCCTCCATCGTAAATGGGGTACAATTCGCCCAATGCGCCATGCCCCTTCGCGTGCTCATTCACCCATTCCTGAGTAACCAGGGATGTATCCCCATTGCGATACATCCCCCGCATCGCAATGGAACGCTGGATATAGAATAGCGTGGGAAATTCCTTCTGGATCCAGGCAGCGGTCGAATCCTGGTTGTCGATTGCATGGACCCGAAGCTTGGCAATGAATGCCGCTTGCTGCTCCGGACTGCGAGTCTGACGCACGCTCCAAAGTGCCTGGGCCAGATCAGCAGTACCGCCCCAAACCGCCACCCATAGCGGGCGGGGATCATTACGATCCACAGCCTTGATCAGTGCCCGCGAGGCGTCGGTCTCTTTCCCATCGCCGATGGATTTCTCCACCGGGATCGCTGGGCCGGCAACAGGCTGGCCTGAACAGACAAGGGCTCGCAGATCACTTGCGGCGGGATAAGCCGGGTCGTGCGCCCTTAGTTTAGGCAGATCCTTTTCATAGGCGGCAATGATTTCAAGGATCAGCTCGGGGCGGGTAAGCTGCCCATGTTTGAGGTTGGAGCTGGCAGCAAGCCCTTCAAGATCGATCTGGTTCGAATAAAGCATGAGCCGGATCATTGACTGCGCATCGTCCGGCTCCCGGACGCCACCCTGAAGACTGCTGATATCGGTGAATACGAAGAGACGGGGATACACTTTGGTGGCGGAGCTGCCTCTTCCGTTTTCAGCAGCCGGAAGCCGTGTTGCACAAAGCGCAAATAACATAAGGATGCAAGTGGCTTGAACTAGTTTATAGCGGATGGAGAGTGGAGACAATATGTTCATATAGTGGTTGGATGGAGTTGTTTCGTTAAGAAGGAGCGATTGTTCGCTACTCACAGATCCGGGAACACTTTAAGTGAGCAATTTTCCAACGTGAACCGCCCGGCTTGAAGACTCCTGATCCGCTCTCCTTGAATCCAAAGTCCGTCGATTAGGACATCTTCAATCGTGTGATCCTTGTCGAATCCACCGATGATTGACGTGGGAAACCGCGGCCCCGTAACCTTGATGTTCTGGAGATGGACGCCCTGAATGTGCCCGCGGCCCCATGCATAGGCGGCGATTTCATCCTGCCTGGGCTTGATCCATTGGCCGCCATTGTTGCTGCCCGGCTGGGCAATCCTCTCCGGAGGAATCTTCTGCCGGTGGGGATCCGACCATGTCCTCCGGCTCCATTGAGGCGGACAATCCGTGCTGTAAATGGAGAGCCCGATGTAGAGATCCAGTAATTCGCTGGTGTCCTCCACCCGGATGTCCCGGTAACTGATATTGCGGACAGTCGCCTGATCGCCCACATGAACACTGAATGCAGCGCCCTTTTCGACGTGGATTAGATCGCAATTGGAAAACGCAATATCGCTGACCGAGGCCGCCTTCAACTCGAAGCCTACCTCGATCGCATTGCCTGCCTTGACATTCCAGAACACGGTGTCGCTCACCGACACATTTTTGACCGGGCGTGCGATGGCCTTGACTGCCACACAGTCGTCGGCATCGTAAAGAAACGTGTGCGTCACCCGTACATCCTGGCTGCCATCGATGTCGAGGCCGTCTGAATTTGCACCCCATCCAATGAGTTTGATGTTATCCACCGCAATCCCTGTACTGTCGCGGAAATGCACGGTCCAACCCGTGCTCCCCACCACGGTGACCCCGGAAAGCGTGACGTTGGAGCATTCACGCAGGCTGATGAAAGTCTGTTTCTTCGTAAATGTGGAGGCGTCCAGAATGCCTTGCCCCATAATGCGCACATTTTTCGCCCCGAGGGCGCGGACCCATCCGTGCACAATCGCACCGCCCGGAATAAACAGGGTTTCGTCACTGCCGAGAGTGATCTCGCCAGCCTCGTGAATCTTACCCGGCTCAAAATAGCGGAGCTTGGTTGTCCCGACCGGGGGCGTCTGCAATTCGACCGGATTGGCAAAAAGAAACAATGGCCGGTCCAGATTGCCGTTGAACTCCACGCTGAGGTTGCACGGTGAGCTTAAGGTAAACGCCACGCTGTTCCCTTTCACATCATGCTGAATGCCCTTGTTCGTGGGGCGAATATCAACTCTCCGGATTTCAATTTTTGGCGATACAGTTACCTGGACCGTCCCCGAGAGTGCAAATGATGCAAAAGCGCCAACAGGCGTATCGTAAACAAATACTTCCCTGCCATCCACGGTTACATGAAAATCAGCCGCCGCAGACGCGCCCGGAGGAGCCGTATATATCACTGCGTTAGCGGCACCGGCCATCATATTGGCATGTAAATTTATATCCGATCCACTGAAAACCGGATCTCCGGCGTGAAGAGTCAGGCTCCAAAGAAGTATGAAAGCCGCAACAAAACCGTATTTTAAACTATCCCGCATGGCAGAAACAATTCCTTGGTTCGCGTGGCAAACACAGTACGTTGAAACAGGGGCGATAAACATCGTCATATCATTAGAGGGTATGCTCTGAAATCCATATCGCGCGCTATTGATGCTCCAGCGGATGTTCGCTTTGCAGGAGAAGAATCCAGTCTGTACCGTGCTCTGCGCGAGGCACATTAAAAGTGTAAACGCCGGTATTCGGGATCAGTTCATCGATTTTAGTATAGCTGTTATCCACAGGGTTAAACCACTTCCCCCTCAGCTTTAAAGGAAACGCAGTTAAATCCAACTGTATGGAACTATTATCAGGCAGATATGCCACGCCGACTTCTCCTGACTCGGATTTCGCAAAGACCATTTTTTTCGTGTCGTCGCCGGAATTATTCCGTATGGCCTGATGCGCTGGAACAAGTTTGTACCATGGAATGGATGCAAAAAAGTCATGCATGTATTTCATTTGCGTTGAACTGGGATAATTCATCGCCTTTTCCCAGGAGTAGGGCTGGCTGTAATCGCTCTCCCACCTCCAAAGACTGAATGCCCCGTAAGTATATCCCTGCGAACCCGAAAGCCAGCTCAGATACCCCAGGGATCTGACATTGTAAGCCGTTCCCCGGTATGCCGCCGGCAGCTTCGCGGAAGTTCCATTCGCATCATAGTAAGACTCGATGTTCAACACCGGCTTGCAGGGTGTTCTGTTATAAAGCTCCAGAACCCAGTTGAGCGCATTTTTCATGCAAATATTGATTTTCCCGTCATTGTGCCCGGTCTGGACACCCACAAAATCGATGTAGGAATTGTTGTATATCGAATCCGAGTAAATTGGATTGGATGGCCCTTTCGGAGGAGTACCGACATGAGCAGTGACAAGATGAACGCTGGTTGCGTCTTTAAGGGCTGCCCCCGCCTTGTCAACAAGACTGGCGTTGTATGCATCCGTGACTGCATCTTTGCTGCCAATCAGATGCCCCGGATCATAGGGCAGGTCAAAAATCGGTGAATAAACAACGAAGTTTCCATAAGTATGCGCGACGAAATTCCTGATGAACACATTGGATTTATCCGAATCCAGGCTGGTGTAACCCAGATGGAGCGGATCCATGACCGACACCACGAAAACAACAAGGCCATTTTCATTGGCGTATTCAATCATGTCGTCCACATAATCCCAGTACGCCGGGTTTAAATGATCGATATCCTTGCCCGGATCTGTAAACGGCGCATTCCCATCGGGATTGCGCTCACCGCCCTTGTTGGTGGCCATTTGGATTACCGAAAAATGTTTCGCGCTGCGGTCGGCAATGTATTTCTTCCAATCACTCATCACCGCCCGGCAACTCGCATGCCAGACCGTATCCCCCATCCATAGAAATGGTGTGCCGTCATTATATGACAGGTACCGTCTGTCATCGCTTACTTTCAAAAACCCATGTTTATATAACGGATTATCTCCAGCGTATGCCGTGACATTGACCACACCGGATTGGTTTTGAAGGCCCGTATCGGTTTTATTGGAACACGAAGTGACCCACCTCCACACGCCCGGGGTTGGGAAAGCACAGCGGATTTTAAAAGTGTTCCCGCCGTCCCAGAAACCGTATGTCCTATATGATTCCCCCCCTGGCCCCGTATA
>Ga0268264_10001129_pt1 | contig 26168 bp, 24 predicted proteins | sample KBSSwiS32_FD_190357 | JGI IMG/M metagenome (GOLD analysis project Ga0268264, IMG submission 190357) | Switchgrass rhizosphere microbial communities from Kellogg Biological Station, Michigan, USA - KBS Switchgrass S3-2 (SPAdes) (version 2) | ecosystem: Host-associated > Plants > Roots >...
TATTAACTTTAGATTGGAAAAAAATTAGCCGCAGATTCGCAGATTTGCTGGTATAATCTGCGAATCTGCGGCAATGAATATAAATCAAAGAGGCTGTCTCATGCTTTTGAGACAGCCTCTTTTTTTAGCAGTATACAATCGCTGCAGGGCAACACGGAATGGCAATAAAATTTACTACCTGAACATTTCTCTGCTTTTATTACTTTACATCAAATAGTCAGCAATGGAAAAAATATACAAATGGGGCATTATAGGTCCCGGCAAGATAGCCCAGAAATTTGCTGCTGCATTAGGGCTGGTTCCCAATGCCGTATTACATGCAGTTGCATCTCGGGATAAGGGCAAGGCTGAGCAGTTTGCACGGAGTTACAATGCGCCTCATTTTTATGACAGTTATGAGGCTTTGGCAAGCAATGAAGAAATTGACGTTGTTTATATTGCAACGCCGCATACTTTTCACCATGCACACGTACTGCTTTGCCTGCAAAAAAAGAAGGCCGTATTATGCGAAAAGCCCATGTCGGTAAACTTTAGCAGCACGGCAGAAATGGTGTTGGCAGCAAGGGAAAACAATACTTTTTTAATGGAGGCCATGTGGAGCAGATTCCTTCCAATTATCGACAAAACCCTTCAGCTGGTAAACGACGGAACGGTGGGTGATTTAAAATACATCAGTGCTGATTTCGGGTTTGTGGCGCCATTTGATGCCGGCAGCAGGTTGTACGATTTAAAACTGGGCGGAGGCTCCCTGCTGGATGTTGGCGTATATCCTTTATTCCTGGTATTGCTGCTGCTCGGCAAACCCGATGAAATAAAAGCATTCTCCCGGCTCGCTTCAACGGGAGCCGATGAAACCACGGGTGCACTCTTGTTTTACAAAAATGGCATAATAGCCAGTATTCTTTCGTCTATAACGGCACAATCACCCATTACTGCAGAAATAACCGGCACAAAAGGCACGATTTTTTTGGATAGACCATGGTACAAAGGTTCAGTAATACGGGTACGTAAAAACGACGCCATTACCGACACTTTTTCTTTGCCTTATGGCGATAATGGTTTCGAGTTCCAGATCAGGGAAGTGCAGGAATGCCTGGCCAAAGGATTGACAGAAAGCAGTAAAATGCCACTCGGTTTCAGCCTGCTGTTGAGCGATACGATGGACGATATCAGCCGGATGGCCAATATCAGGTACAATGTAGCGAATGCGGATTAATTTTTTGTGTAAAAGATGAAAGCCGAACGCTGGCAATTACGAAGTGACAAAAACATATTTCTCTTTTTTTTAAACTATTTCATGCAACGATCCATTTCGTAAAAAAATCAATTGGCTGTCCTATATCTAATTACATATAATCATAATATGTAAATTATTGATTACATGGGGATAACCGAATTTGCCTAGCCTTTTTAGCGATAGTTTTGGTGTGCAATTATTCAATCACCTTAAAAACTATCATTATGGTACAGACTACAGCAACCCGGAAAGTGGGCAAGTATGTTACGGCAAAACACGTTGATTCCTTAACGCACGCATATAAAAAAGAAAGGTGGGCCGACAATTCAAAACGGCTGGGTAAAGAAGATTCCCTGAGCGTCTGGTACAGTGTGGAAGAGTTGCAGGAATTCCTGGAAACTGCCAAACAAAATGGAGCAGATGGCATCAAAATGTATTTTGGCGTTTACAAGGCAGATACCGCTAAGGAGCAACGTTGTGAAGACCGCCAAACCATCGTACTGGTGGCATCTAAAAACAAAACACTTGCTAACGGGACAACGGTAGATAAAAGCATTTATATCAGCAACGGCGATAAACCGGAAATACTTGCCTACAATACGGGGCGCATTTGTCCTCCAAATTGCGGAACAGAAGTTCCTCCAGGCGGCACAGAAATCAATACGGGTTTTGATTGGGACAATCCCGGGATATTGATTGATCGCAAAGAAGAAGGAATGATCGTTATTTAATAGTATTCGGCCTCTTAAAGAGATAAACCCCGCAATCGCGGGGTTTTTTTATACATTTACGGCAGCAGTAGCCAGCAAATGATCATATGCCTTTTTATATAATTATTATACTAATTAGTTTTGTTGCCAGCTTACTAGGCCTGCGGCTGAAAGAGAACCGGACATTGCCGCTTGTGCTGTTTCCTTTTTTTCTTTTATTAACTGCCGCAGTAGAATACACAGGTTGGAAATTGTCACAGACAGCCCGTCATACCCTTCTTCTGTATAACCTGTTCTCTTGTTTTGAATTTGTATTCTATTTGTTTTTTTTTATCTGCATCGTAAAAAAGAAGACGAAGAAAATCCTTTTTTTTGTTCTTCCCCTGTATTTGATAGTTACCCTGCTTAATATATTTTTCTTCGAAGGTAAAAACGGGTTTCATGGCTATACTTACATGTTGGGATGTACGTTGATTGTGGTGTTTTCTATTTCCTATTTTTATTTTTTATTCCGATTTCCTGAAACGGGCAGGCTGGTCAAAAACCCTTTTTTCTGGATTGGCACGGCATTACTTTTCTATTACACCTGCTCTTTTTCGCTGTATGGGTTACAAAACTATATCATTAAGACGATGACATACTATGATAAAATTCTGGAAGTGACGGGTGATGTATTAAATGTATTGCTGTACACCTTATTTAGCGTTGGCTTTTTATGCAAAATCAATATTCGGAAATTATTGGGGTTATCATAGCAGGTATATTCCTTGCATTGCTATTGGTTGGTTTTATCATTACCATGCTGATAGTATACAGGAAAAAGCAATACGAGCACCAGCAGGAGCTGCTCCACGCCCGCCTGGAAATACAGGAAAATATCTTCAAAAACCTTTCAGAAGAAATTCATGATAATATCGGGCAGGAACTATCGGTGCTTAAACTTACACTGTCTGTCGCCCCCCTGCAGCAGGAAGGTGAAGCAGGAAAATATATAAAAGAAAGCAGGTCGATGGTCAACCATATCATGTCAAGCGTGGCCGATCTCTCCAAAAGCCTGCATACAGACCGCATTCTCAAAATTGGCATTATAGAAGCGGTAAAATTTGAACTGGAGAAAATTGACAAAACCAATTTGTTTAAAACATCCTTCTTTACCTATACCGACCTTGATTTTCACATGACGGATGGCAATGAAATACTGATATTCCGTATTATACAGGAAATTCTGAACAATACCATCAAGCATTCAAGAGCAAAAAATATACAGGCTGAAATAGTTTACAAGGAAAACTCCGTATTTTTTATTTTTACAGACGATGGCGTGGGGTTCGACGTTAAAGAAGCCATGCAGCGCCCTTCCTCCAGCCGTGGCATCGGACTAACCAGCATGGCAAACCGTGCCAAGCTTATCGGTGGCCAGCTCACCTTGTTGAGCCAGCCGGGTATGGGCGCCAAAACAATCATTGAAATACCAGCTGTTATTGCAGGTATACAACCTGTATAATATTATAACCAGATACAACTGCATGGCCAGGAAATACAAGATAGCTATAGCCGACGATCATATACTGGTTAGAAAGGCACTTACACGATTGATTAATTCTTTTGAAGGCTATACTGTTTTTTTTGAGGTGGATAGTGGTAATGATTTAAGGAAACAGGTGGTTGAAACAGGACTGCCAGATATTGTTCTTATGGACATTAACATGCCCAATGGCAATGGCTACGATGCTACCGCCTGGCTGCGCCGCCATTATCCGATTGTGAAAGTACTGGCATTGTCGATGCTGAGCGATGAACACGCAATTATCAAAATTTTACGGCTGGGCGCCAAAGGTTATATCCTCAAAACAATGGAACCCGAAGAATTGAAAGTGGCCCTTGATGCCGTAATAAAAAATGATTTTTACCTGCCGGAAATCATATCAGGCAAAATTATTACCGGTCTTCAACACAATGTAGACCAGGAAAAGAAAGAAATTGCGTTGAATGAAAAAGAAAAAACCTTTCTTCAATTGTTGTCCTCTGAACTCACCTATAAAGAAATTGCAGCAAAAATGAATGTCAGTTCAAGAATGATTGATGGTTATAAAGCCGCACTCTGTGAAAGATTCCAGGTTAAGACAAGGGTGGGGCTGGTCATGTACGCCGTAAAAAATAAACTGATAGAAATTCAGGCTCCTTTTGACGAATAAGGCTCACCGCAGATCACGGTTCATAAAGGTTTTCCGGTAACCTGATGGTGTAAGCGCTTTTATCTTTAAAAATTGCTTATTGAAGTTAGCGAGCGTATTAAAACCACTGTCGTAACAAATAGAGGCGATGTTGTTCTGTGTATCTATCAATTGCTTGCAGGCATATCCCACCCTTACTTCATTCAGGAAGTCAATGTATGTTTTTTTAGTACACTTTTTAAAATAGTTGCAGAAGGCCGGAATACTCATCGAAACATTTTTTGCGACATCCTCCAGGGTCACGGGTTCCTGAAAATAATCGATGGTATATTGCAGTATCTTGTCTATCCGCTCCTTATTTTTTGAATTAAAGGCCTTTATCTCCTGCGTAGATAAGGTGGTATATTCCTGCTGTTGCGCCAGCAGCAAAAGACAGTTGCAAAGCAGGATGATCCGTTCAAATCCTTCGGCATTTTCCAGCTTCCTGATCAGGGGCGCCAATTGCGACCTGCATTTTTCATCAATTTTCAACCCCTGCACCGAAATATCGAAAAGATTTTTTATCAGCCTGCTTTCGGGCATTTGCATAAAATGTGTGCCCCAAAAATCTTCCTTGAACTGTATTACCACGGCGCTGGTCAGCAGGTTTTTTTCTGCCTTCTGAAAAGTATGCGGCAGGTTAGACCCAAGAAAAAATATGTCGCCAGGCTTGAAATCACCTACATAGTTACCAATATAGCTGGCGCCTTCTCCCTCCGCAAACAGTATGAGTTCGTACTCTATATGCTGGTGCCAGGGAACTTCAAAATGAGGGGTACTGAAAGTTTTTGCCAGGAAAGAAGTGTTTTCCGCCAGGGGAAGTTTTTCGATAAGAGGCTTCATAACTAAACTATCTTAAGCAAATATCTTTTATAAATATATAAATTTTATTAAAATAGTTTCATTTTTTAAAAATAAAGTTGCAGCCACCCGTCACATAGTCACCTAATTTTAGGTATTGCTTTTTTTTAATGTATCAACATAAAGCTGCTGCCATATATGTTACTACTGGGAATTGATATCGGTACTTCTTCCATAAAAGTTTCGGTTACAGATGCACAAACGCGCCTTTGTATTGCATCCGGTCGCTACCCCGAAGACACAGAATCAGGTATATTATCTGTACAACCGGGTTGGGCCGAACAGTCGCCCGAAATGTGGTGGCAACACGTAAAAAAAGCTATTTTAAAAGCGCACGCCACCAGTAAATACAATCCAAAAGATATTGGTGCCATCGGCATAGCATACCAGATGCATGGACTGGTGCTGGTAGACAAAGCACAGCAGGTGTTGCGCGATGCGATTATATGGTGCGATAGCCGTGCGGTCAGCATTGGCAACCGGGCAGCCTCGGCTATTGGTCAGGAACGGGTTTTGTTGCACCTGTTAAACTCGCCCGGAAATTTTACTGCCTCAAAACTGGCATGGGTAAAGGAAAATGAACCAAACACCTACCAGCGTATTCATAAAATAATGTTGCCGGGTGATTTTATTGCCATGAAGCTGACAGGAGAAACCAGCACCAGCATCGCTGCATTATCAGAAGGCATTTTCTGGGATTTTAAGAAAAATCAATTGTCCGACGATGTGTTTGATTATTTCGGTTTTGACAGGCAAATAATACCCGGCATTCAACCGGTGTTTTCGGTTCATGGAAATGTTACGGCAGCAGTAGCAATGGAATTATCACTGCGTATGGGTGTGCCCGTAACATATAAAGCCGGCGATCAGCCAAACAATGCTTTGTCGTTAAACGTGATGGAACCCGGTGAAGTGGCAGCAACCGCGGGCACTTCGGGCGTTATTTATGGAGTCAGCGATGCGCTTACATACGATGCCCTTTCAAGGGTGAATACTTTTGCGCATGTAAACTATACGGAAGACAATATAAGAACCGGCGTATTACTTTGCATCAATGGAACCGGTATTCTAAACCGGTGGATGAAAAATACTTTTGGAAATGCGGATTACCAATCGATGAATGCTGCGGCCGGCATTACACCCGCAGGCGCAGAAGGATTGAAAGTATTGCCTTTTGGAAATGGCGCAGAACGTATGCTCAATAATAAAATTACCGGTGCACAGTTTCATGGCATCGATTTGAATCTGCACGGTCCCGGGCACCTGGTTCGCGCAGCGCAGGAAGGCATCGCTTTTTCATTCAGGTACGGACTGGATATCATGCGCGAAAATGGTATGAACCCTACCATTATCCGGGCGGGCAGAGCAAATCTCTTCCTCAGCCATGTATTTACACAGGCTTTTGTGGATGCCACCAACACAGCAGTTGAATTATACGATTGCGATGGAAGTATTGGCGCGGCGGTAGGGGCGGGGATAGGCGCTGGCATTTATCAATCTGCAAAAGATGCGTTCAGCGCTACCAAACCGCTGGGTATGGTAGAACCATCTGCCGCCACGGCTTACAACGAATGGTATGGTGAATGGAAATCAATATTGGAGAAACAATTGTAACGGCGCACTCAGTTATTTGCAAACAATCGGCGCTCAAAACAAGTATATTTAAAAATAAAATAATAACAACTATGGCAGTTATTACGGGCGACAAAGAATTTTTTAAAGGCATTGGCCAGGTAAAATACGAAGGGCCGCAAACAGACAACCCGCTTGCCTTCCGCTGGTACGACGAAAACAAGCTGGTAGCCGGTAAAACCATGAAAGAATACCTGCGTTTTGCAGGTGCTTACTGGCATTCATTCTGCGGCAATGGCGGCGATCCGTTTGGAGAACCCACCCATATCTATGCCTGGAATGAAAAAGCAGATGCTGTTGGCAGGGCAAAAGATAAAATGGATGCCGCGTTTGAATTTTTTACCAAAATGAACCTGCCCTATTATTGTTTCCACGATGTAGATGTTGTGGACTATACCAACGATGTGGCAGACAATGAAAAAAGATTGCAGGCATTGGTAGACTATGCAAAGGAAAAACAAAAAGCAAGCGGTGTAAAACTACTTTGGGGCACGGCCAATTTATTTTCCAACAGAAGGTATATGAATGGCGCCGGTACCAATCCCGATTTTCATGTGCTGGCACATGGGGCAGCCCAGGTAAAAGCCGCGCTGGATGCAACTATTTCGCTGGCGGGAGAAAACTATGTGTTTTGGGGGGGGCGTGAGGGTTATATGAGCCTGTTGAATACCGATATGAAGCGCGAACAGGAGCATTTTGCCATCTTCCTGCACAAAGCGATCGAATATGCCAGGAAAAATGGCTTTAAAGGAACTTTTTTTATTGAACCCAAACCCTGCGAGCCCAGCAAACACCAGTACGATTATGATTGTGCTACAGTGATTGGCTTTTTGCGGCAGTTTGACTTATTGAAAGATTTTAAAATTAACATTGAAGTAAACCATGCTACCCTTGCAGGGCATACTTTTCAGCATGAGCTGCAGGTAGCCGCCGATGCGGGTGTGCTGGGTTCGATGGATGCCAACCGGGGTGATTACCAGAATGGATGGGATACCGACCAATTTCCCAATAATATTTACGAGCTCACGGAAGCAATGCTGGTTATCCTGGAAGCTGGTGGCTTTCAGGGCGGGGGTATTAATTTCGATGCCAAACGCCGGAGAAATTCAACAGATATGGAAGACTTGTTTTATGCACATATCGGCGGTATTGATGCTTTTGCCAGGTCATTGATCATTGCCGATAATATTCTTCAGAAATCCGACTACAAAAAAATAAGGAAAGACAGGTATGCCTCTTTTGATGCAGGCAAAGGAAAAGAATTTGAAAACGGCAAATTATCGCTCGAGGATCTGCGGGCATTTGCTATTGCCAATGGTGAACCTGCCGTACGAAGTGGCAAGCAGGAATACCTGGAAAATATCATCAACCATTACATCTGATAACGCGATAATATTTCGGTATAGCAAAAAAAAAACCGCCATTTCCGGCGGTTTTTTTATACACTGTATTCAAAATTATTTTTTGCTCCCGCCGAACAAATAAAAGATACCAACCTGGATAACGCCATTTTTAGCAGTTTCGCCACCGGAGTCTTTGGCAATATTGGTAAGGCCAAGATTATACCGGGCATCGATACCAATGTTTAAAGAAGTCAGGTAGCCAATGCCCAATGCGCCAGAAATTTCAGTCGATTTGATATAATCTTTTTCATCGACCGTTTGTCCATTGGCTTTCACTTTTGCACTTAATAACACGCCAATTTGCGGGCCTATTTCTGCGAAAAAGCCAGAAGGGTCCTTGTACTTAAACAACACGGGTACGTTGATATAGCCAAGGTTATAGTTACCGCTCTCTGTACCATCTGAAATTTTTGATCCTTCTGCCGAATACATTACTTCGGGCTGTAAGCCGAAATTGTTGAATAAAGGAATGTATACCAGGCCGCCCGCGTGAAAACCGGGTTTTATCTTGAAAGAGGTAGATCCTGAATTACTTACGTTAATGGTAGAAAGGTTTAAGCCCGCTTTGGCACCAAACTGAATTTGTGCACCCGCAATGCTGGCAGTCATCGAAGCAATAGCAATGAGGAATAATTTTTTCATTAGTTTTAAGATTTAGGTTAACGATGGCGCAAAAATAGCCACCAATAGCGACAAGGGCAATACTACAAAGTGGTTATTACAGGTATGGTAAAAAAAAGCCGCCATTTTACAGGCGGCCTTTATATTTTAAAAATTATGGTTCCTTATTTTTTTCCACCAAACAGGTAGAATACACCTACCTGCAGCACACCATTTTTGGCGCTGTTGCCATCGGCTTCTTTAATTATATTAGTAAGACCAAGGCTATAGCGGGCGTCAATACCAAGGTTTAAAGAAGACAAGTAGCCAATACCCAAAGCACCTGAGATATCAGTTGATTTGAAGCTGCTTTTGATATCCTCAGACTGGCTGCCGGATTTTGCTTTACCAGCTATTAAAATACCAATCTGTGGTCCAAGCTCAGCAAAAAAACCTGAAGCATCCTTGTATTTAAACAATACAGGAACGTTTACATAATTCAGGTTGTAATTAATGGAAGTACCTTCAGCTGATATTTTTGTACCCTGTGCAGAATACATGATTTCAGGCTGCAAACCGAAATGCCCAAATAGCGGAATATACGCCAATCCGCCTGCATTAAAATTAGGTTTCATTTTAAGAGAAGTACCGTCTTCGTTTGGTGAAATGGATAAGTTTGCGAGGTTTAAACCTGCTTTAAGACCAAACTGAACCTGCGCACCGGCAATGGTAGTAATAAGGGCTGCGATTGCAAAAAGGGTTAACTTTTTCATTAGTTTAATGGATTTTTTAATTAAATAATAAGGCGAAAATAATAGCAAATTTCAGAAATCAAAATACCCTGCAATATTTTTTTTTGACCTGTATAATTTTTCTTTTTACATAGTAAAATGCCGGCCCTTTATCTTATTTAATGTGTTTTTAACCTATATCTATAACCGCTTTTTCCCGTTGGCAGGCAATTGTTTTTTGGGAAATGTACGAGGCGTACAATATTTAGTCAACAGGTACGTTGCGGATAACTGAAATCAATACACGAAATTTATCATTGTTCCAACGAATGCATTAAAAAATAATGACGAATAATTTGATTTTGACTACTACGAAATACTAGCCAGGTGCCTGTCTGTGCCGGAGTGATGCTGTCTCTGTTTTTTCTTTGTGGCCCCTCAGACTTTTTTGCCATCCCCGCGCAAGTGGGAACTTCATTAAAGCAAAACTGTGGAAGCATCAATTGTGTTTTTTTGCCTGCTGTCTTGCCAGGTAGCGCTCACGGATGATGTCCTGCACAGCTACTTTTTTAATTTTACTTTCCAGCCAGGAAATAATATCGAGGTATGCAAAGGCCCTTGTTTCAAAACGATTGCGCTCATATTTTTTTACGATGTCCAGCAATTTCTGGAACGCTGCCGGTAACTGCCGCGGGCTCAGCCTGAACGAATGCCGGAGAAATTTGAACATCTCTTCTTCTACCACGCTGAGGTTGTCCATTTTTGCCATAAAACGATAGACCGATTTGGTCAGGTATTCAAGCAGCTGATAGTTGCCAAGTTCGTAATGTGCTATCAGGTGCAGCAGCCGCGCATAACATTGCAGGTCGGTGCGCAGGTCAACCTTCCAGTTGATAATTTTATTGAGGTAGTCGATTGCTTTTTCATTATCGCCACTCCCGAAGTACAGGCAGGCAATCTTATAATAGAACACCAGGATGCGGTGCCTGTCGAGGTAAATTTCATATTCGCGCAGTTTCCCGGCAATCTCCGGAACAATTTTTATCCCTTCCGTAAAAGAGCCTTCAATAAAATGTTTATTGATCAGTGCAGTGCTGAAATATACAAAGCATTGTATCTGGTTGTTTTCATTCTGCGTAACAATAGAAGTATGGCAGAATGTTTCAAACTGTTTCAGTACTTCGTTGAACTTGTCATAGTTCTGCAAATCAAAATGGGCGCCCAGTAAATTATGAAGACCTTTTATGTAGTGCGAGGTTTCTATATCTATCATGAAAGGATAATCAGCAAAAAGATCCACCCATTTTTGGGTATACCGGTAATACATTAAAAAATCCTGCCGGATAAAACCATACCATGAATAACTCTGGTAGAGATAAAGCTTTTCATAAAAGCCATGGGGTGATTTTGCATGGGTGGGATAATGATCGTCAAAAAATTTTTGCACCGCTGCTTCATCATTTTTATTGCGGGCGTGCCCGTTTTTGATATACCAGCTATACAGCAAAAGTGAAAGATTGGATAGTTTGCTGATCTGCATCAGGCGGTCCGTTACCTCATCGGCTTCCGCAGTTAAACGTTCGGCCCTGTCCTGCATACTACGGGTGATGTGCAGCGCCTCAATTTTCTTTTCCAGGAAGACCACCTGCTGCAAATAGGTGAACTGGTGGTTGCCACGCGCCAGTTCTTTCATTCTATCTAATATTTTGAGGCTTTGCAGGTACAGCCCTTTGTTGTACAGAATGCGGGCATAGTCCATCTGTTCGTGCAACTGAAGATCAATATTATCCTCGTGTTTGATCAGGCGCAGGCTGGCCAGTATTTGCCGGTACAAATGAGCTTTAATATTTGAAAGCTGCTGTTTTTTGATGCCGGCTGTCTTCTTCAGCAATTGCTCTTCGTCATAAACATCTAATTTATCAATGGCATCGAAGAGCTGTACCACTTTAAGGTCTTCAGTACCGGTGTTCCGGCTTACATAAAGCTTGAAATTGCGTTTTTCGCTCTTTTCCAGCGATTTAACAAGTTGAAACAAGGCGTCTGTAGATCGGTTGGGCATCGTAAAAAATAATAGTAAAAGCCTTTACAGGCCTGCGTTTCATGAGAAATTGACCCCTTTACACAGTGTAAAATGGTCTTAATTTAGGTTTCCGGGCCACCCTAACCTGTACTACTTTTAGAGGGCTGGTTGATTAGTTCCGTAAATATAACAAGCAACACGAAATTAAACAGCCCGCATTTATTCCTCATCCAACAATTTTTTATGGCGGAAAGCAAAGTTTTCATTTTTGATACCACGCTTCGCGATGGCGAGCAGGTACCAGGCTGCAAACTTAACACCAAAGAAAAGATTGAACTGGCACTTCAACTGGAAGATCTGGGGGTAGATATCATTGAAGCGGGTTTTCCGATTTCAAGCCCGGGCGATTTTGAATCAGTAGCCCAGATATCCAAAATAATCAAAAACGCAACTGTGTGCGGACTGAGCCGCGCCGTTGAAAAAGATATTGAGGTGGCCGCCGGCGCATTGAAGAACGCAAAAAGACCCCGTATCCACACTGGCATAGGAACCTCTGATTTTCATATTAAGTCCAAATTCAATTCTACACGGGAAGAAATTTTGAAGAGAGCTGTGCAGGCGGTTAAATGGGCGAAGAATTTTGTAGATGATGTAGAGTTTTATGCCGAAGATGCCGGCAGAACCGACAATGATTATTTAGCCAAAGTAGTAGAAGCGGTGATTGCCGCTGGCGCTACCACTGTGAATATCCCGGATACCACCGGCTATTGCCTGCCTAACCAATACGGAGATAAGATTGCCTGGCTTGTCAATAATGTACCTAATATTGACAAGGCAGTCATCTCCTGCCACTGCCACAACGATTTAGGGTTGGCAACCGCCAACTCTATTGCAGGGGTCATGAATGGTGCCAGGCAGATAGAATGCACCATCAACGGCCTGGGTGAAAGAGCCGGCAATACTTCACTGGAAGAAGTAGTGATGGTATTGAAACAACATAAACATCTTGGTTTATATACTGATATCAAATCAAAAAACCTGAATCCCATCAGCAGGCTGGTTGCCGATACCATGCGTACACCTGTACAGGTTAACAAGGCCATTGTAGGTGCCAACGCTTTTTCACATTCATCGGGTATTCACCAGGATGGCTTTCTCAAAGACTCGCTGACCTACGAAATCATTAACCCGGATGAAGTGGGTGCCGATGGCAGCAAAATAGTACTAACGGCCAGGAGCGGCCGCAGTGCGCTGGCGCACCGCTTTCATAAATTGGGATACGAATTCAACAGGAACGATATAGATGAACTGTACCAGCGCTTTCTGCAGGTGGCAGATACGAAGAAAGAGATCGATGAAGAAGACCTGCACCAACTGGCAAAGGCATACAACCTTCAGCCGGTAACAACTTTGTGATTTTCTCATGACTTATAGTTTTGGTAGGCGTGACGCTTCTGCGTCACGCATTTTTTAAAAAACACCGATGGCAAAAACATTATTTGAAAAAATTTGGGAAAGACATGTTGTCAAAACAATCGAAGGCGGACCCTCCGTATTGTATATTGACAAGCATCTCATTCATGAAGTGACCAGTCCGCAGGCTTTTGCCGGGTTGAATAAAAGAGGTATCAAAGTTTTTCGACCCCAACAAGTGGTGGCAACTGCCGACCACAATGTGCCTACCCTTAATCAGCACCTGCCCATTAAAGAAGAACTTTCGCGCGTACAGGTAGAAACATTGAAAAAAAATTGCGAGGAACACGGTATCGAGTTATATGGCCTTGGACATCCGTTCCAGGGCATTGTACATGTAATTGGCCCCGAATTGGGCATAACCCAGCCGGGTATAACCATTGTTTGCGGTGATAGCCATACTTCTACGCATGGTGCATTTGGAAGCATTGCTTTTGGTATTGGCACCAGCGAAGTAGAAATGGTGCTGGCCACACAATGCCTGATGCAGAGCATGCCAAGGCTGATGCGCATCAACGTAGACGGGCAACTGAATAAAGGCGTGGTAAGTAAGGACATTGTATTGTATATACTGGCGCAAATTTCAGCAAGCGGCGCCACTGGTTATGCCGTAGAATTTGCCGGATCGGCAATTCGATCGCTGTCTATGGAGGCACGCATGACCATCTGCAATATGAGTATTGAAATGGGTGCGCGCTGCGGTATGATTGCGCCCGACGAAACTACTTTTCAATATATGAAGGGTAGAAAGTTTGCGCCACAGGGTGCGGAATGGGATAAAAAACTGGCCTACTGGAAAACATTGAAGAGTGATGAGGGAGCGATGTTTGATAAAGAAATTTCTATTAAGGCCGAAGAAATAGAACCGATGATCACCTATGGTACCAATCCGGGGATGGGCATTGGCGTTAGTGGTCATGTGCCCGCGCTGAATGAAGTGGAAGAAAAAGAAAAAACTTCTTTTGAAAAATCCATCGCCTATATGGGGCTGCAGCCGGGTGCAAACATTAAAGGGAAAAAAGTAGACTATGTCTTTATTGGTAGTTGCACCAATTCGAGGATTGAAGATCTACGCATGGTGGCTTCTTTTGTAAAAGGTAAACACAAAGCAGACAATGTTGAAGTATGGGTAGTGCCTGGCAGCAAACAGGTAGAAAAGCAGGCGATTGAAGAAGGCATTGACAAAGTTTTTGAAGCCGCTGGTTTCATGCTGCGTCAGCCGGGTTGCAGTGCCTGCCTGGGTATGAATGAAGATAAAATACCAGCCGGTAAGTATTGTATTTCTACCAGCAACCGGAATTTCGAAGGAAGACAGGGGCCCAATGCAAGAACATTTTTGGCAAGCCCTTTAACCGCGGCGCTGGCAGCCATTACGGGAGAAGTAGGAGACGTGCGGGAATATCAGTCGTGAGACGTCAGGCGTGAAACGTGAGTTCGTTTGCTTTGCTTACTCACGCATGACGATTGAAGGCTGACGTGAGCTGTGAGAATTTCGGAAAGGCACGACACAGCATTTTTCGCAAAGCCCTGAAAGGGCGAAACTATAATAACCCAGGATGCAATCTCGGGACAGAAAACAGGTTAAATGAGTAAAAGTATCAATATCGTAAAATCTACGGCTGTTCCACTGAACATAGAAAACGTGGACACAGACCAGATCATTCCAGCGCGCTTTTTAAAAGCTACCAGCAGGGAAGGGTTTGGGAAAAACTTATTCCGCGACTGGCGCTATGAAAACGATGACGAATCAAAACCCAGGAAGGAATTCGCCCTAAACGATCCAAGATACAGAGGCAGCATACTGGTGGCGGCCAAAAATTTTGGATGCGGATCAAGTCGCGAGCATGCGGCATGGGCCATCAAAGACGCCGGTTTTGATGTAGTAGTGAGCAGCTTTTTTGCAGATATTTTTAAAAACAATTCGCTTAATAATTTTTTATTGCCGGTTACGGTAAGCGATGAGTTTTTGCAACAAATATTCAAAGCCATAGAAAAGGATAGCGCTGCTGTACTGGAAGTAAACCTGCCCGAGCAAACCATCAGCATTGCTGCTACCGGCGAAAAAGAAACATTTGATATCAATAATTATAAAAAGACATGTTTGCTGAACGGCTATGATGATATTGATTATTTGCTGAGCATGAAAGATGAAATCACACGGTTTGAACAGCAGACGCTTTAATCCACCCGAACCCAATTGAATCATGAAAAAAAACATTGCAGTCATTAACGGAGATGGTATCGGACCAGAAGTGACCCGCCAGGCCATTAAGGTGCTGGATGCCGTAGCCGAAAAATTTAACCACGAATTTGAATACAGGCATTGCCTGATGGGGGCGGTTGCCATAGATGCTACGGGCAATCCGCTGCCAGATGAAACCATTGAAATTTGCCTCGAGAGTGACGCTATCCTGTTTGGGGCCATTGGTCATCCAAAATATGATAATGATCCCACCGCCAAGGTGCGTCCCGAACAGGGCTTACTGAAATTGCGCAAATCGCTGCAATTGTTTGCCAACATTCGCCCCATCAATACCTACCCGGCCCTGCATCATCTGTCGCCGCTGAAAAGCAAACAACTGGAAGGGGTTGACTTTGTTATTTTCCGTGAGCTCACAGGCGGTATTTATTTTGGAAAAAAAGAAACGAATGAAGACCAGTCATGGGCCAGCGACGAATGCAGTTACAGCAGAAATGAAATCGAAAGGGTAGCGCACCAGGCTTTTAAATACGCGCAACAGCGCAGAAAAAAATTAACACTGGTAGATAAAGCCAATGTACTGGAAACATCGCGCTTGTGGCGAAAAGTGGTGCAGGAAATTGCAACGCAGTATACCGATGTGAAGATAGATTTTTTGTTTGTTGACAATGCCGCTATGCAGATAATACTGAATCCCAAACAGTTTGATGTAATACTTACTGAGAACATGTTTGGCGATATCATCAGCGATGAAGCGAGTGTAATAACCGGCTCGCTCGGTTTATTACCATCCGCTTCGGTAGGTAATAGCGTAGCATTGTTTGAACCTATTCATGGTTCTTATCCACAGGCTGCGGGTAAAGACATTGCCAATCCGCTGGGTTCCGTACTCTCAGCTGCCATGATGCTGGATCATTTCGGCTTGCAAAAAGAAGCATCGCTGGTGAGGGAAGCAGTAGAATGGACATTACTGCATGGTTTTGTGACCAAGGATATTGACCCGGTTAATTTTTATTTCACTACTACTATCGGTGAACTCATCAGCGACTATGTAGCTGATCGCATTCCCGATAAAGTGAATAAGAACAATATTGAATTAAGAAAGTCAACGATAATATAGGAAAGGAGTAAGTCGTAAGGATAAGACATAGGGTGGCAGACCTTACACCCTAATCCCTTGGCCCTTCAAAAAGTTCTTTGTTTATTTCAACAGGCAGGCGTATATTTACAGTACACTCAGTCTTTATGTTGAAAAGCAGTATCTATAATATTACGAGAATAGCCGCCCTGGTGGTTATTATAGTAGTCATTATTATTCCTGCACTGCATGGAGGAGGAGCCAACGTATAAAATAGTTTTAAAAGATACAGCGACCCGCCTCCAACGAGGCGGGTTTTTTTATACCCGCCACTAAAGGGAGAGGATCGCTGGATTTAAACGGGAATTGGTATTTGATATTAGATTGCACACTTGATGAAGTGATTTTATTCATATTACTGTTCTTAGCCGGACAGCGTAAAATTTCCCCTTTTGGGGATTAAGGGGTATGACAAATTATTATAACGAAAACACGGTTATTTACCTGGACGGCCAGTTTGTAAAAGCAACTGACGCAAAGATTGATCTGTACAGCCAGTCGATGCACTATGGCTATGCTGTTTTTGAAGGCATCCGTTCTTACAAAACCGTGAGCGGCGAAACAAAAATATTCAAAGAACAGGAGCATTTTGCCCGGCTGCAACATTCTGCCGATTCGTTGAACCTGCCTTATGTATATGACGCCGCTACCCTGATAGCCGCCACATACGAAGTATTGAAGAGAAATAATTTGCAGGATGCCTATATCCGGCCACTGGTATATGCCCCTGCCAATATGAGTTTTGTAAAGAATTCAGCATCGCACATTGCCATCCAGGTCTGGGAGATGGCACCTTTTTTAGGCGAGAAACTACTGCGTGTAATGACATCTTCTTTTCAAAGACCCAATCCAAAGGGGTTTGTTATTACAGCGAAAGCTTCTGGCCATTATGTAAATTCTATACTTGCGAGCCAGGAAGCAAAGGCAAACGGTTTTGATGAAGCGTTACTGACAGATATGAATGGTTTTGTTGCAGAAGGTCCCGGCGCCAATATGTTTTATGAAAAAAATGGGAAGCTGTTTACACCATCGGAGGGAAATATTTTGCCGGGCATTACCCGTGCCACTGTTTTTGAGATATGCGGTGAACTGGGCATTGAAGTAATAGAAAAGCAGATTACCGTTGCCGAAGTAAAAGAGGCAGATGCGGCTTTTTTCTGCGGCACGGCGGCAGAGGTAATAGGATGGGAAAGCTATGATAATTCAGTGTTTAAAAAAGAATGGAGCAAAACATTGAGCAGGATAATACAAAAGGCATATGCCAGCAGGGTGATTGAAAAACGCATTTCAATACCGGAAAAAGAACTGAAAGAAGTGGAGGCCTGATAGTAGAAGGTTGCCTAAAACCCTGAAAGGGTGCCATTGATATAGAACAAATGACCAATACAAAAAATGAGCACAGAATTAAATAAATATTCGAAGACACTAACGCAGGATACCACGCAGCCGGCCGCACAGGCCATGTTGTACGGTATTGGATTAACAGATGACGATTTGAAAAAAGCACAGGTGGGTATTGCCAGTATGGGGTACGATGGCAATACCTGCAATATGCACCTGAACGATTTGGCGAAAATTGTAAAGCAGGGTGTTTGGGACAATGATTTAGTAGGATTGATTTTTAATACCATTGGCATCAGCGATGGCATCAGTAATGGCACCGATGGTATGCGTTATTCGCTGGTAAGCCGTGATTTGATTGCAGATAGCATTGAATCGGTTTGCGGTGGTTTTTATTATGATGGATTGATAGCATTGCCCGGTTGCGATAAAAATATGCCCGGCTGTATTATGGCCATGGGCAGGCTCAACCGCCCGTCTATTATGGTGTATGGCGGCACCATCGCACCTGGCCATTATAAAGGGCAGGAATTAAATATTATATCATCATTTGAAGCCCTGGGGCAAAAAATTGCCGGCAAACTAAACGATGAAGATTTCAAAGGTATCGTAATGCATTCCTGCCCGGGCGCCGGTGCTTGTGGAGGTATGTATACGGCCAATACCATGGCCAGTGCAATCGAGGCATTGGGCATGAGTTTGCCTTTTTCTTCCAGTAACCCGGCTATCAGTGACGATAAACAGCAGGAATGTTTGAATGCCGGTAAGGCTATAAAAATATTGCTGGAAAAAGACATCAAGCCTTCTGATATCATGACGCGCAAGGCATTTGAAAATGCGATTACCGTTATTATGATATTGGGAGGAAGCACCAATGCCGTATTGCATTTAATAGCCATGGCAAAAAGCGTGGATGTGGAATTAACACAGGATGATTTTCAAGCCATCAGTGATAAAACACCGGTACTGGCTGATTTTAAGCCGAGCGGTAAATACCTGATGCAGGAATTGCACGCACATGGCGGCGTGCCTGCTGTAATGCGGTACCTGCTGGATAAAGGATTATTGCATGGCGATTGTTTAACCGTGACCGGTCAAACACTGGCAGAAAATTTAAAAAATATCGAGCCTATTAATTTTGAAACACAGGATATTTTATACCCGTTGGAAAAACCATTGAAAGCTACTGGTCACCTGCAGATTTTGTACGGTAACCTTGCGGAAAAAGGGAGCGTGGCGAAAATTTCTGGCAAAGAAGGAGAGCGGTTTGAAGGACCTGCCCGCGTATTCGATGGAGAAAAACATTTGATCGCAGGCATTGCTTCCGGTAAAGTACAACCGGGTGATGTAGTGGTGATAAAAAATGAAGGACCCAAAGGTGCACCGGGTATGCCCGAGATGCTGAAACCTACTTCTGCAATTATTGGTGCAGGGCTTGGTAAGTCGATTGCCCTGATTACAGATGGCAGGTTTAGTGGTGGCACACATGGTTTTGTGGTTGGGCACATAACACCCGAAGCTTATGACGGCGGATTAATAGCATTTGTTGAAGACAACGACATTATAGAACTGGATGCGGTCAATAACACCATCACTTTAAAAGTAAATGAGCAGGTGATAGCAGAAAGAAAAAAGAACTGGAAGCAACCCGCATTGAAAGTAACAAAAGGGGTTTTATACAAATATGCAAAATCGGTCAGGGATGCCAGTGAGGGATGCGTAACAGATGCATAACATGAGTAGTGAGTGGTGAGGCTTGCGTATTTCCACAATCACTGGCTAATTAGACGGATAAATAATTTGTCTCATTGCTGAGATGCACAACATTAAAAGAACGATCTATGAGTAGCATAACAGAAATAAAGAAAAAATCAAAGCTGGAGAATACCACTCCGGGCCAGGCAGCAAGGGTTATAAAAGATACGCCGGCGGGTGGCGAGGAAGTGAGCGGCTCGGTGGCTGTGCTGGAAGCTTTTATAGTAGAAGAAGTAGAAACTATTTTTGGATACCCCGGCGGGGCCATTATGCCTATTTATGATGCCTTGTACGATTACAGCGATAAACTAAAACATATACTGGTGCGTCACGAGCAGGGGGCCATCCATGCAGCCCAGGGATATGCGCGTGTGTCCGGAAAAACAGGTGTGGTGTTTGCCACCAGCGGCCCGGGTGCCACCAACCTGGTAACCGGTTTGGCCGACGCAATGATCGACAGTACGCCTGTTGTTTGTATCACCGGCCAGGTATTTGCGCATTTGCTGGGTACTGACGCTTTTCAGGAAACAGATGTTATAAATATTACCACACCGGTAACCAAATGGAATTACCAGGTAACAGATGCAACCGAAATCCCGGAAGTGTTGGCGAAAGCGTTTTATATTGCCGGCAGCGGCAGGCCCGGCCCTGTATTGATAGATATCACCAAGAATGCGCAGTTGCAGAAGTTCAGCTACGGCGGCTATAAGAAATGTGAATACATACGGAGTTACCGCCCCAACCCAATTGTTCGCAAAGAATATATAGAGGAAGCAGCCAAATTGATCAATGAAGCAAAAAAGCCATTTATCATATTTGGACAGGGCGTTATATTGGGAAGAGCAGAAAAAGAATTCCTTGCTTTTATTGAGAAATCGGGCATCCCTGGTGCGTGGACGATTATGGGCATGAGTGCTATCCCCACCGACCATCCACTGGGCGTTGGCATGCTGGGCATGCATGGTAATTATGGACCCAATGTACTAACCAATGAATGCGATGTATTGATTGCCGTGGGTATGCGGTTCGATGATCGGGTAACAGGTCGTCTCGATAAATACGCCAAACAGGCTAAAGTAATTCACCTCGACATCGATCCTTCAGAAATAGACAAGAATGTAAAAACAACGGTGCCTGTTTGGGGTGATTGCAAAGAAACATTGCCCTTGCTTACCCAACTGATTAAAGAAAAAGTGTATCCCCAATGGTTACAGCAATTCAGGGATTACCAGCAACAGGAACAAGAAAAGGTCATTCAGGATGAACTGAACCCCGAAACTGAAATTCTTACCATGGGAGAGGTTATCAAAGAGCTGAATGTTTTAACAGAAGGCAATGCCATCATTGTAACCGATGTGGGCCAGCACCAGATGGTAGCCTGCCGGTACGCAAAATTCACCAAAAGCAATAGCAATATTACCAGTGGCGGCCTGGGCACAATGGGTTTTGCATTACCTGCGGCAATCGGCGCGGCATTTGGCGACAGCAGTCGGCCCACCGTGGCTATTATTGGCGATGGCGGTTTCCAGATGACATTGCAGGAATTGGGTACCATCATGCAATTTAAACCGCATGTGAAAATTATTATACTGAACAACCAGTTCCTGGGTATGGTGCGGCAGTGGCAGCAGCTCTTCCATGAAAAAAGATATTCATTTGTAGATATCACCAGTCCCGATTTTGTACAGGTGGCAAAGGGTTTCGGCATTGCCGGAAAAAGCATTTCAAAAAGAGAAGAAGTAGTTGGTTCGCTGAAAGAAATGCTGGATTACGATGGTAGTTTTTTACTGGAGATCATGGTAGGCAAAGAAAACAATGTATTTCCGATGGTGCCGCAGGGCAGGGGTGTGGCGGAAATTATACTAAGTAAAGAGGAGTTGTAAACAATGAGTGCGACCGAAAGTATACACATAAAATGGGACTCATCGCTGTATGATAACAAACACGATTTTGTTTTTAAATACGGCGAAGATCTGCTGACACTGTTACAACCGGCGGAACGGGAGCATATTCTTGATCTCGGTTGCGGCACCGGCCACCTGGCCAGCCTTCTTGCCAAAGCCGGAGCTATTGTTACCGGTATCGACAGTTCGGCAGAAATGATTGAGACCGCAAGGGATACTTATCCAGGAATTGATTTCAGGACCGCGTCAGCTACTGAATTCATTGAGGAGAATCGTTTTGATGCTATTCTTTCAAATGCTGTTTTGCACTGGATAAAAGAAAAAGAACGGGTGATTGATTGTATGTTCCGTAACCTGAAAAATAATGGAAGGCTGGTGCTTGAAATGGGCGGGAAACAAAATGTAGCCGGCATTATTGATGCATTGAAAACAACGCTGAAGAAATATGGATTCAATAAACAGGCTGCGATCGAACAATGGTATTTTCCATCTTTAGGCGAGTATACCGGTTTATTGGAAAAAAGGGGATTCAGGGTAATCTACGCCGCCCATTTTAACAGGGAAACGGAATTGAAAAACACGGAACACGGGATCAAAGACTGGATAAAAATGTTTGGAACAGCATATCTAAAAAACATTCCGGCTCCTGAACTGGATGATATTTTAACCGAAGTCGAAAACATACTGCAACCTTCTCATTTCAGAAATGGTAAATGGTATGCAGACTACAAGCGGTTAAGAATTACTGCGCTAAAAGACAGCAATTGGTTTTAAAAAAGTAACGATTTAAACAATTACATGAAACAGGAATATACCATATCAGTTTATACCGAAAACCATATCGGTTTACTGAACCGCATTGCGATTATATTTTCGCGACGTAAAATCAATATTGAAAGCCTGAATGTTTCACCTTCTGAGGTGCCCGGTATTCACCGGTTTACCATTGTGATCAATGAAACGGAGGAAGTAGTGAAAAAGCTGGTGCGCCAGGTAGAAAAACAGGTGGAAGTATTAAAAGCTTATTACAATACAAATGAAGAGCTTGTTTGGCAGGAACTGGCATTGTATAAAGTGCCGACCGACATCATTGCAGAGTCGGTAAAGGTAGAAAGGCTGCTCCGCCAGCATGGTGCCAAGGCGGTTGTTATCCGAAAGGACTATACCGTATTTGAAGTGGCTGGCCAGCGCGAAGAAACAGATAATATGATTAAAGTGCTTGAACCCTATGGATTGATAGAATTTGTGCGCAGCGCCAGGGTGGCTATTATTAAAGCATCCAATGGCTTTCATGAAAAACTGAAAGAGTTTGAGGCATTGAAACCCGGTTCGGAGATTGTAAAAAACGAATTTTTAAACCAACAGGAAGAAGTGTTTTCGATGTAACGCTCTTTTTATTTTTCGATTGAATAATATAAATTTTTTTACTAAACAACGCTAAGAAGAATGAACAGGAGCAATCGTTGAATCCTTTCTCTTAGCCCAAAAAACAAACAATGGCAAAACTAAATTTCGGCGGTGTAGAAGAAAACGTAGTAACTCGTGATGAGTTCCCGCTGGCAAAAGCACAACAAGTTCTAAAAAATGAAGTAGTGGCAGTAATAGGTTATGGCGTGCAGGGCCCGGGCCAGGCGCTTAACCAGAAAGATAACGGTATTAATGTGATTGTAGGTCAGCGTAAGAACTCAAAAAGCTGGGATAAAGCGGTGAAAGATGGTTTTGTGCCAGGTAAAACTTTGTTTGATATTGAGGAAGCCTTGCAGAAAGGAACCATCATTTGCTATTTGCTGAGCGATGCCGCCCAGATTGCATTGTGGCCAACTGTTAAAAAGAACCTCACACCAGGTAAAGCATTGTATTTTTCTCATGGCTTTGGCATTACGTTTAATGAACAAACCGGTATTGTACCACCGAAAGATGTAGATGTATTCCTGGTAGCACCCAAAGGTTCAGGTACTTCTTTACGCCGTATGTTTTTACAGGGCCGTGGTTTAAACAGCAGCTATGCTATTTTTCAGGATGCTACCGGTAAGGCCAAAGACAGGGTAATTGCATTGGGTATTGCAGTGGGAAGCGGTTACCTGTTTGAAACAGATTTCAGGAAAGAAGTATACAGCGATTTAACCGGCGAACGTGGTACGTTGATGGGAGCCATACAGGGAATCTTTGCCGCTCAATACCAGGTATTGCGCGACAAGGGTCATAGCCCTTCTGAAGCATTCAATGAAACAGTAGAAGAGCTCACGCAATCATTAATGCCGTTGGTGGCAGAGAATGGTATGGACTGGATGTATGCCAATTGTTCAACAACCGCACAGCGTGGTGCATTGGATTGGTGGAAAAAATTCCGCGATGCAACAGCCCCTGTTTTTAAAGAATTGTATGAAAGCGTGGCAGCCGGTAAAGAAAGTCAGCGCAGTATCGACAGCAACAGCCAGGCAGACTATCGCGAAAAACTGGATGCAGAATTGAAAGAACTGCGTGAAAGCGAAATGTGGCAGGCAGGTAAAACAGTGAGAAGCCTTCGCCCCGAAAACCAACAACCCGCTGAGGCAAAAGATAAAAAAATAGCCGCCTCTGTAAATTAATATAGCTGAATGAAATAATTGAAGAATCCGTTCATCTGAAAAATAATAGTACTCTAGTAAGCTGATAAGATCTATTGCAAAAAAAATGCATACTAATGGAAGAAAACTTACCAGATGAAAATAAGGCGCCAGTACAAATTAAAACGAAAAAAGAAACCCCGCCGGAAGTCATAACTGTCAGGAACTGGAAAGAATATCTCGGGGAATCATTGTTAATTATGTTCAGCGTTGTACTGGCGCTTTTATTAACGGAAATGTTCAATAAAATTCATGAGAACAATAAGGATGCTGAAATTCTTAAGCAGCTGCGGCAGGAACTGGTAGATAATAAAAAGGCGGAAGAAATTCAATATGCTTATCACCTTCAGGTACTGAAAAATATTGATTCTGCCTTAACGCATCCCGCTTTTGCCAGGCAATTTATTGACAGTGGCAAGATTGATTTGACACACACGATTGCACCGGATGGTGTTTTAAAGGGAGATTTAAACGAAGTAGCCTGGCAGGTGGCCAAACAAAACAATATTTTCGCCAAACTCGACCTGGATACCTATAGCCTGCTGACAGCTATCTATGATCAGCAACAGCGTATTACGAAATCAGAAGACGAAATAGCAAAAATTTTGTTATCATGGGAATCACGCAAACCCGAAAACCTGCGGACAACTTTGATTCTTACAAGCAACAATTATCATGCATGGGCGGTAGACCGTGCGCCGGAATTATTAAAAAAATACCAGCGGGCGATTGATAAATTAAGTCATTATTAAATTATGGAAACAGTTTCTGATACAATACCGGTGCTCGAATTTCAACAGGCAGCCGAGCGTTTGCGGAAGATCGTTAACCGCACACCGCTTTCATTGAACATTAATCTATCGCGCAAGTACAAGTGCAATGTATACCTGAAGCGGGAAGATTTGCAGATAGTGCGTTCCTATAAACTGCGCGGTGCCTATAATATGATGAGCAGCCTGCCACCGGAACAATTACAGAAAGGTGTGGTATGTGCCAGTGCGGGAAATCACGCGCAGGGGTTTGCCTATAGTTGCAAAAAACTAAATGTAAAAGGGGTGGTATTTATGCCCATCATCACGCCCAACCAAAAAGTGCAACAAACAAAAATGTTTGGAGAAGACTTTGTGGAAATTATATTAACCGGAGACACATTTGATGATTGTGCGGTAGCGGCGAAAAAATACACGACCGAAAACAGCATGGTTTTTATACCGCCGTTCGATGATTATAAAATTATTGAAGGCCAGGCTACCGTTGGCGTGGAGATACTGGAAGACCAGCCGCAGATCGATTACCTTTTTGTGCCCGTAGGCGGCGGGGGCTTGAGTGCCGGCGTTGGCTCCTATTTCAAAATTTTTTCACCGCAGACAAAAATCATCGGCATTGAGCCGGCAGGTGCACCTGCTATGTATGAGTCAAAACTGGCAGGTAAGCCGGTGACATTGGAAAACATAGACCGCTTTGTTGATGGTGCCGCAGTGAAAAGGGTGGGAGACATTACTTTCTCCATCTGTAAAGAGGTATTGCACGATGTGCACCTGGTGGCTGAAGGAAAGGTATGCTCAACCATTCTTCAGTTGTATAACGAAGATGCCATTGTGGTAGAACCCGCAGGTGCTTTATCCATTGCCGTGCTGGACGACTATAAAGAAGAAATCAAAGGAAAGAATATTGTCTGTGTCATAAGTGGTAGCAATAACGATATCGATCGCATGCAGGAAATAAAAGAACGCAGCCTGCAGTTCGAGGGACTGAAACATTATTTCCTTGTTCGCTTTGCGCAACGGCCCGGTGCACTGAAAGAATTCGTGAACCATGTACTGGGACCGAACGACGATATCACCCGGTTTGAATACATGCAGAAACACAATAAAGAAACCGGGCCGGCGCTGGTAGGTATAGAGTTAAAGGAAAGAAGGGATTATGAGGTGCTGGTAGAAAATATGAAGCGTTTCCAGATAAACTATACCGAACTGAATAAGAATGATAATTTATTCGGGTACCTGGTATAAGAAAACCGTAATAAGCTGGTTAAACCTATTCGGCCCATGCTTGTTATTAACCGGGATTAGTTGTCCACAAAACTGAAGAAATTTACGAGCTAATTCGCAATATTTTAGCTTTTAATTTGTATTTTTAAACGCCGATTGCTTGTCTTTTGATATTCTTCTTGAAAAGCTGCTATTTTATTGAAATTTATCTAATTTAAACTGTGTAACCATGGCAAGCAGTACTGGTTTGTATTCACCTGAGTTTGAACACGACGCATGTGGTATCGGATTCGTAGCCAATATCAAGGGCAATAAAAGTCATCAGATTGTGTCTGATGCGCTTACTGTACTGG
>Ga0268264_10001130_pt1 | contig 26167 bp, 23 predicted proteins | sample KBSSwiS32_FD_190357 | JGI IMG/M metagenome (GOLD analysis project Ga0268264, IMG submission 190357) | Switchgrass rhizosphere microbial communities from Kellogg Biological Station, Michigan, USA - KBS Switchgrass S3-2 (SPAdes) (version 2) | ecosystem: Host-associated > Plants > Roots >...
GAATCCTCCAGCTGGACCAATTCCGAATCCGAGCAGATTGTGCCAGTCGGCACGGAATGAACCTTCTTTCCAGGTTGGCGGCGCGGCCTGACCGGTCGCGCGGCCGCCTTCATTCGGAACCGGATCTCGCTCCTCGAGGCCCCCGCGATATCTTCCAGCGCGACCGCGACCGCATAGTCCATTCCGTCGCGTTCCGCCGTCTCAGGCACAAGACCCAGGTCTTCGTCGCACCGGACGGGGACCATTTCCGCGTCCGCCTGACCCACAGCATCGAAGTCGCCCAGATCGGGCGGACCATCGCCCGGGCGTTGGGGCTCAATGAGGACCTGACAGAAGCGCTGTGCCTGGCCCATGACCTCGGCCACCCGCCGTTCGGTCATGCAGGCGAGACAGCCCTCAATTCCGCGCTCGCCGATGCCGGAGGCTTCGACCACAATGCCCACACCATCCGGCTCGTGACGAAGCTCGAGGCGCCCTATCCGGGCTTCGACGGGCTCAACCTCAGCTGGGAAGCGCTCGACGGCCTCGCGAAGCACAATGGCCCGGTGCTCGGGCCGACCTGGGCCATGGCCGAGGCCAACGCGGAGTGGGACCTGGAGCTCGGAAGCTGGCCAGGCCTCGAGGCGCAGGTGGCGGCCATCGCCGACGACATTGCCTACGATAATCACGACATCGACGATGGCCTGAGGGCCGGGATCCTCGAACTCGACGAGCTGATCCGCCTTCCGATCATCGCCCGTAACTGGGCCGCGATCGGCGAACGTCATCCGGACATAAGCGCCGACAAGCGCCAGCGAGCCCTGGTTCGCGACATGATCGGAAGCATGGTGGGCGACGTCTTGTCCGAAACAGAGCGGCGATTCGGTGACGCCCGAGTGACGAGCCCGGACGATGTCCGGGCAGCCGGCCGCTCGCTCGTCGGCTTCTCGTTCGCACTCGCCGACGAAGAACGAGCGCTTAAGCGTTTCCTCTATGCCAGGCTTTATGAATCGCCGCAGCTGGAGCAGGTCCGCGAGGAAGCGGAGCGCATCGTCGCCAATCTCGCTGCCGCGTACCGGACCGATCCGAGCCTCCTTCCGGAGGCTTGGCAACGCTGCGAGAGCGAAATCGAGCAACTTCGCACGATCGGCGACTTCATTGCCGGCATGACCGACCGCTTCGCAATCGCCAGGCACGAGGAGCTTGTCGGGCCGGCGCACCTCCCCGACAGCTTCTAGCGAAGGTTTCCGCGGGCATCGCCGTTAAGGCCAATGCTTACGGTGCGTTCAGCCCGGAGTGAGCAGGTCGTCAGCGGGAGTGGGTATTCGATGAATTCGGCCGCAATCGCGCTCAACCGCTTCGGGATCGGCGCCCGCTCGGCCGACGCGGTTCCCGCCGACGGCAGGGACTGGCTGCTGAGCCAGATGGGGCGCTTCGAGCCCAGACCTCAAGCGATCGCCGCCGTTCCCCCGCGCCGCGAAATCGTCGAACAGCTTGCCGATTACATCGCTCAGCAACGCGACGGGCGACAGGCGAAGCGACAGACGCAAGCTGCCGCAATGCCGGCTGCGGCCGCGGACAAGCAAAGCGACGGAATCCCGGATTCCGCCAAGCGCTTCCTTCGCCGAGGAATTCGGGACGACTATCTCGTGATGGTCGGGGCGCGCCTATCGTCCGCGCTCACCACCAACGCCCCGTTCGTCGAGCGGCTGGTCCACTTCTGGGCCAATCATTTTGCGGTGTCGGCCGACAAATTGCCGATCGTGCCGATGGCGGGACTGCTCGAGTTCGAGGCGATCCGTCCGCACGTGCTCGGCAAATTCTCGGACATGCTGCTCGCGGTCGAGCAGCACCCGGCGATGCTGATCTACCTCGACCAGGCGCAGTCGATCGGCCCGGATTCCCGCGCGGGCCAGTTCATCGCCGCGCGCGGACGCCAGAAGCGCGGCCTGAATGAGAACCTCGCCCGCGAAATCCTCGAGCTCCACACTTTGGGGGTGCGCACCGGCTATACGCAGGCCGACGTTACCGAATTTGCCCGCGCGCTGACCGGTTGGACGGTGAGCGGTCTTGGTCGCGGACCGGTGGCTCGTCTGCTCGGCAGCGGACCGACGGGTGAATTCGGCTTCGCTGAGCTGATCCATCAGCCCGGGGACCGGATGATCATGGGCCGCCGCTACGGCCAAAGCGGCGAGCGCCAGGCCCAGGCCATATTAATGGACCTCGCCGCGAACCCGGCCACCGCGAAGCATATCTCGACCAAGCTTGCGCGCCATTTCGCCGGGGACGATCCGCCGCCGGCGATGGTCGACCGGCTGACACAGGCCTATCTCAGGAGCGGCGGCGATCTTCCAGTCGTGTACCGCGCGCTGATCGACTCGCCGGAGGCGTGGGCGCCCCAGCCGCTCAAGTTCAAGACGCCGTGGGAATGGTCGGTTTCGGCGCTGCGAGCGCTCAACCAGACCGAGATCGAGCCCGAGGTCGCCGGAGCGCTGATGAATCAGCTCGGCCAGCCAACCTGGAAGCCCGGCTCGCCCGCCGGTTTCGACGATATCGCGGCGAGCTGGGCTGCTCCCGAGGCATTGGTGCGTCGCGTTGAAGTCGCTCAGCGGATCGCGGACCGCACCGGCTCCGCGGTCGATCCGCGCGCGCTTGCGGAAAAGATCCTGCCCGGGTCGCTAGGCGAGCCCACGAGGACCGCGATCGCCCGCGCCGAAAGCCCAGCCGAAGGCCTCGCGTTACTGCTGGTCAGTCCCGAGTTCGTGAGGAGATGAGCATGTTCTCTCGCCGCTTCTTCCTCGCCGCCGGAGGTACGACCGCCGGGTTTGCGGCGCTTGGACTGCCGCGCATGGCCATTGCCCGCGCGAACACCTCGAGGCGCTTCGTCTTCATCATCCAGCGCGGCGCCGCCGATGGGCTGGCGATCGTTGCGCCGACGGGTGATCCGGCGTTCCAAGGTGTGCGCGGCGCCTTCGCCGAGGATCTGCGCGGCGGGGCGAAGCTTGGAAGCTTCTTCACGCTTCACCCGGCGCTCGCCGAGACCGCGAAGCTCTACGGAACGAAGCAGGCCCTGTTCGTCCATGCCGTCGCTTCACCCTACCGCGACCGGTCGCATTTCGACGGGCAGAACGTGCTCGAGACCGGCGGCTCGGCGGCCTACCGGGTCAAGGACGGCTGGATGAACCGGCTGCTCGGCCTCCTGCCGCAGGGCGAAGCGAAGGCGCTTGCTTTGTCGTCGACCGTGCCGATGGCCCTGCGCGGCCCGCACGAGGTCTCGTCTTATGCTCCCTCGGCGCTGCCGAGCGCGTCCGACGACCTGCTCGCGCGCGTCGGCAATCTCTACGAGAGCGACCAGCAACTCCACGGCTTGTGGATGGCGGCGATGGAGACGCGCATGACCGCGGGCGACCTGGCCGCCGGCGCGGGCCAGAACGGCGCTGCAACCGGCGCGCTCGCCGCCAAATTGCTCGCCGGGGAGAATGGCGCACGGATCGCGATGATCGAGACCGGCGGCTGGGACACGCACTCGGGCCAGCGCGGCCGGCTGAACGCTCAGCTGCGCGGGCTGGACCAACTTGTCTCGTCACTGAAGACAGGGCTCGGAGCCGATTGGGCAAATACCCTGGTCGTCGTCGCCACCGAGTTCGGCCGTACTGTCGCTCCCAACGGAACCGGCGGTACCGACCACGGTACGGCCTCGGCGGCGATGCTGTTTGGCGGAGCGGTCGCCGGCGGCAAGGTCGTCGCCGATTGGCCCGGCCTCTCCGCGAACGCGCTCTACGAAGGGCGCGACCTCAAGCCGACGACCGACCTCGACGCCCTGATCGGCTCCGCGCTTTCCCAGCATTACGGCCTCGATCCGGCGCGGGCGACGACCGCGCTCTTCCCTGAGACTCGCGGCATTCCGCTTCGCGAGAAGCTGATCCTGTCCTGATAGCCGCTGCAGTCAAAACGACGACGTTAACCATTTATCCTATTGTTGCGGTGACGTTTTTGGTGGACGCTCCGCCGCAACGGGAGGGCATTTGCGAGTCGCGCAGGAACAGGCGGCACTTCAATCACGATAATAACATGTGCGTCGAGAGCGACTGACCAGCTTTAAGCTCTACCCGGTGAGGAGGGCGTGATGGCGTACTCTGGCGTTTATGTATTCGGAGACAGCCTGGTCGACGCAGGCAATGCGTTGAAGCTTGCCGACTGGTACGATGGGCTACCGTTCAACGACCTTCCGGAGGGCGCGCCGACCGCCACGGACGGCTATTTCCAGGGCCGTTTCACGAACGGCTACACGTTCGCCGACCTGATATCGAACAAGTCAATCGGCCTCGTCACCAAGCCGGTATTTCCATACGGTTTCGATGACCCGTTGTTCGGCCTTCCGATCGATCCGTTCGCGTCGGACCCGAGCGGCAATAACCTCAATTTCGCCTATGGCGGTGCGCAGATCCGGCAGGGCGAAGAGGTCGTGCCCGACTTCGACGGCCAGACCGACGCGTTCAAGGATGCGATCGATGGCCACGCGCCGTCGGGGGCACTCTACCTCGTCACGATGGGCGGCAACGATATCCGATCGCTCGCCCCGGTCGGCAGCGATCCGGCCTCGCTGGCAGATGCTCACGACGCGCTCGACCGAGCGGCCGACAAGATGCTGCACGAGCTTCAGCAACTCGTCGACATCGGTGCCCACGACATCCTGATCACCGGGGTTCCGGACGTCGGACTGATCCCGAAATACGATGTCAACGGAAACGGCGTCCTCGATGGTGCCGAGCTCCTGAGGAGCGCTGCCGCCACGGAATATTCGCAATATCTCGACGGGCTCATCCGGACGGAAGTGATCCCAGGGCTCCAGGCGATGGGCGCGCATGTCACTTATGTGCCGCTCATGGATTACGTCGATGCGAACGGGAACGTCGTTACCGGCACGTTGAACGCCATTCTTCCGATCCTGGCCGCGCTGAACGGGCTTACGACCGACGAACTATCGAACAACCTGCTCGAATATCGGAACCTGGTCTTTTTCGACGGCGTACATCCGACCGCGCAGGTCCATGCGCTCGTCGGCGCCTACAGCAATGCGTTGCTGACCGGCACGCCATGGATCGAGACCCTGCCGCTCAAGGGCGCTGACGTCGATTACAAGATGACCGCGACGATCGGCGCGGCCGGCGAGGTGGACTCGCTTTCGATCTATCTCGTCGCGGGCACGACCTACACGTTCGAAATGCTTGGCGTGAGCTCGCTGGGAACCGCGGCGAGCCTAGCCGATCCGACCCTTCGACTGGTCACATCCAGCGGAGCCCTCATCGGCGCCGACGACGACAGCGGCGCTGGCTTCGACGCAACGCTGACATGCACGATTGCGAGCAGCGGCCTCTGCACTCTGAAACTGTCCGCGGTCGGCGCGCTCACCGGAAGCTACGTCCTCCAGGCGGCGGTGGCCGGCGGCGCGGCCATGCAGGCCGGTAACACGTATACGGTGAGCAGCGCGTCGACCTTGGTGCTCGAAGGCGCGGGCGGCGCCGGGCAGGACGTGGTCAAGGCGAGCGTCTCTTACGCGCTTGCCGCCGGGAGCGAGATCGAGGTCCTCCGCACGACGAACGACAAGGGCAAGACCGCGATCAACCTCACTGGCAACGACTTCGACCAGATGATCGTCGGCAACTCCGCAGCCAATGTTCTCGACGGCAAGGGCGGGGCGGACCAGCTGTGGGGCGGCGCCGGCAACGATCGCTTCGTCCTCGGCAACAGCGCGTTGACCAAGCCCGACGGCTCGCAGGTCGACCACATCATGGATTATGCGAAAGGCGACGTGGTAGACGTCAGCCAGGTCCTGGCCCTCGCGCCGGGGATCGACCTCGTCTCCGGCGGGTATCTGCGGGTAACGACGGGCGGACTGATCCAAGTCGACCTGGACGGCGGCGGGAACGGCTGGGTGACGCTGAGCACGATCAACGGCAGCGGCGCCGTCAGCGTCCGTTATTTATCCGGCGGCACGGCAAGCACATTATCGGTCGCGCGCACATCGGATACCTCGGCCCTGGCCGTAACCCACGCCGACGACCATTGGATCGAGATGCCCGGCGGCCACGACCAGCACGATGTTTTGGGCCTGGCCTATTAGCTTCGCGGGCTAATCACTGTTCGCGGCGTTATTGTCGTTCGTGTTGGTCGCCGAATTGTCATCCGCATTCGTCCCACCGGTATCACCCGCTCCTGTGGCCGGGCATTTGACACTTCCCTCGGCACGCCGCCCGCGGCCGTCGACAATGAGGAGGGACGCAGCCTCCGGGCACGGCGTTGCGCTATAGGTGAGCGTTCGCTTGTTGGCGGTCATCATCTCGCCTCCCGCTTCATCTTTCTTTGTGATGATGCCGATGAAAGGTTCGGCCCCCCCGGTGACGGCGGCGGTGACCTGGCCGTCGGTGTAGGCGATTTCGATCGCCGGGCTCGCGCCTTTGTCCTCGGTGTCGCTCGTACCGAAGTAGAAGCCGATGATCGTCCCGAAGATACCCGAAAAGACGAGGAAGATTTCTCGCGCCAGCCGGAAGCGATCCTGAAATTTGTCAGGCTCTTTGTCGACGAACAGCGCGCGAATGATGAGCAGCCCTCCGAAGCCGAACATCGCAATAGTGAGGGTGAGCACGAGAAGAAGGCGTGTGCTCTCGACCGAATAGGCGCCGTGCAGGTCCCAAAGGATGTATAGGACCAGCCCGATATATCCCAGCGCCACAAGGCTGGACAAAACAAGGGTGTATCTCGGAGTCCATTTCGGATCACGCTGGTCAGCCATGACTGCCTCCCCAAGCAGCGGGTGGACCGAGCGAGACTGATCTACTCCCCTCTGGATTTAAGTGCAATTTAACGGCGCGAGCCGGCACTGGTGACGCGCCGCCGTTGCTGCGCTAGAGGCGCCGCATTCCAGCATTGGTGGAAGCGAATTGAGCCTTTACGCCCAATATGCCGCGCTCCTCGACGGAGTGCTCGACGATCTCGTTGCCGACGGAGCGCTGCCGGCTGAGCTCGATCGCAATAACGTGACGGTCGAGCCGCCGCGCGATCCCGCGCACGGCGACCTTGCGACCAACGTCGCAATGGTCCTCGCCAAGGGGGCGGGGACCAACCCGCGAGCGTTGGCCGAAGTCATCAAGCCGAAGCTCGAAGCACTTCCGCCGGTGACCTCGGTCGAGATCGCCGGACCGGGCTTCCTCAACCTTCGGCTGACGCCCGACGCCTGGCGCGACGAGCTCCGGACGATCCTTCGCGAAGGCGAAGAATACGGTCTCTCCAGAGTCGGCGCGAACGAGCGGGTGAACGTCGAATATGTGTCGGCAAACCCGACCGGGCCGCTGCACATGGGCCACTGCCGCGGCGCCGTGGTGGGCGACAGCCTTGCTCGCTTGCTCGAGGCCGCGGGCTTTCGGGTCACCAAGGAATATTACGTCAACGACGCCGGAGCGCAGGTCGACACGCTCGCCCGCTCGCTTCACCTGAGGTATCGCGAGAAGCTGGGCGAGAAGATCGGAGAAATCCCCGAAGGCCTCTACCCGGGAGATTATCTGCAGCCGGTCGGCGCGCTCCTCGCGGCCGAATTCGGGGACCGCTATGCCGCCGCGCCCGAAGCCGAATGGCTCGACCTGTTCCGCGATCGCGCGATCAAGGCGATGCTCGACCTCATCCGTTACGACCTCGGCCTGCTCGACATCCATCACGACCTGTTCTCGTCGGAAGGCGAGCTTCAGCGCAGCGGCGCGGTTGACGAGGCGATGCAGGTGCTGCGCGATAAGGGCCTGGTCTACGAAGGCGTGCTCGAACGGCCGAAGAGCCTCGATTCGCACGACGAGTGGGAGCCGGTCGAGCTGACCCTGTTCCGTTCGAGCCAGTTCGGCGACGACCAGGACCGGCCGATGAAGAAATCGGACGGAAGCTGGACCTATTTCGGTTCGGACGCCGCCTATCACTGGCAAAAGGCGAAAACCGCCGATCATCTCGTCAACATCTGGGGCGCGGACCATGCGGGGACGGTCAAGCGCGTCCAGTCGGCGGTGAAAGCGCTGACCGACGGCCGCGTCGACCTCGACGTGAAGATCATCAATATGGTCCGGCTGTTCCGCGGCGGCGAACCGGTAAAGATGTCGAAGCGCGCCGGCGATTTCGTCACGCTCGCCGATGTCGTGAACGAAGTCGGCAAGGACGTCGTCCGCTTCATGATGCTGACGAAGCGCGCCGACACGCCGCTCGATTTCGATTTCATGAAAGTGATCGAAGCGTCGAAAGACAATCCGGTGTTCTACGTCCAATATGCCCACGCGCGGATCAGTTCGCTGAAGCGAAAGGCGGCCGATGCCGGGGTCGATCTGAATGCGGGTCCCGACCTCTCGCTGCTCGACGAGGAGGAGCTCGCCCTGGTCAAGCGCGCTGCCCAGTATCAGCGCGTTATCGAGAGCGCGGCGCTGACTCACGAGCCGCATCGGATCGCTTTCTACCTCTATGATCTGGCTTCGGATTTCCACGCGTTGTGGAATCGCGGCAACGACGATCCCTCGCGGCGCTTCCTCGTTGAAAATAATCCACAACTTTCGCGCGCACGGCTGGAACTCGCGCTCGGAATCGCGCAGATCATCAGAAGCGGTTTGGGCCTCATGGGAGTAGCCGCGACCGAGGAGATGCGTTGACGATGACCGACAGCCGGGTGGCGCTCGGTATGGACCGCTTGCCATGGCTTCCAGACGAGCCGGCACGGCCGGCGAAGCCGCCCAGGCAATCGGGCGGTGGCGGGGTGCTCGGCTGGGCTTTCGCGGCGATCCTGCTGGTCGCGGGCGCGTCCTATTGGCTTGGGACTCGGACGGGCACGGACGTGACGGGCGCTCCGTCCCGGTCCAGTCCCGCGCCAAGCGCGACCCTGCCCCTGCCGGAAGCAATGCGAGTCGCACCTGGCGAAGCCGTCCAGCGCGTGGCTCCGCCCGAACCGCGTCCGGTTCCCGAGCCGGAGGTGCGCAGGGTCACGGAACGGGCCCCGTCCTGGCGGCCGTTGCCGCGAACGGTGCCGAAGCAGGTGGCTGACCGGGTCAAGCGGACCGTCGTGACCGAGGAGATCGATCATATAGCGCAGGCCCAGGGACGCCCTCCCGGGCGCCCGGCCCCCGCAATCCCGCGCGCCGCGAATACGCAATACGTAAGGCTCTGGCCCGCACGGGAGTCGGCCGGAGCATCGGGCCGGGTCGTCCAGATCGGAGCGTTCGGCAGCCGGATCCAGGCGAAGCGCGGCTGGTGGCACATGGCGCGCGCTTATCCCGCGGTGAAGCGCCTCCCCGCCGTGGTCATGGAGACCCGGAACTCTCGTGGGCGCCCCTTCTACCGTTTCCAGATCGGCACGACCTCGCAAGCCCACTCTGAAATCCTCTGCCAGCGAATGCAGCGGATCGGCTTCAGCTGCGCGGTCGTCGGCCTGCCCGGCGAGCGCAAGGCGGTCGAACGGTGAGCGACGAGAGTTCGCCCTACGACGACGGACAGCTGCCGTGGCTCGCGGCGGTTGAGGATGAGGAGGAACCCCGCGGAGTTTCGGGACGTAAGATGCTGGCGGCACTGCTGGTTGTGCTTCTTGCCGCAGCCGTGGTCGCTGCGACTTTCTTCTGGATGGGGCAGCGCGAAACCCAGCTCAACGCCCCCCCCGAACTGATCCGCGCGGAGGCGGGCCCCTATAAGGTCAAACCGCCCAACCCCGGCGGGCTCGATGTCGCCGGGGACAGCGAGACCGCGTTCGAAACCAGCGCGGGCGAGGACAAGGACGCCCAGCTCGACCTCAGCAAGGTGCGCGAAGCCCAGGTCACCCCGCCGCCCAAAGAGGAACCCAAGCGCATTCCGCCAAATGAGACAAAGGAGCCGGTGCCGGCGCAAACCGAGACGCCGCCCAAGCCGACCGGTGGCACGGGCAGCGTCGTTCAGCTGGGTGCCTTCGCCAACAAGGCCCAGGCCGAGCGCGCCTGGTCGGCGCTGTCGGCGCGCTTCCCGTCGGTCGCCGCCATGAACAAGATGATCGTGCCCTTCCCGGGCGGGATCAGGCTGCGAGCGAGCGCAGCATCGCCCGGGGATGCAAAACAGGTTTGTCAGACGCTCAAGGCCGCGGGCGAGAACTGCTTCGTGGCTCAATAAGGTCCGGACCCGAATGCAGGCGGCGATGTACGGCCTCGAAGGGCTTGAGCTGAACCAGGCGGAGCGTTCCTTTTTCCGCCAGGCCGATCCGGCAGGCTTCATCCTGTTCAAGCGCAATTGCGAGAATCCAGAGCAACTTCAGCAGCTTACAGACTCGCTTCGCGATCTGACCGGGCGGCCGGACGTTCCGATCCTGATCGACCAGGAAGGCGGCCGGGTGGCGCGGATGCGTCCACCCGTATGGCCGGCCTTCCCGGCCATGGAACGCTTCGCACAGCTTTACGCACTTGCGCCCTCGTCGGCGATCGAGGCGGTGCGTTCGAACGCCCGGGCGATCGCGCTGACCATCCGGAGCTGCGGGATCAACGTCAACGCCCTTCCGTTGCTCGACGTTCGCCAGGAGGGCGCGAGCGACATCATCGGCGACCGCGCGCTGGGCTCGGAGCCGATGCAGGTTGCAGCGCTCGGGCGGGCCGTCCTCGACGGCATGGCTTCGGCCGGCGTCGTCGGGATCGTCAAGCATATGCCGGGCCACGGCCGCGCCCTTGTCGACAGCCACAAGGAGCTGCCGGTCGTCCATGCGAGTGCCGAGGAGCTCGAAACGGATCTCGAGCCGTTCGAGCGTCTTTCTTCGGCGCCGATGGGGATGACGGCGCACGTCGTCTATATGGCGTGGGATCCGGATCATCCTGCGACCCTGTCGCCAACGGTTATTGGCGACATCATCCGTGGGCGCATCGGTTTTGGCGGCTTCCTCATGAGCGATGACCTCGGAATGGAGGCGCTCCAGGGCGATTTCGGAAGTCGCGCGGCAGGGGCGGTCGCGGCCGGCTGCGACGTGGTTCTGCATTGTTCCGGCAAGATTGAAGAGATGGAGGCGGTCGCGGGCGCCGTCCCGCCGATGAGCGCGGACGGCGAGGTGCGGCTGGCGAGAGCGATGGCGACCGCCCTGGTTGCCGACGAAGAAGGTCCCAGCTTTGAGGAGGCCGTCGCCAAGCGCGACGCCCTGCTCGCTCTGGTGTAGGTTGCGGTCATGGAAACCGACGCCGAATTCGATACTTCCCCGATCCGGCAATCGGATGAGCTGACGCTCAGCCTCGACGGCTGGGAAGGACCGCTCGACCTGCTGCTGAACCTCGCTCGGGCGCAGAAGGTCGATCTAGCGCAAATCTCGATCCTTCAGCTGGTCGAGCAATATCTTTCATATTTGTCCGACGCACGGGCGCTGAAGCTCGAGATCGCCGCCGATTATCTCGTGATGGCGGCGTGGCTGGCCTATCTCAAATCCTGCCTGCTGCTGCCCAAGGATATCGAAGCCGAGCCGAGCCCCGACGAGCTCGCCTGGCGCCTGCAAATGCGGCTCCAGCGGCTCGACGCGATGCGTGAGGCAGGTGCTCGGCTGCTCGGCCGAGACCGTGTCGGACGCGACGTCTTTTTAAGGGGCGCTCCTGAGGGCCTTCGGCTGATCCGCAAGGCCGCGTGGCAGGTTCGCGATTTTGACCTGTTCGCCGCCTATGGCGCCGTGCGCGCCCGGTCTGCGCCGGCCTTGCATGTCGTTCACGCCCGTTCAGTGATGACCCTGGACGAAGCCATCGAGCGGGTCGGGAAGATGATTGGCACGGCGCTCGATTGGACGTTCCTCGAGTCCTTCCTTCCTTCGACCCAGGATTTGCAGTTCCGGCGGTCGGCGCTGGCGTCGAGCTTCCTTGCCGCGCTCGAGCTTGCCCGCCGCGGCAAGCTCGACATCCAGCAGGATGCGCCGTTCGCCCCGATCATGCTGAAGGTGGCTTGAGCGGTGGACGAGTATAAGCGCGCCGTCGAAGCCACGATCTTCGCCTCGGCGACTCCGCTCAGCGTCGAGGAAATTGTCGAGCATGCCGGCGAGGGGCCGGTCGAGCTCGCGCTCGGCGAGCTTGCCGCGCAATATGAAGGACGAGGGATCGAGCTGGTCGAGCGAGGCGGGCGCTGGCACTTCCAGACCGCGCCGGACCTCGCTCACCTTCTCCGCCGGACGCGCGAGGAGCAGCGCCGGCTGTCGCGCGCAGCGACCGAAACGCTGGCGATCGTCGCCTATCACGAGCCGGTGAGCCGCGCTGAGATCGAGGCGATTCGCGGCGTTCAGATTTCGAAGGGCACGCTCGATGTGCTGATGGACGCCGGCTGGGTTCGGCCGGCCGGCCGGCGGGAAGGGCCGGGGCGGCCGTTACTTTATGCGACGACGCAGGAGTTCCTGACGCATTTCGGGCTCGGTTCCCGGCGCGACTTGCCCGGCATCGACGACCTCAAGGCCGCGGGCCTGCTCGATCCGCTCGACGAGAGCGAGTTCCAGGTGCAACTGGAAAGCGAAGAAGAGGCGGACTAGAGAGGCCGCTAGAGGAGTTTCGTGATGGGCGGTTTCAGCATTTGGCATATCCTGATCTTTGCGATCATCCTGCTGCTGTTGTTCGGCGGGAACCGTTTCTCCGCAATGATGGGCGACGTCGCCAAGGGCCTCAAAAGCTTCAAGCAGGGCATGGCCGACGACGAGGATGAGAAGCGCAAGCGCTATGAGGAGCAGCGCCGGTCGGAGCCGCCGCGGCTTCCCCGCGACCAGGACCCGATCGATGTCACTCCGCGCGAGTCGGATTCGTCCGCGCCGCCGCCACGCGACGATGAGGCCCGCTAAGCGTTAGACAGCCGTCATGTTCGGCGTCGATTCCACCGAATTTGCGATTGTCGCGATCCTCGCGCTCATCTTCATTGGGCCCAAGGACCTCCCGAAAGTTCTGCGCACTGTCGGCTATTGGGTCGGGCGGATGCGCGGAATGGCGCGTCATTTCACCTCCGGCATCGAAAATATGATGCGCGAGGCGGAGCTCGAGGAGATGGAGAAGAAGTGGCGGGAGGAGAATGAGCGCATCATGCGGCTCCATCCGTCCAATGCCGAATATCCCGATCCGGGCCAGCCCGACGAAATGCCGCCTGTGGCAAAGCCCGAACCGCCCGAAGAGGAGCTTCCTCCCGAGAAGCGCCCGTTGCCGTGAAGGACATCGACGAGACCAAGCAGCCCTTGCTCGAGCATCTGATCGAGCTGAGGCGCCGGCTCCTCTGGTGCATGGCGGCGCTGGCGCTGGCCTTTTTCATCTGCCTCTATTTCGCGCGCGACATCTTCGGGGTGCTGGTTCAGCCGCTGCTCAAAGCCGGGCAGGGAAAGCTCATTTACACCGACATTTTCGAAGCCTTCTTCGTTCAAGTGAAGGTTGCCCTGTTTGCCGCGCTCATGGTGAGTTTTCCGGTGCTCGCGATCCAGCTGTGGCGATTCGTTGCGCCGGGTCTCTACGCCAAGGAAAAGAATGCTTTCCTCCCGTTTCTCCTGATGACGCCTGTCTTTTTCGCGGCGGGCGCAAGCTTTGCCTATTTCGTCGCGATGCCTTGGGCGCTGCATTTCCTGCTCAGCTTTCAAGGCAATGTCGGCGGGATTCAGCAAGAAGCGTTGCCCGGGGTCGGAAATTATTTGACCTTCGTCACGCGCTTCCTGTTCGGCTTCGGCGCGGCTTTCCTCCTGCCGATCCTGCTGATGATCCTCGAACGCGCAGGGATCGTCACCCGAGAGCAGCTCGCCAAGTCCCGGCGCTATGCGATAGTCGGAGCCGCCGCCGTCGCGGCCGTCCTGACGCCACCCGATGCCGTATCGATGTTGATGCTGATGGTGCCGCTCTACGGCCTGTACGAATTCGCGATCCTCGCCATCCGGATCACGCACTGGCGCGCCGCGCGCAAGGCGGCCCAGTCAAAGGTCGTGGTAGCGGAGGCCCACACAGAAGAGGGCCCGGAAGCGCCACCGGGGGGGGGGAGGGTTGGCGGTTCCGGGCCCATTTAAGCGGATAGCGAGAGCGGGGGGGCAAAAGGTCACTATCCAAACTGCACAACGCGGCGTCTTCGCGAACAGTTCCGAGCCTCAAAATAATTTTTTCGCCACCGCCGTAACAATCCTTCGCTCTCTCAGAGCGGAGGAAATACAGGTAAATCAACGCTATAGCGGCCCAGCTTGCGGTCCAGCGGGGAGCGAAGTTGTTTCGCAAGCCCAGCGATGATCCGTTCGAATTGCGCTTTCTCCCGCCTTTCCGACTCGTCCGGAACCAGGACGGGGCTGCTCAAGGTCAATCTCGCGGTCAATTCGCTCGTGCGCCGGAGAGAGATTTCCACCGGGTCTTCTGGTCGATTCAGCATGGCGAATTCAACGATCTCTGTGACCAGGAAGGAGACGGCGACAGCGACGTCCTGGGTTGTGTTGACCGTCTCCAGCTCAAGGTCGACCGCGAGCTTGCGGGCGGGTTCCGGAGCGCCCGCGCGCAGTTCCGCGGCCAGCTCGGCGAGCAGCGGTCTCAGCGCGATTCCGCGATTCTCCTCCATCTCGGCGAAGTGATTGCGGTGCACGATCGAGAGTGCGCCGACGCGTCTCCCGATACCGGCATAAGCGTCGCGCGCGTCGACGGTTTCGGCGGTTCGGCCGTGGATGTTCAGAAGCGAAGCGACTACCTGGAGATTGTTTTTGACGCGGTGATGGACTTCGCGGACCAGGCGGCGTTGACCATCGAGCGCATCGGCCATCTCCCGTTCCGAATCTTCGACCCGGGCGACAGCCCGGCCGAACGCGTCGCGCAGCCCCTGGATTTCGGTCGAGGGGCCAAGCTTGCGGGGCAAGTCGAGCGCCTTTTCGCCGGGTTGGAATTTGGTCACCGCTTGCTGCAGCCGCTTGAGGGGCCGAATGAGCAGCCTGCTGACGAGCAGCCACGACAAGAGGGCCGCAAAAACCCACATCAGGACCGGAAGCAGCAGCACCACCCGGTCCCGGGTCGTGATCCTGGAAACCGGAAAGCCGATTCGTGCCGTTAGCGCCCCATTGGCGATCGGAAGGCTGAGATATGTCAGCGAATTCGAATCGTCTGCGGGCCCAATTACCGAAACGGCATTCTTCCTGTCGCTTAGAATTATGGACGGGACGTCGCTTCCCACCGTCTGGGCGGCGGTCCGGATCTCCTCCCTGGTGAGACTCGCGGTTGCAAATCCGCCAACGACTCCGACGCGGATGTTTACTTCCGTAAGATCGGGATCGATCCACGCTCGAATGTCGCCCGGAGCCACCATGGGGGCCGAATCCTTGGGCTCGAAGCCGCCGGCAGTGCAGAGCAGCTTGCCGTCGGCGTCGCGCAATGAGAATCGGTTCGAAATAGCCGGGGCCGTTGCAAGCGACTGCGATGCGCTGGCGCATGGATCGGGGTTGTAGTTGCGGAGCGCCCCGGCGGCCCCGACCCTCAGCGCGAGGGCGTTTCGAGCGATCAGGCTTTCTATTGCGCTCGCGGTCGCCTTGGCTTGATCCTCGCTCCGGCCGCGGAGCGCATCATCCGCCTCGCGGATGCCCGATTCGCCGAGCCAGGTAAGCCCAGCTCCGATCGGTAGAAGGGCCGCGGTGAGGATTAGAAGCAGCTTTGCCGCGGTCGGCAGGCTCGCGAAACGGCGGGCGGCTGCGTTCAGCATTCCGCAGCGCTCAACGCCAAATCAGCTGAGTCGCCCAAGCAAGTCGAGGAATTCGTCGGGAACGGTTTCGCGAAGCGTATCGTCATAAACGGACCGAAGCGCCCGTCCGAGATCGGCGGATCGCTGCTTCTTGCCTTTGCTGTTGCCAGGCTGTGTGGGTCGGCCGGTTTGCCGCGCGCCGTCCATCTTGCCTCGAACCTTAGCACTCAACCTGTCGTCCCCCCTCGCGCGGGTCCACGCGCCTCATACAAATCTCGACTTCGCGCGCAACGGTCTTGCAAAACCGGCGGCGTATCGAAACGAGACGCAAACATACTTGGCTGTCGCAATGCCGCCTCCGCGACTGGGGAAACCAAATCGAGTGTGCTTGGTTCCACCCTATGCATGACTTCGTGGGGAGGGCGCCGAGCAGGGGAACGGTCCTTCCAGGGTTGAAACAATTCGGACGGGCGGCCAAAGACGCCGCTAATTCGAATTCGAGGGAGAACCTTCGCATATGTCATTGGGACAGGAACTCGCTCCGCATCTGCCATTCCTGCGCCGCTATGCGCGCGCTCTAACCGGCAGTCAGGCGCATGGCGACGCTTTCGTTCGGGCAACGCTCGAAGCAATCGTCGCAAAACCGGATGAATTCCCTCGGGACGTCGATCCGCGCCTCGGGCTCTACAAAACTTTCCATGCCATCTGGTCGACGGCGAACATAGAGGAAGGCGAGGAGCCGTCGCGGGGGCCGGGCGGAGCGGAATCGATCGCGCACGCGCGACTGTCCCGGATCACGCCGTTATCGCGCCAGGCGCTGCTGCTGACCTCGCTCGAGGGTTTCTCGTCCGAAGACACGGCATATCTGATCGGTGCGTCTCCTTCTGACGTCGACTCGCTCGTCGCCGAAGCGCTTGAGGAGATCGAACGGCAAACGCTCGCCGACGTCCTTATCATCGAGGATGAGCCGATCATCGCGATGGACATCGAGACCATCGTGCGTGACCTCGGCCATAACGTCACCGGAGTTGCGGTGACCCGCGACGAAGCCGTTTCGCAAGCACGGCAGAATCCGCCGGGCCTGGTCCTTGCCGACATCCAGCTCGCCGATGATTCGAGCGGAATTGACGCGGTTAAGGACATCCTGGCCGAATTTTCGGTGCCGGTGATCTTCATCACCGCTTTCCCGGAGCGGCTTCTCACCGGAACTCGGCCCGAGCCGACGTTCCTCATCACGAAGCCGTTCCAGCGTTCGACGGTGAAGGCGGCGATCGCACAGGCCCTGTTCTTCGACGCCGCGACGGTCCCGGCGGCCTGATCCTTTCGCCTGGCGCGGAACACGGTTGGTAAAGGCGCGTTGGCCTTCCCGAACGTCGATTGATGCGGAAGAGAAACGGTGCCTGAGCCTGACCGAAGGGGTGCGTCAGTAACTGAGACCACGACCGAGGCGAGGGCCGGTTCGACTCCGCATATGACCCGCTATGTGCTGTCTGTCGGACTGATTCTGGTCATCATAATTTTTGCGATCATTGTCTTGGTCGGCCGGCCTTGAGCACCTAGCTTCTGTCAACATCGCCGTTCATCGTTGAGTCACCGGGCGGGGCGCTTTTGCGCTCTGCCGGAAACCAGGGTGGGGTGTAGTTTGGCCCAAGCGCGTGAAGACAATGATAGGGTGGACATTCCGTCCGAGCCGGTCCCGCTGTCCGATCCGGAGTTCAAGGAACAGCTGGCGACGGTGATTCCGCACCTGCGTGCGTTCGGCCGCTCCTTGTCGGGGAGCCGCGACCTCGCCGACGACCTGGTCCAGGAAACGCTCCTGAAGGCCTGGGCCGCACGCAAGCGCTTCCAGGCTGGAACCAACATGCGGGCCTGGACCTTCATCATCCTTCGCAACCTGTTCCTGAGCCAGATGCGGCGGGCCCGGTTCAAGGGCGAATGGGACGACATCACCGCGTCGAAAATCCTGGCGGCCCCGGCGAGTCAGGATCGGCATATCGAGCTCAGCGACATGCAGCGCGCGTTGATGCACCTTCCGCAGCCGCAGCGCGAAGCCTTGATTCTCGTTGGCGCCGGCGGCTTCGCCTACGAAGAGGCAGCCGACATTTGCGGATGTGCCGTCGGAACGATCAAGAGCCGCGTTGCGCGCGGCCGGGTTGCGCTCGAACAATTGCTGTCGAGCGGCAAGCTACCGTCGCGGCGGCAGCATAAAACCGATCCGGACAAGTCCGCTCTTCAGACGATCATGAGTGAGGTCGACGAGCTTAGCCGCGACCACAGCTGATTTTAGTTCAGGCGGCGCAAGAGATCGGCGAAATCGCGGTCGCTCGGCTCCGATGCCGCTGCCTCGAAGGCGCGGCGGAGCGCTGCCATTATTCCGGCATGTGCGGGCGGGAGGTCGACACGGATGATTCGGCGTTCCATGTTCGTCACTTCCGAGGCCGCTTCCAAATCATGTTCTGTGTTCATTCCGTTCGGAAACGACCGAACGCCGGGGGAAGTTTCGTGGCGAGCCGATTTGCGGCAAGCAATCTGCGATGAATGACGAGTCCGCCCTGAGGCTGGATGCGCTTCGCCGCGCGGAGGAATTTTCGCCCTTTCTCCGAGAGGCGATTCGTTCGCTTCCGGACATCGCTGCTGCATTCGAGCGGAGCAGCGCGGCGGCCGCCGTCGAGCTTGCTCTAGGCGCAAGCGACCAGGACCCCGAGGCGGAGCTTCGAAAGCAACGACTCGGTCTCGCCCTCGCCGTCGCGCTCGGCGACCTCGCCGGAGAGCTGTCGCTCGAGGGCGTGACCGAGCTGCTGAGCGGTTTCGCCGACCGAGCGATCCACCGCGCGCTGACCGTCGCGATTCGCGAGCGCGTCCCGGAGGCGGAAGTGCAGGGTTTCGCCGTGATCGCAATGGGCAAGCTCGGCAGCCGTGAGCTGAATTATTCGTCGGACGTCGACCTGCTCCTGTTGTTCGATCCGGAAACTCTTCCGCGCCGCCCGCGCGACGATGCGGGCGAGGCGGCGGTGCGGCTCGGCCGCCGAATGATCGAATTCCTGCAGAAACGCACCGCCGAGGGCTACGTCGCCCGAGTGGATCTAAGGCTGCGCCCCTCGCCCGAGGTGACACCGATCGCTTTGCCGGTGAACGCGGCGATTTCGCACTACGAATCGAGCGCCCTCCCATGGGAGCGCGCGGCCTTCATCCGCGCCCAGCCCTGCGCTGGCGATATTGCGCTGGGGCAACGGTTCCTCAGCGCCATCGAGCCCTTTGTCTGGCGCCGCTCGCTCGACTTCGGAGTGATCGACGAGGTGCGGCAGATTTCGGCGCGAATTCGCGATCATTTTGCGCAAAACGCAAATTTCGGGCCAGGCTTTGACCTGAAGCGCGGTCGCGGCGGGATCCGCGAGGTCGAATTCTTCGTGCAGATCCAGCAGATGGTGCACGGCGGGCGCGATCCTTCGGTGCGCGCTCCAGCGACGCTCGATGCGATCGAAGCGCTGGTCGCGGCCGGGCGCCTCGACCCACCGGCGGCGGATGATCTGGCAGGCACGTACCGGCTCCTTAGAACCATCGAACACCGGGTTCAGATGGTCGAGGACGCTCAAACGCACCTGTTGCCCGGAGATGATGAGGCCCTCGACAACGTCGCGCGGCTTCATGGGCTTGGAAACGGCGCGGAGTTGCTGGACCTGCTGAGCCCCCGGGTCGAACGCGCGGGGCAGATTTTCGACGGTCTGTCGCCCGACGAGGCCGGACACCTGTCCAACGATCCGGACATTATGCGCGATGAGCTCAAGGGCTTTGGTTTCAAGGATACGAAGCCAGCGGCTCGGCACGTGGCGCAGTGGCGCTCGGGCAAGGCCCGCTCGCTCCGCTCCCCGGCGGCGCAGAACGCGTTCGAAGCCATGCTGCCGGGCCTGCTTCAGGCCATTGCCTCGGGGCCTGACCCAGAACGCGCGCTCAATCGCCTCAGCGACATCGTCGAGCGGCTTTCAAGCGGGGTGAACTTCTTCCGGCTGCTCGAAGCGCGTCCCAACCTCGCCCAGTTGCTGGCAAAGATCCTGACTCACGCGCCGGCCCTGGCCGATCAGCTTGCCCGGCGTCCGGAGCTGTTCGAAGGCTTGTTCGACGCGTCGAGCTTCGATCCGCCGCCGGCCGCGGAAGTGATCGCCGCTGACCTTGGGAAGGTGATGGGGGCTCATCCCTACGATGTGGCGCTGGATAAGGTCCGGCGGCAGGTGAACGAGCGGCGGTTTGCGCTCGGCGTGCAGTTGATCGACCGCCGTTCGGACCCGATCGACGTCGCTTCGGGATACTCCCGCGTTGCGGAAGGTACGATCCAGGCGCTCGCCAGGGCGGCCGTCTGGGAGTTCGAGGACATGCACGGCTGCTTCCCGGGCGGTGAGCTCGAAATCGTTGCGCTCGGCCGGCTCGGCGGATGCGAGCTCACCCACGCGTCGGACCTCGACATTGTCTATCTCCACACCGCGCCCCCAGGAGGAACTTCGGACGGAACCAAGCCGCTGGGCCCGAACGATTATTTCAACCGGTTGGCGAGCCGTGTCACGGCGGCGCTCAGCGTGGCGACCGCGGCAGGACCGCTTTACGATATCGACGTGAGGCTCAGGCCCGAAGGGGCCAAGGGCATGCTGGTCGTCTCGCTCGATGCGTTCGAACGCTACCAGCGCGAAGAGGCCTGGACGTGGGAGCATATGGCCCTGTGCCGGGCGCGGCCGGTGTTCGGGTCGCCCGAAGTTCGGGAGCGAACTGCGGATCTGATTGAGAGCATCCTGAAGACGCCGCGCGACGCGAAGGCGGTCGTCCGCGACGCAGTGAAAATGCGTGCTGAGATGGAGCGCCACAAACCGTCGCAGAGCGCGCTCGACGTCAAGCTTGGAAGCGGCGGATTGGTGGATCTGGAGTTCGCCGTGCACGTGCTTCAGCTCACACGCGGAATCGGGCTCCATCCGCAGCTGGAATTCGCGATTGCCGAGCTTCATGCCGATGGATTGCTCAATACAAAGATTGTCGGAGCACAAAAGTTATTGACCAGAATGTTGGTCATGATGCGGCTGGTTGCGCCTGGTGACGTCAAGCCGACGGCCGACACCTGGCATCTGGTCGCACAGGCATGTGGAGCCGGGAGTTGGGACGAGCTTCTTGCCGAGCACGAGGCGGCGCGGCAGAGCGTTTCGGAACTGTGGAATCGCATCAAGCAAGAGGGATGAGATGGTAAGTGAAGGCGACAGGGCTCCGGCTATGACTGTGACGGCGAGCGATGGCGGCAATCTGAACCTTGCCTCGCCCGGTCAACCGCTCGTGCTCTATTTCTACCCGAAGGATGACACTTCGGGATGCACGCGCGAGGCGCAGGACTTCACCGCTTTGGCACCGGAGTTCGCGAAGGCCGGAGTGAAGGTCGTCGGCGTCTCGCGCGACTCGATGAAGAGCCATGACAAGTTCATCGGCAAATATGGCCTGGCTGTCCCGCTAGCCTCCGACGAGGACGGGCGCATTTCAGATGCCTTTGGGACCTGGGTCCAAAAATCGATGTACGGCCGCAAATATATGGGGATGGAGCGTGCGACCTATCTGATTGGAGCGGATGGCCGGGTCCTGCGCGCCTGGCGCAAAGTGAAAGTCCCGAACCACGCCAATGAGGTGCTGAAGGCGGCGCGTGAGGCCGCCGTCGCCTAACCGGCCAGCGCCGTGATGATCATCTCCCAGTGCAAGACGTCATCGTACATCGCCCGGACGGGGATGCGCTCGTCAAGGCCGTGGGCGCGCTCGTCGTCGGGGGAAATGCCCCAGCTTCCGTCGACATCGTAAACGGGGATTCCCTGCGCGCGGAAGAAGCTGCCGTCGCTCGCACCGGTCGACATCATCGGGAAGACGTGCATCTCCGGCCCGTGGAAGCGCTGGATCGCGGTGGTGACCGCCTTCAGCACATCCGGCCGGAGCGGCGACGGCGGGGTCGGAACGCCGATGTAATTGGGATCGGGGGTTACTTCGACCTTTGGACCGGCAAGCTGCTGAAGCTCGGCCTGCACGGCTTTCGGGTCCACTCCGGGGAAGATCCGGCAATTGACGGTCGCCTGGGCGGTTTGCGGCAACGCATTGTCGGCATGGCCGGCCTGAAGCATGGTCGCAACGCAGCGCGTCCGGGTCAGCCCGACCTCGAGCGGGTTGGCCTCGATCGCGTCGGCCGCCGCGGCATCGTTCGGGTTGGTCAGCCAGGCGCGGATCTGCTGGCCGAGCGGGCTATTGCCTTCCTGGCGAGACCGCTCCTCGAAATATCCGCGGCTCGTCTCATTCTGCATTGGCTGGAAGCGGTGGTTCTGCAGCGCCTTCAAGGCGTCGGAAAGCTCGTAAATCGCATTGTCGGGCCGCGGGCGCGAGCTGTGACCGCCCGGGTTGTGGGCGGTGAAGAAATAGGTCTGGAAGGTCTTCTCGGCCATCGAAATGCCGCAGCCGAGCGGCTTGAAATTGCGGTCGTAGGCGGCGCAGCCGCCGTCGGCATTCAGGCCGAATTCGGCGTCGGTGAGGTTGCGCCACTTGGTCGATCCGAGGGTCGCGCCGACGCCCCGCGTTTCCTCGTCTCCGCTGTAGAAGAAAATGATGTCGCGGCCGGGCTTGAAGCCCTGGCTCATCAATTTGACCGCGGCCATGGTAGTCGCGACGTCGCCGTTCTTCATGTCGCTCGAGCCGCGGCCGAGGAAATAGCCGTCCTGCTCACGAAACACGAACGGGTCGAATTTCCAGTCTTCGCGCTTGGCCTCGACTACGTCCATGTGGCCGAGGATCAGCATCGGCTTCTTCGTCGCATGCGGCGAGCGCCAACGGACGATGAGCGCCGCGGTCTGGTCGCCCGGAAGCGCCTCATAGGGCATGATGTGGATATCGGAATCCGGAATTCCGGCCGCCCGGAACTGCGACGCGAGCAATTCCGCCACGCGCTGCGTCTGGCCGCGGTTGTGGACGCTGGGGATCTCGATCGCCTGCTTGAACAGCTCCCGCGTCTTCGCCTGCCATGCCGGCGCAAGGTTCGTCGGAACGGTCCGGGGATCGACCGCCGCGTTAGCCGTGCCCGCAAGGGCGGCGATGAGTGCGAAGGCAAGAACGCGCTTCATGTCCAAAGCTCCTATTTGCCGGTGAGCTCGCGCAGCATCATCTCCCAGTGCACGACATTGTCGTACAGCGCTTGAACGGGCAGGCGCTCGTCCTTGCCATGCGCGCGATTGTCGATCGGAGTCACCGTCCAGCCGCCATTGGTGCCGTAAACCGGAATGCCCGCAACGCGGAACGGACGCGCATCGCTGGCACCCGTCGACATTTCCGGGAAGATCGGCTGGCTTGGGTGAAGTGCCTGCACGGCATGCGTGTAGGCGGCGGTCACGTCCGGTCTCAGCGGCGAGGCGAGGGACGCGACATAATCGTCGTTTCGCGTGACCTTCACCTCCGGGTCGGCGACGACGCGCTCAAGCTCGGCCTTGATCGCGTTGGGATCGACGCCGGGGAAGATCCGGCAGTTGATCATCGCGGTCGCAAGCTGCGGAAGCGCGTTGTCGGCATGGCCAGCGAACAGCCGGGTCGGGACGCAGCGAGTCCGCGTCAGGCCCACCTCGCTCTCGCTCGCCTCGATGAAATCGGCGGCCTGCCCGTCGTTGGAATTAGCCAGCCATGCGCGCATCGCGTCGCCGAGCGGTCCCTTCTCGAGCTTCTCGCGCCCCGAGAAATAGGCGCGCGTCGTCTCGTTCATCATCGGCGCGAAGCGATACGCCTCGATCTTATCGAGGGCGTGGGAAAGGCTGTAGATCGCATTGTCCTTGCGCGGCTTGGACGAATGGCCGCCGCGATTGCGGACGGTCAGAGTGTAGCCCGCAAAGGTCTTCTCGGCGGTCTGCATGGTGAAGCCCGCGGGAGAGCCGTCGGTATTGACGCTTCCGCCGCCGCCGTCGGCATTCAGCCCGAACTCCGGATGACCGAGCAGTTCGAGCCATGTGCTCGCGCCGTTCTTCGCTCCGATTCCGTTGGTCTCCTCGTCGCCCGTGAATAACACCACGATATCGCGCTTCGGTTTGAACCCGGCGGCGCGCAGGTTGATCATCGCCTGGGTGATGCCGGTGATGCCGTCTTTCATGTCGATCGTGCCGCGGCCGTAATAATAATTGTCGCGCTCGACCATTTTGAACGGATCCGTCGTCGAATCTTCGACCTTCGCCTCGACCACATCCATGTGGCCCATCAGCAGGATCGGCTTCGCCTTTGGGGTGCCTGCGGCACGCCAGCGGACGATCAACGCAGCCGTATCGTCGTCGCCGGTCGTCGCGCTGCCCGTGTGATAGGGCATGACGTGGATGTCGGCCTCGGGGAAGCCGCCCGCCTTGAACTGGTCGGCGACATATTGCGCTTCTTCCGGCACATGGTGACGACCGATCACCGTTGGGATGTTGATAATATGCTCGAACATCGCGTGCGCGGCATCGTGCTGCGCTGGAGTAAGCTTCTGAGGCGCGGCGCTGCCGGCCGCTGAGGCAAGCGCAAGAACCGACGCGGCGGCAATCAAATGACGCATGGATAACCCTTCCCCGGGATTGAGCTGGCGCGACGCTAGACTCGCCGCGCGTCCCGTCAAGTTACAGTGCCGTGACCTTCGGCCAGATATTCCGCGCTGCGCATCTCCTCGAGCCGGCTGACCGTGCGTTGAAATTCGAAGCCGCCGTCACCGCTCGGGTAGAGTCCCGAGGGTTCGGCGTCCGCGGCCGCGAGCAGCTTGACCTTATGTTCGTAGAGCGCGTCGATCAGAGTCACGAACCGCGTCGCCTCGTTGCGCATTTCGGGCCCGAGGACCGGAATGCCGACGATGATCACGGTGTGATAGCGCCGCGCGATCGCCAGATAATCGGCCGCCCCGCGCGGCTCGCCGATCAGGCGCTTGAACGAGAAGACGGCCACACCTTTGAGGCTCTTGGGCACATGCAAGGTACGCCCGCCGCCGACGTCGATGTCTTCGGACGGAACCTTGGCGCGGTCCTCAACCGGATAATCGGTGAGCTGGAAGAAAGCGCGCGAGAGATCGGCGGTCGCCTCGGGTCCGTTGGGCACGTGCCAGACCTCGACTCCGCTGAGGCGCTCGAGCCGGTAATCGGTTGGCCCGTCGACCGCGACGACCAGCATCCTTCTCTCGATGAGCTCGATGAAGGGGAGGAACAATTCGCGGTTGAGCCCGCCGAGGTAGAGATCGCCGGGCGGGCGGTTGGAGGTGGTGACGACCCTCACGCCCGCTTCGATCAATTTGCCGAACAGGCGCGACAGGATCATCGCGTCGGCGGGATTCGTAACCTGCATCTCGTCGAAGCAGAGCAATTTCGCCTCTTCGGCGATCTGCTCTGCGGCCGGTTCGATTGGGTCGCCTTCTTCGATCTCGCGAGCCGCGCGCAATCGTGCGTGCGTTTCCAGCATGAACTCATGGAAGTGGACTCGCCGCTTCGGAGTGATGGCGATCTCATCGAAGGCGAGATCCATCAGCATCGATTTCCCGCGCCCGACTCCGCCCCACAGATAGACTCCAGCGGGTCCTTCCTCGTTAGCACCAAACAGGCGGGACAAAAGGCCGCCATCCGATTTCAGGCCGGCCGCAAGCCGGTCGAGCGCCGCGACAGCGTTCTCCTGCGCCGGATCGGGCTTGAGCTCGTGATCGGCGATGAGGCGGTCGTAGGCCGACCGGACCGGCCCCGTCATCTAGCCGGAGCGTTGGGCCGGTTCACTCGCTTCAACGTGCCGCTGAAGCTGTAGCAATTCTCGCCGTCCTGCTTGACCACGCCCTGAAGGAAGGCGTGGCCGCGGGTCTGCCTGACGAGCTCGACATGCGCTTCGAGCGGCGTTCCGGCCTGGCCGCGTGCGAGGAAATGGGTGGTGAGGTCGAGCGTCACATAATGGCCGCGCTCCATCCCGGCGCAGAGCCCGCCGGCGAACATCGACATGTCGATGAAGCTCATGATCGCACCGCCGTGGATCGATCCGCCCATATTCATGTGCGCCTCGGTCGGGAGCATCCGGGTCATCCCTCGGCCCGGCCCGTCGGGCTTGAACAACAGGCGTCCGGTTGCAGCGGCGAAGCTCGATCGCGGGAAGTCGCCCCAGCTGAACCAGCCGGGATTGTCGGGGTCGGGAGTCGCGCCGGTCGGGACTCCGACGTCTTCCATCATTTCGTTGTTATTTTCCGTCACGCGACGCGTTCAGCGACCAGCTTCTTGGTCTCGGCGATCGCTTTGGCCGGATTGAGGCCCTTCGGGCAGACGTTCGCGCAATTCATGATCGTGTGGCAGCGATAGAGCCGGAACGGGTCCTCGAGCTGGTCGAGCCGCTCGCCGGTCGCCTCGTCGCGGCTGTCGGCGATCCAGCGATAGGCCTGGAGCAGGATCGCGGGCCCAAGGAATTTGTCGGAATTCCACCAATAGCTCGGACAGCCGGTCGAGCAGCAGAAGCAAAGGATGCATTCGTAGAGGCCGTCGAGCTTGGCGCGGTCCTCGGGCGACTGCAGGCGCTCGCG
>Ga0268264_10001143_pt1 | contig 25954 bp, 18 predicted proteins | sample KBSSwiS32_FD_190357 | JGI IMG/M metagenome (GOLD analysis project Ga0268264, IMG submission 190357) | Switchgrass rhizosphere microbial communities from Kellogg Biological Station, Michigan, USA - KBS Switchgrass S3-2 (SPAdes) (version 2) | ecosystem: Host-associated > Plants > Roots >...
TCGACCGGGACGAAAACGAGATTCTGTTCCAGCCGCAGTTCCAGCTACCCGACGACCGGCTCGTCGGCGCGGAGGCGCTGGCTCGGTGGAACCACCCCGAGCTTGGCCGGCTCGGCGCGGCGGCGCTGTTCGCCATTGCCGAACGGACCGATCACGTCGCGCCGCTCTCGCGCCATATCGCCGGCAAGGCGCTCGACATCGCCAGCACCTGGCCCGAGGCGATGCGCTTGTCGCTCAACATCACGCCGGCCGATCTCGCCTTTGGCAGCTACGTGCGTCATTTGCTCGACAAACTGCGCGAGACCGGCTTCTCGCCCCGGCGGCTGACGCTGGAAGTGACCGAGCAGGCACTGATCAGCGACATCAGCCTGGCGGCGCAGATCATGGCGGAGTTCAGCGCGCAAGGTATCCGGATGGCGCTCGACGATTTTGGCGCGGGCTTCTGCAACTTCCGTTACCTCAAGATTCTGCCGCTCCATTATCTCAAGCTGGACCGCTCGATGGTCGAGGGGGTGGGGCGGGACAAGCGCGACCTTGCGGTGCTGCGCGCGATCGTCGCGATGGCGCGCGCGCTCGACCTGGAGATCATTGCCGAAGGGGTCGAGAACGAGGAGCAGCGCGGGCACATCGCCAAGGAGGGCTGTGCCTTTTATCAGGGCTTCCTGCGCGCGCAGCCGATGAGTGCGGAGATGTTCGGCAAGCTCGTGGCGTCGTCACGGGCTTGAGCTCAGCGACGGCGCAGGACCACCACGTCGCCGAAGCGGACCTCCTCACGGTAGTTGGCGGCCAGCCAGCGGTCGACGTCGGCCCCCGTCGCGCGCACCCAGGCGACGCCCTTGCCGTCCGCGTCAGTGACGACGAACTCGGGACGGTGCGCCATCAGTCGGCCGACTTCGTTGTGGCTGACATAGCCATGCGCTGCCAGCGTATCGATGATTGCGCGCCGGCCGAGGTTGTCGGGGTGGACGCTGGCGCGCGAGAGCTGCGGCGCGTCGAGGTACCAGTGGACCAGATGCTTGTGCAGCGCCCAGACCGTCGGGTGCTCACCCCCGGTTTGCCGGATATAGTTCGCGGCCCTCACGATCGGGTGGTCGCTGCGGTAGCTTGTCGGAGCCTGGGTGAGCGAGGAGGCCAGCGTCACGGCGAGCGGGAGCAAGACGAGCATGCCCGCGCCTGCGCCCAAAGCCCTTGCGGTACGGGTCGCGCCTGCCACGGCGAGAGCCGCGAGGAAGCCGGCGAAGGGCACCAGTTGCAGCCAATAGTGCGGATAGGCCGCTCCGCCGATCAGCAGCGAGCAGGTGACGGCCAGAGCTGCCGTGAGGACGACGAGGAGCAGCCAGCGCTCCTGCTCGCTCTCCGGCCTGAAGAGCCGCAGCAGCGCGAAGGCGGACCCGATCCCGGCGAGGGCTGCGGCCGGGAGGTAAAGCAGCGGCGCTTCGCTGGCGGTGTAGTAGAGCTGCAGCGCGTGCGACTTGGCGACTTCGATGGCGGTAAGCTGGCCGGAATAGGCGAGCGGCACGTCGATCATCGCCAGCTTGAGCGTCGCCAACTCGCCGGCGGCCGCATAGCAGGCGATCAAGAGCGCGAGCGGGGTCAGGCCGCCGATCCCGTAAGCTAGCCAGGCGAGGCGCGGTACGGCGCTCTTGCGGATCAGGGAGGCGCCGAGCAGCAACAGCCCGAGCGCCAGCGCGACGACGGCAAGGTTCGTGCGCGTCAGCACCGCCAGGCAGACCAGCAAGCCGCCTGCGAATGCCTCTCGCAGCGATAGCGGTGATCGGCCGAGCCGCCATAGCGCCGCGCCCAGGAAGGCGATGGCGGGCAGTTCCGAGCTGGTCGCAAGACCGAAGGATGCCGAGGCGAGCGCGATCGTGATCAAGCCGCCGGCCAGTGCCGCCCAGGCGGGCGCAATGCGGCGCGCCGTGAGGAAGACGAAGCTTGCCGCAGCCAAGACACACAGCGTGCCGAGCAGTCGTACGGCGACCAGGCTCTTGCCGAACAACGCGATCGTCGCGCCGACGAGCATGAACACTAGCGGCGGCTTCAGGTCGAACTGGTGGACGAAAGGCAAGTGACCCTGCGCGACATCCGCGCCCATCAGGATGAAGCTCCACTCGTCCCAGTCGATCTGCTCGGTCCACAAGGCGCCGAGCCGCATGCCGATCGCGGCAAGCGCGAGGATCGCGAGCGCAATGCGTGTGTCGAGCGCTCGGGGCTTTGCGCGCCTGCGCGTGGATCGGTTATGCGTGGTCGAAAGGGTCGCCATGACCCCCTCGTACAGCGGCGATGCTTGCGATTGCGTAACGGCGCGCCAGAGCGCCCTACGCCGCCTTCCTGGCGATCCCGCTTAGGCCTTTCGTTAGCTGGAACAGGCCGTTGAGGCGGGACTTGGGGTCCTTCCACACACGCGTGACGACGAGCTTGTCGTCGGGGCGCAGCTTTATCGTGCCTTCCAGGCGCTCGGCATAGCCGATGAGGCCTTCGGGATTGGGGAAAGCGTCGTTGTGGAAGCTGACGAGCGTTCCACGTGCGCCGACGTCGATCTTGGCGACATGCGCGTCGATCGCCTGGCGCTTGATCTGGATGAGTTGGACCAGGTTGGCGGTGGAGTCCGGCAGAGGCCCGAAGCGGTCGATCATCTCGGCCGACATGGCCTCGATCGCCTCGGTGCTCTCGGCATCGTTGAGGCGGCGATAGAGCGCCATGCGCACCGCTAGGTCGGGTACGTAGTCCTCCGGGATCATGATCGGCGCGTCGACGGTGATCTGCGGCGAGAGGCCGCTCGTGTCCCGCTCCAGTCCGGTGTCGCCGGCGCGGGCCGCCAGGATCGCGTCCTCCAGCATCGACTGGTACAGTTCGAAGCCGACTTCGCGTATATGGCCGGACTGCTCGTCGCCCAGCAGGTTGCCGGCGCCGCGGATGTCGAGGTCATGGCTGGCGAGCTGGAAACCGGCGCCGAGGCTGTCGAGATCGCCCAGCACCTTCAGCCGCTTCTCAGCGATTTCATTAAGCGCGGTGTTGGCCGGCGTGGTCAGGTAGGCATAGGCGCGCAGCTTGGAACGGCCCACCCGACCGCGCAGCTGGTAGAGCTGGGCGAGGCCGAAGCGATCGGCGCGGTGGATGATGATCGTGTTGGCGCGCGGGATGTCGAGCCCGCTCTCGACGATCGTGGTCGAGAGCAGCACCTCGTACTTGCCTTCGTAGAAGGCGCTCATCCGTTCCTCGACCTCGCCGGCGTTCATCTGGCCGTGCGCGGCGATGAACTTGATCTCGGGCACGTGGCTGCGCAGCCACTCCTCGACCTCGGCCATGTCGGAGATGCGCGGCACGACGATGAAGCTCTGCCCGCCGCGATGGTGCTCGCGCAGCAGCGCCTCGCGCATCACCATGTCGTCCCATTCCATCACGTAAGTGCGCACCGCCAGGCGGTCGACCGGCGGCGTCTGGATGGTCGAAAGTTCGCGCAAGCCGCTCATCGCCATCTGCAATGTGCGCGGAATCGGCGTGGCGGTGAGGGTCAGCACGTGGACGTTGGTGCGAAGCTGCTTGAGCTTCTCCTTGTGGTTGACCCCGAACCGCTGCTCCTCGTCGACGATGACCAGGCCAAGGCGCTTGAACTGGACCGTCTTGGACAGGATGGCGTGGGTGCCGACCACGACGTCGACCGTGCCGTTGGCCAATCCCTCGCGAGTGGCCTTCGCCTCCTTCTCCGGCACCAGCCGCGAGAGGCGGCCGACGTTCAAAGGGAAGCCGGCGAAGCGCTCGGAAAAGCCGGTGTAGTGCTGGCGCGCGAGCAGGGTGGTCGGAGCGACGACCGCGACCTGGTGCCCCGCCATGGCGGCCACGAACGCGGCGCGCAGCGCGACCTCGGTCTTGCCGAAGCCGACATCGCCGCAGACGAGCCGGTCCATCGGCTTGCCGTCCGCCAAGTCGCCCAGCACGTCCTCGATCGCCCGCTCCTGGTCGTCGGTCTCGTCCCAGGGGAAGCGGTCGACGAACTGGTTGTAGGACGAGCCATCCGCCTCGAACACGGGCGCCTGGCGCAGCGCGCGCTCGGCGGCGACTTTCATCAGCTCGCCGGCGATCTCGCGGATACGCTCCTTGAGGCGCGCGCGGCGCTTCTGCCAGGCTTCGCCGCCCAGCTTGTCGAGTGCGACGCCTTCGCTCTCGCTGCCGTACCGCGAGAGGGCATCGAGGTTCTCGACCGGGATGTAGAGTTTGTCGCCGCCGGAATACTCCAGCATGACGCAGTCGTGCGGGCTGTCGCCCACGGGGATCGACTGGAGCCCTTCGTAGCGACCAATGCCGTGGTCCATGTGGACCACGAGGTCGCCCGGAACGAGCGCAGCCAGCTCTGCCAGGAAGGCATCGGAATCCTTCTTGCGCTTCTTGCGGCGCACCAGGCGGTCGCCCAGGATGTCCTGCTCGGTGACGATCTCGAGCGTGTCGTTGGCGAACCCGGTCTCCAGCGGCAGCACCAGCGCGGCTGGGCGGCTCTTGCTCGCCTTGCCGAGCGCGTCCTGCCAGCTCTCCGCCAGCGCCGGCTCAGGCGCAACGGCTTCGCCCAGGATCGATGCGATGCGTGCGCGGCTGCCATTCGAGTACGCCGCGAGCAGCGCCTTGCGGCCCGACTTGGCGATCTTGTGAAGATGCTTGGCGGCAGCTTCATAGGCGTTCTCGCCACGAGCGCGTTCGGCGGCGAAGTCGCGGGCGTTGGTGAAGCCGAAGTCGATCACCGTCGCGCTCTCTGGCCGGGCGAAGGGATCGGCGCGATGGGCGGGCCACTTGGCGGCGCAGTCGTCGAATTCGGCCTGGGTGAGATACAGGGCGTCGGGCGGCAGCGGGCGATAGCTGCCGGCGCGCTGACCCGACGTGTCCTGGCGCGACTTCTGGTAGTCGGCGATGTCGGTCAGCCGGTCCTCGGCGGCATGCGGCGCGGCGGCGTCGAACACGACGAGATCGTTCTTGTCGAGGTGATCGAAGAGCGTGACGAGCCGGTCCTCGAACAGCGGCAGCCAGTGCTCCATCCCGGCCATCCGCCGCCCGTCGCTGATCGCCTGGTAGAGCGGGTCGCCCGTCGCATTGGCGCCGAACCTTTCGCGGTAGCGAGCGCGGAACCGCTTCACGGTTTCGTCGTCCATCAGCGCTTCGCTGGCGGGAAGCAGCAAGTGTTCGTCCACTGGCCCGGTCGAGCGCTGGGTGGAGGTGTCGAACTCGCGCAGCGTCTCCAGCTCGTCGCCGAAGAAGTCGAGCCGCAGGCCCTTCTCGCCCGAGGGCACGATGTCGAAGATCGAACCGCGCACCGCGAACTCGCCGGCATCGATGGCGGTGTCGCTGCGCTGGTAGCCCTGGCGGCGCAGCAGCGCGGTCAGGCTCTCGTGCCCGATCTCCATGCCGGGCTTGAGAAGCCGCACCGATTCGCGGATGCGGAAGGGCGTGAGCACTCGCTGCAGCACGGCGTTGACCGTGGTGACCAGAAGTTGCGGGCCGCTGCGCTTGGTCTGCAGGCGGTGCAGGGCCGAGAGCCTGCGGGCGCTGACCGACAGCGCGGGGCTGGCGCGGTCGTAGGGCAAGCAATCCCAGGCCGGGAACTCCACCACATCGAGTTCGGGCGCGAAGTAGGCGGCGGCATCGGCCACCGCGCGCATCTCGCTGTCCGAGGTCGCGACGAACACCGCGCGACCCTTCGTGGCGCGCGCGAGGTCGGCCATCACGAGTGGCTGCGCGCCCCGTACGACGGAGGCGAGGGTCAGCGGGGACTTGGCGGAGAGTATCCGGTCGAGATCGGGCATGCAGGTGGGGAAAGTCGCAGGATCGGCTGAGGGTTCCGGTGCCGATAGGGCCGACAGCTCGCTTCCACAAGCGGCGAGCGCGTCAGAGGCCGTCCTGAAGCTGCTCGCGAGGGGCGCGCGTAAGCGGCAGCGGCTCCTTGAAGGTGTTGGTCACGTAGGGGTAGGGGATCTCGATCTTCGCTGCGTCGAGCGCATTCTTCACCGCGATGACGACCTCGCTCCTGGTGAGGCGCATGTCGCGCGGTGTCGACGGCGCCCACCATTGGATCAGGAAGTCGACCGAGCTGGCGCCGAAGGTTCGGGCCACGACCAGCACGGGGCGGTCATGATTGACATGCTCCAGCGCCTCGATGGCTTCGCGGATGACTGTCTGCGCCTGCTCGAGGTCGGCATCGTAGGAGACCCCGACGACGATCTCGTCGCGCCGGACCGGGTTCTCGGTCAGAATCTTGACCGGGTTCTTGAACAGCTTGGAATTGGGCACGATCGTCAACTCGTTCGAGAGCTGGCGTACGTGCGTCTCGCGCAGAGTGATGCGCTCGACCCGGCCGACTATCCCCTCGCACTCGATCTGATCGTTGATCCGCATCTTCTCGCGCAACATGATCAGCACGCCGGCCAGGAAGTTCTCGAAGATGTCCTGAAACGCAAAGCCGATCGCCAGCGCGCCCACGCCCAAGCCGGCAAAGGCGCTGGCGGGCGTGAAGCTGGGGATGGCGACGGTCAGCGCGATGACCGTGCCGATGATCCAGATCGCCAGCCGGACCAGCGTGTCGAGCAGTTGCTTGAGGTCTTCGCGGATGTGCGTGCGCTTGGTCAGCCTGTCGGCGATGCGCACCGCGAACTTGGCGAAGAACCAGGTGATCAGCAGGATGCCAAGAGCGATCGCAAGCTGCGGCAGCATCTGCACGAACCCGCGCGTCATGCGCTCGATCTGGTTGTGCAAGGTGGCGATATAATTCACGAAAGAACAGCCGATCCAAGTTGCAAGCCAGGCTGGAACGGCCCCGGTAGCTATGCGGTTCCCCCGTTCTTGGCCCTTGCGGCGCTCTCGCTTTCCCGCGAAAGGGCGCAACATCATGACTGACACCGCTCTCATCGACGCTGCCCTGAAGTCCAAGGCCTGGCCTTTCGAGGAGGCGCGCAAGCTGTTGAAGCGCTATCCGCAGGGCAAGGCCGGCAAGGACGGTGCGCCCCAGGCCGTGCTGTTCGAGACGGGCTATGGCCCCTCGGGCCTGCCGCATATCGGCACGTTCCAGGAGGTCTTGCGCACCACGCTGGTCCGCCGCGCCTATGAGGTGCTGACTGGCGGCGCGCCGACTCGCCTCGTCGCGTTCAGCGACGACATGGACGGGCTGCGCAAGGTGCCCGACAACGTGCCGAACGCCGAGCTGTTGCGGGAGAACCTGGGCAAGCCGCTCAGCCGCATTCCAGACCCGTTCGGAACCCACGAGAGCTTCGCGCACCACAACAACGCGATGCTGCGCGACTTCCTCGACCGCTTCGGCTTCGACTACGAATTCGTCTCGGCGAGCGAGCGCTACAACTCGGGCGGCTTCGACAAGGCGCTGGCGAACGTGCTCGTGCATTTCGACGCGATCATGGGCGTGATGCTGCCCACATTGCGCGAGGAGCGCCGCCGCACGTATTCGCCGGTGCTTCCGGTCTCGCCGACCAGCGGCGTCGTGCTGCAGGTACCCGTCGAGGTGCTCGACCCCGCGACCGGCATGATCGCCTTCACCGACGAGGACGGCAGCCGCGTCGAGCAGTCGGTATTCGGCGGCCAGGCCAAGCTGCAGTGGAAGGTCGACTGGGCGATGCGCTGGGTGGACCTGGGCGTCGACTACGAGATGTGCGGCAAGGACCTGACCGACTCGGTCACGCAATCGGGCAAGATCGCGCAGATCCTCGGCGGGCGACGACCGGAGGGCCTGATCTACGAGCTCTTCCTCGACGAGAACGGCGAGAAGATCTCGAAGTCCAAGGGCAACGGCCTCACCATCGAGCAGTGGCTGACCTACGGTACCGAGGAGTCCCTCGGCTTCTACCTGTTCCGCGAGCCCAAGAGTGCCAAGCAGCTGCACATCGGTGTGATCCCGAAGGCGGTGGACGAGTACTGGCAGTTCCGCGGCAACCTTGCCGGCCAGGAGCTCGACAAGCAGCTCGGCAATCCGGTCTGGCATCTGCTGCGTGCCAATGGCGAAAGCGAGGGCGCGAGGGGGGATAGCCTGCCGGTGACCTTCGGCCTGCTGCTCAACCTCGTGGGCGTGCTGGGTGCCGAGGCGACGGCGGAGCAGGTCTGGTCCTACCTCGCCAACTACGTCGCCGATGCGACGCCAGAGGCGCATCCGGAGCTGGAGGCGCTCGTCGCCGCCGCGCTTGCCACCAACCGCGACTACATCGCGCCCACGCTCCACCGCCGCGCACCCGCGCCGAACGAGGCCGCGGCGCTGCAGGCGCTCGATTCCGAGCTGGCGAAGGCGAGCCCCCAGGCTTCGGCCGAGGAATTGCAGAATGCCGTCTACGAAATCGGCAAGCGCGAGGAGTACGGCTTCGCCACCCTGCGCGACTGGTTCAAGGCGCTTTACGAGACACTGCTCGGCTCCTCGCAAGGGCCACGCATGGGCAGCTTCATCGCGCTTTACGGCATCCCCGAGACGCGCAAGCTGATCGCCCAGGCCCTGGAGGCAAGCAACGATGCGAAAAGCGCCGCAGACAGCTGACGAGCTCTGCACCGAGCTGCTCGGCCGCACGATCGACCAGGTCGATGCGGAAGAGCGCCGCGTGCTCGAGCGTATTGCCTCGGGCCAGATCGAGGACCTCGATGCGCAGGAGGAGGCCGCGCTGCACGCCACCTTCGGCCAGCGCCTCGCCGACCATGTGGCGGCGGTCGGCGGGAGCTGGGGCTTCATCATCGCCTTTGCCGTGGTACTGCTGGGCTGGATGCTGGTGAACAGCCGTATCCTGGAAGAACTGGGCCTGCACCCCTTCGACCAGTACCCGTACATTTTCCTGAACCTCATGCTGTCGATGCTCGCGGCGATCCAGGCGCCCGTGATCATGATGAGCCAGAACCGGCAATCGCAGAAAGACCGGATCGCCGCCCGGCACGACTACGAGGTGAACTTGCGCACCCAGCTCGAGATCATCCGCCTCCAGCGGCGTTTCGACGTGCTGCTCGATACGCTGCGCCACGGCGCCAAGGTCAGCGTACCGCAGTCGTCCGACAAACCGCCTGCGGCTTTGGTCAACCCCAGCGACGGGCGCGAAACCACTTCGTGATCACGTACTTTTCGCCGCGCGTGACCGGCAGGGCGGCGTGCATCGTCTCGTAATTGGGCGTCCCGTCCTCGTGATTGTTGTTCCACAACAACAGAGCGCCGCGCTGGGGCGGGATGCTGGCGCCCAGGCGAACGAATTCGGTGGTGCCGCCTTCCTCCACGTCGTTGAGGTAGACCATCGCCGTCCAGCTGCGCTGACCGCCGCGCCGCAACTCGTCCTGCCAGTAAGCCGAGGTGGTGTCGAACCAGTCGCAGTGCTGCTTGAACTGCTGGCCTTCATGATAACGCTGGCCCTGCACGCTTTCGCCCCAGGTGAGGTCGATGCCGATCAGGTCCGATAGCCGCCGCTCGACTGCCCGCACGACGGGATCGGTTTGCGGCACGTCGCCCGAATAGCTGGTCCGGTACGCCTCGTCCCCGGTGAGATTGACCAGTTCGGATGGCCGCGCGACCTGGTCGATCAGGGCTACGATGTGCGCGCATTCGCGCGCGTCGAGGAAATCGGCGAGGGCGAAGATCTCCGCGCCCTCGACCGGGACGCGGTAGACACTCGGATCGCTCGCCAGGCGCTTGCGCACGCCCGAGCCCACGGCGGCAAGCGCCTTGCGATCGGGAGCCGGTGCTGTGATCGGGCGGGTCTTGGGCACGGTTGCACTGCCTGGTGGCCATCTTTCGCCTCCCTGCGCTAAACTGTCCTGCCATTCTGGCAAGTCACTCTGCTCCACGAAGCCATGGCTTGCCCTGTGGCACAGTGCCATGCAGGTATGCTCGATGTTAAGTCGCACATCGCAGCGCTACGGCCGCGTGGCCATGATCCTGCACTGGCTGATCGCCTTGCTGATCGCCCTCAGCTTCGCCGCGGTCTGGGTTTCGGAGACGATGCCCCGGCCCGAGCGGATGCAGATCATGAACAATCATAAGGCGATCGGGCTGACCGTGCTGATCCTCTCTCTGGTTCGGCTCGCCTGGCGCCTGGCGCACCGCTATCCCGCCCCGCTGCCGAGCCTTCATGGATGGGAGAAGGCCCTGGCTCGCCTGGTGCACGCGCTGTTCTATGTGATGATGATCGGCATGCCGCTGACCGGCTGGGCGATGGTTTCCGGAGGTGGCCCGGTGAGCATCTTCGGCGTGTTTTCCGCGCCGCCGCTTCCGGTGCCGACCGATCACGGGAGCGCCGGCACGTTCCATGCCATCCACGGCAATCTCGGCACCGCGCTGCTGGTGCTGTTCGGACTGCACATCCTGGGCGCCCTCAAGCACCAGTTGCTCGACCGCGACGGCACTCTGGGACGAATGGTCCCGTTCCTGCGCGCCCCGGGATGAAGCCTTTGAAATTTCGAAGAGCCCCCGCGAAGGGGGGACGCGGGGGCTCCTGTTCGTCTTGTAGTCGGAAGATGTTACCAGAAGAAGTCGTAGATCACGTCGACGACCTCACCTGAGTATACATCCACTAGCAACACATCGTCGTAATAGCGCACCCAGCGGTACGGCCCGTAGACCTCCGGCAGCCTGTACGAAAAGGGATCGTCTATCCAGTACCGCTGCCCGTAGAACATCGATCCCAGCGTGATGCCGATCCCGACGCGGCGGTAGCTGTAGTTCGAATAAGGCGCGCTATAGCGACCGATCCGATAAGCGTCCCGATTGCGTGAGCGATAGCTCATCCAGTCGTAGCGGTTGTTGCTGCGCCAGCCGCGATCCCACGCGCGATTGTTCCGGCCATCGTTGCGCCAGGCATCGCCGCCCCGCCAGCCGTCACGATCGTTGCGCCAGCCGTCGCGTTGACCTTGCCAGCCGTTACGCTGGTCGCGCCAGCCATCGCGGTTGTCCGAGTACCGTCGTCCGTCCTGGTCGGGGCGGCGATCGCGCCACTGATCCGCGTTCTGAGCGGCGCGCGGGTCATTGCGCCAGCCATCACGGCGCTGCTGCCAATCGGTGTTAGCGCCATTCCGCTGGTCATTGCGCGCGGCGTCCCTGCGCTGCTGCCAGTCGCCATTGCCAGCGTTGCCCGGGTTGTTGCGTGCCGCATCCCTGCGCTGCTGCCAGTCGGCGGACGGTGCCCCGGGCGCGTGTCCTTGTACTTGGCCCTGCACCTGTCCCTGGCCCTGCCAGCCGCGACGTTCGCCGCCGCTCTGGAACGGGCCACCACGGGGGCCTGCCTCGCTGCGATAGTCCCGTGCCGGCGGCGGCGCGGGGGGCGCTGCTTGCGCGGTCGGTGCCGGAGGTGCCTGGCGCTGCTCGCGCATGCCCTGCATGCGATCACCACGGCCGCGCCACATCTCGCCGGCGTTCTGGCCGCCGCGATCGCCGCCGCGCCAGCCGCCACGTTGGGCCGCATCTTGCGCCGAGGCGAGCGATGGCGTCGCCAGCGACAGCGCTGCCAATGCGATCGCGCTGATACTCGCAGCCCGTCGCATCCTTCTCGTTTCTGTTTTCATCATGTCCCGTACTCCAGGAGGACGGGTCGCATGCTGTTCGCGCCTGTCCATGCAGGCCTTATAGGTTGGGAGCGCTGTCGCGATACTGAACCGCCGCTCGGCCTTCCGTTCAGCTTTCTCTTGGAACGTCTGAACGGAAGGCGTGCGATATCAGCGCGTCAGTTTCTTGTAGGCAAGGGCGGTGGGACGGTCCGCGGCATCGCCCAGGCGACGGCGCTTGTCTTCCTCGTAGGCCGCGAAGTTGCCCTCGAACCACTCGACGTGGCTGTTGCCCTCGAACGCGAGGATGTGGGTGGCGAGGCGATCGAGGAAGAAGCGATCGTGGCTGATCACCACGGCGCAGCCCGCGAAGTTCTCGATCGCGTCCTCCAGCGCCGCCAGCGTCTCGACGTCGAGATCGTTGGTCGGCTCGTCGAGCAGCAGGACGTTGCCGCCCTCCTTCAGCATCTTGGCCATGTGCACGCGGTTGCGCTCACCGCCCGAGAGCTTGCCGACGTTCTTCTGCTGGTCCGCGCCCTTGAAGTTGAACGCGCCGACATAAGCGCGGGTCGACATGTCGTGGCCGTTGACCTTCATGTAATCGAGGCCGTCGGAGATCTCCTCCCAGACGTTCTTCGACGCGTCGAGGTGATCGCGGCTCTGGTCGACGAAGCCCAGGTGAACGGTGCTGCCGATCTCGATGGCGCCTTCGTCGGGTTGCTCCTTGCCGGTGATGAGCTTGAACAGCGTCGACTTGCCCGCGCCGTTCGGCCCGATCACGCCGACGATGCCGCCCGGCGGCAGCATGAACGACAGGTCCTCGAACAGCAGCTTGTCGCCATAGGCCTTGGTCAGGCCCTTGGCTTCGATCACCTTGCCGCCTAGGCGCTCGGGCACCTGGATGACGATCTGCGCCTTGCCCGGCTTGCGGTTGTTCTGCGCTTCCTGGAGCTGCTCGAACTTGCGGATACGCGCCTTGGACTTGGTCTGGCGCGCGGCCGGGGTCTGCCGGATCCACTCGAGCTCTTCCTTGAGCGCCTTGGAGCGGCCACTCTCCTCGCGCTCCTCCTGGGCAAGGCGCTTGGCCTTCTTCTCCAGGTAGGTCGAGTAGTTGCCCTCATAGGGGAAGTACTTGCCGCGATCGAGTTCGAGGATCCAGCTCACCACGTTGTCTAGGAAGTAGCGGTCGTGGGTAATCATCAGCACCGCGCCGGCATATTCCTTGAGGTGGTTCTCCAGCCATTCGACGGACTCGGCGTCGAGGTGGTTGGTCGGCTCGTCGAGCAGGAGGATCGAGGGCTTCTGGATCAGCAGCCGGGTCAGGGCGACGCGGCGCTTCTCACCGCCCGAGAGGCTGGAGACGGGCCAGTCGCCGGGCGGGCAGCGCAGCGCCTCCATGGCGAGTTCGAGCTGGCTGTCGAGCGACCAGCCGTCCACCGCGTCGATCTTCTCCTGCAGCGTGCCCATCTCTTCCATCAGGGCGTCGAAATCGGCGTCCTCCGGCGGATCGGCCATGATGTTGGAGATCTCGTTGAAGCGGTCGACCAGGTCGGCGGTGTCGCGCGCGCCGTCCTTGACGTTCTCGAGCACGGTCTTGGCCGGATCGAGCTCGGGCTCCTGCTCGAGATAGCCGACGGTGATGTTCTCGCCGGGCCAGGCCTCGCCCGTGTAGTCGGTGTCGATGCCGGCCATGATCTTGATCAGCGTCGACTTGCCGGCGCCATTAGGGCCGACGATGCCGATCTTCGCGCCTTGATAGAACTGCAGGCTGATGTTGGACAGAACCGGCTTCTGGGCGCCGGGAAAGGTCTTGGTCATGCCCTTCATGACGTAGGCGTATTGGGCGGCCATCGAAAATCCTCTGGGATCGGACGTAAGGTGTTACGGTTGCTCGCGCCCTTACAGAGGCTGCCGGACACCCGCAAGCGGTGGGCGGTGCAGCGCGCGGACGAGGTCGCCCACGGCACGCGGCAGGAAAGCCAGGCCGATCAGCGCCGTGGGCAATATAAGGATCGCCCAGTAGAAATTCACGGGTCTCGCGCAAATCGCGAGCAGCGCCAGGATAATGAGCGTAAACGGGAGGGCGTAGGCAGCGATGCGTGGCGGCGCGCCCAGCAAACCGAGGAGCGAGGCCATCGCGAGCCCGTAGCACAGCGGCGCCGGCACTCGGTTCAGGAGGCTGACGTCGACGAGATCGCGCAGCGGCGCGGCTGGTCCTCTGAGGCCCAGCCAGCCTTGCGAGCCGAGATCGCCGGGCCGCACGTTCGCCGCGGCCGCGTGGGCGTGGAAGGCGAGCACGGTCGCGAAAAGCAGGCCGAGCAGCACCCAGGCGCCCGCCTCGCGCCATCGCCGACGGTACAGGGCGACGGCAAGAGCGATCGGCAGGAAGGATGCAGCGAGCTCACGAAAGGCGAGTGCGGTTGCGATCAGGAGCAGGGCGGTGCGCCAGTGCTCGCGGGACTGGAGCACGATCGCCAGCGACACGAGCAAGCCGGCCCAGACTTCGTGCTTCAGCGCGAACTCGGGCGACAACGCCATCGCCGAGCCGGCCAGCGCGAACAGCGCAACCGCGCAGCGCTCGGCGGCGGCGGCAGGGCGTCTTCCCGCCGCGTACCAGGCAACGGCGTTCGCAAGGACCAGCACGAGCATCAGCACATGCAAGGCAGGCAGGCCCAGCGCGGCGGCGAGCCAGGTCAGTGTCGGCAGCCGGATCGTCGCGAAGGGGCGCGTCGGGAAGTCATGCAGGCGCTGGAGCCGCGCTGCCGCGGCGTAGTACGGCTCGCCGCCACGGACCGCCTCGGCGGTGTCGCGATAGAGCTTGAGGTCGGAGTAAGCTTCGGTGGGGGCGGAGGCGCTCGGAGCCTGCACCGGCCCGATCGTCAGCGACCATGCCAGCAGCGCCAGCGCGAGAAGCGCCAATGCTGCGGCCTGCGCGCGCGAGAGGGAGCGGAGCATCGCTCTGTCTCGCCCGCGTCGCTGTCTGCGGCAAGACGGCGGCGATCGCGCACCGCCGCCTTGTCCACAAGCGTCAGCCCCGCTTGGCTTCGACCGACCCCTCGTCCAGCAGGACCACCGAGCGGCTGGACGCCGAGAAGTACTCCAGCATCGCCTCGTAACCGCCCGGGCTCAGCCGAACGTAGACGCGACGGGCGTCGCCCGGGTCGGCCTCCCGCATCAGCAAGCCCTGCCGTTCGAGGATCGAAATCCAGCGCAGGGCCGTAGTCGCCGGCACGGCCGAACCGATGCAGGCGCTGGTCACCGAGACGCGGCGGCGCTCCTTGGCGGCGATGAACAGGTCCAGCAGGATGTCCCACGCCGGTTCGCCGAACAGTTCCTCGGACTGGAAGATCTTGGTGCGCCGCCGGCGGTCATCGTACGTTTGCCGCGCCAGCTCCACCCAGACCGGATGGTCCTGACCCGCGGCCTGTGGGGTGCCGCCCGGCGGCGGAGCACGCGTGATGGAACTGTCGCCTCCTGTTTGTATCTCCAGGTCACGAGCCATTGCCAACAGCTCGTTGGCGATGCCGATGAGCCGCATCGCCTTCGTACGATTGCGCATTACCAGTTCGGTACGTTCCATCGACACTCCGCCTTGACCGCGTCGGTTGACGCGGCCTTGAACCCCCCCTGGCACGTACCTGCGATATCGATGTGGTTCCGGTATGCGACGCAATCCGCATCGCAGCCTCTGTTTCGATCATCGCCGGCCGCGCTCCGGACTGGATCAACCATACGCACGGTTGGCGGCGACGGTCTCGGGAAGCCTATTCGGTATTGGATGTATCACTGCGGTCGGCGAACTGATGACGCAGCGCGTGGATCGCCTGGTCGAGGTGCGCGGCTGCCACCTGGGCATCGATCGCATCCAGCTCCGCAAGCAACTCAGTCAGCCTCTTCAAGAGGCCTTCGGCAGTTTCTTCCTTGTACACTGTACAGGTCTCCAACAGGTCGAGCCTCTGGCTCACCCGAGGTCCACTGTTGTGGACGATTTTCTTTATTGCGACCCCGAAATTCCCGGAGATCATCATCAGAAAAAAGCATCCGATATAGATGATTATCCCTGCGGTGCCGAAGACCATCTACACGAAGAATGTCTCGGAAAAAGTGCGAAGTTTTACCTGTGCTACTTGGGAACATCCCAGCGGCGAGTCGATAAGGGCGTTCCGCCTTCAGTAGTAAGGCCGCACCGGATTACGGCGCGGCCCACTTTCCCTGGAGACAACCTATCCGTCGAAGCGTTCCTTCAGATCATAGAGCGCGATGGCGGCCTTGGCCGCCTCGCCGCCCTTGTCCTTCTGCGCCGGGTCGGCCCGGACGAGCGCTTGTGCTTCGTTCTCGACCGTGAGGATGCCGTTGCCGATGGCGATTCCGTCCATCGTCATCGCCATGATGCCGCGCGCGCTTTCGCCGGCCACGATCTCGAAGTGATAGGTCTCGCCGCGGATCACCACGCCGATCGCGACAAAGCCGTCGTAGTCGCCGCTTGCATCGGCGAGCGCGATGGCGCCGGGAATCTCGAGCGCGCCGGGCACGGTGATCGTCTCGCTCTTGTGTCCGGCGGCCTTGATCGCCGCGCGCGCGCCGGCGACGAGCATGTCGTTGAGGTGGTCGTAGAAGCGTGCCTCGATGATGAGGAACTTAGCCATCGTGTTCGTCTCCGGCGCCGTCGAGCGCTTGTTCCCCGACGATGTTGAGCCCGTAGCCTTCCAGCGCGACGAGCGAATGATGCGTGTTGGTGAGCAGGACCATGTCGTGCACGCCCAGCTCGGCCAGGATCTGCGCACCGACACCATAGTCGCGCAGTTCGTTGAGGTCTGGCTCTTCGCCCGCGCGGAGCCGGTTTTTGATGTCGATCGTGCGGGACATCACCATGCCCATCGGGCGGTTGATCAGGACGATGACGCCCGATCCCGCCTCCGCGATGATCTCCATCGAGCGATGGAGCAGTTCGCTGCGGCCGCCTTGCCGCTCACCCAGGATGTCGGCGAAGATCGACAGTGTGTGCATGCGCACAAGGGTCGGCCGGGTCGGATCGATGCGACCCTTGATGAGCGCCATCGTCTCGTCGCCGGTCGCCTTGTTGAAGTACGTACGCGCCGTCCACTGCCCACCGAAGCGGCTTTCGAACGAGAGGTCGGCTTTCTTCTCCACCATCCGGTCATTGCGGCGGCGGTAGGCGATGAGGTCGCGGATCGTGCCGATCTTGAGATCGTGCATCCGCGCAAAGCCGATGAGGTCGTCCATGCGCGCCATCGTGCCGTCATCGCGCATGATCTCGCAGATCACGCCTGAGGGGTTGAGCCCGGCGAGGCGGGAGATGTCGACCGCCGCCTCGGTGTGGCCCGCGCGAACGAGCACGCCGCCATTGCGCGCCTTGAGCGGAAAGACGTGGCCGGGCGTGACGATGTCGTCACGGCCCTTCGTGCCGTCGATCGCGACACTGATGGTGCGGGCGCGGTCACCTGCGGAGATGCCGGTGGTCACCCCCTCGCGCGCCTCGATCGAGACGGTGAAGGCGGTTTCGTGGCGCGTGCCGTTCTTCGGGCTCATCGCTCCGAGGTCGAGCTGCTCGCAGCGGTCGGCGGTCAGCGACAAGCAGATGAGGCCGCGCCCGTGCGTGGCCATGAAGTTGATCGCCGAGGGTGTGGCCATCTGCGCGGGAATGACGAGGTCGCCCTCGTTCTCGCGGTCCTCATCGTCGACGAGGATGAACATACGGCCGTTGCGCGCCTCGTCGATGATCTCTTCGATCGGCACCAGCACAGGCCGGTCGTCGTTGGCGAAGAGCACGCGCTCCAGCTTGTTGAGCGTCTCGGCGGTCGGATTCCATTCAGGCTCGGTCAGGTCGCGCAGGGTATTGGCGTGCAGTCCGGCGGCGCGGGCGAGTCCGGAACGGCTCATGCCGCCTTCTGTCACCAGCTTGCGCACCTTCTCGATCAGGTCAGTTGCCATCGTGATGTATGCCCTCACATTCCAGTGTGAGCGCATGTAAGCGGACATCACATTTGCGACAAGAGCAAATCTTATTGCGATCCATACGCAAACAAGTTGCCGGTGTCCTGACAGAGGTTGCGGCCGCCCTATAAAGAGTGGCTGTTTCGACCATGGCGTAAGGACGGGAGTGGGCAGCCGCATTCGACAGGCGTGCCATATAGGTTCTAAATAGGAAAGCTTTTTCGCAGTCGGTAGTCTCGGCTGCGAGCGTGGTCGGCTAAACCGCGCCCGTCTGTGCCTCTTCCGTTCCCACGCCGGCACGACGCAGCGCGCGCTCGGCATGGCGGCGTTTGCGCTTTTCCAGCGACTCGCGGGTGGGGACCGCATCGTCGACCTGGTCCGCCAGGACCGCGCCGCGTTCGCCAGCCGGACGGGCTGGACCGACGGTGGTGTCGCAGTAAGTCTGGCGCTCGATCTCGGCGTTGAGCAGCGCTCCCAGCAGGACGCCATAAGCCGAGAGGTAAAGCCACATCAGGAACACGACGATGGCCGAAAGCGAGCCATAGGTGGCGTTGTAGTCGCTGATATAGGCGACGTAGAGCGAGAAGCCGAACGACACCGCGATCCACAGGACGGTGGCGAGCAGCGATCCGGGTGTCAGCCAACGCCACTTGGCCGGGCGGCGGTCGGGTCCATAGCGCATGATGAGGGCGAAGCCGACCGTGCCGAGGGCGACGGCAAGCGCCCAGGTCAGGAGCTTGAACAGGAACGCGGTGACGCTGCCGAGGTAGACGCTGGTCTGCGTCTGCAGCCACGCGAAGACGCCGCCCGAGAGGATGCCGGTGAGCGCGATCAACACCGCCGCGAGCGTCAGGGCGGCGGCGCGCACGGTCAGCGTGACGAACGAGCGGGTCTCATGCTCCTCGTTGATGACGTTGAGCGCGCTGATCATGCCGCTCGCCGCGCGCATCCCGCCGTAGACGGCGAAGAACAGTGCGATGACAAGGGCAAAGCCAGTCACTCCCGAACTGGTGGTGACGATCTGGAGAAGCTGGTCCTGGATCAGCTTCGCCGCTTCAAGGGGGACGACGCGCACGATCGACTGCATCTGGTCCTGCACGGTCCGAACGTCGCCCACGAGCCCGTAGATCATCACCATGGCGGCGATCAGCGGGGTGAGCGCGAGGAACACGAAGAACGCCAGGCCGCCGGCCAGCAGCCCCAGTTCGTGGAAGCCGATCATGACCCATACGCGCTTCACGACTTGAACCCAGGCATTGCTGGGCAACGAACCGGGCGAATTGGCTGTCGCCCCCGGGATGTCGGGCCCTTGCGTCATACAGGTCGCTCATAACGCACGGGAACTTTGCTCCCATCTGTGCGATTACGGATCGAGCGAGGCCTCTGCGCGCCTCGCTCCGGACGGGGGTGTCGTATTCGCAGGGGCATGGCACAAGTAATTGCTGAAAAGGCGGAAAGTTCCGGTCGTCTACAGTTCGGCACCGGCATGATGGCACTTGCGTGCGCGCTCGCGAGCATGCCCGCCGTGGCGCAGGACAGTCGCGCGAACAGCGCGTCCGCGCCCTCGGCCACGCCGCAGCCACCGGTTGGCGCGACTGGCCCTGACGCCCCGGGATCTGACGCCCTGCAAGCCGGGTCCGTCCCCGTGCCGCCGCCGCCAGCCACCGTGCCGCTGCCGCAAGTCGATCCCATCATCCCCGATGCAGAGTTCAATTCCGCGATCCCCAAGCTCGATGGCGCCGCCGATCCGGAACTCGACAAGCCGCTGGAGTCGATCGAAAGCTTCGAACGGCGCATCGCCTCGCAGCAAGCGAACGCCAAGCCTGCGGAAGGCCAGGCTCCGCCCGCCGGCAACCCCGCGCTCGCCGATCACGACGCGGTCGAGGAGATCGGCGACGCGCCGGTCAACGATGCCGAACTCAACGCCGCGCTGCCGCCGATCAACCAGTTCCAAGTGGCGCCGGTGCAGTTCGCCGAGCAGGAGGAAACGGACGACAAGGACGAGCGCGTCACTTACGCAACCAACCTGAACGGCATCGAGGCGGCGGACAAAGTGGCTGACGTCGATCTCGCCGGTCAGTTCAAGGGCCTCTCGGCGCTGCGCAAGGGCGGGGGCAAAGCCGCCAACGTGGCGATGGTCTCGGCGCGATTGACCGAGGACAGCGAGCTGGTGAAGACCATCCTCGCCGCCGAAGGCTGGTACGATCCGCAAGTGCGCACTCATCTCGACCGCAGCGACGGACCCAACGGGCTGCCGCTGAACGCCGTGATCGACGTCACGCCCGGCAAGCGCTTCAACTTTTCGCAGATCGTGGTGCAGGCCGCGCCGACCGTGCCGCCCAACCTCATCCAGGACAACCTGGCGCTCAAGGTCGGCGACCCGATCATCGCCGATCGCGTGCAGGGCGCCGAAGCTCAGGTTGCCCTCGTGCTGCCGCAGAACGGCTATGCCTTCGCCGAGGTCAAGCCGCGCGACATCCTGCTCGATCAGGATACGGGGGAGGGCGTCTATACCCTTCCGGTGGAAGTCGGCCCGCGCACTCGCTTCGGGGACTTCGCGACCAAGGGCAAGCAGGCGTTCGACGCCCGCCACGTCGCCACGCTGGCCCGCTTCAAGCGCGGCGAGCTGTACGACAGCCGCAAGGTCGACGATCTGCGCAAGGCGCTGGTGGCGACGGGGCTGTTCTCGACCGTCTCGGCCCAGCCCGAACGGACCGGCCAGCCCGCGCCGGACGATACAGAATACGTGACGATGATGGTCGGCCAGGAGGCCGGGCCGCCACGCACGATCGCGGGCAGCGCCGGCTATGCCGCGGGGCAGGGCTTCACACTCGAGGGCACCTGGACTCACCGCAACCTGTTCCCCCCCGAGGGTGCGCTGATCGCGCACGGCATCGCCGGCACCCAGCAGCAAGGGGCGGGCGTGACGTTCCGCCGTTCCAATGCGGGGCAGCGCGATCGCACGTTCGAGCTCGTCGCCGAGGCGCTGCACGCCAATTACGACGCCTACGACGCCTTTACCGGACGACTCGCGGCTCGGGTGAGCTATGACTCCACGCAAATCTGGCAGAAAAAGCTGACTTATGCCTACGGTGTCGAGTTCCTGGGCACGGCCGAGAAGGATTACGATTTCGCCGCGGGCGAGCGGCGGCGCCGAACGTATTACATCGGCGCGCTCAACGGGCAGATCGGCTTTGACCAGTCAGACGACTTGCTGAACCCCACCAAGGGCTTCCGCGCCACCGCGCTGATCCAGCCCGAGGGTTCGCTCCATGGCAAGTTCACGCCTTATGTGCGCGCCCGCCTCGACCTCTCCGGGTACTTCCCGGCGGGTGACGCCTTCGTGCTCGCCGGCCGCTTGCGGTTCGGCACGATCCAGGGCGCCTCGCGCGGCGAGATCGCGCCGTCGCGTCGGTTCTATTCGGGTGGCGGTGGATCGGTGCGCGGCTTCGGGTACCAGAAGCTCGGCCCGCTCGATCCCAACGGCGATCCGATCGGCGGCCGCAGCCTCAACGAAGGCTCGATCGAGGGCCGCTACCGCTTCGGCAACTACGGCGTGGTGGCGTTCCTCGACGCTGGACAGTCGTATGAATCCTCGACGCCCAAGTTCTCCGATATGCGCTACGGCGTGGGCATCGGCGGCCGGTTCTACACCAACTTCGGCCCCCTGCGCGTCGACGTCGCCACTCCGCTCGCCCGGCGCAAGGGTGAGTCGCGGATCAACGTCTACGTCTCGATCGGGCAGGCGTTCTGATGGCTGGGCCCGAGGATAACGTGCCGGAGCCTGTGGAAGCCACGCCCACCCCGGGAACTCCGGTGCAGGAGACCGTCGTCGTCGAGCGGCGGCGGAACGGCTGGGGCATACGCCTGGCCAAGACGGTGGTTGCCATCGTCCTCGGCATCGTGGTGCTGGCTCTGGCGCTGGTGTTCGGCCTGAACACCGGGCCGGGGCATCGCTTCGTTGCGGACCAGATCGCCGCGCTGGAATTCCAGAACGGCATGAAGATCCGCGTCGGTCGGATCGAGGGCAATCTCTACGGTGCCATGGTCTTGCACGATCTCTCGGTGCGCGACCCGCAAGGTGAGTTCCTGTTTTCGCCAGAGATCAAGGTCGACTGGCGGCCTTTCGAGTATCTCAACAACCATGTCGATGTGCGTTCGGCGCTTGCGCAGCGGATGATCCTGCGGCGCACGCCCAAGTTCCGCGCCACGCCGCCCACGCCCAACGAACCGCTGCTTCCGGACATCGATATCGACATCGGCCGCCTCAAGATCGACCGCTTCACTATCGAAAAGCCGGTCACCGGCGAGCGCCGGATCGCCACCTTCGACGCACGCACGCATATCGCCGATGGGCGCGCGCAGATCTTCGCGGACGGTGGTACGATCGCTGCCAAGGGTATCGCCGGGGGCGACCGCTTCCGCCTGACCCTCGACGCGGTGCCCAAGGAAAACCGGCTCGACATCGATGCCGATCTCAACGCACCCAAGGGCGGCGTGATCGCCAAGCTCGCCGGCTTCTCCGATCCGCTGGCGATCAAGATCAACGGGAAGGGCAGTTGGGCCGCGTGGAATGGTCAGCTCGGCGCCGATCTCGGCAGCGGCGAACTGGCCCGTCTCGCGGTGACTGCGCGCAACGGCACTTTCACCATCAAGGGCCCGACGCAAATTGCGAAGATGGTCACCGGACCCACTGCCGCATTGCTGGGTCCGATCACCAATCTCGATCTTACCGCCGTGTTCGACAATCGGCGCGCCAACTTGTCCGGTCGCGTGTTCAGCGATGCGTTCAATCTGACGCCGCAAGGCATCGTCGACCTGGGGCAAAGCACCTTCGATGGGCTGAAGCTCGACTTCATGCTGCTCAAGCCCTCGGCGCTCGCACCCAACCTCAGCGGCGCGGGCATGCACGCGGTGCTGACCCTCGACGGCGCGTTCGCCACGCCTAAGGTGCAATACGCGATCAACGCCGCCCGGGTCGTGATGAATGACACGGGCCTCGAAGGCCTCAGCGCCAGCGGCGCCGCCACGGTGAACTCGGACCGCATCCTGATCCCCGTGAGCGCCAGCGTCCGCCGGATCACCGGGCTCGACACCGTCGCCGGCGGCACGCTCGCCAATGTGCGCCTGAATGGCGACCTTGCGATCGATGGTCCCCGCATCCTGTCGGACAACATGCGCATCCGCTCCGACCGGATCGATGCCAAGCTGATCCTGCTCGCCGACATGAGCAAGGGGCTCTACACCGGCGCCGTCGACGGGCGGATCGACAACTACCGCCTCGAAAGCGTCGGCATCTTCAACATCCAGACCAACGTGGATTTGAAGGCGCAGCAGCAGGGCTGGGCGCTGGAAGGCTCGGTGCGCGCCCGCTCGACCAAGCTGCTCAACGCCAGCATCCAGAGCTACCTAGGTGGCAACTTCGTCGCGTCCTCGCGTGTGCACTATGGCTCGGACGGCGTGGCGCGTTTTTCGGCGCTGCGGCTCGAGGCGCCCGACTTGCGCATCGTTGGCGGCAATGGCTCCTACGCCACCGCGAGCGGCCGATTGACGCTGGCGGCGAATGGCACTTCGGCGCGCTATGGCCGGATCGGCGTGCGGATGGACGGTACGATCTCCGATCCGAACGCGCACGTCACCGCCGAGCATCCCGGCTTCGGCATCGGCCTGGCCAATGTCGACGCGCGGATCGATGGCGTTCGCGGCGGCTATCGCCTGAACCTCACCAGCGACAGCGACTATGGCCCGCTGCGCGCCGAAGTGACGCTGGAGATGGGCAGGGCGCTCGCCGTGCAGATCAACAGCGCCAATCTCGCGGGCGTCGATTTCGCCGGCCGCATCGTCCAGACCGGCAGCGGGCCGTTCGCCGGCCAGCTCACCGCCAACGGCAACGGCCTGGGCGGCGTGGTGCGGCTCGACGCGCAGGGCAAGTACCAGGAAGCGGTGTTCAACTTGCGCGCGAAGGACACCGTCTTCCCCGGTCCCGCCAAGCTCGCGATCGGGTCCGCCATCATCGACGGGCGCGCGGTCCTGTACGAACACCCGCTGGTGATCGCCGACGCGCAGATCGCCGGCACGCAGTACGGCGCGCTCAGCATCGCCGCGGCCCGGGTGCTGGTGAACTACCAGGACGGCCGCGGCCAGGCCAAGGCCCTGGTCGAAGGCGTCAGCGGCGTTCCCTTCCGGGTCAGCGCCAACGCCGATCTGCAGCCGGAGCTATGGCGCGTGGCGCTCGCCGGAAGGATGCGCGGTCTCGATTTGCGCACGACCACGCCGGCCCGCATCATCCCGAAGAACGGCACTTACGAGCTTCTGCCCACCAACGTGGCGTTCGGCGGCGGCAGCGTGCAACTGGCAGGCTCGTACGGCGCAGGCATGAAGCTGCAGAGCCGGTTCGAGAACGTCGACATGGCGCTGGTCAATGCGTTCACCCCGGGATTGGGCATCGGCGGGCGGGCGAGCGGCAGCCTCGACTTCGAGCAGGCCAATGCCAGCGCGTTCCCGCGCGCCGATGCGCGCCTGCACCTCGACGATTTCACCCGCACCACGGCCGCGGCGGTGAGCCAGCCCATCGATGTCAACTTCGTCGGCAAGCTCCTGCCCGACGGGGGCGAGGCGAGGGCGGTCATGCGCCGGCGCGGCAGCGTCATCGGACGCATGGTCGCATCGCTCCGTCCGCTGGGACCGGGGGCAGGATCGTGGACGACGCGCTTGCTCGCGGCGCCGCTGGGCGGCGGCATCCGCTACAACGGCCCGGCCGATACGCTGTTCTCGTTTGCCGGGATGACAGACCAGCGCCTGAGCGGCCCGATCGGTGTCGCCGCGGACTTCTCCTGCCGCGTGCAGGCGCCTTGCCTCAACGGCATCGTGCGCGGGCAGGGGATGACGTACGAGAACCTGACTTACGGCACCAGACTCACGCAGATGAACTTCGACGGCCGGTTCAGCGGCGATGGCCTCCAACTCGACAGCATGACGGCCAAAGCGGGTGACGGTTCGATCTCGGCGCGCGGCAACCTCAGCCTGGCAGCGGAGCAGGGCTATCCCATGGACCTCGCCATCGAACTTCAGCAGGCGCGCCTTGCCCGCAGCGATGCGATCTCGGCGACGGCGACTGGCAGCCTGCGTCTGGTGAAGGTCGGGGCGCAGCCGCCGACGCTTTCCGGCCAGATCCGCTTGCCGGAGACGCGCTACCAGATCGTGCGCGAGGGTGCGGCGCAAGTTCCGCGGCTCACCGGCGTGCGCTTCAAGCCACCCAAGGGCCCGCAGCGCATAACGGGCGACGAACCGGCGCAGCCGGCGGCTAGCGCCTTCTCCTCGATCCGCCTCGACTTGCGCCTGATCGCTCCGGAGAAGCTCTATGTCTCGGGCATGGGTCTTGAGTCCGAGTGGAAGGCGAACCTGACCGTGAAGGGCACCAGTTCGGCACCGTCCCTTGGCGGCGAGGTCGAGCTGATCCGCGGTACTCTGGGTTTTGCCGGACGTTCGTTCGAGCTGACCGATGGTCTCGTTTCGTTCACCGGAGGCAGCACGATCGACCCCACCTTGCGCATCGTCGCGACCGAGGATGTCGACGACGTCACGGTGAACGTGAACGTCGGGGGCAGGGCGACCAACCCGGAGATCGCCTTTACCTCGACACCGTCCCTGCCGCAGGACGAGGTCATGTCCCGCATCTTGTTCGGCAGCTCGGTCGCGAACTTGTCCGCGCTGCAGGCCGTGCAGCTGGCATCGTCGCTGAACTCTCTGCGCGGCTCGGGCGGAGGCCTCAATCCCCTGGGCAAGCTGCGCTCGGCCACGGGCATCGATCGGCTGCGGATTCTCGGCCCCGACGAGACCACCGGGCGCGGCACGTCGCTTGCGGCCGGGCAGTACCTCACCGACAACATCTATATCGAACTGATCACCGACGCGCGCGGCTTCACCGCTACGCAGCTCGAGGTCAGCCTCAAGAAGTGGCTCTCGGTGCTGAGCCAGGCGGGCGGCTCGGGCGTGAACAGCCTCAACGTGCGCATCAAGAAGAACTACTGATGGCGGCGCGAGGGATAGGCGTATCGGCATGCGTGCTGCTTGCGGCGCTCCTCGGTGGTTGCAAGCGCGAGCCGACGTTCGACGAGCGCTATGCCAGCGCGCAGAAGGCAGTCGCGGCCAAGGCGCGCGAGATCGACAAGGAGATGGCGCAGCGTTCCAAGGACGCGCACGCGGCTTTCCCTGATGCGACCGACACGGCATCCGAAGAGGCACGATCGGGATCGATCTGAGGGATCGGGAACCGACTTCCGGTCCATCGCTCGCGCGGGTCCGATGTATGAATCAAGAACGGCACAGGACCATGGACGGCATCGCCGATGTTCGACGCGTCGCGCGCAGGTCGGTGCCGCTTGGCCACCAAAGCGATGTGATGCACCCAGGATGTGTGAAGCGCACGGAGTTCGCAGACAGCCGCTTGCGCAAATCTCTCTTGGCCCCGTGCCTGACTGCCTAACGCGGACCGGATCCTCGCGGATCACGG
>Ga0268264_10001150_pt1 | contig 25795 bp, 26 predicted proteins | sample KBSSwiS32_FD_190357 | JGI IMG/M metagenome (GOLD analysis project Ga0268264, IMG submission 190357) | Switchgrass rhizosphere microbial communities from Kellogg Biological Station, Michigan, USA - KBS Switchgrass S3-2 (SPAdes) (version 2) | ecosystem: Host-associated > Plants > Roots >...
CCACCCTCGACAGGAGCATCGGGTGGAATGGGATACGGCCCCGGGTCGGACTCGTCGCCATAGTCGGTGAATGTGACCGGCACTTTGGCCTGGGTGCCGGAGACGACGATGTAGGGAATGCCATTCGGATTCCCCTGCCATGTCGTGCCGAAGTCGGGGTGGAGCGGCTTGCCTTTGCCGATGGACGCGATGATTGCATCCGATTGCGGATCGACGGGCGAGGTGGAGATGTCGCGGTTCCATGCGTCGTCTTTCGGCAAAACCAGTTTGCCGTGCAAGCTGGCATTCGGGCCAAGGTCCGGCTGACGCGCTGCACCTTGGGCAAAGGCGACGATGGGTGAAAGCGCGAGGGTGACTGTCAGGAAACGGTATAATGGAAGGTTCATTTTGAAAGGGAGCCAAAACTTGTCAAAAGGGGGCAGTCGCCCCTATACTCTGCGCAAACACCGATTAATTCAATCATCAACCGCTTCTTGCATTTGCATGGTTGGAGAATAAACTGATGGAGAATGAAGCTGCGCCTCGATCTGCTCAAACACCTGACGACGGAGGACATCGCCCAAGCGGCGGAGGCGAATGTCCACCGCTTCAAGCCCGAGCCGCTTTTCTCGAAAACTGGGACTGGCAGTCTGTCATCAGCATCAATAGCCGAGCGTGCAGCCGAGGTAGAGCACAGCACGGAATTAACACGGAAACTGGAGAAACGTGCGCGAAAGAGTGGGCGCAACTCCGGAAAGAAGAGCTAACACTGGGCGGGACTTTCGATGCATTGAGGGGCTTCCATCGCAAGGCCCCCTTTTTATTTTTCAACGGCAACACCTTTTCATTCATCGGACGGGGAACTCGCGCTGGTGTTGTTCAGTGATCTGCAACCCGTGCGTAAACGTGAGGTGGCATCGGCTGTCGCCCACTATATCGCCGGTGTACTGGATCGTGAAGCAATGGCCGCGATCATCGAAACACTTTCGGAGAATTCCGATTTTCAACCGGGAGATCGGGTACGGACAATGCGCGGCTCTTCACATGGTACGATTTTGCGCGTTCTTGAAGATGGCCGCGTTGTCTGGCGAATCGATGGAAGCGGTAGCGAACTTATTTCCTTGCCGGAAAGTCTGCTACATGACGGATAGTTTGATTTTAGCAGATCGCCACATGTTCCGTCACTCGCGGGTTGACGGGCACGCTGCATTTCAGCAAGAGTGCCCGCACTCGTGATGGATTTTACCCACCTCGTTGACAGCCAGCGCCGGTATTTCCAGACCGGCAGCACCCGACTCCTCGCCTTCCGGCAGGAGCAACTGGCAAAACTCCAGTCGGGCATCGAGGCTTGCGAGGAGGAACTTTTCGCGGCGCTGCATGCCGACCTGCACAAATCCCCGGCGGAGGCCTACACCTCGGAAATCGGCGTGGTGCTCAGCGAGATCACGCATGCGATCAAGCATCTGCCGAAATGGATGAAGCCCGATGGCCGGCGGTTGCCGGTGTTTGCGAAGCCGGGCAAAGGCTGGACGGTTCGCGAGCCACGTGGCGTGGTGCTGATCATTGGTCCGTGGAACTTTCCCGTGCAATTGCTGCTCGCGCCGCTGGTGGGCGCGATCGCGGCGGGAAACTGCGCCTGCCTGAAGATGCCCGAGCATGCTCCGCGTACCAGCGCGGCAATCGCAAAACTGATCCGGGGGATCTTCCCGCCGGAATACGTATGCGTAGTGGAGGGTGAGCGGGATGCAGCAGAGGCGCTGACCCGGCTCAAATTCGACCACATTTTTTTCACCGGCAGCGCGCCGGTGGGAATGGCAGTGATGAAAGCGGCGGCGGATAACCTCACCCCGGTGACGCTTGAGCTCGGCGGAAAATGTCCGTGTGTGGTGTGCGACGATGCGAAACCCGAGGTCGCCGCACGCCGGATCGTATGGGGAAAGTTCATCAATGCCGGGCAGGCGTGTGTCGCGCCGGATTTCCTGCTGGTGGACAGGCGGATTACCGAACGCCTCCTACAGGAAATGATCAAAGCGGTGCGTCGTTTTTACGGGGAGGATCCGAAACAGAGCGGAGACTACGCACGCATCATCGATAAGCGTCATTTCGACCGGTTGGTATCTTTTTTGCGGGACGGAACCCCTGCTTTAGGGGGTGAATACGACGCCGCCAAGCTTTACATCGCACCCACGATTCTCACGGGAGTAAGTCCCTCCGCGCCAATAATGCAAGAGGAGATATTCGGGCCAATCCTGCCCGTAATTGAATATACCGGCCTCAATGAGGCACTGGCTTTTCTGAAGACTTTCCCATCGCCGCTGGCTCTGTATCTTTTTACCAATAAAAAGGAAATACAGGAGCAAGTAGTTGCAGGGACGCAGTCAGGCAGTGTGTGCATTAATGACACCGTGTTGCAGATCGCGGCAAAGCGACTGCCTTTCGGCGGCGTGGGTGCAAGCGGCTTTGGGAGCTATCATGGCAAGTCGGGCTTCGACTGTTTCAGCCATGAACGGGCGATCCTGAAGCGGCCCGAGGTGTTTGATCCGGCCGGCCGGTATCCACCTGTGGACACGCCTATGAAGGATCTCCGGCGGATCTACCGGTTTTTAATCCGGGAGTGAGCGCGGCGCATGTGCCATGCGCATTTTTATGGGACAGGCCAGAGCAGGTTTGCTCGGTGAGCCTGGCCTTCCTGCTGCGGGAGTTTTTGGCTTAGCTCCTCGTAGCGGATGTCGCCCGTGAAGGCCCTCCCCTGCTGCAAATAGGGGAAAATATCGACGCGATTCAGCGGGGTGATCTGCGGATATGGCCACGGTTTTGCGGAATCGGCGTATGGCGCCAGGAAATCGATGGCAGAGCGCAGAAGACTCCCACCGCCAGCCCGCTCGTATGCCCAGAAATCCACACCTACTCTCCGGCCAAGTTCCGCCAATGCGAGGAAAGCCCCCAGATTCATGAGGCTGTAGTTGAAGGTGCGTGTTCTGGCTAGTTCGTAGGGTTGGCTGCCATCCGCGGCGATCTGTGTCGCAAGGCGTTTTTCGATGGCAGTCTCAAGCACAGACCTTGCGAATTCCGGCTCGCCGGCAAAGAGCGCGAAACAGGCCGCCTGCACATCGTACCAGGTGCCATGGTTGTTATGCTGTTTGCTTTCATCGATGCCGTACGGGCTTTCGCGCATCCATCGCAGGAAATTCTTGAACCATACGTTCATTTCCCTGCGCTGCGCTGGCGTCAGGACTGATGAATCCTCCAGCATGGCCAGGGCGTTGATCACCCCGATCAAACGGCGCGTATCGATCAACCCTATCCCCCGCCCCTCGCAACGCCCGGGGATCGCCTGGCCGAACCTGAGGTGAGGGTTCATGCGGGTGGCGGGATCGAGGAACCACGTGGTGATATACAGGGCCGCGCGGTGCGAGTACTTTTCCTCGCCGGTGAGATACCAGGCAAGCGCCAGTGTCTCCACCCCAATCGTCATGGCCTCCATGCGCACCCGGTCAAACGCTTCACCCACCCCCTCCGGATTGACCTCCCCGTCGCGGCGGATGTATGGCAGCCCGTCCTTGCTGGCCGGATCAGGCCACCAGTAGAGGCCGAGACTCACATAGTCATGCTTGTCACCGCTGGACGGGGTAAATGTCTTGTCCGTCACAGTATACGGCCCCTTCACACACCATTCGTCCGCTTCCCGCCGCAGGGCATCCAGTGCCGGGCTCAAGGTTTTGTCGCCCCCGGCGAGCCTTTTTTTAGCCACTTGCAAACGGCTGATATCGAGAACCGCTGTTACATAACCGATGTTTTGTTCCTCGTGGGCGGGACGGGATGTCGTCATAAAATGTCTGGAAATTGTGGTAGCCGGGAAACGATTTGTCACCGCAAAAGACCGGATGCCCGGACGCAAACCGTGAACATTCTAAAATACGTTGCATCTTCCGCTTGAAAAAGAGCGGATCGCACGCACAATGCCGCCTGCATGGCACAAAGTGTTTTAATTATCGGCGCCGGCCCCGGCGGACTGGCGGCGGCGATGCTGCTCGCAAAACAGGGCATGGATGTCACGGTGCTCGAACGAGCCTCCGAGGTGGGTGGCCGCACGTCCAGCATCGAGGCGGAGGGGTTCGTATTCGACACGGGGCCGACGTTTTTCCTGTATCCCCAGATCCTCGAGGAAATTTTCACGCAATGCGGACGCAACCTGCGCGAGGAGGTGAAGCTGATCCAGCTCGACCCCCAGTATCGCATCATTTTCGGAGCGGGCGGCCAGATCCGCGCCACGGGCAACCTGGAGCGCATGGAAAAGGAGATCGCAAAAATCTCGCCGAAGGACGCGCCGTTTTTCCGGCGGTTCATGGATGACAACCGGCGGAAGCTGGAGTTGTTCGACCCCTGCCTGCGAACCCCCTTCCATGGTCTTTCCGACGTGCTCAAGGCGCATATCATCAAACTGCTGCCGATGCTCCGCCCGCACAAGTCGCTGGAGGAGGACCTCACCTCGTTTTTCTCCGACCCGCGCATCAGGCTGGCGTTTTCGTTCCAGTCAAAATACCTCGGCATGTCGCCGTTCAACTGCCCGAGCCTGTTTTCGATCCTCTCGTTCCTGGAATACGAGCACGGGGTTTTCCACCCCCTGGGCGGTTGCAATGCGGTCATGAAGGCCATGGCGCGCGTCGCGCGCGAACTCGGCGCGAAGATCGAACTTGAGGAGGATGTAACTGAGATTCTGTTCGAGGGCAAAAAGGCGTGCGGTGCGCGTACCAAAAATGGCGAATACCGCGCCGACGCGCTCGTGATCAACGCCGATTTCGGGCGCGCCATGACGAGGCTCGTGCCCGACCGCATGCGCAAGCGCTGGACCAACAAGCAAATTTCCAAGAAGCGCTTCTCGTGCTCGGCGTTCATGCTGTATCTCGGTATCGAAGGCAAATACGAGCATCTCGACCACCACAATATTTTCATCGCGAAGGACTACCGCCGCAACCTGGACGAGATCGAGAACCGCCACGTCCTATCTGAAGACCCTTCCTTCTACGTGCAAAATGCCAGCATCACCGACCCCACGCTGGCGCCGAAGGGCATGAGCACGCTCTATGTGCTGGTGCCGGTCACACACCAGCACCCGAATGTGGACTGGAGCAAGGAGCAGGACCGGTATCGCGCCGTGGCGTTGAAGCAATTGGAAAAGCTCGGCATCAAGGACATCGAAAGCAAAATCCGCTACGAAAAAATGGTCACCCCCGCGCAATGGGAGAGCGACTTCGAGATTTACCGTGGGGCGACCTTCAACCTCTCGCACAATCTCGGCCAGATGCTGCACCTGCGGCCCCGCAACCGGTTCGACGAGCTGCCCGGGGTTTACCTCGTGGGCGGCGGCACGCATCCCGGCAGCGGTCTCCCGGTCATTTTCCAGTCGGCGCTGATCACCACCAAGCTCGTCTGCGGGGATCTCGGCGTGGAAGCGCCGCTGCCCGAGGAAGCGCTACGGTAGCTTTCTTTTGCCAAATCCAACCCGTCGATTGCCGTTTTACAGAGGACACACGCTTCCGTGCGGAAAAATCCATTGAACTGCAGTTTCGAAATTCCTATAGTGCAGGCAGTTCTTTGCGAAACTAAATAAAAGCAAATGGGCGCGAGGAATTCCGTGAAAACCGGAAGCAGTTGCGCTGCTGTAACTGGATACAACTTTCCAAACAACCAATCGCCGGGCAACCGACGGTGAAGGTGGAAAGAAGGCAAGCCAGGAGCCAGAATATTCGTCCCATGTGCTCTCATTCGGAGCCTCCGCGAGTGCGGCGGTCCCGGCAAAACTTCTTCGCAAAAAGAAGAATGAGAGATCAACGGATATCCCGGTTCGCAACCGGGGCATTTTTGATCTCTTTAACAACATGGAGATCAATAATGAAAAAACAAATCATCACACTGGCGGTGGCGTTTTTCGCCGCCCTCACCTGCCTTCGAGCAGACACCTCTTACCTTCTCATCCAGGGCGCATTCGGGCCCGGGGGAACCGAGGAAACATTCAAATGGGCGGTTACTTATCCCACGGGGTATGCGATCTCCGGGCAGGATCTGCTCACTGCGGTCTTCGGCCCTGCAACGCTTAACGGCACTTACTCGGACGACTTTGGCGGAACCTTCCCTTATTACACTGCTGGAAACGGCACGCAAGGGGCGTCATACATCGATTTTGCAGGTGGCTTTGGCGCTCCGTTCCTGGCGTCAGTCACGCTGAATTCAACCACCGTCGCCCAGGATACCTCTTACAATTCCACATGGAGTTACTACGTCGCAGGGGGCGGCAGCAACCTGGGGAACGGTTATGACAACAGCGGCGCCTGGACGTTCTCGCAGGACGGTTCTCTGGTCCGGACACCGGTCGACGGCAGCTTTGATGCGTGGGTATTCGGGCCTTTCGGGGTCACGGTCGATGGTGAAGGAAACACTCCCACTGCGGAAAATTTTGCCGGCGCCACGGCGCTCTCGATCCCTGAACCGGGCAGCACGACGCTCCTGCTTGTTGGCGCGGGAGGATTGCTGGCTTACTTTAAAAAACGGCGCGCATAGCGCCGTCCGTAATCGTGAAAAAGGCATTCACTCTCATCGAGCTGCTCGTGGTGATTGCGATCGTCGCCACGCTCGTAGGCGTCCTGCTGCCGGCATTGTCGGCGGCGAAGGTGGCAAGCGCGCGCGCGATCAGCGCGCATTCCCTGAGCCAGTTGATCGTCGGTGGCCGCCTGTACTTGAGCGACAATAACAACACATTCTGGCCCTATCAGCAGGCCGCCACCGGAGGCACCCAATGGTGGTTCGGGTTTGAGCCATCCTCAGGCTCCTCGGCAGAGGGACAGCGGTTTTGCGATTATTCCAAGGGTCCGCTGGGTCCTTATTGCATGGCCTCCGGCGGGATCAAGACCGACCCGGCATTCCTCCTTTACAGCCCACGCCTGAAACCGAAATACAAGGACGGAAACTACGGCTACGGTTACAACGACGTGCTCGCCAGGGATTCCAGTGGCAAACCGCGGAACGCCATGCAAGTGACGTCCCCGGGGCAAATGGTTGTGTTTGCCACCTGTGCGCAGGTGAATACCTTCCAAGCGCCGGCTAGCGGGGCCAATCCGATGATCGAGGAGTTTTACGAGATCAATGACACGCAGACCACTGTCCACTTCCGGCACGGCCGCAACGCCCTCGCGGCATTCCTCGATGGCAGCGTGCGCCCGTTGAGCATGGACACGGACATGCAACCCGGCAGCCAGGATATGCGCATACGCACGGCAAACATCGGGCGCCTGAAAACCGCCTACGTCCGGCAGACCGGATGGTAAAACAGCCGCGATCACCACTTGGAAGCATGCAAAATTCGCACTAAATCGGACAATCCTCAGTATTGCAAAAAAACCAATAAGGAAGGAATATACCCGCCATGAAACACCGTACCGCCCAAACAACAGCCGCCTTGCTGCTCTTCACCGCCGCAATTGCATACCGCATTTGCGCCGGCCTCGAGGGCAACCACATCCAGTGGCTCCAGAACTTCTCGCCGGTCGCCGCCATCGCGCTCTGCGGTGCGCTTTATCTTCCAAAAAGAGTGGCCCTGCTCCTGCCGCTCGTCGCCCTGCTGCTCTCGGACATCGTGCTGAACATCCACTACGGTGAAACGCTCATCGCCACGGAAATGGCACTGCGCTATGTCGCCCTCGGATTGATCGTAGTGCTCGGATGGTCGCTGCGCGGGAAAGCAAGTTTCGCAACAGTGCTCCCTGCGGGCGTCGCGGGATCGCTCCTGTTTTACGTCATCACGAACACCGGCTCATGGATCGACCAGCCCGGCTACGCGAAGACCTTCGCCGGCTGGATGCAGGCGCTTACCACCGGGCTTCCCGGGTATGCCCCGACATGGATGTTTTTCCGCAGCACATTCGTGAGCGACCTGCTCTTCACCGCGCTGTTTGCAGCGTGCATGGTGGTGACGCACAAGCGCGACGAGGCCACGGTGCCAGCCGGGCGTCTCCAGCATTCAGCTTAAGACCCTTTTGGTTTAGCTGAAAATAGCGCAAGCCTTTGCGGGCTTGCGCTATTTTTTCAACAACCAACGGCATCACACCCTTATTTCGATGCCAGTTGATCCAATGCGAGATTGAGTTTGAGGACATTCACGCCCGCGTCGCCAAAAACGCCAAGCGACGGCTTGTCGGTGTATTGATCCACCAGCGCCTGCACACTGCCCGCATCCAGTTTCCGCTCCTTCGCCACGCGCGGGGCCTGCAGGCGTGCGTTCTTCACGCTGATGTGCGGGTCCAGGCCGCTCGCGGATGAAGTGACAGCGTCGGCTGGCACAAGCGCATCGGCGGGAAGGCCGTTGTCCGTGCGATATTGCGCGACGGCAGCTTTCACGCTGTCCATGAGCTTCTGCGACGTGGGACCGAGGTTGGTTCCACTGGAATTGCCGGCATCATATCCCGAGCCGGCAGCCGAGGGCCGTGAGTGGAAGTATTTCGCCGAGGTGAAATTCTGCCCGAGCCATTCCGAGCCCAGGATTTTTCCATCTTTCGCAGTGATAAGGCTGCCGTTGGCCTGGTGTTTAAATAGTGTCTGTCCAATGCCGCAAACGACAACCGGATAGATGCCGCACAGGATGAGTGCGAACACAAGGGTGGCGACTACGGACCTGATGGTTTCTGCAAATAGGGTTTTCATATTTTAAATGTGTTGATGTTGGGTTTAAGCCAGGTTTAAAGCGGCGATCACAATATCGATGGCCTTGATGCCGATGAACGGGATGAGCACACCGCCGACGCCGTAGATAAGGACGTTGCGCTGAAGGATCTTCGCCGCGCCAAGCGGGCGGAATTTTACACCCTTGAGCGCCAGAGGGATGAGCAGGATGATGATGATCGCGTTGAATATCACCGCGCTCAGGATCGCGCTGTGGGCCGTTTGCAGGTGCATGATATTCAATGGCGCGATCGCCGGGAATGTCCCCAGCAGCATCGCCGGGATGATCGCAAAATATTTCGCCACGTCGTTTGCCACGCTGAACGTGGTGAGCGCGCCGCGCGTGATGAGAAGCTGTTTGCCGATCTCCACGATCTCCAGCAGCTTGGTCGGGTTTGAGTCGAGATCGACCATGTTGCCGGCCTCTTTCGCGGCCTGCGTGCCCGTGTTCATGGCCACGCCCACGTCAGCCTGCGCCAGAGCGGGGGCGTCGTTCGTGCCGTCACCGGTCATCGCGACCATGCGGCCGCCCGACTGTTCCTTGCGGATCAGCGCGAGTTTGTCCTCGGGCTTTGCTTCGGCGAGGAAGTCGTCCACGCCGGCTTCCTTTGCGATGGCGGCGGCTGTGAGTTTGTTGTCGCCGGTGATCATCACCGTGCGGATGCCGATTGCGCGGAACCGCTCGAATCTCTCTGCGAGACCGCCTTTCACAATGTCCTTGAGATAAATAACGCCGAGCGCCTTGCTCTTTGTCGCCACCACGAGCGGCGTGCCGCCATGGCCGGAGATGGCATCGACCTGCGCCTCCACTTCCTTGGGCAATCCCCCCGTGACCCATTCGCGGATCGAACCGGCTGCGCCTTTGCGGTAACTCGTGCCATTGACATCGACACCGCTCATGCGGGTCTGCGCAGTGAATGCGACAAACTCTGCGTGCGGCATTTCATGCAACTCCACGCCGCGCAGCCCGTATTTCTGCTTGGCAAGCACCACGATGCTGCGGCCCTCGGGAGTCTCATCCGCGAGGGAAGAGAGTTGCGCGGCCTCGGCAAGCTGCTGTTCCGTCACGCCGGGGGCGGGCATGAACTCCACAGCCTGGCGGTTACCCAGCGTGATGGTGCCGGTTTTGTCCAGGAGAAGCACGTCGACGTCGCCCGCGGCTTCCACGGCGCGGCCACTCATCGCGAGCACGTTCGTTTGTACGAGGCGGTCAATGCCCGCAATGCCTATGGCGCTAAGCAGGCCGCCGATGGTGGTGGGGATCAGGCAGACCAGCAGCGAGACCAGCACGGGAATCGTGAAATCGACATTGGAATAGTAGCCGTATGCCTTCAGCGCCATGAGCACCACGAGGAAGATCAGGGTCAGGGCCGAGAGCAGAATCGTGAGCGCGATTTCGTTCGGCGTCTTCTGCCTTTTCGCGCCTTCCACGAGGCCGATCATGCGGTCCAGGAATGTCTCGCCGGGGTTCGACGTGATGCGGATCTTGAGTTCATCGGAAAGCACGCGCGTGCCCCCCGTGACGGCGCTGCGGTCGCCGCCTGCCTCGCGCACCACCGGGGCGGATTCGCCGGTGATCGCCGATTCATCCACGGTCGCCGCGCCCGCGATGATCTCACCGTCGCCTGGAATGAACTCACCCGCAACCACGACGACAACATCGCCCTTGCGCAACTGGTCGGAAGTCACCTTCTCGGTGGTATTGCCCTTGACGCGATTGGCAAACGTCTCCGTGCGCGCCCGGCGCAAAGTGTCCGCCTGGGCCTTGCCGCGCCCCTCGGCCATCGCTTCCGCGAAGTTCGCGAAGATCACGGTGAACCAGAGCCAGAGCGTGATCTGCAGCAGGAACCCGATGGAGTCCCCCCGCCCGCCCATGAGCAGCAGCACCGTGGTCACCGCCGCCCCGACCTCCGTGACAAACATCACGGGGTTTTTCACCATGTGCACCGGGTTGAGTTTTTTGAACGACTCGCCGATTGCCGGGACAATGATCGACGGATCGAATATGGAATGTGCTTTGGCAGCCATAAATAAAGTATGAGTTTTTTGATTTGTTGATGTTTAGAACAACTTGCCGGTGTGCATCAGGAAGTGCTCGACGATCGGCCCCAGCGTGAGCGCCGGGAAAAAGTTCAGCGCGCCAATGATGATGATCGTGCCTATGAGCAGCGCAGTGAAGAGCGGCCCGGAAAGCGGGAACGATCCCGCGGAACTGGCCGCGACGAGTTTTTTCCGCGCCAGCGAGCCGGCGAGCGCCATGATCGGGACAATCATCGCAAAGCGTCCCAGCAGCGCCGCCAGCGCCAGCGTGGTGTTATACCAGGGCGTGTTGACGGAGATGCCCGCGAACGCGCTGCCGTTGTTGCCCGTGCAGGAACTGTAGGCATACAGGATCTCGCTGAAACCGTGCGGTCCGCTGTTGTTGGTTCCGTCCGTGGCGGCGTGCGTTACGGAATCCGGCGGACCCCACTTGCTCATGCAGGCCCAGGCGGAGAAGCCGAGGATGCATGCCGACAGGATGAGAATGACGAGCGATGCCATCTTCACGTCGTAGGGCTCGATCTTCTTGCCGAGAAATTCCGGCGTGCGGCCGACCATGAGCCCCGCGATGAACACGGTGAGCACCACGAAGACGACCATGCCGTAAAGCCCCGCGCCGACACCGCCGAAGATGATTTCCCCGAGGTGGATGTTCAGCAGCGGAATCATGCCGCCGATCGGCGTGAACGAATCGTGCATGGCATTGACCGCGCCACACGAGGCGTCCGTGGTGATCGTGGCGAAGAGCGCGGAATTGAAAATGCCGAAGCGGACTTCCTTGCCCTCCATGTTTCCATCGGCGGGATCGACGCCGAGCTGGGCCATGATCGGATTTCCAGCCGCCTCGTAGTGCCAGCAGACAAGCGCGCCGGCGGCGAAGATGAGGAACATTGCCGACCATACAGCCCAGCCGTGTCCCTGGTTCTTGACGGAGCGCCCGAGGTAATAGGTAAGCCCTGCCGGGATCGCAAAGATCGAGAGCATCTGCAGGAAGTTTGACAGCGGCGTCGGATTCTCAAACGGATGCGCCGCGTTTGCGTTCACGTAACCGCCGCCATTCGTGCCGAGCATCTTGATCGCGGCCTGCGAGGCGAGCGGGCCCTGCACAATGTTCTGCGATTCGACCTTCTGGTCCACCATCACGGCGGCACCCTTGGCATCCAGCACCGGGTTGCCCTTGTCATCCACCTTTGGAACCTGGGTCGTGAATGGATCGGAGAGAGCAGCCGTGTCGTAAGGCTTGAAGTTCTGGATCATCCCCTGAGAAATGAGCACCACCGCAAAAACAACGCAGACGGGCAGCAACAGGTAATAGGTGATGCGCGTCACATCCACCCAGAAATTGCCCAGCGCCTTCGTGGTATGCCGGGCGATGCCGCGCACGACCACTGCCGCGATGCCGATACCGACGGCTGCGGAGAGGAAGTTATGAAAGACGAGCGCGACCATCTGCGACAGGTACGACATCGTCGATTCGCCGCCGTAGCTCTGCCAGTTCGTGTTCGTAACGAAGCTTGCGGCGGTGTTGAATGCCAGGTGCTCGCTGGTCGCGGGCATTTTCTGCGGGTTCAGCAACGCCTGGAGCGGAAGCTTGTCCTGCAACCGCAGGATGGCGTATGTGAACAGCATCGATACGAGGCTGAACACGAGCATGGCGACGGTGTATTGCTTCCAGTCGTGCTCCTTCCGGGGATCGACACCGCAAACCTTGTATGTGAGTTTTTCGAGTGGTTTGAAAACCGGGTCCAGAAAGGTTTTCCCCTCCGTGTCGAGCACCTTGCATAGATAAAGCCCGAGCGGTTTCGTGATCGCCAGCAATATGCCTGTATAAATGATGAATTGAATCCAGCCTGCGGTGTTCATTGGTGTGTGGTTATTAAAATTTTTCGGGACGGATGATCGTGAAGATCAGGTAGATGATCAGCGCGACCGAGATGATGCTTACGATGAGATTTTCCATGTGAGTGATGCGGTATTGGTTGTTGGCGGTCAGATTTTCTCGCAGGCCCACATGAAGAGGATCATGAGGAGAAAGAAGCCGGCGCTTGCCAGGATATATAGGATGTCAGTCATTTTTGTTTGGGTTTGGTTATTTGTTTTCCATGTTGATTGGCTCGTCGCTGGCGCCAAAATTGAACAACTCGAAAATGCGCCTCATGTTCTGCTGGGCGGGCTCGAAGTGCCTGTCGATCTTGATCGCCTGGCCGTAGTACCGGCGCGCCTGCTCGAATTCCTCTCGCATCTCAAGCATCACGCCCACCAGGTTGAACGCCTGCGGCGAATTGGGATTCTGCTCCAGCGCCTTCACGAGGTTGGCCTTCGCCATGGTGAAATCGCGCAGGTTGATCGCGCGCTTGGCGCAGCGGAGGTGATACTCGAAATCACGCGTGCCGCCTTTCTGCGGCTCCGGTTCGTGCCGGATGAGAATGTCCTTCACGATGAATCGGAGTTGTTCCGGCAGGATCGGCTTTTGCAGGAAATCAATCGCCCCCTCCTTCATCGCATTCACGGCATTGGGCACATCGGCATATGCCGTGATGATCACCACGGGCATGTTGATGCCCCGCGCATGCATATTCGCCAGGAGCTCCAGGCCGTCCATGCCGGGCATGCGCAGGTCGAGGATCGCCGCGTCGTATTTCCGCGCGGCGCACTGGTCGAGCGCATTGGCGCCCGAGTCGGCCTCATACAGCTCGTACCCTTCCGACTCCAGCGCCGAGCGATACATGAGCCGCACGTTCGGCTCGTCATCCACGATTAGAATTTTAGCGTTCATTTTGACCCCTCCGTGAAGAACGCCGGCATCCAGCAGATGGGATACCTTTTCTGCAGCGCAAGATTGCTGCGGAGTGACTGACGATTGATGTGGCGAACTTTCACGACTCCCCTCTTAGCGAGGAGCGTGCCATCGTCATTTAATAAAACGTAAGATGTTTATTAATAACAACTTATGCAATTCATCACATTACCTGCCACCATCAATAATCATGCAATATGCAATGTTCCCATGCTGCTAGAACCGCAAATCGCATGACCGGTGAAATGCTAAAAACGAATCAGGCGTGCGAGTGTCCCGGAAGACATCCCGCACGCCTGAAATCGGTATTCAAACTGCGAATGAACGCAGGCTTACTGTTCGGTTTTATTTTCGAGTTTCTGGCCGCCCTTGGCGATACTGGTGCCGACCTTCTCTGTGCCATGACCGACCGCATGGCCCACCTTTTTGGCGGCATGTTCCGTGCTGTCTTCAACCTTGTGGGCTGTGTGACAACCGCACAGGCCGAAACCGACCACTGCGCTCGTAAGGATAAGAAATGTTTTCATGATACCAGTGAATCGTTTCAAGCCGGTTTCCAGATGTATAAAAGTTTAAACAGCCGATGATTTTGCTGTCGTGTCCACCCTGTCGATAACCGGAAAACTTCCCGGCTACCCTGCCCCGCGCTGGAGCCGCTTCGTATTCGCCCTGAGGAAATCGCGGATTGTCTTTATGAGATGGTCGCGCAGCTTGTGGATCATCGCCTCCCGCGCCCGGCAGACCGCCTCGGGCTCGAGGAGTCGCTCCGTGCAAATCTCGCGGAACCATTCGTTCAAGCGGCCCTCGATTTTCTGCCACATGGCCTTGTTGTCAAACTTGAGGCCCGTGTGCTGCCTTATGGCTTCCTCAAAATGCTGGCGCATCATCTCCAGGAGTAGTTGCTCCTCGGTGCGTTCGAATTCCACGTAGATTTCCTTCTCGGTCCCGCTGACCTTGAGATGGAAACCCTCTATGTTTTCGGTGCGTGTGAGCATAGTGGAAAACACCTATGTAGCTCTTCCACGCGGTCTTGGAAAATAAAATCCGAGCCATTCTGCGTTTTGTCTCCAGCAGCAGGCTCCACAAATTTCTGGGAATGTTGATGGACAACGCTTTCTTGACAAAACGAAGGGAGCTTCACAAGTGTCACCGCAGTGTTTTCCCGTGGAGTTCTGGTGGTGGCTCGCGTCAGGTTTTAGCAAGGCTCGCGCGTTTGTCATAAAAAGGGGAGGCCGTAAATGGTCTCCTCTTTTTTGTGCTTTGAAATCCGCATTTTGAAACAGCGGCTGTATAAATCCGGGCAGAAAACTGGCTAAAGTTCACCACCTTATTTCCGGCTCAAGCGAGGCAAAAAACGGATTTGAAAAATTATACTCTGGAATTTGATAATTTTTCGCACCCGGTGGCATCGTGGTATGGGGGTTGCTAAAGGAGGCGATCAGAAAGTTTATGCTTATTGCAACCCGGCCGGAGGGGAACGTTGAAGGATTCGGGGGGATTCATTCGATGGGGCTGGCCGGGTTGCAAAGCTTTTTTCAGGAGACAGGGATTTCCAAATAAAAAAACTCCCTGCATTCCAATCCGGCAGCGACGCTGCATTTTTCAGCAGCGGAATCAGGATGAAATTGCGTGGTCGATCGGAAATGGTTTTCCTTCCCACGCTTTTTTTGCGGTCCATTCCGCAGGCTTGCTAGACCAGAATCGGTCCTTCGCCGGCAGCCCGAGAGGAAGCAGACCCACGGAACACAAATAAAGACTTCCCGTGGAGATATAGGTTTCCCCGATTCCCGACTGTGCGCCGCAGAAGCCGATGCGCAGCCATCCGTTCTTGTCAAATGTGTCCGGCGCTTCCATCGTGCGGCGGATCACGGCGGTGAGCGCCTCGCGCACCTGCGCGGGTGAGACTTCATCGGGCAATTCATGCAACAGCGCGGCCTGCGCCAGGCCCTGCATGGCGCCGAAGCGGTAGGCGAGCGATCGGCCGACCGGCGGGAAAGTCCCCTCGGGCGAGATCATGCGCTCCTGCACGGCGGCATAACGTTGCGCGCGGAGCCGGATGGGTTCGGCAAACGACTCCCACCGCTTGTTGCCGGCCATGTTGCGGATGATATCGACAAGCATCGGCTGGATGACGAAGGAGTTGTAATAGTCAGCATGGAAGGAGGGCCCGTCGCCATAGTGTCCGTCTCCCTTGTACCACTGCTCATGCTGCCGGATCGCGTAGTCCACGCGCATCGCGTCCCAGTCCTCCGCGCCGAACACATACAGCGCCGTCTCGACCATCGCGCTGAAGAGGAGCCAGTTGTTGAACCCCGGTATCTGGATGCGTGTAGAACGCAGGGCGCTGAGAATGTTTTCCTTCACGCGGGCATCCAGCGGCTTCCAGAGCGTCTTCGGCGCGCGCAACAATCCCTGCGCAAGGAATGCCGCATCCACGACCGGCTGGTGGAATTTTGTAAAATTCATGAAGTCCGGCGAGGCGGGGTCGGTCGCGGAATCGAGGGCCTTCCTCGCCAGCTCTGAAAACGGGCGGGCTGCCTCCTCGTTCAGTTCCATCCACGGGGCCAGCCCCGCGAGAAGGCGTCCGATTGCTTCCAGGTGGGTGACGTCCGCGCGGCCTTTTGCGCCGCGCTGGCTTTCCACGGGCATTTGCGCGCGCAAGGTCCGGTTTGCGAGATTCTGGAGGACGGGCGCGGCGATGCGGGTCGCAGTCTCGACCCAGTAATTGCGGGCATTCGGGAAGGAGGAGGGATGACTCATGATGTGGCACCTGCGTAACACTCGCAGATCAAGGTTGCGAGATTATTGAGCATCCCGATCATTCCGGAGATAGTGTAAATGACGAAATCCGAATGACGAAAGAAGCCCGAAAAACGCGCAAAATTTACAGATGTTCACCACATTGATTTCTTTTTTTCTTGTCGATGGGCGGCGCACCGGACATGAATTTTCCCGTCATGAACGTACTTATCCTAGCCGCCGGTTACGCCACCCGTCTCTATCCCCTCACCCTCAACAAGGCCAAGCCGCTGCTCGAAGTCGCTGGCAAGCCGATGATCGAGTGGGTGCTCGACAACCTGGCTCCCATCCCTGACATCGACAAGGTGTACGTCGTGACGAACAACAAGTTCGCCGCCGATTTCCAGGCATGGGCGGATGACTATGTAAAACGCCAGCCGAAGCTGCATTTCAAGATCGTAAACGACGGTTCGACCAGCGACACCGACAAGCTCGGCGCGATCGGCGACATCAATTTCGTCGTCAAAAACGAAGGCATCGACGACAACGACCTGATCGTCGTCGCGGGCGACAATCTTTTCAACCAGTCGCTGCAGGACTTCGCGAAATCCGCGAAGGGCACTGCCGCCACGCTAGCCGTCTACGACGTGGGTGACCTCGAGCAGATCAAGAAATACAACAATATCTCGACGGACGCGAACGGCGTGATCACGCACTTCGAGGAAAAACCCGCAAACCCTACCAGCACGCTCACCGGTATCGCGCTTTACTACTACGCAAAGGAAACCGTGCCGCTCTTCCAGACCTACGTCGCGGAAGGGAACAACCCCGACCAGCCCGGCCGTTTCGTCCAGTGGCTCTACACCCGCAAGCCCGTGAACACATGGCTCGTGCCCGGCACATGGTTCGACATCGGCAGCAAGGAAACGCTCGAGGAAGCGAACGGGATCTTTGCGAAGTTTGTGAAGTAAAACAAGGCACACGCACCCCGCAGATTCATTGGATCTGCATCCATGCATTGTTCAGCTGACTTGACGGGCGGCATAAGTGGACGATTGTAGACTTATGTCGACGCAACTTCACCAGCCCGAGGAACATCCGTTGCGTCTTCCACCTGAGGACTGCGCGATTCCTGACGTAACGGTTCTTCACGACCCCGGGCAGGAGCCTCCCAATGATTTCGAGGCATCGATCGATCAAACGGAACAGAGCTATCAGGATTGGCGGGCAACCAGCAAACACGGCGCGGCCCCTGCCGAGCAGTTTTTCCGTGATATCCGGCATGCACCGGTCAAGCGTGTGCGGTCCGGCATGAAGAAGATCCAGTTCGGTTGATTGGGGCTTGCCGCTTTTGAGGGGAATTGGGAATATTCCCGGCCTTGACCAGCGCCGCCTACTCCGCCCATCCCGCACTCACAATCACCGCCGATGTTTTTCTGCCGGCGCTAGGTGCATTGGCTGTCCTGCTGCCTGCGCTTGCATGGCGCAAGGGGCGAATCCGGAATCCGGAAATTCTCTGGGCATGCGGCCTAGCATCCGTCGCGCTGCTTTATCTGTTGCGTTTTGCGAACCATAAGACCGGAACGCTGGCGGCGATGGGAGTTCATTTCAGTTCGCATACCGCCGTCGCTATTTCGTTTGGCGTCACGTTGGCGGCGTTCAGGCTATCGCTGCTCCCGGGCGCGGTGGCAGCAGTCTGCGGCTATTTGTGGCTGATCACGTATCTCCCCTATCACACGCCTGCTGACGTGTTTTACACGACGGCGATCATCCTGCCGCTGAGCCTGGTTTGCCACATACCTTGGTGGAAAAGAAACGCAGCGTCGAAACGCTGAGATTCAATCATGCCGGAATCACCGGTGAAAATCAGTGATGCTTCCGGCGCTTGAGATTGAGCTGGGCCAGTGATTTATCAAGGTTTGCTGTAACCGTCGCAACCTCCTCGTCACTGAGGCGCTGGGTTTGCAGTGCTTCCTGCGCCTTGTTGAAGGCAGCCTGCGCGACAGCTTCGTCGATCTGCGTGTCCTTCAGCGCCATGTCGGTGAGAACGATGACGCGCTCCTGGGTGACTTCCGCGAATCCTTCGCCTACCGCAAGAAAAGTCTCGTGTCCGTCCTTCATCACGCGCAATTCACCGGGCTTGATGCCGGTGAGCAGCGGGACGTGCTGCGGCAGGATGCCAAGCTCGCCCTCGGTCCCGGGGATGACGACCATGTCGACATCCTCGGAATAGGCCTTTTCCTCAGGAGTTACAATTTCGAGTCTCAAAGTAGCCATAAAATTTAGGAAGTATGATTTAGGATTTAGGAAGTAATCGTTGCGTTTCGCGGTGTCTTAACTTCTTACTTTTTACTTCTTAATTCCTAAATTGTTCTACTCCTTGATCATGTCGATGCTGCCCTTCATGTAGAAATTCTGCTCGGGCACGTCGTCGTGTTTGCCCTCGAGGATTTCTTTGAAGCCGCGGATCGTTTCAGCCGTGGAAACCTGCTGCCCGGGAGTGCCGGTGAAGATTTCAGCAACGGTGAACGGCTGGCTGAGGAAGCGCTGGACTTTACGCGCACGGAACACCGTGAGCTTGTCGTCGGGCGAAAGTTCGTCCATGCCGAGAATCGCGATGATGTCCTGCAAATCCTTGTAACGCTGGAGCACTTTCTGCACGCCGCGCGCGACTGCGTAATGCTCCTCGCCCACGATCTCGGGCGCGAGCGCCTTGGAGGTGGATGCAAGGGGATCGACCGCAGGATAGATGCCAAGTTCCGCGATGGAACGCTCGAGCACGATGGTCGAGTCAAGGTGCGCGAAGGTGTTTGCGGGAGCAGGGTCGGTCAAGTCATCCGCAGGCACGTAAACGGCCTGGAAGCTTGTCACGGAGCCCTTCGTGGTCGAGGTGATGCGCTCCTGGAGATCGCCCATCTCGGCTGCGAGGGTCGGCTGGTAACCGACCGCCGACGGTGTGCGCCCGAGGAGCGCCGACACTTCGGCACCGGCCTGCGAGAAACGGAAAACATTGTCAACAAACAGAAGCACGTCCTGGTTCTTCTCGTCGCGGAAGTATTCCGCCATCGAGAGCGCGGACAGCGCCACGCGGAGACGCGCGCCGGGAGGTTCGTTCATCTGGCCGTAAACAAGCGCCACTTTCGACTTGCTCAGATCCTTCTGATTGATGACGCCCGCCTCGCTCATTTCGTTGTAAAGGTCGTTACCTTCACGGGTGCGCTCGCCCACGCCTGCGAACACGGAGTAACCACCGTGCCCCTTGGCGATGTTGTTGATCAGTTCCATGATGACGACGGTCTTGCCGACGCCCGCGCCGCCGAACGCGCCGACCTTGCCGCCCTTGGTGAAGGGACAGATCAGGTCGATGACCTTGATGCCAGTCTCAAGGATGTTCGCCTTCACGTCCTGGTCGACGAGCGGCGGAGCCTTGCGGTGAATGGGATAGCGCTTCGTGTAGTTCACGGGACCGCGCTCGTCCACGGGGTCGCCGGTGACGTTGAACACACGGCCGAGCACACCTTCGCCCACCGGCACGGAAATCGGGGCGCCGGTGGCGACCACTGGCAGGCCGCGCTTCAAACCTTCGGTCGAGGACATCGCGATGGTGCGCACCCAGTTTTCACCGAGAAATTGCTGCACCTCGAGGGTGAGCTTGGTGGGCGTGCCGTTCACTTCGAAATCGATTTGCAGAGCATCGTAAATGCTCGGAAGTTCGCCCGCTGCGGAAAAATCGACGTCCACGACTGGACCGATGACCTGGACAATTGTGCCGTTATTACTCATTTTCTTATGGTTTTATGGGTTGGAGATATGGGCTGTATGGTTTATCCGATCGCCATCTGGGCAGTTGTGATTTCCAGCAACTGCGTGGTGATGGCTGCCTGACGAATCTTGTTGTATTCGAGTGTGAGATCCTTGATGAGCTGCTTCGCGTTGTCGGTCGCGTTCTTCATGGCGACCATGCGCGAGCTCTGCTCGGAGGCGCGGGAGTCGAGCAGCATCTGGTAAACCTGGAAATGCACGTACTGCGGCAGGATCGTGTCCAGCACGCCGGCCGGGCTCGGCTCGTAGAGATAATCTGTGAGATCTTCCTGCGGCTTCTCCTCCCCTTTTTTCGCGATATCCTCGGCGCTGATCGGGAGGAGGGTGCGGATCGTGGGGATGAGGTTGAGCGTACTGACGAAGCGGGTGTAGAGGACGCTGATCTTGTCAAACTCACCCGAGATAAATTTCTCGATGAGGAATTTGGAGACCGCTTTTGTCTCGGCCATGCTTATCTTTTCGTTCAACGGGAAATCGGCGAGGATCGTCTTCTTTGTACGGTTCAAAAACTGGACACCTTTGCGACCCGAGGTAACAAACGTTGTCCTGGCCGCGTCGAACTGGCTGATTTCGCGGAGGAGGTTTGTGTTCAAGCCGCCGCACAGGCCCTTGTCGGTCGAGATGACGAGCACGAGTTCCTTTTTCACTTCACGTACTTCCAGCAGCGGGTGCAACGCGGAATCCGCGCGCTGGTGCAGGTCGGCCAGCACCTTGTTCAACATGGCTGCGTACGGATGCCCGGCCAGCGCGGCCTGCTGCGCCTTGCGCATCTTGGCTGCGGCGACCATCTGCATCGCCTTGGTGATCTGCGCCGTGTTCTTGATCGACTTGATCCGGCGTCGGATATCTCGTGTGTTGGCTGCCATTGTTAAATCGGGTTATTCAGTCTGGAACCTGCGCGTTTACTTGTAGGTCGTCTTGAACTCGTCGAGCGCGGCCTTCAGCGTGGCTTCGATGTCCTTGTCGATCGCCTTCTTGTCGCGGATCGATGCGAGGATCGATTCCTTGCGGGTAACAAGGTAATCCATAAGCTTGAGCTGGAAATCCTTCACCTTCTCCACCGGCACGGTGTCGAAGTAGCCGTTCTGCATCGCCCAGAGAACTGATACCTGCTGCTCAACCGCGATCGGGTTGTACTGGATCTGCTTGAACAACTCGACGATGCGTCCGCCGCGGTCGAGCTGCGCCTTGGTCTTCGCATCGAGGTCGGAGCCGAACTGCGCGAATGCCGCGAGCTCGCGGAACTGCGCAAGGTCGCCCTTGATCTTGCCTGCAACCTGCTTGATCGCCTTGATCTGCGCGGCGGAACCCACGCGGCTGACCGACAGACCGACCGAGATCGCGGGGCGCACGCCCTGGTAGAACAAGTCGGTTTCGAGGTAAATCTGGCCGTCCGTGATCGAAATCACGTTCGTTGGGATGTATGCGGACACGTCGCCGGCCTGCGTCTCGATGATCGGGAGCGCGGTGAGCGAGCCGTTGCCGTTCTTCTCGTCCACGCGGGCCGAGCGTTCGAGCAGGCGGGAGTGGAGATAGAACACGTCGCCGGGATACGCTTCACGACCGGATGGGCGCTTCAAAATGAGCGACACCTGGCGGTAGGCGACGGCGTGCTTGGAAAGATCGTCAAATACGATGAGCGCGTCCATGCCGTTGTCCATGAACCACTCACCCATCGCCGCGCCTGCGAATGGCGCGAGATACTGGTTGGTGGCGCTGTCCGAGGCGGGAGCGGAAACGATGATCGTGTATTCCATCGCGCCTGCGGCCTCGAGGACGGCGATCGAGCGGGCGATGTTGGAATTCTTCTGGCCGATGCCGACGTAGATCGAATAAAGCGGACGGAAATCGGCCTTGCCTTCATTGGCCTTGTTGATGCGGGCCTGATTGATGATCGTGTCGATGGCGATGGTCGTCTTGCCGGTCGCACGGTCGCCGATGATCAATTCGCGCTGGCCGCGGCCGATCGGGATCATCGCGTCCACCGACATGATGCCGGTCTGCACGGGCTGGCTCACCGATTTACGCTTGATGATGCCGGGGGCGATTTTTTCGACAGGATAGGAAACGTCGGACTTGATCGGTCCCTTGCCATCGATAGGCTGGCCGAGCGTGTTCATCACACGGCCGAGCAGGCCCTTGCCGACCGGAACCTGCAGCAGTTTGCCGGTGGTCTTGACCTCGGTGCCTTCCTTGATGTCCTGAAAGTCGCCGAGAATAACGCAGCCCACTTCCGTCTCCTCGAGGTTCAGCGCGAGGCCGTAGAGGCCGCCCGGAAACTCGATCATTTCATTGAGCATGACGTCGCTGAGTCCCTCGATCTTCACAACGCCGTCGCCTGCTTCGCGCACGATGCCGGTGTTGGATTTGGTGGTCGAGGTTTTGAGGCCCGCGATTTGGGTTTCGATTTCCTGTAATATGGTGCTCATGGTCTATGGGTTCTACTTAAACTTGGCTGAATTCCTGGCTCAACCGGTCGAGACGATGGCGGACTGATCCGTCCCAGACATCGCTGCCGATCTTGATGCGAAGCCCGCCGATCAACTCCGGCGTGACTTTAAATTCCGTGGTGAGATCCGCGCCGTGCTTGGACTGGAGATCGCTGGTGATCTTCTTCCCCGTGTCGGCGCTCAATGCCGTGGCGCTTTCGATCACGGCGTGGGTTTTTGCTGCTTCCAGCCGGACGAGCCGCTGGTATTCCTTCAAAATATCGATGAAATGCCGGGGCTTTGCATCGACGATGGACTTCACGAGGGACGAAGTCTTCCTGCCATCCAGTTTACCATTGGTAAAACTGGAGTGGAAGAGCTGCCGGCAAACTTTTCTCGCTTCCTTGTTCAGTCTCATAAAAATCAGGCGGTGACCTGGCGGACGGCGTCCTCGGAGAGGCGCTTCTGGTCATCCGGGGTAAGGACCTTGCCCGTTACCTTCACGGTGGTGTCGACCACGAGGCGGCCGACTTCGAGCTTGAGCTCGCTCAGGATGCGGTCGTGCTCCAGCGTGGTGGCTTCGCGGGCTTTGGCAATGATCTGCTCGGCGTCGGCGATCGCCTGCTGCTGCTTGCGCTCCGCGAGGGTGGCGCTGCTGCTGCGGGCCTCGTCGATGAGCCTCTGCGCGTCGGCATTCGCCTTCGAGAGGATTTCCTGGTAATGCTTCTCGGCGTCGGCGAGCTGCTGCTTGATCTTGTCGGCATTCAGCATGCCTTCCTCGATGCGCTTGCGGCGTTCCTCAAGCATCGCGACGATCGGCCCGAACGCGAACTTGCTCAGGACGATGTAAACGATGATGAACAGGATGAGCTGCGCGATGAACTTCGGCCACTCGACGCCGAACTGGGTCAAAATTTGGTGGATAACTTCCATGGGAGAAGAAAAGGGCCGCGCGGTTTATGGCCGCGCAGCCCTGGGTTGTTTAGTATTTTTGGAACGCCATGATGAGCGCGTAGATGGCTACGGCTTCCGACAGCGCCATTGCAATGATGCCGATGGTCAGCACCTTGCCGAACGCGCCGGGATTACGGCCAACGGCTTCCGCGGCTTTCGCCCCGGTCATGCCGATGCCGATCGCAGCACCCATGCCTGCCAAGCCCAGCGTAATGCTTCCGCTCACGCCAGTGGCGGCTGTGACGGCTTCCGCAACTACAGGTAGTATATCGATCATAGTTTTTTGCTTTCTTCTTTTATCTTCCGCCGCCCACGCGTTGCGCATGGTCCCGGCGGAAAAATTGTTTGTTAGTGCCCGTGTCCCTCCTCCTCGTCGTGCGACGTGGACAACTGGATGTAAACGGAGCAGAGGAGCGCGAAGACCAGCGCCTGGAGGACGCCGACCAGAAGCTCCAGAAAATAAAATGGCAGCGGCAGCAGCACCGACATCGCATAGGCGACCGGGCCGGGAAGTTTGTCACCAAGGGAACCCATGGCGTGCAGCAGGCTCTCACCCGCAAAGATATTGCCGTAAAGTCGCAGCGAAAGCGATACGGGGCGGAAGATGATCGAAACGATTTCAATGATACCGACGAAGAAAAAGATAGGGAGAAGACAGATCGCCAGCGCGCCCTTGAGGCCGCCCTTTGGCGCGAAAATGTGGAACAGGAACCCGCCGGCGCCAATCTCACGAATCGTCCAGAACAACCACAACACCATGAACAGCGCCGCCATCGCGAGCGTCATGTTCAGGTCAGCGCCCGAGGGACGCAACAACGGATGTTCAACATGCGTGAGGCTGTGGAACGGGCCTGTGATTTCACCGAAGCCGATCGTGCCCACGCCGGGCAGCAGGCCGAACCAGTTCGCCGACATGATGAAAATGAAAAGCGTGGCGAGGAGCGAAAATACCTTCGGGATCATGTGCTTGCCGACGATACCCTCGAACATGTCATAAAGGCCGGATATGAGCGCCTCGAAAAGGTTCTGCCCGCCGTGTGGGACCAGTCGCATCGTGCTGGTCGCACGGCGCGCGAGCGTCAGGATCACGATGGTCACGATGGCAGTGAACAAAATGGAACTCGTAAACCAAGGCACTCCCTCGATGAGAGGCTGGGCTTCCATCGAGACACCTTCTGCTATGGGAAAAATCGGTAACATGGGTCAAAGGGGGCAGTCAGTATAAGGACGACTCTGCATATTGCCACCCAAATTTTGGCTGAAAATCGGGGTGTCACAAACAATGCAAAATCAACCTTGCTGTGCTGCGCGGGGGATAAAACAGCAGAGGATCGGAATCTTGACAAGTCCTATTTGTGAAATTTTTCACAAACTTTTTTATTACGGGGTTTTTGAGAGGGGTGATGCGGATATTGCCGGCAATTTTCCTGCGGGGGAACCTTGGAGTTTCATGGGTAGAATGGCGGAGGACGGAAGGATGAGATTATTCATCGGGCGATGGGGTTGTTTTTAGCTACTTTTTGGGATTTTGCGTTGGTTTTGGCGGTTTGAATCTTGTTTGCTGCTTGCTGTGTGGTACTTATGCAAGATATGGGGCATTTTATGACAGGCAAAAAGCTCCCAAAATGGGGGATGTTTTGCCTTTCGGGGAACATGTTAAGCCGCCCACCTCCGCCCGCGGCTTCATCTCGCTGCGCTCGGTTTTGGGGTATTTTGGGCGTACCAGTGGGTGAGAACGAGTGCGGGGTGGTTCATTTAGATTTGGTTTCATGGAGCGGTTTCGAACCATCTTTGCTGTTGTTTTTTCTGACGCTGTGGTGGGGGAATTATGCATACACACGGTCGTTGGTGCCGTGACGGGAAATGTCAAGCACGGAGGCGTGCGGGGAAATTTAGGAAGTAAGATTTAAGATTTAGGAAGTATGCTCCCTGCTGGACGTATGCGTATGGCTCACGGCTTTTTTCGCTGGAGGGGTTTGTCGAATTTTTTCACGGACATGCCGTAGAAGGATTCCTCGGGGCCTTTGAAGCCGTAGCGGGCGTAGAACGGGGCGGTCTTTTTGTGGGTGAAGAGGTGGATGTAGGTTTTCCGGGGGGCGTTTTCGTCGATCCACGCCATGAGGTTGTCCATGATCGCCGTCCCCACCCCGTGTTTTTGGTATTTCGGCAGCACCATGATGTCCTGCACGTAGATGAAACGCGCGCCGTCGCCGACTAGGTTGTGTTCACGAATTCTTTGCGATTAAGAAAGCAGAGACGAGGCAGACAGCGGAGAGGAAAGTATTATGGAGTTTGTCGTAACGCGTGGCGATGCGGCGAAACT
>Ga0268264_10001164_pt1 | contig 25605 bp, 19 predicted proteins | sample KBSSwiS32_FD_190357 | JGI IMG/M metagenome (GOLD analysis project Ga0268264, IMG submission 190357) | Switchgrass rhizosphere microbial communities from Kellogg Biological Station, Michigan, USA - KBS Switchgrass S3-2 (SPAdes) (version 2) | ecosystem: Host-associated > Plants > Roots >...
ATGAGCTTCGAGATCCCGCTCCGGGAGTAGCGCCCGGCGTTACGGAGACTGGTTCCGGTCGCGCGGGGTGGTGGGCTGGCCGTAGTCCTCGGGGCGGCCCCCCGCGGGCACTCCGGATGAGCACTGGCACACGCGGCAGCCCCGCGCCTCGTCCATGGAGCAGTCGGGCGCGGTGAGGCACACCAGCTCCCGCGACTCGGGGCAGAGGGTGCGGTCGTTGGTCGACCGGAAGTGGGCGCAGGAGAGGGTGGCGGCCGCCGCCGCGAGGGCGAGGAGCGCGCGCACGTCACGCCTTCCGCGAGCCGACCATCTCCAGCTTGGTGATGTTGTGCCCGTCGGTGCGGAAGCGGACGGTGTTGATGGTGGCCGGCTGGCCGGGGGCTTCGGTGAGCAGCTCGGCGTAGTTGTCGTCGCCCTGGCGAGGGAGGTGGGCGGTGACGCGGTGGGCGGCCGGCTTGGCGCCGGTGAGGTGCTCGTGGATCTTCGCCTTGCCTCTCAGGTGGAGGTTGTCGCCGCTGGCGTGGAGCTCGGCGTCCTCGGTGAACAGCTCGCTGGCGCCCTTGGGGTCGCTGGTCATGTGGTGGGCGTAGCGCTCAATCAACGTGCGGTCGGTCTGATGGGGTCCGGCAATCATGGTCGACACCTCCGTGCTGGGACCGCATTCTTACCCTGATGGCGGGGCCGGCGCGGAATTGGATGCGACGTGGAGGGTTGCTGGGGCTGGCCACGCTCTCCGGCGCCTCGGGGCTTACCTTTGAGGTGATCTGGGTCCGGCAGGCGTCCCTGCTCCTGGGCCACACCGCGGTGGCGATGAGCGTGGTGGTGGCGGCGTTCCTCGGCGGGCTGGGGCTGGGGGCGGTCGCGGTGGGGCGGAGGGCGGATGCGGCCCCGCGGCCGCTGGCGGTGTACGGCGCGCTGGAGTGCGCCACGGCGGTCGCGGCGGCGGCGCTCACCGTCGGGCTGCCACACCTGGGGAGGTGGGTGGCGGGGGTCGGGCCGTGGCCGGCCAGGGCGGTGATCGCGGTGGCGCTGGTGCTGGTGCCCTCGGCGGCGATGGGAGGGACGCTGCCGGCGTTGGTGCGGGCGGCGGTGCAGGTGGAGGAGGGTTCCACCGGGCGGAGGTTCGGGGCGCTCTACGCGGTGAACACGCTGGGCGCGGTGGTGGGGTGCTTGCTGTCCGGTTTCGTGCTCCTGGGCGCGGTGGGCATCACCCGCACCGGGCTGCTGGCGGCGCTGGGGAACCTGATGGCCGGAGGGATCGCCCTCCTGTGGTCGAGGAGGGGGAAGACTTCCGCGCCCGCGCCCGCGCCGCTCGTCGACGCTGCGGCACTCGATCGGCGCGTGTTGCTCCTGGCCGCCGCGGCCGGCTTCTCCTCCCTCGCGCTGGAGGTCCTCTGGTTCCGCGCGCTGGCGAGCGTGCTCGACTCCACCAGCTACGCCCTCTCGCTGCTCCTCGCCGTGTACCTCCTCGGCCTGGTCGCCGGCGCGTGGCTGTTCGCCCTCCGCCCACTGCCCTCCGCGCCCCTCCGCCGCTTCGGCGAGGTGCAGCTCCTGTTCGCCTTCGCCGCCCTGGGCTCCCTCGCCCTGCTTGGCCAGGTCCGCGCGCTGGAGCACCTCTCCATGGCCCTCCGGGTCGCCGCGGTGCTGTTCGTCCCCTGCGCGCTCTCCGGCTACGCGCTCCCGCTCCTGGTCGAAGCCTCCGCCCAGACCTCCGGCGCCGCCACCCGCTCCGGCCGCGTCTACGGCGCCAACACCGCCGGAGGCATCGCCGGCTCCCTCCTCACCGGCCTCCTCCTCATCCCCCGCCTCGGCACCCAGCCCGCCTTCGCCTTCGCCTGCGCCGTCTCCGCCGCCGCCGCCCTCCGCGCCGCCTGGCCGGGTGACCGGCGCGCCGCCCGCGCGTTGCTCGCCGCGACCGGGGTGCTGGCGCTCTGCCTCCTCATCCTCCCGCGCGGCTACCTCATCCGCGGCCTCACCCACTTCTCCGACTCGACCACCGTCGACGTGCGCGAAGGGGTGGACGGGACCCTCGCCGTCCTCGAATACGACCGCGCCTCCACCTGCGGCTCCGGCCTCTACGCCTGCGGCCCCACCTGCCCGGAGCTCCACCACCGCCAGCTCCTCTTCGGCGCCACCTCCTACGCCAGCACCGTCCTCCCCGCGCGCCGCTACATGCGCGCCCTGGGGCACCTCCCGATGCTCCTCCACCCATCCCCCGCCGACGCCCTGGTCATCTGCTTCGGCACCGGCACCACCGCCGCGGCCGTGGCCGACGACGACCGCCTCCGCGCCCTCACCCTGGTGGACCTCAACGCCGACGTCTTCGCCGTCGCGCCCGACTTCCAGGAGGTCAACCGCGACGTCCTCGCCGACCCGCGCGTCCGCGCCTGGGTCGACGACGCGCGCCACTTCCTCGCCGCCACCGACCACTCCTTCGACGTCATCGCCTTCGAGCCCCCGCCGCCCCGCTCCGCCGGCGCCGCCGACCTCTACACCACCGACTTCTACGCCCTGGTGAAGCGGCGCCTCCGCCCGGGCGGCGTGGTCGCGCAGTGGATTCCCCTCGGCCAGCAGAGCGACCAGCTCAGCCGCTCCCTCGTCGGCGCGCTCACCTCCTCCTTCGAGCACGCCACCCTCTGGCTCCCCGCGCGCCTGGACGCCATCGTCATCGCCTCCGACGCGCCGCTGCACCCGGAGCTCATCGCCTCCCGCTGGTCGCACCGCCCGGCGGGGCCTCTGGCCGAGGTCGGCCTGGGGCGCCCCCGCGCGATGCTGGACACCTTCGTCGCCGGCACGGACGCGCTCCGCCGCTACGCCGCCTCCGCCCCCGCGCTCACCGACGACCGCCCGCTGGTGGAGCTGTTCCTCTCCGCCGACCCCATGCCCTTCGACGGCGAGGCCTTCGCCTCCCTCGTCGAGGGCGAGCCCTTGCGCCGGCTCCTCCGCGCCCACCTCTTCGCCCGCGCCGGCGAGTACGACCCCGCGCGCGAGGCGGCGGCCTTCGCCGCCCAGCTCACCGGGGACGACCCGTACACGGACTTCCTCCAGCAGATGGAGTACGGCTGCCTCCGCCCCGCGCCGGCCGCCGCTACATCGTCCGCGCGTCCGCGTCGTGGAGCCGGGCCCGGCGCTCGGGGTGGACCGCGGCCTCCACCCGGAAGAACGCGTCCATCACGATGATGGCGGGCCGCTCCGCCGCCTGCAGGTCCACCCACCGCAGGAACGCCTCCCACCGCGGCGTCACGTCCCCCAGCGCCACCACCAGCTCCCGGTCATCCAGCGAGATGGCCGGGCTCAGCCGCCGCGCCGCCGCCTCCGCCCGCCGCTCCAGCGCCCCGCACGTCTCGAAGAACGACCGCGACTGCCGCCACCGCTTCAGCCGCCGCCACGCCGGCACCAGGAAGTCCGTCCACTTCGCCACCACCCGCACGTCCACCGGCACCGAGGGCAGGTTCAGCGTCTCGCTCACGTCCTCGAAGAGCTGGCGGATCCCCTCGACGGCGGCGGTCTCGTCCACCGCCTCCAGCGCCCTGCGCCGGTACGCGCTCCTGGGCCGCGAGCTCCCCGGCGACCCCGGCCGCCCCACCGCCTCCTCCTTCAGGGCCAGCCGCAGCACCGTCTGCTGGAGCAACAGCTGCGCGCCCCCGTACAGGAGCGCGTCCAGGTCGAGCAGGATGCCCCGCCGGTCACCCTCGGACAGCAGCACGCCCTCGCCCGACCCGTAGTCGTCCGCCAGGTCCGCGAAGGCGTGGCTGAGCAGCGCCAGCGACTCGCGCAGGAACGCGCCGGTCGCCACCACCGGCTGCAGGCGCGTCCACAACAGGCTCGCGACCTCGGGCTCCGAGGCGGCCAGCGCCTCCCACGTCTGCGGCACCCACGGGATGCCGAACGCGTCCTGCACCTCCTTCAACACCGTCCGCGGCCCCACCGCGCGCGAGCTGGGAGGGACGACCTCGCTGCGACCTTCTGGCATCGGCTCCTCCTTCGGGAGGAACCTGGGGTCCCACCTCCAGCGGCACAACCAACCCCCGAGCGCTCGCCCTCCCGCCTGGAGAGCGGCTACTCCTTGGGCGGCTCGTCCTTCACGCCCGCCTGGATGCGCTCCCAGGCCTCGGTGATCTGCCGGGACTTGCGCTCCGCCAGCTCGCGGAAGTCGGGGGCCAGGTGAGCGACCTTGTCGGGGTGGTACTGCGTCATCAGCGCGCGGAACGCCTTGCGGGCCTCGGCCACCGGCGTGCCCGGCGCGACCCCGAGCGTGGCCCACGGGTCCGCGTCCACCACCGGGACCGGCGTCACCTCCTCCGGCTCCGGCTGGGCCACCCAGTCGCCGGTGGCGCGCGGCTCGCCCCAGGGCGGGGTGGGCTCGTTCGCCTCCGGGTCCTCGATGCGCGGCCGGCGGTCGGTGGCGCGCTCCTCGACGCTGCCCAAAGGCGGGCCCTGGGGGCGCGGCGACTGCGGCCCGCTGGCGCGCTTGGTGGTCTGGCCCGGCCGCGGAATCATCCGGTGGGCGGCGGCGAGCGCCTCCTGGATGCTCCAGGCGTCCTTCTCCGGCGAGCCCTGCTTCTTCACCACGTCCTCGGCGGCGCCGTCCTTGATGAGCAGGTACCCTGAGGACGCGGCGTAGGCCTGCGCCTTGTCCTCCGGGAAGAACGCCGCGGCGAGGTCCCCCAGCGGGTCGCGCCAGGCCACCTGGGTGGACTCCTCCTCCACCACCACCAGCTGCGTCAGGTACTGCCCGAAGCGGCGCTCCAGCGACGCGAACGGCTCCCGCTCCGCCACCGGGCGCGAGTGCTTGCCCTGGCGCGTGCCGCTCACCAGCACCAGGCCAGGCGCGGTGACGGCTCGCTCCCGGAGCTTGCGCGAGACGTCGCGGTCCTGGATGGAGAACAGCTCGATCACGGCCCCTGGTTGATTATCACTGTTAAGGTCGCCCGCGCATGACAGAGCACTGCGCGCACGCCGGCCTCCTCGCCGCCGCCCCCCCGTTCGCTTTCCCAGGCGCTACCGACCACTACGCCCCCGACCGCCCCGTCCGGGCCAAGCACGTCCGGATCCAGGTGGACCTGGACTTCGGCGCCAGGTCCCTGGACGGGGTGTGCACCACCACCCTGGAGGCGGTCCGGGAGGTGAAGTCCTTCGCCTTCGACGCGGTGGAGCTGGACGTGCGGCGAGTGCTGGTGAACGGCACCCGCGCCGAATTCGACCTCTCGGGCGACCAGCTCCAGGTCCGCCCGCGGCGCCCGCTGGCCAAGGGGGCCAAGGCGGAGGTGACCATCCACTACCGCTGCACGCCCTCCAAGGGCCTCTACTTCTGGGGCCCGGACGAGGGGTACCCGGACCGGCCCCTGCAGGCGTGGACGCAGGGGCAGGACGAGGACTCCCGGGCCTGGTTCCCCTGCCTGGACGCGCCGGCGCAGAAGGCCACCACCGAGGTGATCGCCACCTTCCCCGCCCGGATGACCGCGCTCTCCAACGGGGCGCTGGTGTCCAACGAGCGGACCGGGGACCGGCGGACGATGCACTACAAGCTCGACTACCCCCACTCGCCCTACCTGGTGACGCTGGTGGTGGGGGAGTTCGACGAGGCGGAGGCGAAGGCCGGCTCGACGCCGCTGCGCTACCTGTACCCGAAGGGGCACAAGGCGGAGGCGCTGCGGGTGCTGGGGCGGACGCCGGAGATGATCGCCCTGTTTGAGGAGCTCACCGGGCGCGCCTACCCGTTCGGCTCCTACGCGCAGGTGTTCGTCACCGAGTTCATCTTCGGGGCGATGGAGAACACCTCCGCCACCACGCACACCGACGTGGTGCTGCACGACGCGCGAGCGGCGCTGGACTACCAGGCGGAGTGGCTGGTCGCGCACGAGCTGGCGCACCAGTGGTTCGGCGACCTGGTCACCTGCCGCGAATGGCCGCACGGGTGGCTCAACGAGGGGTTCGCCACCTACTTCGAGTCGCTCTGGTACGAGCGCGGGCACTCGCTGGACGAGGCGGACCAGAAGCGCAAGGAGGACCTGGACGCGTACCTGTCCGAAGTGGGCTGGCACTACGCGCGGCCCATCGTGGCGCGGAAGTTCCACCTGCCCATCGAGCTGTTCGACCGGCACCTGTACCAGAAGGGCGGTCTGGTCCTGCACGAGCTGCGGCGGCGGCTGGGCGACGAGCTGTTCTGGACCGCCATCCGGCACTACCTGAAGAAGCACGAGTGGCAGTCGGTGCAGACGACCGACCTGGCGCGCGCCATCGAGGAGGCCACCGGCCACAACGTGGACCGCTTCTTCGACCAGTACGTGCTCGCCGCCGGGCACCCCCAGCTCAAGGTGGAGGTGCGCTGGGAGGCGGAGGAGGGCCGGCTGCGGGTGAAGGTGAAGCAGGCGCAGAAGGCGGAGAAGAAGGACGACCCGGCGCCCATGTTCGACCTCCCGCTGCCTCTGGAGGTGCACGCGGGCGGGGACGTGCAGCGGCACGAGCTGAACGTGAGCGGGGCGGAGCACCAGTTCTTCATCGCCTGCGCGGAGAAGCCGTCGATGGTGCTGGTGGACGGGCGGCGGGAGCTGGTCGGCACGCTGGAGGTGGACAAGGCGGTGGAGTGGTGGGTGGAGGAGCTGCGGCGGGCGGAGCACGCGCGCGCTCGGACGGAGGCGGCGGCCGCCCTGGGGAAGGACGCCTCGCGCAAGGCGGTGGAGGCGCTGGCGGCGGCGCTGCCGAAGGAGAAGTTCTGGGGGACGCAGGCGGCGATCGCCAAGGCGCTGGCGCAGGTGCGCACGGAGTCGGCGAGGCGGGCGCTGCTGGACAACATCCGGTTGTCGGACCCCAAGGGGCGCAAGGCCGTGGTGGCGGCGCTGGGGTCGTTCAAGCGGGACCCGGAGGTGTTCCGGGCGCTGAAGGACCTCTGCGTGCACGGGGACAAGAGCTACTTCGTGGAGGGGGAGGCCGCGCGCTCCCTGGGGAAGCTGCGGATGCCGGGGATCGTCCCGGTGCTCAAGTCGATGCTGAAGCGGAAGTCGTTCCAGGACGTCGTCATGCAGGGGGCGATCGACGGGCTGGCGGAGACGATGGAGAAGGAGGCGTGGGACCTGGTGGAGCCGCTGACGCGGTACGGCCAGCCCCCCTTCGCCCGGCGGCAGGCGGTGACGGCGGTGGGGAAGCTGGCGGAGCCGGCGGAGAAGAAGAAGCAGGCGGTGGAGCTGCTCACGGAGCTCTTGCGCGACCCCCAGTTCCGGGTGCAGCTGGCGACGTTCGACGCGGCGCAGGCGCTGGGCGACCGGAGGATGATCCACCCCATCGAGGGCACGCCCTACCGCGACGGCCGCTCGCAGCGGTCGGCGCGCGAGGCCTCCCGCGCGCTCCGGGAGGGCGCGCCGCAGCAGAAGGAGGTGGCGTCGCTGCGGGACGAGCTGGACAAGCTCAAGGAGGAGACCCGGAAGCTCCGCGAGCGCCTGGAGGCGGTGGAGTCGCCGGGGGTGAAGAAGGGCCAGGCGGAGAAGGACAAGCCGCGGAGGCGGGCGAAGAGCTCCCCCCGGTGAAGCCCTAGACTGCTCACCACATGGCAGATTCCAGCCATCGCTGGTTCCTGGCGCTCGGGGGCGCGGCGCTGTTGATGAGCGGCTCTTTGGGCAGCCTGGTGCTGCTCCGGAAACGGCGCGACCCATCCGCCCCGACGCCCCCCACGGCGTCCAGGACGGCCGAGCCCGAGCTGGCGGGCGGGGCGTGCGGCCCGCAGCGCTCCGACTACCATCCGCTCCCGGACGCGGAGGCGTCGCCCGTCATCCTCTGGGCCGCCGGCGCCGCGCGCCTCTTCGTGGACGAGCAGCCCGCCTATAGCCCCCCGGAGAAGCCCAAGCGCTTCGCCCCCGGCGAGCACGCCGTCCGCATCGAAGCCCCCGGCGAGGAGCCCATCCGCACCCGCATCCGCGTCGACCCGTTCACGCCCGTCCTCCTCCACGCCCAGGCCGACCCCCAGTTCGGCCTCAGCCTGGTCCGCCTCGGCGCCGGCTGCCTCCCCTGCGAGCCCCCCGCCGCCCCCGTCGACCTCTCCCCCATCCGAAAGCCATCCCCTGGCTCCGCCGTCCTCCTCGCCTCCGCCGGGCACCTCCGCCACGACCGCTGGCCCCAGGCCGCCGAGGGCATCCGCCGCGCCTCGGTCGCCGACCGCAAGCGCTCCATCTTCTACCGGCTCGCCGCCATCACCGCCGAGGACGGCGCGCAGCACGACCTGGCCCGCGCGCTGCTGGAGCGCGTCCCGCCCGCCCAGTCGAACGACCTGGCCACCATCCTCCCGGTGTTCGACAAGCTCGTCGCCGCCGAGTCGCGGCGGCGCAAGGAGGTCACCCTGGCGCGCTGGAACAAGATCACCGAGTGGTTCGCCACCATCTCCGCCAACTCCCAGGGCGACGCCGCGTCCCTCGTCTCCGCCGCCACCAAGCGCTTCTCCCAGCTCTCCCTCGTCTTCGACACCGCGGTCCGCGAGGGCACCATCGACCAGCAGGCGGAGGTCGTCCGCGCCGGCGAGCAGACGCTCACCTCGCTCATCAAGGAGCTGCGCGCCCAGAAGCCCGAGGACTGCCGTTTCCAGCAGGAGCTCAGCGCCGTGGGGGCCCAGAAGTGAGCAGCCGCCTTCAAGCCGCCCGGCGGAGCTGGAAGCTCTGCGCCGCCATCGCGCTGACCTCCACCGCGGTCGCCGCGCTCACCGCTCGCCTCGACGCGCTGGACGTGCTGGGCCTGCACGACGCCGACCAGAGCATGTACGACCGCGGCCTCGCCCGCTTCACCCTCCGGCCGCAGCGGTCGCCGGACGTGGTCATCGTCGAAGTCGACGACCGCACCCTCCAGTTGATGTCCTCCACCCTCGCCCTCCGCAACAAGTACGGGAGCTGGCCCTACGTCCGCATCGCCTGGCTCGACCTCGCCGAGCACCTGACCGCCGAGGGCGCCCGCGCCATCGTCCTCGACTTCACCTTCGACGAGCCCGCCGACACCACCTACGACACCCTCCTCGGCGACGGGCTCGCTCGCGGCCACCTCCCCGTCTACGCGGGCGTCGCCACCTACCCGCCCCCCGTGGGCCTGCGGCTCCCCAAGGTCGAGCCCCGGAACCCGTTCCCCTCGGAGATCGCGGCCCCCGCGCCGGCTCCCGAGGCCGCCGACGGCGAGTTCGTGGAGACGCCCGCGGTCGCCAAGCTGAGCGACGAGCAGACCGCGCTCGCGCTCGCGTTCCCGGTCGTCGCGGAGGGCGGTCTCCGCCTCCCCGAGCTCCGCCGCGAGCCCGACCGCGAAGGCAAGCCCCGCATGGCGGAGCCCGTTCCGCCCATCGCGACCATCCTCCCCGCCCTCGCCGGTGCCGGGCTGGTGGAGCCCGAGGCGGACAGCGACGGGAAGATGCGCCGCACCCGCTTCGCCTACACGGACGGGGTGAACGCCTTCGTCACCCTCTCCGTCGCCGCGGCGGCGGACCTGCTCCACGCCCGCGAGGTGCGCCTGTCCCCCGGCCGCCTCCAGCTGGGCGACCGCACCATCCCCATCAACCAGGACGGCAGCGCGGAGATCGACTACGGCGGCTCGCTCGACGCGCGCTTCCAGCGCTTCACCTTCTTCGACGTCCTCAACGACCGCAACCGCAAGGCGGAGCACCAGCCGCCCTACCTCCCGCCCGGCTCGTTCAAGGACAAGGTGGTGCTGGTGGGTGGCTTCGCCCCGGGCCTGGCGGACCTGAAGGCCACCCCGTTCTCCCCCCTGGTGCCGGGCGTGGTGAAGCACGCGGCGGAGCTGGACTCCCTGCTCCATGGCCGGTTCATCGTCCAGGCGCGCCCGGTCGTCTCGGTGGGGCTGGCGCTGCTGGTGGCGGTGCTCTCCGCCGTCCTGGTGCTGGGCGCCCGCAACATCTTCGTGGAGATCGCCTGGCCTTTGGTCCTCTACGCCGGCTTCTTCGTGGTGAGCGGCCTCATCCTGGTCACCGCCCGGGTGCACGTGGACGCGGCGATGGGGATGGCGGCCGGCATCCTCTCCAGCCTCGCCTCCATCGCCGCCAACCACCTCTTCGCCAACCGCGAGCGCGAGCGCATGAAGCAGATGTTCGGGCGCTACCTCTCCCCCGCCGTGGTGGAGCAGCTGGCGGACCAGCCCGACCTGCCCAAGCTCACCGGCGAGGCGTTGGAGATCACCGCCTTCTTCTCCGACATCCGCGGCTTCAGCACCTTCTCCGAGAAGTACAAGGACGACCCGCGCGGCCTGGTGCAGATCCTCAACACCTACCTGACCCGGGTCAGCGCGGCGCTGCTCCAGCACGGCGCCTGCCTGGACAAGTACATTGGCGACGCGGTGGTCTGCATCTTCGGCGCGCCGGTGCGCCACCCGGACCACGCCCTGCGCGCCTGCCGGGGGGCGCTGGCCGCCCGCGCCGAGGTGGACCGCATCCGCGCCGAGTTCCGCGAGAAGGGCCTCCCCGACGTCTACACGCGCATCGGCGTCAACACCGCGGTGATGTTCGTGGGCAACGTCGGCAGCGAGCAGCTCTTCAACTACACCGCCATCGGCGACGGGATGAACCTGGCGGCGCGGTTGGAGGGCGCCAACAAGAGCTACGAGACGGCGATCATGATCGGCGAGCGCACCTGGGAGCTGGCCCGCGACTTCATCGAGGTCCGCGAGCTGGACCGGGTCCGGGTGGCGGGCAAGACGGAGCCGGTGACCGTCTACGAGCTGCTCTGCCTCAAGGACCAGCTCCCGGAGGCCAAGCGCAAGGTGGTCCGGTTCTACGAGGCCGCCCTGGCGCATTACCGGGAGGCGCGCTTCGACGACGCGCTCCAGCTCCTGGGGCAGGCCCTGGCCGTCCAGGAGGACGACGGCCCTTCTCGCCTCCTGGCCGCTCGATGCAGGAAATATCGGGACCAGCCAACCGTCTCCCCGTTCGACCCCGTCACCAGCCTGGAGAAATAGGCCATGTCCAAGCCCCGACTGATGCTCCTGTGTGGACTGCTGTGGGCAGGGGCGGCCGCCGCCGGCGCCAAGCCGGGCGACACGCTCTACATCAAGGCCCGCAACACCCGCGTCCTCAAGGACCCCTCCGCGAGCGCGGCGGTGGTGGTCATCCTCCAGCCCGGCGCCGCCGTCATCTGGCAGGGTCCGGACCCGAAGGACAAACGGTGGCAGCGGGTGGTGTCCGGCAAGAACAAGGGCGTGGTGCTGAGCGCCAACCTCGCCGTGGAGAAGCCGAAGGGCGAGGTGATGGCGGTCTCCGGTGAGGCGGCGGCGGACACCAGCGCCTTCATGAGCTCCGGCGCCGCCAGCAAGGCGCTGGGGGCGGGCGCCATCGCCTACGCCAAGGAGAAGAAGGCGGACGTCGCCGCCCAGCAACTCCGGCGGGCGGAGAACCTGGCCGACACCATTGGCCCGCGCGAGGTGAGCGAGCACGCGCGCAAAGCGGGCCTGCGCGACGCGGTGGGCCCCAGCGCCGGCGTGGCGGAGGTGAAGCCATGAGGCGGCTCCGGATGGTGGTGCTGGTGGCCGGCGCGGCGGGGACGCTCTCCTGCATCACGGTCCCGAACCTGGGGGCCGCCCTCGACGGCGCGGCGTCCGACCTGGTGATGCACAGCGGGGAGCTGGCGGCGAAGGCCAAGGAGTGCCAGCGCCTCTCCACCTTCGACGTGCCGCTGCCGGAGGAGACGTCCATCGGCGGCGCGGTGGCGGTGAGCTGGGTGAGCAAGGGCGGCGGCCTGGTGCTGGGCACGGACGACCCGGCGGCGCCGGCGCGCGGGCCGAAGGACCAGATGACGCTCTACGTGGACAAGGTGGGGCGGAACCTGGCGATGCAGTCGGGCCGGCCGATGATCGAGTGGACCTTCGGCGTGCTGGAGTCGGATGACTTCAACGCCGTCTCCGCGCCGGGCGGCTACGTGCTGGTGACCCGCGGGCTGCTGCGCCAGGTGGACAACGAGGCGCAGCTGGCCGGCGTGCTGGCCCACGAGATCGCCCACGTCACCGAGAAGCACGCCATCACCGCCTACCGGAAGGTGAAGACGGACGCTTGCTACTCCGCCTTCACCGGGATGGTGCTGGGACCCGTCACGGAACACCTGCGCTCGGCGTTCAGCGCCGCGCTCGATGGGACCAGCCAGGCGCTGGACCTGGACTCGAAGGTCAACTTCGACGTGCTCTTCACCTTCACCGACGCGCTCACCAAGGCGCTGGACGAGAACGGCTTCGAGGAGTCTCAGGAGTACGACGCGGACCGGATCGGCCTGGGGCTGGTGATCGACGCCGGCTACAACCCGCACGAGTACGTGAAGTTCCTGGCCAAGATCCCCGAGGGCGGGGCTGCCTTCCCCCACCACCCGTCGAACGAGACGCGGCAGCAGCGCCTGGCCGCGTTCATCGAGACCTACCAGGAGCAGCGGGACTTCTACCCGGACTACCCGTTCCAGAAGTCCCCGGTGGTGCCGCTGCACGGGGAGCTGGCCGCGGCCTCCGCGAAGTGAGGGCGCCTACTTCTTCGCGCCCTTCGCCGGCTTGACCGGGTTCTTCTTGGCGGCCTCTTCGGCGGCCTTGGCCTCCTCCGCGGCCTTGGCGGCGGCGGCGTCCGCTTCGGCCTTGGCCTTCGCCTCGGCGGCGGCCTTCTCGTCCGCGGCGACCTGGGCCTTCTCGGCGTTGGTCTTCAGCCGGCCCAGGCCCTCCTCGAACGCCTTGCCCAGGGTCTTCTCCATCATCCCGATCATGAAGCGGCCGGGGAGGAACATGCCGAAGTCGCCGTCGTCCACCCAGGTGACCTTGGTGCCCTCGCCCTCGGCGGCGAAGGAGATGCTGCCGCCGGCGGGGATCCCCATCCCCTCCATCTTCATCTCGTAGGAGACGCCGGCCTTCGGATCGGCCTTGGTGAGGGTGAGCGTGCCCGTGCCCGCCTTGTTGCCCTTCCACGACATCACCGCGCCCTGGCCCACCGCCGCGCCGCTGTAGTCCCACTTGGCGGTGGGGTCCTGCGCCTTCCAGGTCGTCCATGTCTCCCACTGCTTCAGGTCCCCCACCGAGGCGTAGATGGTCTCGGGCTTCGCCTTCACGGAGACCGCGCGCTCGACGTGCCACGTGGACGGCATCATCAGCGCCGCCCCCGTCGCGAGGACCACCAGCGCCACGATGCCGATGAGGATCTTCTTCAACATTGCAATCGCCCCTTCCGCGGGAGAGTCGGGCCGCGAAGGCGCGGGACCCTAGGCGGGGCGCGCAGGAGGCGCAAGTGGCGGGGGCGCCTGGTCAGAAACTCGACGGCTCGTCGTCCGACCATCTGGTCATGGTCACGCGCTTCAGGATGAGCACGATGTGCGCCGCCACCCTTCTCTGGGGTTGCTCGGCGATTCACACCTATCGGGCGGAGCAGGTCATTCCAGCGGGTTCGGGTCCCGCTTCGGCCCCGGGTTCATGGGGCGAGCACGTCCATGTCGCCGAGGCCCTTCCCATGGCGGGCCCGGTCCGGGACAACAAGCAGTACGTCGACAACGCCATCGCCTCCGTTGGCTACAGCGTCTCTCTCAAGGGCGGCCCTTACTGGCTGTACCCCAAGCGCGGCGATCCGTTCCTGATGCCCCGGTCCGACTTCCAGTGTGACCTGGATCCCTTCTCTTCAGGCCGCACCTCGATCGAGCTTGTCTATCGCTCGCGGGCGGCGGCAATGGCGGCGCTCGCTGGCACGCCCATGAAGCTTGCGTATTACGCCGGTGAACGTGGCGTCGTGTTCCCCACGACCCTCTCGTCCTCGACGACTCCCCGGCTTTGTGAAGCCCTACGTAAGGCGCGCGAGATGCAGCTGAAGGACGTCGCGTCCCTCCAATCACTCAGCGGCCGGTTGCTGCTGGTCATCTCCCTGGCCACTATGCACGGCTCCGTGGCCCAGGAGCCGGCGCTCGCCGCAGCTCAGGGCCTCGAGAGCGGCGCCTCGGCGACCCTGACCCGCCAAACGCTGATAACCGAGCTGCGCGCCAGCGGGGCGCGCTTCACCGAATCAGCGATTCAAGGGATCACTCGCAGCATTGCCGGCCGCATCATCTGGCTCGAGAGCGGAGGGGCAACTGCCGGCCTGACGCACATCATGGCGCGCCACGGAACGCAGTTCGCGCAGTGGGGACTCCGCTCGGCGCAGCAGGTGTCGGACCTGCTTCTCCGCGTGGTCGGCACTCAAGCACCCGTGTCCGTGGCTGGCGATGCGCAGGATTTCGTGGTGATGATCGACGGTGTCGAGAGGATGGTGCGCATCGTCATCAGCAGTAATGGATACATCGTGACGGCGCACCCACTATGAACGACGTGTGGACACATGCAGTCGTGAAAGAGCTTCGACCGGGCGCCGAGTACCAAGGTACGCGGTTTGACCAAGACGTGGTCTTCGAGCTCGCCGGGGGAGAACAGTGGTGCTTGTTCGACATGGCTCCGATGATCGGCAGCGGGCTGCAGCTTGGGCAGGCCGTACTTGTCCTTGCCGCACTGTCCACTCCAAGGAAGCTCCATCGACAAGTCGAGGCGAAACACATCCTCGAAACCGAGGAGTGGCGACCGGTGCAAACAGCCGGAAGCATTCGACCGGAGGTATACTCGCGGGGATGGGCCGTTCTTCGCCATCCCGCCGGTTCCATTCTCATCCCTCGATCGGAGATATCCGCGGCCGGTCTTGCCGCCGGAACACCATTGGCCTGGGAGAACGGACGCTTGGACCTCTTGGCCTGGAAGCCTGACCCTGCTCAGAGTGGGTGAGCCGCTCTGGCACCCCCACTTTTACTACGCTCCCGGCGATCCTTCGCCGAGTCTCAGTATCAGTTCACGAAATAGAAGTCCCTTGATTATGGGCGGATTGACGCGCGGATCGTCAACTAGGCCCGCCAGCCAAAGGGCGTCTCGGCCTTCTTTGGATACACTGCTACCATCTCTCAGTGCCCGCAAGATGTCGTCATCTGGCAAGATTGCGGATGCAACCAACTCCACGAATGCGGCAAATGGCCCACTTGGATCGAGCGGATTGGCCAATAGGTCCGGAAGCGGGCGACCTATGAGGTGCATGTACCCAGCCTTGGCGACAAGCAACGGTTGGCCACCCGTTGCAAGCCACAGGGTATCCGCGTGTTGACGGGCTTCTTCGCCGATCCATGTGCAGAACTGTGCAACCTGGTCGCGATTGAAATACCCGAGTCGAACCGGTTCAAAAATATCCCACCAGGGAGATAGGAGCGTGGGTGCACTTACGCTCATCCACGGCGGTCGGACTCCTGCCGCAACACAGGAAACCCCCTGCGTCGCTGGATCGGAAAGCAATGAGCGCAACCAGTCGCCAAACTCGTGGTAATTCTGATGCGTAATCAAATCGAACTCATCCACGAGAAGAACCGGATTCTGCTGTCGCTCCGCGATGCAGTCCTTTATCAATCGCCGAATCCTGATGGCTGGTGGAGGCCCCGCGCTCGGCCACGTGCACCCCAAGGCATCGGCGATAATGTAACCAACGCTCTCCAGCGGCGATTGGGAGCCCGCCCCATATAATTGCAAATCCAGCCAAATGACGGGACGCCCGCGAAGAGTCTCTTTGGAGGCAATCTGTCTGAGCATTGACGACTTGCCAACTCTCCGCGCTCCGAAAAGCAACACTGCATGACCTCGCTGTAACGCAGTGTCGACACGGGAGTCCTCATCTCTGACGACATATTGAGGATCACCAAAGACCAGGGGCCTGCCCAGGTTAACGCTGCTCGGCTTGGGGAGCTCGGCAGCCCTTTCCTCTCGAGGGTGACTGACTAAGGACATGAGTGATAACGCGACATCTCCGGGATCTGCGCCCCTGGCGTCGACATGGCGAAGTCTGCGGAGCAGGAATGGAATTTCGCAATCCTCCCTGAGCACGGGCACCAGGGTTCCTGTGAGCTCATCTCTTTCTGCATCTGCATAGGCCGCGCTCGCCCATTCAAGCTCGACCCAACGACTCTTGACAGACCGCGAAGACAATACCAGCACAATGTGCCTACTGGCTTTCAAGGCATTGCTGATCGACGTCACAATGTCCTCGCCAAGGGCAATGGAGTCCTCATCGAAGAATGTGATCGCCCCGTGACTACGGAGACTTGCGTTGAGGTTGCGCGTCCATTCCTTCTCGGCTCGATTGTGGCTGAGGAAAAAGTCGAGGGTCTTCACTTCGCCGATTCCGTAGGACGGTTGAACGATAATAGACCGAAGCGATAGGGAATGCGCATTCGCACTCGAAGCCGGCTTCCATGAGGCGGGCCGAGGAGTGCAATGGGAGACGTACGCGGCGACTCCATCCGGGAGACGGAGGGAGTGCTCTTCATCGCGTGTCTGACGATGCGCGTCCTACCGCAGCGCCGCCTGGCTGAGCGCGCGGTGGACCTGCTCCAGCGCCTTGCGCGCCTGGAGGAGCTCCGCCACCTCGGCGCTGAGCTGCGATACCTGGCGGGCCAGGGTGTCGCGCTCCTCGGTCACCGCCTGGACCGCGCGGCGGAGGGAGCTCGACTCGTCCTTCGCGGCCTCGAGCTCCGCGGCGATGCGCTCCTCTTCGGCGAGGCTCTCCTGGAGCTGCTGGTCCTTCTTCTGGATCTCCGCCTTGAGCACCTCGGTGCCCTTGGCGGCCTCGTCCATGGATTGGCGGCTCTCCTGGAGGCGGAGGAGCGTCTCGTCCCGCTCCGCTTCCAAAGACCCCAGCTCCTTCTCCAGCTCACCCAGGAGCTGCGCGCGCGACTCCATCTCCGAGGCCAGCCGGCGCGCCTCGTCCATCCGCAGGCGCGCCTCCTCCGTGGCCTTCTCCGACTGCCGCCGCGTCGCCTCCAGCTCCTGCGCCAGCACCAGGTTCTTCTGCCGCAGCCCGGTCAGCTCCGACTGCAGCGCGGAGATCCGCTCCACCGCCATCTGCCCCGCCTGCGCCACCGTGGCCGGCAGCGGCTCCGGACGCGGGTTCTCCCGCACCGCCTTCAACCGCTCCTTCAGCCGGCCCCGGCGCTCCTCCAGGTCCTCCGCGGGCGGGAGCGGCATTGGCGGGGCGGGCGTCTGGATCTCCACCACCTCGGGCGGCGGCATCACCGAGGCGCGGGCCGGGTCGAGGGAGAGCGCTCTCTGCAGCGCCTCCACGACGGTCGGCTTCGGGGCGGCCGCCACCGAGGCGCGCGCGCGGACCTCTGCCGCCAGGTCGGGCTTGGCGGGTCCGGGGAGGGCGTGGGTGGGCTCGGAGGCGACCTCTTCGGGCGGGGCGAGCTCGGAGAAGGCGCCCAGGCGGACGCGGGGCTTGGCGCGGGAGACGTTCTGGTCGAAGGCTTTCTTCATCGGGTTCTCGTCCTCATCCGGCCCGCGCCGCGGGCGTCTTCTGGTTCCTGCGCGCCTGGAGCCGCTTGAGCACCTCGTCGAGCATGGCCGAGATGTCCTGGGCGCCCTTGCACTCGCGGTCCGCCAGGAACACCGGCACGCCTTCGGAGGAGGCCTGCGCGAACTTGGTGCACTGCCGCACGATGGTGGGGAGCAGGTACTCCGGGTAGTGCTCCCGGAGTGCCTCCAGCGCTTCCTTGGCCAGCTTGAAGGTCTGGTTGAACGCGTTGACGACGATGAAGACGTTGTCCAGGAGGTGGCCCAGGTCCTCCTCCAGGCTCTGCACCGTCTCGAAGAGGAGCTTCAGGCCGTGGAAGGAGAGGAAGTCCGCCAGCACCGGGACGAAGAGGTCATCGGACGCCATCAGGGCGTTCAGGTTGAGCAGGCCGAAGGAGGGCGGCGCGTCGAAGACGGTGATCTGGTACTGGCCGTCGATCTCCCGGAGCGCGTTGCGCAGGCGCATCTCCCGGCCTGCCAGCGGCATCAGCGAGAGGTCCACCGTGCTCATCGAGAGGTTGGAGGGGATGAAGGAGAGGTTCGGCACCGGGGTGCGCTGGATGACGTCCTTCACCGGCGTCTTGCGGACCAGCACGTCCAGCAGCGTGCGCTGGAAGTCCTCCCCCTCGTAGCCCAGGCACTTGGTGGCGTGGCCCTGGGAGTCCAGGTCCACCAGCAGGACCTTGTAGCCCAGCTCCGCCATGCGAAAGGCGTAGGAGGTGGAGAGGGAGGTCTTGCCGGTCCCGCCCTTGAAGTTGAGGAAGAGCTGGCGCCGGTCGCCGATGGCCGGTGGAGGGCGCTGGAGCGACGCGCGCAGCTCCCACAGGTCGGCGGCGGTGTACTGCTCCTGCTTGCGGTCGTGGAGCGCCTTGACCGGTACGCCGAGGAGCTCGGCGGTCTGCTTCGGGCTGTACGTCGGCAACTCCATTGCGCTCTCCTCAGGTCAGGCCACGAAGTACTTGAGGCCGCGGCGCACCGCCTGGCCCCGCGCGCACAGGAGCGCGCACGCCTCGTCCACGCGCTCCGCCGGCGCGCCCAGCACCCGCGACAGGTCCGGCGCGGCGCGGCCACGGATGTTGATCCGGAGCTCCGCCAGGACGGCCGCGCAGAGCGCTTCGTCTGCTGGGACGCGGGTTGAGTCATGAATCGCGGCAGGCGCCGGCGCGCCCACCCTTGTTCCAGGCGGCACCGCGGCCGCTTCGTTCGCAGCGCCAGCGCCCATCTGCTCGCGCGCCGGAGGCGCTGCCCCCGCGAGCGGCGCTTGCGCCGACGGCCTGTTCTCCCACGCCGCGGTCACCGGGTTCGCGGGCATCGCGGCCAGCCGCCGGATCTCGCGCCGCCGCTGTGCATCGTCCAGCGTCACGACGGACGACACGTCCGTGCCGAGGATCCTCGACAGGCTCTTCGACGCGGCCTGCCGCACCGCCGCGTCCACGTCCTGCAACAACCCCGTCAGCCCCGCCCTCGCCTGTGCGCCCCCCGCCGCACCCAGCGCCAACGCGCCCAGCGCTCGCACCTTCGGATCCGGGTCGCGCCCCGCCTCCTCCCCCAGCGCCAGCGCCTCCGGCCCCTGGAGACCCAGGGCCAGGAGCGACGCGCGCCGCCGCACCGTCCGGTCCGGATCCTTCATCGCCGCGGACAGGTGGGGCGCCGCCTCGGCCGCGTCCACCCGCATCAGCGCGCGCAGGGCAGAGATGCGCACGTCCGCGGACGAGGAGCGCAAGTGCGGCGTCACCACCGCCGCGCCCTCCGGCCCGGACGCGGGCGCGAACGCCTCCAGCAGCGCGACCAGCACCCGCGGCTCCTGCTCCGCGTTCAGCGCCGCCGCCAGCGCGGGGGCCGCCGCGGGCGTGGCCAACGAGCGCAGCCGCTCCGCCGCCCGGACGCGGGCGCCCGGCTCCGGCGCGGACAGCTCGCGCACCGAGAACCCGAACAGCGTCTCCTCCACCAGCGGCTCGCGCGCCAGCGCGTGGAGCTCCTCGGACGAGACGTCCAGCCGCCCCTGCGCCCGGAAGCGCTCCGCGTGCCGCGTCATCGTCGCCGCCAGCGATGCCCCCGGCGCCCGCACCGCCACCAGCGCGGGTGCTCCAACAGCGACCGGCTCCACCACGCGGTGACCAGGAGCGAGGCCGGCGCGCTCGCGGTCCGCGGGTGAGCCACTCGCCTCGGCTGCGGGGGCCTCTCTCCGCCCCGGCGTCTCGCGCAACCCCATCGCCTCGCCGCGCACGGCAATGGGCGCGATCTGCGCCTCCCTCAATCCCAGCGCCTCGCCCCGAAGCTCTGCGATGAAGGAGGCCAGGTCGAACTCCGGCTCACCGGCAACCTCTTCTCCGGTGGCGTGCAACCGCGAGGCGTCGAGCAGCTTGCCGATCAGCTCCTTCCGCTCCCTCCGGAGCGCCTCGTTCACACGCGCCTGCTCCTCGCGCTCGCAGGTAGACCGGGCGACCGTCACCTCCAGCTCCGCGACCTGCCCGCGCAGGGCGATCTCCCGCTGCGCCGCGGCCGCCAGCTCGCGGCGGAGGCGCTCCGACTCGTCGCGGCTCCCGCGGAGGTCGGTGGAGAGCTGCTCCGACCGCGCCTCGAAGTAGATGATCTTCTCCAGCGCGCTCTTGAGGAGCGCCTCCGGCCGCTCGTCGCTCAAAGTTCGGCACGCCCCTCCACAAGCCACGGCAGGGTACAGCCCTGTCGCACCTTGTCTCGTTTTCGCCCGCGCGCACTCTACGTCCCAGGCGAGGCCGCGTAAACCCTTATATTTACTGACGATTCATATCCTGAACGCCAGTGCAGCGCCGCGCGCGCCAGGGCCGGTAAATCGGCCCGGGGCGCGACGTCACAGCTTGGGCGCTTCCACCGGAGGGGGCGGCAGCTCCTTCCGCCCGATGAGGAGCTTGAGGTCCTCCCGGCACGTCGAGTCCTCCGGGTCCAGCTCCAGGCAGGTGCGGAGCGCCTCGTCCGCCTCGCCGTAGCGCTTCGCCCTCGCCAGCCCGACCCCGAGCGCCAGCCAGTACCCGGACCGCTCCGGCGACATGGTGACGCACTGGACGAGCTGCTTGATGGCGTCGTCCACCTTCCCGTCCGCCAGCCGCAGCACCGCGTCGAAGTGGATGGGGTCGGACAGCTCCGGGTGCGTCCCCATCAACCGGAAGACCTGCTCCTTCGCCTTCGCGTTGTTCTTCCAGAGGTAGTAGTCGAGCGCCAGGTTGTATCGGGCCTGCACGTAGTCCGGGGAGATCTCCAGCGCGCGCTTGAAGCGCTTCTCCGCCTCCTCGAACCGCCGCTCCTCCATCGCCAGCACGCCCAGGTCGTTGTGGGCCTCGGACAGCTTCTCATCCAGCGCCAGCGCCTTGAGGAAGGTGTCCCGCGCGGCCGGTTTCTGGTCCGAGCGCAGCTCCACGACCGCCAGGTTCAGCAGCGCCGCCGCGTACCGGGGCGAATACTCCAGCGCCTCCAGGCAGTGCTGCCGCGCCCCCTCGAGGTCGCCGTCGTGCAGCAGCGCCGCGCACTGCTCGTTGTGGTGCTCCGCCTCCGGGTTGGGCGGAGGGATCCGCTTCGCGCACCCGGCGGTCACCAACACCGCGATTCCAGCGAGGACCCCGCGCACGGCTCTTACGAGCGAACCAGCGGCTTGTACTTGATCCGGTGTGGCTGGAGCGCGTCCGCCCCCAGGCGCTTCTTCTTGTCCGCCTCGTAGTCCTCGAAGTTCCCCTCGAAGAAGAAGACCTTGGAGTCCCCCTCGAACGCCATGATGTGGGTCACGATGCGGTCCAGGAACCAGCGGTCGTGGCTGATGATCACCGCGCAGCCGGCGAAGTTGGAGAGCCCCTCCTCCAGCGACCGCAGCGTCTCCACGTCGATGTCGTTGGTGGGCTCGTCCAGGAGCAGCAGGTTGCCGCCGGTCTTGAGCGTCTTCGCCAGGTGGACGCGATTGCGTTCACCGCCGGAGAGGTCCTTCACCCGCTTCTGCTGGTCGGACCCCTTGAAGGCGAACGAGGCCAGGTACTGGCGCGACGGCATCTGCCCGCGCGGGCCCAGCTCCACGTAGTCCAGCCCGGCGGAGACCTCCTCGAACACCGTCTTCTCGCCGTTGAGCGCGTCGCGGCTCTGGTCCACGTACGCCAGCTTCACCGTCTCGCCGACCTTCAGCTCGCCGGAGTCGGGCTTCTCCAGGCCCATGATCATCCGGAAGAGCGTGGTCTTGCCGGCGCCGTTGGGGCCGATGACGCCCACGATGCCGCCCGGCGGCAGCTTGAAGGTCAAGTCGTCGATCAGCAGCCGATCGCCGTAACCCTTCTTGAGCCCCTTCGCCTCCACCACCATGCCGCCCAGCTTCGGCCCGGGCGGGATGTAGATCTCCCCGGTGATGTCGCGCTTGTCGGGGCCGGCCGACAGCATCTCCTCGTAGCGGGTGACGCGCGCCTTGCCCTTGGCCTGCCGCGCCTTCTGCGAGCTGTTCACCCACTCCAGCTCCCGCTTCAAGATGCGCTGCCGCGCCGACTCCTGCTTCTCCTCCTGCTCCAGCCGCTTCTGCTTCTGGTCCAGCCAGGAGGAGTAGTTCCCCTTCCAGGGGATGCCCTCGCCCTTGTCCAGCTCGAGGATCCACTGCGCGGCGTTGTCCAGGAAGTAGCGGTCGTGCGTCACCGCCACCACCGTGCCGGGGTACTCCTGCAGCGCCCGCTCCAGCCACGCCACCGACTCCGCGTCGAGGTGGTTGGTGGGCTCGTCCATCAACAGCAGGTCCGGCTTCTCCAGCAGCACCCGGCACAGCGCCACCCGGCGCTTCTCGCCGCCGGAGAGCTGCTGCACCGGGGCGTCGCCGGGCGGCAGCCGGAGCGCGTCCATCGCCACGTCCAGCGTCCGGTCCAGCTCCCAGCCGTTGGCGGCGTCGATGGCGTCCTGCAGGCGCCCCTGCTCGGCGAGCAGCTTCTCCATCTCCGCGTCGCCCATCGGCTCGGAGAACCTGGCGGAGACCGCGTTGAACCGGTCCAGCAGGTCCTTCACCGGCTTCAAGCCCAGCTCCACGTTGCCCTTGACGGTGAGCGACTCCTCCAGCCGCGGCTCCTGCGGCAGGTAGCCGATGCGGGCGGACGGGTCCGGCCGCGCCGTGCCGAAGAACTCCTTGTCCTCGGTGGCCATGATGCGCAGCAGGGTGGACTTGCCGGCGCCGTTCGGCCCGATGACGCCGATCTTCGCGCCCGGGTAGAACGACAGGTAGATGCCCTTGAGGATGTCCTTGCCGCCCTTGACCTTCCTCAGGTCCTGCATCGTGAAGATGAAGTTCTCGGCCATGAGCTTTGGGGCTCCTCGAAGGGTTCTGACCGCCAGGGAGGGCGAGCTTATTCCTGCAGGCAGAACACCACGTGAGCCGTGGTGCAAACGTCCGCGTTCGCGCTGAACATCCGCGCCGAGGAGGCGTTCGCCCCGGTCCCGCCGTTGCCGGTGGCGAGCGTCCAGCTGGTGCAGGTGCTGGCGTCGGTGCCCGCGGTCGCCGCCGAGTCGGCCCCGGTCCACGGCGCGGTGGGCGCGCTCAGGGCCCCGCTCGCCGTCCGCTCCGGCGGCGCCAGCAACACCTCCGGGTTGGCGAACAGGTCCGCGTCCGTCGCGGCGACCTGGACGCCGTCCGGACGGGCGACCGCGCTGCCCCTCGGCGTGAAGCGAGAGGCCACGGTCGCCCCGTTGGTCGCCAGCATTGCCTTGTAGGTGCCGGGCAGGGTGTTCGTGGTCGCCTCGCCCGTGCAGATCAGGTCCGCGGCGGCGGTCCCCGTCGCCCCGGGCGTGAAGGTCCCGCTGGAGACGAACAGGACGCGGGCGCCCGACGGCGCGGCCGGGGCGCTCACCGGCACCGCGAAGCTCGTGTCCAGGCAGAACAGCCGGAAGGAGCCGGCGCAGTCGCCGGTCGACGACGCGCTGGACCAGAGCGCGCTGCCGCCCGCCGGATCGCCGGCCACGGCGTTGGTGCTCGTGTTCTCCGTGAAGTCCGTGCAGGAGCCCTGCGCCGCGCCGCTGGCGTCGGCGTTGGTGAGGACGTCCTGGCCCGCGGCGGCCGCCGCCCCCGTCTCGTCCCGCTGCAGCGGGTAGAAGAGGTTGCCCGGGAGCTGGTCCGCGAACGGCAAGCCGTCCGTCCGCAGCCACCCGCGCGCACCGCCCAGATGCGCGACGGCGCTGCCCCCGCTGGAGGCGATCCACGCCTTGTAGTTGATGCCGGGGAGGTTCGCCGCCGCGGCCCTCGCGGCACAGGCGGCATCCGCTCCCGCCACCACGGCGGCAGCGCTCAGCGTCCCGCCGGCGAGCTCGCTCAGCGTGTAGCGGGTGGACGTCACGAACGCGTAGTCGGCCTTGGGGAGAAAGTTGGCGGTCGCCGCGCGCGCCTGGTCCACTGTCACGTCGCAGGTGGTGCTGGGGTTGAAGCCGCCGCAGTCCCCGCCCCACCCGTTGAAGCGCGAGTCCGCCCTCGCCGTGGCGGTGAGGTGCACCACCGTCCCGGAGTCGTACTGGACGGCGGGGCAGGAGGCGCCCGTGCAGTTGATCAACCCGTCCTGCGAGACGAGCGTCCCTCCCGACCCGGGAGTCGCGGCCACCACCGGGGTGAGGCTGAAGCGCTGGATGTCGAAGGCGGCGCCGGCGTTCTTGGCCGCGTCCACCGTCAGCGCGCAGCTGGTGCTGGGGTTGCTGGCGGCGCAGTCGCCCGTCCAGCCGGCGAAGCTGGAGCCCGGGGAGGCCGCGGCGGTGAGGGTGATGGTGCCCGCGGCGGTGGTGGCGGTGACGTTGGTGGTGCACGTGCTGCCGCAGTTGATGACCCCGCCGCTCACCGTCCCGGACCCGGTGCCGGACCTGGTCACCGTCACCGCGAAGCTCTGGCGGCCCACGCCGGTGGTGGTGGCGGTGGCCTGGGTGGTGGCGGTGCTGTTGGCCACCCGGCCGGTCACGGTGACGGACCCGTTCTTGGTGCCGAACGCGGTGGGCTTGAACGCCACCTTCACCGTGCAGTTGGGGTTGCCGCCGACGGCCGGCGCGAGCGAGGCGAGGCCGGCGCAGGTGCCGCCGGCGCTGATGGTGAAGTCGCCGGGGTTGGCGCCGCCGAGCGCCACGGTGAGGTTGGTGGCGGCGACCGCGCCGGTGTTGGTGACGGTGAAGGTGGTGTCCGCGCTCTGGGTGCCCACGTCCACCGTGCCGTAGTCCTTGTTGGCGGCGGCGATCATCAAGGACGCCGGGGTGCCGCCGGAGCCGCCCACCGGGATGACGACCGTGCCGCCGGGCGCGCCGGTGACGGTGACCGCCGCCGTCGCCGCGCCGACCGCCGAGGGCGCGAAGCGGACCTTGACGGTGCAGGTGGCCGCGGCGGCGAGCGTCTTGGTGTCGCAGGTGTCGGTGGGCTTGGTGAACTGGTTGACCTGCGCGCCGCCCAGCGTCACCGCCAGGGCGCCCGTGGTCTCGGTCCCGGTGTTGGTGATGGTGAAGGTGGCGTCGGGGCTGGAGCCACCGGTGGCCACCGTGCCGAACGCGAAGGAGGCCGGGGCGACCTGGAGGAGCGCGCGGGTGGCGGCGGTGCCGGAGAGGCCGATGGAGCCGCTGCCGCGGTTGTCGCGCGCGGTGAGGTTGGCCAGCTTGGTGCCGGCGCTCCGGGGCGCCATCGTCACGCCCACCGAGCAGGTGGCGCCGTTCTCCAGCTCGGTGCCGGAGCAGCCGTCGGTGGTCACCCGGAAGGCGGCCGCGGCGGTGCCGTCGGTGGACATGGCGATGGTGCCGGACCGCCCGCCGCCGGTGTTCTTCACGGTGAAGGTCAGCTCCTGGCTCTGGCCGTTGACCACCACCGAGCCGAAGTTGTTCGCGGAGTCCGCGGTCACGTCGAACACCACCGCCTCTGGACCGGGCGCAGGGCAACCGAGGAGCGCGGCCGCGGCCAGCGCCGAGACGAAGAGGAGGACGTGACGATGCATGGGTGCGCCCTTGGGAAGGTGAGGGAGGCGGGACTCTGCCGCGACCGAAGCCTGGCGCAAGCGAATTCGGCCGATTAAGAGGGGTCCCGCGTGTCCGTCCTGGAGATCCGCGACCTGGTCAAGCGCTACGGCGCGGTCACCGCGCTGGCGGGCGTCTCGCTGGACATCCAGCCCGGAGAGATCTTCGCCCTCCTGGGTCCCAACGGCGCCGGGAAGACCACGCTGATCGGCGCGGTGTGCGGGCTGGTGAAGAAGACCTCCGGCACCATCCGCCTCTTCGGCCAGGACCTGGATCGGGACCCGGTGGGCCCGCGCTACGCGGTGGGGCTGGTACCGCAGG